>Ga0316190_10001279_pt1 | contig 18109 bp, 18 predicted proteins | sample Eddworburrow2_MG_FD_204929 | JGI IMG/M metagenome (GOLD analysis project Ga0316190, IMG submission 204929) | Coastal sediment microbial communities from Maine, United States - Eddy worm burrow 2 | ecosystem: Environmental > Aquatic > Marine > Coastal > Sediment | place: USA: Maine | collected... | reverse complement strand
GAACACGATCAAGGCGAGCGCCGCCGGGGTCTCGATATGGGCGGTTGGCGCTACGACGCCTGGCAGCACGCCCGACAGATTGGCGAACACGAGATAGATAAAGAGCGTGCCAAGCAGCGGCAGATAAGGCCATGGATCGATGCAGAGGATCGCCTTGATCTGGTCGGCAATGGCCTCGACGGTGACCTCCACCGTCGATTGGAGCCATCCGCCACGCACTTGCGCCCGGCGCATACTAAGCCAGGACACCAGCACCAGAATGGCCATGATGACCCAGGTGGTCACCACCTCGGCCGTAATCGGCACAGGCCCGACATGGAACCAGACTTCGGTATGTAACGGATGCAGTTGAAGTTTCATGGCTTCGTGAGCGGTTTGAGCATCGCGAGCACCAGCGTGAAGCCGGCCAATGAGGCCAGCAGCGCGGTGGCCCCATATTGCGCGATCAACCAAAACACCAATACGGCAACTGCCAGACGCAGTAGGTGCGTCACGATGGCATAACGTGCAGAAGCGCCGCGCACGAACTGCCCGACTTCGGCATACAGCAACGCGAAATAGCCGGCGCCGAGCACGAAGCCGAGCAAGAGAAAAACGAGGACTTGCAAGACCGTGTGCATCACCTGTCGCTCTGCATCCTTTGCCAGGCGAGATAGAAGCCGATGGCCGCACCTATAAAGATCAGGCTCCCGGTCCAGAACACGCCCTGCCCGTGGTCCAGCCAACGGCCGATCAGGACGCCGAGCACCGTGGGCGTCACGATCAGCCAGCCGAGGGCGCCGACCATCGACAGATTTTGCCACAACGGCCGCTCGCCCTCGTGTTCCCAGCGCTCCCGCCGCTCGGTACGCTGCTCGACCGAGCGGTAGAGGCCGTTCTGCTTGTCGTTATCCTCAGTCCCATTGCTCATCGACGACTCCGGACTCTCCAGCTTGAGAAGAGAATGCGCCTTCTGTGCCCGGAATAAAATAGCCGCGGCCCGTTTGCAGATAACGATCGAGTTGACGGATCAATCCCATATGCAGCCTTGTCGCCGCGACCCGCGTTTTGGCTTCGGTCTCCGCCTCGTCGCGGAGCTGGTCGAGAACAGCCGTGCCGAGCTTCTCCAGCGTGGGACCTGAGACGGCTTGGCGGGTGGCGATCTGTACCAGTTCTCCGCCTTCGACGCGGAGGATGCCGCCACGAACCGCGATATGGCCCGTCTCGCCCGTCACAGTGGACCACTCGACGACCGTGATCGTGAGGACCGTGATGAAGTCCGCGTGACGCGGCAAGATCATGAACGACCCCGTCCTGTCGTCGGCCCGCACCGTGGCAATGTCGGCAAGATCGGCCTCGACCGCTAAGGGCGTGACGATTTGCAGCCTCATGCCGGCTTATCCTTCGTCGCCTTCTGTTGCTTGCGACGTGCGTCCTCGAGCGTGCTCACCATGTAGAGCGAGGATTCATCCCACGTGTCGGTCTCGCCGCGGAGAATCGCCTCGCAGCCCGCCAGCGTATCCTCGATCGACACCGAAACCCCGGCTTCTCCGGTGAACTGAGCAGTCACGGCAAAAGGCTGGGTGAGAAAGCGCACGAGGCGGCGCGCCCGCGTGACGGCCTGCCGATCCTCGCTGTTGAGTTCGCCCATGCCGAGCAGCGAGATGATCTCCTGGAGTTCGCGGTAATGCTCGATCAAGCGGCGGCAATCTTGGGCGATACGATGATGGCGCGCGCCGACGATCCTCGCGTCGAGCATGAGGGAGGTCGAGTCGAGCGGATCGATGGCCGGATAGAGACCCTGACTGGCCATGTCACGGCTCAGCACGATCGAAGCGTCGAGATGGGTGAAAACGTTGGCTACGGCAGGATCGGTGAAGTCGTCAGCCGGTACATACACGGCCTGGATCGAGGTCACCGCAGCGCCGCGCACCGAGGTGATGCGCTCCTCGAGATCGGCGATCTCGGTCGCGAGCGTCGGCTGATAGCCCACTTGCGAGGGCAAGCGTCCGAGGAGCCCGGACACCTCACCGCCAGCTTGCAGGAAGCGAAACACGTTGTCGATAAGGAACAGCACGTCCTTGTGCATGGTGTCGCGGAAATACTCCGCGATGGTCAGAGCGCTGAGACCCACGCGCCACCGCGTACCCGGCGGCTCGTTCATTTGCCCGAACACGAGCGCAGTGCGGTCGATGACGCCGGTTCGCTTGAGCTCCTGCCACAACTCGTGACCTTCGCGCGAGCGCTCGCCGATCCCGGCGAAGACCGACAGCCCCGCGTATTTTTCGCCCATGGTGTGGATCAGCTCCATGATGAGCACAGTCTTGCCGACGCCGGCGCCGCCGAACATCGCGGCCTTGCCGCCTCGTGCGAGCGGCGCCAGAAGGTCGATGACCTTGATCCCGGTGAGCAGCACCTCCGGCGCGCCGGTCTGTTCGTCCAATGGCGGGGGTTGGCGATGGATCGGCAAGCGAGGGGTTTCAGCGGCGAATGCAGGCCCGCCATCAATCACATCCCCGGTGACGTTGACCATGCGACCGAGCAGCGCCTCACCCACGGGAACGGTAATTGGCCCGCCCGTATTGCGCACGCCCATCCCGCTGGACAGGCCTGAGGTATCGCCCATGGCGACGCATCGCACCGTGCTCGTGTCGAGATGCTGCTGCACCTCGAGCACAATGGATCGCCCATCATCATCGATCTCCAGAGCCTGATTGATGGAGGGCAGCGGCGGCGCGGCGATTTCCACGTCAACGATGGAGCCGACGACGCCGGTGATCGTGCCAGCAACGGGCGTTGCCTGAAAATCCTTGCGCGCGGCCTCCATCGATGAAACATCCTGTATATGAGTCAGGCACTTACAATATCACACCTTACGCCTGGGCTGGGCATTGTCAGACAAACCTGAGCGGGACTGACGAAGTCGCCATGGTCAAAGCTCTGGAGTAACACTTTGCTCATGAGAGGGTTCTTCCGCGCCAAATGACAGTTCGTAATCTCGAGCACATGCTTCGTCCATACTCGGTCGCGGTTATCGGCGCGAGCGAAGAGCCCGGATCGGTAGGCAACACGCTGACCAAAAATATCGTGGCCGGCGGGTTTCAAGGTTCCGTCTATCTTGTTAATCCGCATCACGCATCGATCGACGGACATCAATGCTTCGTGTCGATATCGGCTCTGCCCGAGACGCCCGCGCTCGCCGTCGTTGCCACGCCGCCCGATACGGTGCCGCCGATCATCGATGACCTCGGCGCGAAGGGTTGCCGCGCCGTAGTCGTTATTACCGCTGGATTGAGCGCGGCACTCAAGCAGGCCATGCTCGACGCTGCTCGGCCGCGTTGCCTACGCATCATCGGACCAAATTGCCTTGGAATTTCCGTTCCTAGCCTCGGTCTCGCCGCCAATTTCGGGCTCACCAGCCCAAAGACGGGCGGTCTCGCCTTTCTCTCCCAGTCAGGCGCGCTCATGACCGGCATCCTCGACTGGGCCGCCGCCCGTGACATAGGTTTTTCTTATGTCGTCTCCATGGGTGACATGGCTGATGTCGATGTCGGTGACCTGATCGATTTTCTCGCTGCCGACGTGTCGACAAGCTCCATCCTGCTCTATCTCGAGACGATACCTGCCGCCCGCAAGTTCATGTCTGCAGCGCGTTCCGCCGCGCGGGCAAAGCCCGTCATCGTAATCAAGTCGGGGCGCCACGAAGAATCGGCGCGGGCGGCTACGACTCATACCGGCGCATTGGCCGGTAGCGATGCGGCGGTGGGTGCCGCCTTCCGTCGAGCGGGACTCGTACGCGTGGACGAATTGGAGGAGTTGTTCACCGCGGCCGAGACCCTTGCGAATTTGAAGCCCGTCGACGGCAATGAACTCCTGATCGTTACCAATGGCGGCGGCGCTGGCGTGCTTGCTGTAGATGACCTTATGCGGCTCGGCGGGAAGCTCGCGTCGATAGACGAAAACCTCGTAGCAACATTGGATGCGGCACTCCCTACCAACTGGTCGCGGGCGAACCCAATCGACATAATCGGCGACGCAACGCCGGAGCGCTACAAGGCAACTCTCGATGCTGTACTTGCCAACGCTGAGGCTGACGGCGTCCTTGTGATGAATTGTCCTACGGCGCTCTCCTCATCGAACGACGCCGCGCAAGCCGTGCTCGACGCGATTGCTCAAGCGCAAAATCGCAACAGATTGCCACCAATCCTCACCAATTGGCTTGGTGATCAGGTCGCCGCTGGCGGTCGACGGAAGTTCCATGAGGCGAACATCCCGACATATGAATCACCGACGGATGCGATCAAGGGCTTTTTCTATCTCTGGCAGCATACCAAGGCCCAAGATGCACTGATGCGCACGCCTCCAAAACAGACGCCCAGCACCAACATCGCCGACGAGGCCGCGCGTACGATCATGCGTACAGCAGCGAAGGCCGGACGCTCCATTCTTACGGAACCTGAAGCCAAGGCAGTGCTGTCCGCATTTGGCATTCCAACGGTTGCAACCCGGGTAGCCTTATCAACGGAGCAGGTGGAAAGCATAGCGCAGACGCTGCTACGGCAGGCGGACTCGGTTGTCGTCAAGATTCTCTCCGAAGACATCTCACATAAATCAGACGTAGGCGGCGTCCGCCTCGGCCTACGCACCTCCCACGAGGCACGCCACGCAGCCGAGCGCATGTTGGTGCGTGCCACCGAGCTTCGCCCTGGAGCGGCCATACAAGGCTTCACCGTTCAGCCGATGGTCCTGCGAAAGCGCTCACACGAGCTTTTGTTGGGTGTCTATGAGGATCAGCTGTTCGGGCCGATGATCTTATTCGGCGCCGGAGGCACGGCGACGGAGGTTATTCAGGACATGGCGGTTGCGCTGCCGCCGCTCGACGCGGTTCTTGCGCGCGATCTCATGGCGCAGACGCGGATCTATAGGTTGCTCGAAGGCTATCGCGACCGCCCAGGCGCTGACCTCTCAGCCATCGCCGAGGCACTGGTGCGCTTGTCTCAGCTCGTCGTCGACTGTCCGGCGGTGAAGGAGCTCGATATTAATCCCCTGATCGCCGACGAGATGGGCGTCATTGCGCTGGACGCTCGCATCCGAATCGATCCGGCAGATGTGGAGAAGAACGGACCCAACCCGCGGCTTGCCATCAGGCCCTACCCCAATCAGTGGGAGCGGTGGACCGAAACCGCGGACGGCGAACGCATCTTGATCAGGCCGATCCGGCCAGCAGACGAGCATCTCTATAAGGCTTTCATCGATAAACTGTCGCCTCAGGACATCCGCTTTCGGTTCCTCGCGCCGCGCAAGGAGTTCTCCCATAAGTTCATCGCTCGCTTCACGCAGATTGACTATGCCCGGGCGATGGCGTTCGTTGCTTTGGACAAGAATGAGAAGGAGCTCTGCGGCGTCGCCCGTCTTTCTACCGATCCCGATTATAAAAAGGGCGAGTATGCCATCATCGTGCGGAGCGATCTGAAGGGAACCGGAATCGGCTGGATGTTGATGCGCCACCTGATCCGCTATGCTGAGGGCGAAGGCTTGCGTGTACTGGTTGGCGATGTCCTCGAACAGAATGCGCGCATGCTCGAAATGTGCAGAAGGCTGAGATTCGAGATTGCTGTTGACCCAGACGACCCGTCGATTCGGAAGGTGCGGCTCACGCTCCCAACCCGGTTACAGGATGTGGCTTGAGCAACGAGCCTAAGGTGATGGTGCCAAGTGGTCGGTCAGATCATGGTCTGGAACGTTCGTGAGATCCTTCTGTAGATCTCTCACTACAAGCTCGGCGACAGGCTTAGGAAGCTTGTCTTTTAGCTTAGTCAGGACGCCCGGCGGCGCAACAAGCATCAGTTGATCGAACTGGCCCCGTCCGCGTTCCACCCCCAGCTCGTCGGCGACCAGTTCGATGAATTCCTCCTTGGCTGCCTCCTTTGGATCACACCGCGGCACCATACTAGACCGTTTAGGCGTCGCGCTCTCCATGACCCGACCGGGTCGGTCACGTCCGAGGTCGCTGGCGCGGTCATGGAGCTCCGTCGATACAAAGCTCGCGATCGTGCGGAAGGCTCCGTCCTCGTCGCGCTCGACAAAGCGGGCCCTGGCGCCGTCAGCGATGACGAACCATAGCTTGGACACTTTCATGAACTTATCCAGGTTGCAAAGCGCGTGACTCAACCAGTGCGAGTCTTGATTTTCTTCTCATTCCTTTGCGCCTCCGCCGACTTAGGTAAGACGACGGTCAGCACACCATTCTTGAAATTCGCCTCAATCTTATCGTTGTGTGTACCGGAAACCTAGACTCGGACCTAGTGGTGATGAAGTCCGCCGAGGACCGCTTTTGACTGGATGGTTCCGGCCCGCTGAATGGGTCGAGAGAACGGATGACGTTTTTCGGTACACACAATCGGCTATCTTTCTCGCTTGCTGCGACTTCCTTCGCTGGCACCCGATATCGTCACGGCCATCATCAACGGCAAACACCCGCCTGAACTCAGCGCAAAGCGGCTGATGCGGCTGGCCCTCAAACTACCCACCGACTGGGCCGAACTGCGCAAGCTGCTCGGCTTTCAGGAAGCTTAGAGCGAGTTACGTTCGCTTCCCGCGCGATGCTTCCCTGTCGCCGTAGCCGAAAATGTTGACCCCCAAATGCCCCCCGAGAGATTTTCCCATCAGTGCGCGCGCGAATTCGACGAAGAATCGTCTCCACCGCTTCAAACGGAATCTGAGCGGCCGAAAACTGGCGGAATTTCGCGAGGAATTCGAATCGCTCACCAGAGCATAGACATGCTTCTATATCAATGAGTTATGGTGCCTGTGCTGGCAGTCACTTGCTAACCCCTCTCTCCCTGCTATTTCGCAATATGCAGGGAGAATCTCCCAAATAGCAGTGACCTGAGCCCCGAAACTTCCTCCAGATTTGAGTAGAGTCCGCCACCTGAGAGGGGACGGACGATGAAGCGATCGCGGTTCACGGAAGAGCAGATTATTGGCGTTCTGCGCGAGCAGGAAGCTGGGGTGAAGACGGCGGACATCTGCCGCAAGTACGGCATCAGCAGCGCGACATTTTTCAAATGGAAGTCGAAGTATGGCGGGCTGGAGGTGTCCGACATGCGCCGACTGAAGGTGTTGGAAGACGAGAACCGCAAGCTGAAGAAGCTTCTGGCGGAAGCGATGCTCGACAACGCCATGTTGAAGGACCTCAACGCAAAAAAATGGTGACGCCCGTCGTGAAGCGGCAAGCTGTGGTGCATCTCTGCCGTGTCTATGAGGTGAGCCAGCGCCGGGCGTGCCAGGTGATCGGGGCGGATCGGAGGTCAATGCGATACCGGAGCGTGCGGCCTGACGATGCTGCGCTGCGCGTCCGGCTGCGCGAACTTGCCGCTGTCCGCCGCCGCTTTGGCTATCGGCGGCTCCTGATCCTGCTGCGGCGTGAGGGAATGTGCGTGAGCCACAAGAAGCTCAGGCGATTATATTGTGAAGAACGGCTCCAAGTGCGTCGCCGCGGCGGGCGCAAAAGAGCGCTTGGAACAAGGGCTCCCTTGGCATTGCCGCAAGGACCGAACCAGCGTTGGTCCCTGGACTTTCTGAGCGACACGCTGATCGACAGCCGGCGGTTCAGGATACTTGCCGTGTTGGACGACTTCACCCGCGAGTGCCTTACGCTGGTTGCCGATACCTCGTTGTCAGGCGTGCGGGTCGGTCGCGCGCTCGATGCTATCATCGCCGGGCGCGGCAAACCGTTATCAATCGTCAGCGACAACGGCACCGAGCTGACCTCGAAGGCGATGCTCAGATGGCAGCAGGACGCCCAGATCGGATGGCATTACATCGCGCCAGGCAAGCCGACGCAGAACGCCTTCATTGAGAGCTTCAACGGAAGACTGCGTGACGAGCTGTTGAACGAGACTTTGTTCACCTCGCTCGCTCATGCTCGCGAGGCACTGGCGATCTGGAAGGATGACTACAATACCGTCCGGCCGCACAGCGCCGTCGGCAATGTGCCGCCTGCCATCTACGCCAAACTCAGCGATCCCGCCAAGCAACGGGACGGGTCGCTTGGGCTGCCGTGGGGCTCTGCAGCCCGTCCCGTTGCACCACCGAGCCTGATGGGCTCAAATGACCAACGGACTCTACTTCCAACTGGATGAAAGAAGGGGCTCAGGTCAAGTCCGCCAGGCGTTGTCACAGCAAAATTCTAAATACTTGGAGCGGCCATCGAACCGCTCAGATCGACTCGCAAAAATGCGGGAAAATCAATGGCCGCGAAATCCGGTTCTGACGGTTTGGCAAAGTAACCGAATTTGCTCTGACAATGCCCTGCTTAGTGGAAAAAAGAGGGCATCCCGATGACGCATACCAATGTCCGGTAGTGACTCACAGCAGACATTCGGACATTGGCCATCGAGCTGTCATGATATCAATCACCAACACCAGGGTTCGGTGAAAGAAGCTCTGCTTTATCAGGCTTGCCTTCCCAGTCTTTAGCATCTGCAGGCGGCTCACGTTTTTGGGTGATGTTCGGCCAGACCTCCGCGTACTGATTATTGATCTCAAGCCACTTTTCGAGTCCCGGTTCAGTGTCAGGCTTTATCGCATCGACTGGACATTCCGGCTCACAAACACCGCAGTCGATGCATTCGTCGGGGTGGATGACAAGCATGTTCTCACCCTCGTAAAAGCAGTCAACTGGACAAACCTCGACGCAGTCCATGTACTTACATTTGATGCAACTCTCATTGACGATGTAGGTCAATCACGCCTCCTTCCAAACTGCCCGCCTACCGGGTGATCTGCGGCGCGAAATCTGATCTGCATCATGCTAATGGGGCTCAGTTAGGGTGTGAGCAGGGTGACGTGTGTCGCCGCGCCGGTTCGACCGGCGCACATACATGATGGTGGCCTCGGGTCTCTCAGCTTTAACCTTCAGTGCCGCAATGAGCGCATCTTCAGCGTCAACGACAACTCGATCCGCCTTCTTATTGAATCGAAGTCCGACGGTAAACTGCCAAGACATTTTTTGCCTTCCCAAAATCTAAGTTAGACTACGAACGAGTGCTCCCCACATCGATCAACGCCCTAGTTTGCGTCGACGTGCACTCGGCGCATCACTGCACCACCTTGACGGGTGTCGGATGTGGTCTGGGCTGATTGTCTCCGCACCTCCCGAACTGATTGTTCGAAGTGCCGCGGGGTTACCCGAGGCGTATCGCCGTTTCGGTCGTCAGTCGCGAGCCGGCCGCGACTAGCGCACTGAGAATACTCCGATAACGGCGAGAATGATAGGTTGACGAGTGAGGCTAAGGCCGATCCCTCGCCTGATGTCCGCTAATGGTTGCCGATTCAACCGATCGCCGCAACACACTGTGAGAATTTCTCTGCTGGTGAGGGCATTGTCAGAGTAAATTGGCTTGAGCCACCTGGCGAGGTTTTTAGCCTTCGGTGATGCGCAATGGCATTGTCAGACAAACCTGAACGGGCCTCGAACAGCCATTCCGTTGACGTGAGTCAACGCGATTGTGTGTCTACCTACGTTACAGTTTACCAGAGTCTACCTTGAAAGAGAGCCAGGCAGCGCCATCGTATGAATGATCAAGCAGACCTCGTCCTTCCGCTCTCCATCCTTCGCCGCAGCGACGTCGCACGTGTCGGCGGCAAAAATGCCTCCCTTGGCGAGATGATCAGCACCCTGAAAAGTGCGGGCATCAACGTGCCCACCGGCTTCGCTACTACTGCTGCCGCCTATTGGCGTTTCATCGAGGTCAACAACTTGCAGCACCCCATGGCGCAAGCGTTTGGGAAGCTCCGCAAGGATCTTAGCAATCTTGCGCATATCGGCGCTTCAGTCCGGGCACTGATCCTACACGCGGCATTTCCAGTCGAGCTTGAAGATGCCATCCGCCAAGCCTACGACGCAATGCGCGCGGTCAGTGCCGGTGCGGTCGCGGTGCGCTCTAGCGCAACGGCCGAGGACCTGCCCGAGGCAAGCTTCGCTGGCCAACTCGAGACCTATCTCAATGTGCAGGGCGAGGACGCATTGCTGGAAGCGTGCAGGAAGTGCTTCGCCTCGCTCTTTACAGACCGCGCCATCGCTTATCGCGAGACGCAAGGCTTCGATCACATGAAGGTCGCGCTCTCCGTTGGGGTGCAGGAGATGGTGCGCTCTGACCTCGCTTCTTCGGGCGTCATGTTCTCCATCGACACCGAGACCGGCTTCCCGCGGACTGTGCTCATCACCGGCGCCTGGGGACTCGGCGAGACCGTGGTACAAGGCATGGTCGATCCGGATGAGTTTCAGGTGTTCAAGCCGCTGCTCGATCAGCAACAGTTGATGCCCATCGTCGAGAAATCGCTCGGTGCCAAGCGCACCAAGATGATCTACGGCCAGGAAGGCTCGACCGTCCTCGCCGACGCCAGCGACGATGAGCGATCACGCTTCGTGCTCACCGATGACGAGGTGCTGAAGCTCGCGCGCTATGCCGTTCTGATCGAGCAGCACTATGGCGTTCCCATGGATATGGAGTGGGCCAAGGACGGCGAGACGGGCGAGCTCTACATCGTACAAGCCCGGCCCGAGACCGTGCAGTCCCGCCGCGAAGCCGGAGAGCTCAAAACCTACAAACTGAAAAAGAAAGGAGAGCGCCTCGTTTCGGGGCTGGCTGTTGGTGATGCGATCGGCACTGGCGAGGTCTGCCATCTCGATAGCGCTGACGAGATCAAGCAATTCAAGGCGGGCTCTGTCTTGGTGACAAAAATCACCGATCCCGACTGGGTCCCAATCATGAAACGTGCCTCCGCAATTGTGACCGATCATGGTGGGCGAACCAGCCACGCGGCGATTGTCAGCCGCGAGCTTGGTCTTCCCGCGATTGTCGGCGCAAGTGGCGCCACCGAGAAGCTATCCGATGGCCAAGACGTCACCGTATCCTGTGCTGAAGGTGACAAGGGTCACGTCTATCAGGGCATCGCCGACATCGACGTGACTGAGATCGATATCGGCAAGATCCCGAGGACGCGCACCAAGGCGATGCTCAATGTCGCTGACCCCTCCGCCGCGTTTCGCTGGTGGCGCTTGCCTGCCGACGGTGTTGGCCTCGCACGCATGGAGTTCATCATCTCGAACCACATCAAGGTTCATCCCATGGCCTTGATCCGCTTCGATGAGGTCACTGACCAGACAGACCGCGCTGAGATCGAGCGCCTGACCGCCGACTACGACACCAAGGCGGATTACTTCGTCGATAATCTTTCGAGGGGCATCGGTCGTATCGCCGCGGCCCACTACCCCAAGCCAGTTATCGTCCGCATGAGCGACTTCAAAACCAATGAATACGCCCAGCTCCTCGGCGGCGCAGCATTCGAGCCTCTCGAGGAGAACCCGATGATCGGCTGGCGGGGCGCGAGCCGCTACTATCATCCCGACTATCGCGATGGCTTCGGGCTCGAATGCCGCGCCATTGCCCGTGCGCGAGAGGCGATTGGCCTCTCCAACATCATCATGATGATCCCGTTCTGCCGCACGCCCGAGGAAGCCGATCGCGTCATTGACGAGATGGCGAAGCACGGGCTAAAGCGCGGGCGCTCCGGGCTCCAGGTCTATGTGATGGCGGAGATTCCCTCGAACGTCGTCGTCGCCGAGGCGTTCGCTGAGCGCTTCGACGGCTTCTCTATCGGCTCCAATGACCTCACGCAGCTCGTGCTCGGTATCGACCGGGACAGCGCCCGCTTGAGCAGTCTGTTCAATGAACGCCATCCGGCGGTCACCGACACTATTGCTCGGCTGCTGGCGTCCGCGAAAAAAACCAACAGCCATACCGGGATCTGCGGTCAAGCCCCCAGCGACCATCCAGAGTTCGCGCGTTTTCTGGTTGAGCACGGCATCGACTCGATCTCCGTGACACCCGACAGCTTCTTGCGCGTGAAGGAACAGATCGCTGCTGCGGAAGCGGCGCTAGCGCAAAGCCTGTCCGGGGGCATTGTCAGACAAACCTAGGCGGGGCTACGAGGGGTTCTGGTCTGAAGCGTTCAGGTTTGTCTGACAACGCCCCCAAGAAGGTAAAATGACTCTCATAAGAACAGCGCACTTCAGAAATTGTGGTCAAGTTGGCGGTGCAGTTTGCTGACGTCTAATCGATATTACGCAGGCGCCCCCGATGGAAAGGAACGTCATCGACGCTGAAAGCGAAAAAGCAAAGATGCTCGCTCAACTCCTCGCCTTGGGCGATGAGACGTCTCTCGAAGGCAATGAGATGCGTCCCCTGCGGCTCGCGCTCGAGTTCGCGGAGGTAGATCTCGCGTTGACTGAGAAGCGTATTACCTCGACCGTCGTCTTCTTCGGCAGTCACCTCATCCTTTCGCCGGAGGACGCCGAGGTGGCCATAAGCCTAGCCCACGATCAGGCGAGTCTAGCGCGCGCTGAGCGGCAGCGTGCCCTCTCTGCTTGGTACGCCGAAGCGCGGCGCTTCGGAAAAATCGTATCGGAGCGCGCCGGCGCGCTCGCTGCAGACGGCCCACGCCACAATGTGTTGGTCACCGGTGGCGGTCCGGGGATCATGGAGGCAGCCAATCGAGGCGCAATGGATGCTGGTGCGCCGAGCATCGGATTCAACATCGCGTTGCCAGAAGAGCAGCGCCCGAACGCTTACATTACGCCCGACCTGTCCTTCCTCTTCCGTTACTTCGCCATCCGCAAGATGCACTTCGCCATGCGTGCTAGTGCCCTCGCCATTTTTCCCGGCGGATTCGGCACCTTGGACGAGCTGTTCGAAATACTGACTCTGAAACAAACGCGGAAGATGGCGCCTATCCCAGTGATATTGTTTTCGCGCGACTACTGGAAAAAGCTCATAAACTTCGACGCGCTTGTGGAGGCCGGCACCATCCACGCGGACAATGTTGGCTTGTTTGAGATGGTCGATAGTGCCGAAGAAGCCTGGGCTCTACTCGTCCGTTACGGCCTGATGACCGAGCCAGCGTTGCGCGAACCCTAAGCCAAGAAAGAAATGCGACCGACCAATAATATGCAAACCAGCGTGACTAGTTGGCACATGGCCGATCTCGCGAATGGCCCGCCTGACTTCCACTAATGACCCAAAACGGTCCTAGGCCGCGGCGCTAGGAACGTCAGCTCCATATTCGGCCCAGGCTGAAGCACAACTGGGTAACGGCCAAAGTGCTCATACGCGGCCTCCTACGGTTTGGAATAGATGGATCGGTCAAACGTCTGGTGGCATGTCTCGACGATGAGGAACTCATCGTAGATTGAATTGGCAAAGACGACTTCGCCTTCGTTCTAGACAAGCACTTCGCTACAGGCGCACCAAGCAGGGTCAATCAGGCTATGCCAAAACCGAATTTATCAGACGCCCAGAAATCGCGTAGGCTTCGGCTCGAAATTGATGTCCTAACAAATCGCAAGTTTCGCCTAGTCTCGCAGCAAAAGCCCAGGGAAATGGGAGTTGCAGGACATCACATGAGTAATTGCCGCTCGGTCATACTCATCACCGGAACGATAGGAGTCGAAGTAGGTGTTGAGCCGCGCGATACGTTTCGGTATCGCGTCCACAGCCTGCAAGCCCACTGAGACTCCGTAATTAGCGAAAGCAATGCGCACATGCTGCAACCAGGGCTCGCGGGCGAAATACCCCTCCTCCATCCACATGCTCTCGAGTACGGCGAGTGAGCGGTCACGCTGAATCTGAGCCCACGGGTCCTTGACAAAGAATTGAGTCATCCACAGCATCATGCCAAGGTCGAGATCCTAGGTGACAGAAAGGTCACCGGCCACCATGTTGATCAGTGCCTTCATCTCGGCAATTTCGGGCGCCAGCGCCTCTTCATCGAGAAGCCGGTAGGAGACATAGCCGTCAAACGCATAGAGCGCACCGAAGCCGTAACCGGGATAATGGGCGCTCAAATCTTCTTCCATCTTTCAAAAGACGCCGTGCCTTGGGACGACGAACGGAGCATGGATGTCGCGTGCGAGCGCTATCCCCTCTGCCGTGTAGGCCGGTTCGAACCGTCCCATCACATGCAGGGCATACAGCCACATGGCCAAATAGTGGAAATATTGGCCGTCGCGGTCCGACTCTTCGCCGATACGGATGCCGTGCTTACGACCGAGAACGCGCTTGACGTCAGTGATCACCCACGCGGCTTCGTCGAGATATTTCTGCTCCTTTAGTGCCTCGTAAAGTGAGGCGAGAAGGATGACGCCGCAGGCATCTGTCCAAAGATAGCGCAAACCGTTTGGCCAGATACGTTCTTCACGCATCCATGCGAGCTTGCTCAGAACATAATCGAAATCCTTGAGCCCGCGCATTAGTACAACTCATCATCTGGGGACCCGTCCGCGAGTGCGCCACAGGGAAAACCCGCGAGTTGTCTGAACTGGTCGGGGCGCCGCACTCTAATATGCGGCTCATCTCTGCATCTATTTTTTTGGAACCATCTCCATGTTGATGCATTAATCGGCGTCAATGCTATTGGGGAGAGGAAGCCTACTTCCCTCAATTAGTGAAGCTGATTTCCAACTTCTCGAGCTATCGAATAACGTAGCTTCTGGCAATTGGCAGTCATTGATTTCGCGGCCAAACATGGCCGCTTTTGTCGATGGAGACGCCTGACTGCCGTCTCAGGGGCGGGACTGATGTTTAGTGACCGAAAAGCTTTTCTCGTAGGTGGGGGTGTTGGCTCTTTAGCGGCGGCCGCGTTCATGGTCCGCGACGGTGGTATGCGAGGAGACAACATTACTATCTTCGAAGCTCTTCCGACATTCGGTGGAAGCCTTGATGCTGCGGGCAACCCTGATCAGGGTTACACCATGCGCGGCAGTCGGATGATGACGACGGAGAACTTCGAGTGCACGTGGGCCCTTCTCAAATCAATTCCCTCTCTCTCTCGGCCCGACATATCGGTTTTCGAAGAGACGATGAAGTTCAGCGAAGCCGTGAAATGGAACGCCAAGGCGCGCCTCGTGGATCGTAATCTAGGAATCCTAGACGTGGCTTCCATGGGCTTTTCTATGAGGGATCGCTACGAACTTGTCAGCTTAAGTAAAGCGGATGAACGCGAGTTAGAGGACCAGCGCATCACCGACTGGCTTTCACCCGAATTTTTCGAAACGAAATTTTGGTATATGTGGCAGACGACGTTCGCCTTTCAACCTTGGCATAGCGCGTTAGAGTTCAAGCGCTATTTGCATAGGTTCATCAGGTCGTTCCCCAGGATCGAAAAGCTTTCGGGCGTCAAGCACCCAGTTCTGAACCATCACGATTCATTCATCAAGCCCCTCGTGTACTGGCTCAAAGCGAGGGGAGTTCGATTGGAGGCCGCCGTCACAGTTACGGAGTTCGATCTCACAACTGATGAGAACGGACAAATCGTGATTGGTGCGATTCATCTCTGTCGATCCGACAATGCTGGGGTTATCCCTGTCCGCGCTGACGACCTCGTCTTCCTGCAAAATGGCTCAATCACGGATGCATCGAGCTCTGGCACAATGACCACGGCACCCGAATGCCTAACGAAAGAAGAAAGCGGTGGCTGGCACCTTTGGGAGACGATTGCGAAAGGGAGGCCGGAATTCGGTAAGCCGGCCACGTTCAATACAAGCATTCCGGAGACCCGCTGGACATCGTTCACAGTCACACTACGGGAATCCGCGTTCTTCGAACAAATGGAGGTCTTTACCGGAAATGCTCCCGGCACTGGCGGGATCGTTACATTCAAGGATTCGACATGGCTGATCTCGGTCGTCTTGTATCGCCAGCCCCATTTTGTGGGCCAGCCAGAAGACGTGCAGGTCTTCTGGGGCTACGCACTGCATCCCGACCGCATCGGCAATTTCGTGGCGAAACCGTTGTTGGAGTGTTCGGGGGCCGAGATAATCCAGGAGTTATGCGGACACCTGAACTTCGATCTTCGCTTCTTTAGGGGAGCTGTCTGCATCCCGTGTAACATGCCCTACATCACGAGCCAATTTATGCCACGACGCGCGACAGATCGGCCAGCGCCCTTTCCCAACAACTCGCGGAATCTTGCCTTTGTGAGCCAGTTCGTAGAGATCCCTGAGGATGTCGTCTTTACGATCGAGTATTCGGTCCGCGCTGCTCAGATAGCCGTGTATGCGATGTTAAATCTCGACCTCGAGATCCCGCCGGTCACACCGCATGATAGGTCCGTCAGGGCTAAGTTCGACGCCGCAATCAAGGGGCTCAAGTAGCATCATTTCGGGCGTTGTCAGACTAACTAGTCTTCGCGATCAACCGCACGCCAGAGATAATGTGTCTCTCCATTGATCCTGACGAAGACCTCGTCCAGGTGCCAATGCAAATGCGAATATGATCGAGTCTGAATACGACGTTTTCTGATCTCGTTGGCGAACATCGGACCGAAGCGATTCCACCAGAACCGTATCGTCTCGTGGCAGATGTCGATGCCGCGTTCGAACAGAAAATCTTCCACCTGCCGCAGCGACAGTGGGTAGCGGAGATACATCATTACCATGAGGCGGATCACCTCAGGCGAGCTGTTGAAATAACGGAAGGCATTGCGCATCGCCGGAGGCTACGGATCCTCGCCAGGAGGCTCAAGCCAGTTTACTCTGACAATGCCCGTGGCACGCATGACAGCATAGAAAAGGCTGATGCTGCCTATTTCTAAGGTAGCCATCACGCCGCGTCGGGCTGAAAGGTGCACGGATGGAGCATCAGGATCTACTTGCCCTCGCCCTCGAATTTGGGATCGCGCTCCTGCTTGGCGCGCTGATTGGTATCGAGCGCGAGAAGCACAAGAAGCAAAAGACGGAGACGATCCAAACTGCAGGTCTCAGGACGTGCATCTTGCTCGCCCTGTTGGGCGCTTGCGCGGGTTGGTTGTCGCGCGAGCTTGCGACACCGTGGATCTTTACCACGGCGCTATTGATCGTCGGCGCATTTGTGGTCGCGGGATATCTCACCACCTCGAGGGGGACACCTCAGTCGGCAGGCCTCACCACGGAAGTCGCGGCAATCGTCGTCTTCGTGCTTGGCGCCATCGTGATGTTCGGCTTTTCCGAGATAGCCATCGCCCTTGGCGTCGTGACGGCTGCGACGCTCGCTTACAAGGATCCGCTGCATAAGTTCGTGGGAAGGCTCGGCTGGGATGATGTGTTCGCTGGATTGCGGCTGCTGATCGCAACCTTCATCGCCCTGCCACTTCTACCCAACAGGCCGATCGACCCCTGGGGCGCCATCAATCCTTACGCGCTTTGGCTGCTCGTGATTCTAATCTCTGGGCTGTCACTAGTGGGCTACGCCCTGACGCGTTGGCTCGGACCCGGGAGGGGCGCGCTCATTACCGGGTTCGCCGGAGGGCTGGTGTCCTCAACCGCAGTAACACTCTCGTTTTCACGGGAAGCACGTTCCAACCCGCAGAACACAACAGCCTTCGCTTGCGGCATTCTCGTAGCCTGGGCCGTCATGTTCGCCCGTACCTTGGTGCTTGTCGCGGTGGTAAACCAAGCGCTGCTCGCCTCACTGCTCGTGCCGTTTGGTTTGATGGGATTTGTTATCGGCGGCTTTGCCGCACTTTTCTATTACCGTGACGGGGCGGATAAGCGCCCCGCCGCCACTAAAGAACTGAGGATCTTGAATCCCTTCAGCCTGACTGCGGCTGCGAAATTCGCGGCACTTTTTGCCGCGGTGCTGATTGCGGTCAAGCTTGCGCAACAGAACTTTCCCCCCAGCGGGGTCTATGCAATCGCGGGCCTTGCCGGTTTGACCGATGTCGACGTGATCACACTGTCCATGGCGGAACTTGCCAAAGGTGGCATAGCTAAAGTTGCGGCCACAGCCATCGTGATCGCAGCGCTCGCTAACACAGCGGCCAAGTGCGGGATTGCTTTCGTCCTGGGCGGCGCGTCGCTGGGCAAGCGGCTCTTGTTGACTACCGCGGCAATACTCGTTGTCGGACTCTCTGCGGTCTGGCTCCTATGGGGCTCCGCCATTTAGCAGGCCCGGCTGGGTCTAAGCCGATGTCCACTATGGGTGGCGGGCTCAATGGGTGGTCGCAACACTTCAATCTTTTAGCAGAGATGAGGTGTTGCAGATGGGCTATCGCGGACGGATCTATTTCACGCAGAAGCAGAAGACGGAGA
>Ga0316190_10001278_pt1 | contig 18125 bp, 17 predicted proteins | sample Eddworburrow2_MG_FD_204929 | JGI IMG/M metagenome (GOLD analysis project Ga0316190, IMG submission 204929) | Coastal sediment microbial communities from Maine, United States - Eddy worm burrow 2 | ecosystem: Environmental > Aquatic > Marine > Coastal > Sediment | place: USA: Maine | collected... | reverse complement strand
AGTAGTCGAAGCCATCTACCTTTACCCACCACCAAACCTGTAAAGCATCAAAAAGAGCTCGAGCCGGCTCTCAATGCTTTTCAGAATCCCATTTTGACTGCCCTGACTTCTCAACAGATCTTTAAATCCACCTCGGAGCCTATATCCAAAAAGACCTTAATGTCTTCTAAGCCGCGAAGTAGTCGAAGCCATCTACCTTTACCCACCACCAAACCTGCAGAACATTCAAATAAACCTATTCATGTTGCCGAGTATTTAAAAGATCCCATTTGGCTGGTGGAGAAGACAGCCGATCGTGAATTTTACAGCAATCGGTTGCAGATAATCACAACATACACAATTTCCAACATACCGCGCGAATACTATCGATTCTCCAGGAATTCCGATTATTCGCCGGCGAATAGTAAGACTACGAATAAAATCTCGGGTATTGTGTATCATGCCTCGGAAAGCGACCTGTACCCCTTCATGCCGGAGATGAATCGTTCAATCCTGAGTTACAGCAAACGATTGATCAAATATCTCCTGCGCAAAAAGTCCTATCATTTTTTCATTGATCGATTCGGGCGTGTCTATCGACTGGTTCAAGAAGACCATGCCGCCTTTCATGCAGGGAAATCGATCTGGGCAGATGATGAGACACTTTATCTTAACCTGAACCATGCCTTCATTGGTATTTGTTTTGAGGGCAAAGATTTTCAAGAAATCGACACCGGAAAACAGAAAAAGGGCCGCCCCGCAAATTCGAAATCTTCCTTCCTTAAACCGACAGGTATCTCATCGTTCAATGAGGCCCAGCTGCGATCGGGAAAGGAGTTGAGCGATTGGCTCAGAGTAAAATACAACATTTCCCAGCAGAATTGTGTGCCTCATGCCTTAATTTCAGTTAACACCAAGCGAATGTTAATCGGTTTTCATTTGGATCTATCTCGCGGGTTCCCCTTCGCTAGACTCGGACTGACGGATAAATACCAGGAACCCTTGCCGTCAATGGTCGAATTTGGATTTCGTTATGACAAATATTTTGAAAAAATATTCAACGGTAACCTTTGGCGCGGAATTGGTTACTCCGAGGAAATCTTGCAGCGTAGAGCCCGGAATTCAGGTATGAGTTTTGCTGAATATCGTAAAAGTTTGCAGCAAAGATTTACCCGGTATACGGAATGGAATCAGAAATTGGTTGAAAAAAAAGACCAGCTTACAAAAACCTCCAATAAACAATGAGTAAAGAAGTTCGGCTGAGCAGACGAAAAAGATAGCCTTTTTACCTCAGCTCGATGCTTTATCCTTGTATTTCTCTTAGTAGCGCCACACATCCTACCTAATATAAACGGTACGACCACAGCCACCCGATCCGACCAATTTCTTCAGCTATCGATTGCACGGATTCCAAAAAACTGGGACCCCTATTCTTTTTATGCTATATTCCAGCAAAGAATAAATAGGAAATGAATATGGCAAATACAGATTTGATATACACACTCATTGCAATCGTGGTCCCTTTGGTGGAGCTGCTTGGAATTCTGGCAGCCGTTCATGCAATCATGAATGCTCGGACCTCCCAGGGCGCAATTGCCTGGGCCATATCATTGATCACCTTTCCGTGGCTGGCTTTGATTTTATATGCTATTTTAGGACGCAATAAATTCAAAGGCTATGTGTTGCTTCGCAGTACGAAGGATCAGGATATTCATCATTATATAGATAAGATTCAAAAAGAGGCCGTTTCCAGAAACTTGATCCAGGAAAATCTGTCGGCGTCCGAAAGATCTCTCACCCGGCTGGCCGAAATGCCCATAACGCGCTATAACAAGAGCCGGCTGCTGATAGATGGAGACGAAACCTTTCGCAGCATATTTGAGGGAATAGAATCCGCCGAACGATACATACTGATCCAGTTTTTTATTATAAAACACGATGACATCAGCCGGGAATTGCAAACTAAACTGATTGAAAAGGCCAAAGAGAATGTCAGAATCTATTTTCTGTATGATGAAATCGGCAGCCATAAACTGCCGCAAAGCTATTTGCGGGAAATGCAAATTGCCGGAATCAATACTTCAGCTTTCCATACGACCAAAGGCAAGGCCAACCGGTTTCAGCTAAATTTCCGCAACCATCGCAAAATCGTGGTGGTAGATGGCAAAATTGCCTACGTGGGTGGTCACAATGTGGGTGATGCATATTTGGGAAAGGACCCGAACTTCGGGGCCTGGCGCGACACGCATGTTAAAGTGGAAGGCCCGGTTGTGCAGGAAATCCAGTTCTGTTTTGTCGAGGACTGGCACTGGGCCACCAACGAGATCCCCGAGTTGAGCTGGGAACTACAGAAGGCTGGCGATGGACGCGAAAAAATCCTGATGATCGCATCGGGCCCGGCCGACAATTTGGAGACCTGCGCCCTGATGTTTGTCCAGGCTATCAATGACGCCCGGCAGCGGATCTGGATCGCCAGTCCCTATTTTGTTCCCGACTTGCAGATCCTCAGCGCCTTGAAACTGGCGGCTCTGAGGGGTGTGGATGTGCGGGTCATGCTGCCGGAAAAAGCAGATCATCGGACGGTGTATCTGGCGTCTTTTTCCTACTATCAAAATACGTTACCGTTAGGGATTAAAATATACCGCTACACGACCGGGTTTATGCATCAGAAGGTGTTTTTAATTGATTCCGCCTATGCTGCTGTCGGCACTGCCAATCTGGACAACCGATCCTTTCGACTTAATTTTGAAATCACGCTCCTTAACTATGATTCTATTTTCATAAAAAAAGTTGAGGATATGCTGACTGCGGATTTTTCCCGCAGCCGCCCGGTTACAATCGAAGATTATACCAGGAAATCATTTTTCTTTAAATTGGCGGTTCGCTCTGCGCGATTGCTGGCCCCAATTCTGTAGCCCATATGATTGTCCTTGACCTCCTAACCACCTATGGTTATTTATAATAATTAGTTGCCGCCGAATTCGCTCCTTCCATCTTCGTTTAAAACCTTAAAATGTGGGGACCGACCATGACACAGGAAGGTTTAACGCGCAAACTCACTGCCATCCTCAGTGCGGATGCCGAGGGCTACAGTCGCTTGATGGGTGATAATGAAGACTCGACCATTCGCACGTTAACCAGCTATATAAAAACAATGACGAATTGCATCCAAGAACATCGAGGTCGAGTGGTGGACGCTCCCGGGGATAACCTTTTAGCTGATTTCGCCAGCGTGGTGGATGCAGTTAACTGCGCAGCAGCGGTCCAGAAGAAGCTATTTGAGCTAAACGCCAAGCTTCCTGAGGAGCGTAAGATGCAATTTCGCATCGGTATAAACCTTGGCGATGTGGTGGCAGAAGGAGATAGAATTTATGGTGATGGGGTAAATATTGCCGCTAGATTGGAGGGGCTGGCCGAAGGTGGAGGAATTTGTATCTCCCGCAGCGCATATGACCAAGTTAAGAATAAGCTCGATCTGGGCTATAAATATTTAGGTGAACACACAGTAAAAAACATCGCAGATCCTGTGCGGGTATACCGGGTTTTATTGGCGCCCGAAGCCGCCGGCAAAGTACTCGGTGAGAAAAAACCGAGGTTAAGACACTGGCATTTGGGTGTCGTTGCTGTTTCGGTACTTATATTGGTGGCAACGGCAGTAGCAATCTGGTATTTATATTTTCGATCTACACATTCCGATGAAACGGATGTTTCTAAACTTAAAACCGCATTTCCTATATCTGAACGGCCCGCCATTGCGGTCCTGCCTTTTACAAACCTCAGCGAAGACCCGCAGCAAGAATATTTTTGCGATGGGATCACCATCGATATCATTACGGATCTCTCGAAATTTCGCCATTTGTTTGTTGTCGCCAGCAATACGGTCTTCACCTACAAAGGTAAGTCGGTGAAGACTACAGAGGTGGGAAAAGAGCTTTCAGTGCAGTATGTCCTGGAAGGCAGCGTGCAAGAAGCAGGGGAAAGGGTGCGTATCAATGCGCAGCTAATTGATGCGATCACAGGAAACCAGATTTGGGCCCAAAGATATGATCGAAGTAAGAAAGATCTTTTTACCTTGCAGGAAGAAATTATTCAAACAATCGTACGCACCCTGGCAATCAAAATTGAAACCGCAGAGCAATCCCGCGTAATGCATAAGGACACAACAAATTACCAGGCTTATGATTATTTCATTCGCGGGACCGGTTACTTGTTGCACAGAACCCGGTCGGCGGTCAGCAAGGCACGCCAATTGTTTGAAAAGGCGATCGAACTGGATCCCCAATTTGCCTCGGCTTATACTGCTTTAGGGTGGTCTTATCACCTTCAAGTTGAATATGGTTGGACCGAGTTCATCGAACAAACATCCCAGCGAGCCGTGAATCTGGCGCGAAAGGCATTGAGCTTGGATGACTTTCAACCGTCTGCTCATGAGTTACTTGGATCTGTTTATATCCGTAAGGGCCAATATGATCTCGCGATTGCGGAATTACAGCAGGCCCTCGATTTGAACCCAAATGACGCACGGATATTTAATGAAATGGGAGAAGTCTTGCTTTATGCCGGTCAGACGGATAATGCCATAACATTCATGAAGATGGGGCTCCGGTTTAATCCAATAGCAACACCGGGAATCTATATGGAACTCGGCTTAGCATATTATCTTAAGGAAAGATATGATGACACCGTCAAGATCGTGCAACAAGGTCTGGCGAAAAAACCAGATTTTGTAGGTTATCATATCGTAATTGCAGCTGCCTACGCTCAATTAGGCAAGGTAGAAGATGCGAAGCTGTCAGCCCAGGAGGTTCTTCGACGACACCCATTTTTCGAGGTTGAATCCTACGGAACCATATTTCAAAATCTATCAGATAGAAAACATCTTCGCGAAGGCCTTCGGAAAGCCGGGTTGAAATGAAACAACGGTTAACTGCACAAGCCGTACGGCATCGGAATATTGATAATAAATTTAACCGTATCAGGGCATGCCGATACAATGTTGAGTTGGAAATGATGTCTGTGGCTGACCCTCCTGGCCGTTACCCAATAATCGGTCAAGAGAGACGATTATTCTTTATCCAGTTTGCCCCAGTTCTGATCGGCTTTTTTGACTTCTGAATCCGCCTTTGCCGCAAAATTTTCCCCACCTTTCTGGTCCCAGTGCAAGAAAAGTTCACCTTCGATAATTTTCCAGGCTTCGGGATTTACACCGGCAGCCTTGCCGGTCGCAGCCATGCTGCCAGCTCAGTACCCACCGTATTGCGGGGCATAGCGTTCCGGGTCTGCCGCAAAAAGATTCCGGTTCTCAGCACTGGCGAAATACCACTTGGCGTCATTCCATTCGTGGGAATATTTGCGCTGGCCTTTTATTGCACGTCCTTCGGTGTGATAGGCAACCGTGTCGTATCCTTTTATGGCCACTCCCCAAAAAGTCTGATTGACCTTCTCAAACGCAATGCCAGTGGCCGTCCAATTAAGGAGAAAGGCAACCGCTAAAAAGCCTAAAAGTGCCGGCGTTAATGTTTTCGAAAGGCTGGTAAAGTTAATCTTAATCATAATTCGTACCTCCTTTCGCTTCTTTTTATTTGTGGTTTTAAAAATTCATCAAGTGCCGCTAGTGAAAGGCCATGTGAAATAGAGGTTCTGGAGGGCAATTATTCCGATGCACGCTATCATTGCAGGAGACTTATTAATGGTCATCAAGAGAAGGAACAATCACTTAGTAGCATAAAATAAAATACCACATAGTGGCATCTTGTCAAGTATGTACCATAATTTAATTGATTTTGGGATAACTTCAGCAATTTCCGGTTAGAAAATTGATCTTGACAACAAAACCTGCTTTGGATATCCAGATGGTTATTGTTATGAATGAGATTAAACTACCCCGAATAAACTGTGAAACGGTTTGCAAGGAAATCGGTGACTTCATCATCGAAACGGTTAAAAAAACCAAATCCACGGGTTGTATCGTTGGATTATCCGGCGGTGTTGATTCCAGCACGACGGCGGCTTTGATAAAATCAGCATTTGATCGTCACAACGCTAACGATGATGATACACTCGAACTGGTCGGCTACATTCTTCCCTCAAGCATCAATAAAATGGAAGATGCCAAAGACGCGCAAATCCTGGTGGAAATGCTGGGGATCCGCTTTGAAATTCACAGCATCGAAAAACCTGTAGAAGCGTTCAAGCTAACAAACCCGGAAGCATTCGAAAAAGACTACCACAAGGGGAACCTGATTTCTCGGGTACGAGCCAATGTGCTGTCCACCAAAGCCGCTACCGAAAAAAAATCACTGGCCGGCACAGGCAATAAGGATGAAGATTACGGCATCGGTTACTACACCCTGTTTGGTGACGGTGCGGTTCATTTCAGTCCCATCGCCGGTTTGTCAAAACGTCTGGTCAGGGAAATGGCATTGTTTCTGGAAGTGGATGAAGCCATCGTCCATCGCGTACCGACGGCCGGCCTTGAACCGGGACAAAGCGATTTTAAAGATCTGGGGTATGATTATGATGTCGTAGAGCTGGTCACAGAAGGACTTGAACAGGGATTTGCCCTGGAGCAGCTGGCAATCCACGACCAGGTTGCTCCTTTGGTTAAAAGACAGATCGAAAACTATCGATCCATTTATGGAAATCCAAGGTTAGACTCCGTTGAAGGGGTGGTGGAAGATATTGACAGGCGACATCAGCAAGCATTGAACAAGGTAAAAATTGTCCATCCTCCGACCCCGAAGATCACCTTGAACTATGATTAAATCAGCGGCCACCAGCAGAGGTGGCCCCGGTCCCTTCCAGGGACCATACTCATACCCCCTGCTCTGCTGGTGGTCGCTGATTATCGGTAAGGCGCATCTCGCCCAGTAACCTCTTTTTTCAATAAGGCCCTTGTCACCCATCAAAACCCCCAATCCTCACGTCATCCGTAAGACTGTTGTCGTTGCTTAGAACTTCTTTGGGCCCCCTTATTCTCCCATCTTGCTCACACTGATTAGCCCACCTGACAAAATCATCTAATTATCTAATATAAAGATATATTTTTAGGGTGACCGCATCATTTTGTCTTTAAAATGAGGCTAAAGATCCCATTGGATTTACCGATAACACAATTGTACCCTAAATTGATCGTTCCAGGTTCAGGGTTCAACGGTTACAACCGATGGATACTGCTTCAAGTATTAATCTCAAACCGGCATACCTGCCATACCCCATTGAGTGTAACGGGCTTTTAACCAGATAAAGACGGGATCCCCTAAATATTATCTGTTTGGGTTTTTTTCAATCCAATACGTTGAACTCGACCCGGCTGCTTTCAGCAAGCCTAAGCCCTGGGCCGGCCAAAGGGCTCGTCGCAGGCTGAATGTCTCATCCTTGTCAATACTGATTTAAACCGAACCACAGGACCAGGGAAAAATTGCTGAGCTTGTCTAAACCAACCTACGAAGAATTAGAGCATCTGATATCGTCACTTCCTGCGGTTTTAATCGGTCTATCCAAGGAAAATGAAATTGTTTTTTGGAATCTAACGGCTGAAAAGGTGTTCGAAACGAACGCGACGGATGCAATCGGTTTGCCCTTGGATCAATGCGGGGTGGATTGTGATTGGGATAGAATATATAACGGAATTTCACAAAGCCGGAATAAGCATCAGCCGATCCGAATAGATGATATCGGATTTCGCAGACCGGGTGATGCCCAAGGGTATTTAGGTATCACGATCCAACCTTTAAACAGAGATGATGGCCGTATCTGGGACATCGCCATCATTGGGGCGGATATTACCGACCGTAAAAAATTGGAAGCACAGCTGCAGCAGTCCCAGAAAATGGAAGCAATCGGACAGCTGGCTGCCGGAATCGCCCATGAGATCAATACGCCGACGCAATTTGTGGGAGACAATACCCGTTTCTGCCAGGATGCATTTGATGATTTGATCGATGTTATCAAAATTTACAAAGAGCTACTTGAAGCCGTCAAATCAGATTCTTTATCAGATGAACTGGTTCAAAACGCTGAAGAACGCATTGCAGAATCTGATCTGGATTATCTCGAGGAAGAAATTCCGCTCGCCATCCAGCACACGCTCAAGGGCGTGGACCGCATCACCAAAATTGTTCAGGCCATGAAGATTTTCGCCCATCCGGGTGGTGAAGAGAAGGAGCCCGCTGATATCAATAGAGAAATTGAAAAAACCATTACCATCAGCCGTAATGAATGGAAGTATGTCGCAGAGTTGCTAACCGACTTTGATGAAACGCTATCGTTCGTCCCCTGCTTTCAGGCTGAACTAAATCAGGTCATCCTGAATTTAATCGTCAATGCAGCCCACGCCATCGCGGAAGCAAACAAAGACAACCCGACCCAATTGGGTACGATCCGCATCACCACCCGTCGTGAGGACAATTGGGCAAAAATCTATATAGACGATACCGGCTCCGGCGTTCCGGAAGAAATTCGGCACAAAATATTCGATCTTTTCTTTACTACAAAAGAACCGGGCAAGGGTACGGGACAGGGACTGGCCATATCCCATTCCGTGATTGTGGAAAAGCATAAAGGCACGATTGCCCTGGAGTCATTGGAAGGCAAAGGGACGACATTTATTATCAGCCTACCCCTAGCATCCGAACCGGAGCAAAATGAATGAAACAATGAAAAGACGGATCCTGTTTGTAGACGATGAGCCGATGGTGCTCAAAGGCCTTCAGCGAACGCTCCGAAAAATGCGCCAGGATTGGGACATGACGTTTGTGTCCAGCGGCTGCGAGGCGCTGGATGTCCTTGGCAAAAAGCCCATGGATGTCATCGTGTCCGACCTGAGAATGCCGGAAATGGATGGGGGCCGGCTGTTGGCCGAAGTAAAGAAGCAGCATCCCCATCTCGTTCGGATCATTCTTTCAGGACAGCTGGATCAGGAAATGACCCTAAGATCAGTCCAATTGGCCCATCAAAGTCTTTCAAAACCGTGTGATGTCAAGGTATTAAAGCATACCCTCGGAAAGCTTTTTGCGTTGCGCGATTTTTTGTCGGATAAATCCATTAAAAGTATCATCTCACAAATAGACTCCCTTCCCAGCCTGCCCTCCATATACACCGAAATCGTATCGGAAATGCAGTCTGATGATCCCGCGATTAATAAGGTGGGGCAAATTATAGCAAAAGATTTAAGCATGACGGCCAAAATTCTGCAGATGGTAAATTCTGCGTTTTTCGGACTCTTTCGCAAAATCAACAGCCCGGAACAGGCCGTTATGATGCTTGGCTTGGAAACCATCAAAGCACTGGTACTTTCGGTAAAGATATTTTCTGAATTCAATCAGAAAAGTTTTTCCTGGTTTAAGATTGACGATCTTTTCAGCCATAGTTTGGCGGTCAGTTTATATGCCAAAACAATACTAAAAAATGAAAACCTGGATCAGGGGCTGATAAATAATTCCATGATGGCCGGCTTATTGCACGATTTAGGTAAGCTCGTCCTGGCAACCAACTTTGAAGAACCTTACCGGCAGGTTTTGGCTGCAGCGCAGGGAAGCGGCAAAAATCTGCTGGATTTGGAATATGAAGCCTTCGGGACCAGTCATGCTGAAATAGGCGCATACCTGATGGGGCTGTGGCGACTGGAAAACGACATCATTGAAGCAATTGCCTTTCATCATTTGCCGACAAGAAGCATGACCCATAATTTAGGGCTGCTAACTGCAGTTCATGTCGGCGATGCACTGGACCATGACGCACGAACTCCCTCGGGAGACAACACCGAATTGCAGTGCGATACCGAGTACCTTGATAAACTGGAAATAACAGGCCAAATCCCTCGATGGCGTCAAGTTTGCAGTGAGTTGACAGAAAGGAACGCATAATGAAAGACAAGGTTTTGCTGGTAGATGACGATGCCATGGTATTGGCGGGCCTTAAACGGCATTTGAGAAACCAATTCCGTATCGAGACCGCCTTAAGTGGGGAGGAGGGCTTGAAAAGGATTGAAAAAAATGGACCCTATGCAGTGATAGTCTCCGATTTCGCTATGCCGGGGATGAATGGCATTGAATTTCTTTGCCGGGTAAAAGAGACCGATCCGGATAGCATGCGGATGATGCTGACAGGCTCGGCCGATATGTCCACAGCCATAAAGGCGTTGAATGAAGGAAGTATTTTCCAATTTCATCCCAAACCATGTCCGGCCGATACTTTAGGCAAAGCCATCCAAAGCGGGATCGATGCATATCACAAAACCACAAACCATCAAACCCAATTTATAAAAGTTCAAAGGTCGTTGGCCCAGGCCAGTATGATCCAACAAAACCTGGTACCCAAGTCCAATCCGAAAGTCGAAGGATTTGACATTGCCGGAAAAAGCATTTGGTGCGACGAAACCAGCGGCGACTATTATGACTTTATTCAACCCGCAGAATGGAAGCAGAAAAAAATCGGAATCGTTGTTGCCGATGTTATCGGACACGGCATTTCATCCGCCTTGTTAATGACTACGGCCCGAGCGTTTTTCAGGGAACGCACACTCAATCCAGGGTCATCCACAGCGTTGGTAGCCGATGTCAATCAACGTATCGTAAGGGATATAGAAGATCTTAACCTGTTTATAACCTTATTTTACAGTGAAATTGACATTAAAGAAAAACGCTTCCGCTGGGTGCACGCCGGCCATGAACCGGCAATACTTTATGATCCCTCTGAGGACTCCTTTGAAGCGCTGGGCGGTGAAGGGTTGCCACTGGGCGTAATGGAAGACTGGGTCTATGAAGAATCCGAAAAACAACTACACCCCGGACAGATCATTCTTATCGGAACGGATGGCATTAAAGAAACCCACAATGAACAAAATGAATTGTTCGGTGCCGATCGGTTTAACCGGGTGATCCGTAACCATGCTCAATTACCGGCCACGAGCATCATTAAAGAGGTGTTTGAGGCCCTGGAACATTTTCGTTTTCCTGTTGAAAGGAAGGATGACGAGACCTTGGTCGTCATCAAGGTGCTTTAACCAAGGTTAGAGGGGTTCAGTTTAGGTTTAAGGCAATTGCATTTACATCATCGTAAATTAGTATGTCCCAAGTTATTCATTTCAAACATCTTAGATCAAATTAAAGGTTAGCTTAGATGAAAGTCTCATGTCCAAACTGTAAAAAATCATATGCGATTAACTCTGAAAAAATACCGCCAACCGTAACAGCTGCAAAATGCAAGGCCTGCGGACACGCCATTTCTCTAAAACAGCACCATACGGTTACGAAAACCCCGGATGAAACCACTAGCAAGATCACTTGTCTAAATTGCCGCAAACCTATAGAGTTAATCGGAGCAGAATCCCTAAAAACGTTACGGCGGTAAAATGCAAATCGTGCGGTCATGCAATTTCGCTGGTTCCGAGGAATTCAACGATTCTACCGCCGCAAAAAGCGCTCGAAACCAACAGCGCCAACCGGAACTCATCGAAAACGGCAAAATCTTCGCCACCACTTACGCCATCACCTGCAAAGCCTTCCGCACCGCTTTGGAGAAAGTCCCGACTGTTGGCGGCAGTCCTGGCATTGATAGTGGTCGGCGTCGGTGTCATATATTTTGGCCCTCAATTCACAAAATTTCTCGCGGGATCGTCCGAAAAAGATCAGGATCCGAATAAAGAAAACCATTTCTAAATCTGGATATCAATCTTCCTTTGGCATTGGAAGCCCTTGAACGCCGGATACCTAATGAAAAAAAAGATGCCAATTATGCTAACGCAGTCTCGGCCATCAACTCATTAGATGCAAAAAGATTGCAGATATACCTCTACCCGGATCCAAAGCATACGGTGTTGCCGGTGGCAGTTTTGCACAGTAGCGAACCCAACCGTCTTGAGACAAAAATCAAGAAGGCCATCGCTATTCACACGATATTGGAGCACATGCCGGATGGATCCTATCGACTGAAGAATGAAGCGATCCCAGCCAAAATACAAAAAGATTTCCCAATTGATATTTACCGCGTCCTTTTTGGGAAAAATGGGGCTGTTATGGCGCCGAAATCCTTTCTGCCGGGGCTCGAAAACCCCGAGAATCTGAATCAGACACTGGTTGCCCAGATGGCGGCAGCCATCGAGACACCTCAAAGTTTAGGGTCGTTGGCAATTCGAATTCCTGAAAATCTTAAAGCCGGGTGGGAGGATAAGATTCAAGATCTGCCCGGGATCAAAGACAATCTTCAAATCGCTATGGCGGCCGCAATGGGGAGCAGAATTCTTGCTAAAATGACCGGACCTATTGAAAAGATTGAAGCGCTCGCCTTGGGCTTCCGGCTCGATGAAGATGGACCCAGGACCTTAAGTTATGTGCAGCGTTTCCGCAATGGTGTAGACGGCGAAAGGATATATCAAGAATTGAATTCAGGGGATAAGCACGACTTAAACGCCGATGGTATTGTTCTGAACCTTATCGAGCTGATTCAAAATCCGCGATATCAACAAACTATCGAATTCGAAGAAAATAAACTGGCATTAGAATTCACCTGGTCCGCAGCAGATGACAAGGCGTTTATCTCCGAACTTTCCCAAGCCACCATTGGTCAACTTTTTGCTCAAGGTATGCAGCTGGAGCCCACTGAAGGTTCCATCACCACCAATTATACGGATGAATCTGTTTTAACGGCATCTGTCAATGTTGACAAGCTAAAAAAAAGTATTCCCGAAATAGTTAAACAACGGATTTTCCCCGGAAATTATTGGGACGCGGGCGATGATCCACATATGACGTTAACACTGGATCCGGTCGACATCCCCAACGCTGGATTGGCGGAACTCACCTTCGATGTGCTGAGCGTAAAAACTTCGGGTGGAAGATCAATTTAAATTTAAAATTAATCCCGGCAGCACGACACCCGGCCATATCACCTTGAATATCCAAAAAGGAACCCCGGCAACAGCACTCAGCACTGCCAGAATTCGCTTCAACCTATTATTGCCGTCAGCGCTGGAACAGATAGATTTTAAATCCGAAGAAGCGGTCGGTGACCAGAAAAATATCAATGGCGTAGTTGTTAAGCTGGACCGTCTGGAAAGAGATGTGGCCAAGATCGAATACCGCGGTGCCGAAGACATACGGTTGTTTGCCAATGACAGAACCGGGCGAGCGCTGGCATCCCATGAGTCCGTGAGCGGTTCATCATCGGTGGCCGCCCGATTCCAGGGGGTCATTGCCAAACTCAAAGTAGTCGCTGTCAAACAGAGACGTGACTACACATTTGATGTTGATGTAGATCTCAACGGTGGCAAAGCGCTTGAGTTATCCCACAGACCCGAAAACCCGAAACGTGTGCGTTATAGCAGTAATCCGATAAAAAATTACGTGCCATACACGATAGAAAATCTTGATAACCTTGACGTTGAATGGCGGGAAGGCTCACAGATGTCATGGAACAACAATCTGACCATACAGTTGCCGAAAGGGCCGTTTAACGGTCTGGTGGATTGGGAAGTCCATTTTTTCGGACAAGATAAACCGTTATATCTGGCAGGAAATTCATTTTCCGCCGCAAAAAAAACCAGTTTCAGTCTACAAGAAGGTGATATTCAGAAAGCCCATGCGGCTTTCGGCAGTGTGAAATTTAATTTGGCGTCCGGCATTCATCGTCTGGGTTTTGTTAAAGATACCAATGATAGGCCATTGGAGCAGATTCTTGATTCAGGCCAAAAGATGTCTGTCACATTCAACAAGAATGAAGTTACGCTCGGTTGCGGGAAATTAGATATTATTCAAATCATGGCGTATGATGCCCAGGGCAGGCGCTTGAAAAAGGGCGATTACACCCGCCATAAAGACGGAAAATTAATACTGTATTTCTGGGGAGTGCCTGATAAATTGGAATTGGATGTCGTCAGCAATAAAATAGAGAAAACGATCCATTTCGATATCAGATAGCGTCCGGTTCAGGAAGAAACCTATGTACAATTTCAAAGGGATATCAAAAATCAGGGTGAGGTGGTCAAAACAATGAAAGCGATTGCCAGAGCACGGCGTAAGAACCGGACCGGTTACGGGGACGATATCGCCGGATTGTACTATGTTTACGATCGCAAGAATAAAAAGCCGATGAAGCTAATTGAGAGAAAAATCGCACATTCGGATCCGATCGGGCAGAAACGCTTTGAGTATACGCTCAAACCGCATAAAGGATATTATTTTACGATACTGACTGGAACCAAATCCAACGGCGTTCAAAAAGAATATCCAAAGCAATCCAAAAAGAAACAATTCGCCTGGGACAGTTGATATATATCCTTTTAAATTTAGTCCAGAACATGTTTCACCAAATGGCCCAGTTCCGGGAAAATCAGTTTTCGGCAGGCTAAGCGGCACGCATTGATACTGCCCGGCATGCAAAATACAACGGTTTTGTGAATGATACCGGCCGTGGCCCGCGATAAAAAGGCGGCCGATCCGATCTCTTCAAAACTCAAATTCGCAAATAGGGAGCCAAAGGCCGTTAGAATTTTAGCGAACATGGGGTTGACCGCTTCAATGGTAACATCTTTTGCAGTGATGCCTGTCCCGCCGGTCATTAGAATCACCTGGGGTCGTGGATGTCGAATAACATTTTTCACGGTGGATGCAATGATTTCGGCATCGTCGGTTATAACCTGATGATGTACGACCTCGTGTCCTTCATTGACCGCCTGCTTGCTGATCCATTTCCCACTGCTATCATCCGCCAGAGCTCGGGTCGTTGATATCGTTATGATTCCAATGGTAACCTTTTTCGGTGCCTGCTGCTTATGTTCGTGAGTTCCCATATAACTATCCCTCGTTTAATTTAATCAAGAGCGAAGCGAACTAACATGGATTTTCGTTTGAGTGAGTTCCGCCATCCGTCATCTGCCATCTGTACTCTGTAATCTGACCTGTATACCATTTACGGTTCTGAGATCAACATCATTGTCATCGGCTTTGGTCACTCCAGGCACGAACAGCTTGATTTTACCTTGATTTTACATGTTATTTTTCTTATGTTCATTTCGGACTGAGAATTGGCGGTATTGATGATAGGACAACAAAAATTATGACACATCCCTGCACGGGAGTGATATTATCCGGCGGATTGAACACCCGTTTTAATGGTCAGAATAAAGCGTTTGTACATGTCGGCCAAAGACGCATACTGGATCGATTGTATGATATTTTTTCAGATCTGTTCGCTGAAGTCATTTTAGTGACCAACCACCCCCTGCAGTTTATTGATTGGGACTTAACCATTGTTACCGATATTTTCTCTGTTCGAAGCTCGCTAACCGGCATTCATGCCGGTCTCTTTTACATGCAGAATCCCTTTGCCTTCTTTTCGGCCTGCGATACACCTTTCTTAAAAAGGGAATTGGTTAAATCCCTCGTTGAACAAATTGAGAACAATACGGATATCATCATGCCTGAGACGGCTGCAGGTTTTGAACCGCTGTGTGCGATATATTCGAAACGCTGCCTTAAACAGGCTGAGCAACACCTTAAAGAAAACAAATTTAAGATCCAATGGGCTTTTCGCGGCCATCGGATTAAGTACATTCCGGAAAGCGTATTGCTTCAAAAAGATCCCGAGCTGATATCGTTTTTCAATATCAATACACCGGAGGATCTGGTGCGCGCAGAGGAGCTGATCGCAATGAACAAAGCCTATTGATTTCGTGCGGGAGAGCATAGAGTTGACAAGCCTGGAGTTCTCAATTCATAAACCGCCGGCATCTGCAAACCATTTTCTAGTATCTGTTTTCTGACTTCTGTCTACTGTCATCTGTCTTTTGGTATCTGTTTTCTGAAAATAGGAGTTTATATGGATATTTCTACTACAATGGATGCGATTAAGAGCCACCCGGATTTCGATAAGGTCGGAATGGTTCTGTGCCATAATGGTGTTGTTCGGGGGACGTCCCGCGATGGGCGCAAAGTCAGAGGGCTTAGCGTTACCGTGGACCACCGAAAACTGGATCAAATCATATCGGAACAAAAGAAACGACCCGGTATTTTGGATATTCGGGTTGAGATCGCAGAGGACAGGGATCTAACCATCGGGGATGACGTGATGCTTTTGGTGGTGGCCGGTGATATCCGGGAGAACGTGATTGCTGTTTTGACCGACACACTCAATCTCATCAAGTCAACCGTGACGTCAAAAACAGAATACTTTTACAATTGATGATAGGATAGATGGAGCGAAGCGACTACCACAATTATTCATTATTCAATCCTTAGGCGCTTAGAAATTATATTTGTACATTTTGTGGCAAAAAAATTTTAATATTACATTGTAATCTCCTTATTGGAATGATGCTGGATGCTGGTTTCTGGATACTGGATATTAAAAGATAACTTTCCTTATTTTATCCAGCATCAAGTATCCAGTATCTTGCCGCTTATGCACAACCGTTAATTTTAAAGATTATTTCATTTTTGGTACCGGTTAGGCCGGGTTAGGAAACTACCATGTCTTCATTTACTCATTTAGATGAAAAAGGGCACGTTAGAATGGTGGATGTTACCGGTAAAAAACCCACGGTAAGAGTTGCCGTGGCCGGCGCTGCGGTTTCTATGAAACCGGAGACTTTCCGCCTGATCAGGAACCAGAAAGTAAAAAAAGGAAATGTCCTGGAAACTGCTCGAATTGCCGGTATCATGGCTGCTAAAAAAACGTCCGAACTCATTCCCATGTGCCACCCCCTGAATCTTACCCATGTTCAGGTTGGCTTTGAACCGGATGAGACAAACAGTCGGATCTGCATTGAAGCGTCAGTCCGCACCATTGATCAGACCGGTGTTGAAATGGAAGCTCTCACCGCGGTGGCGGTGGCAGCCTTGACCGTATACGATATGTGTAAATCCTATGACCGTGAAATGACGGTTTCCAGCATTCAGCTTCTGGAAAAATCGGGTGGGAAAAGCGGCACATATAAAAGAATTTCAGATAAAAAATAAAAATATTCAAAAGCCAAATTGTTCTAAATTCGAGGAAAATTAAAAATAGAAATGATAAAAAAATTTATCTATAGTTATCTAATATTAGTATCATTTACCATCATCGTCACGCTATTGTTTTCCGGCTGCAAGCCCATGGTCAAACCACCGACCAGAGAAAATGCCATGGAGCGGATCTCCTCCTGGTCGTACCCGGATTTTATAGATGATATGACCTATAACGACCTGGAACAGAGCATTATACAAAGTCTGTCCTACCTGAACAAAATACCCGCCGACCGTCAGTTTATTTTCGGAGAAGACCAGTACAACGCCGAACACATGATCAAAAGCCTGCAGCATTTCCTGGATTTTATTCAAACCCGGCCTTCTTTTCAGGATCTTAAAGAATTTATTCAATCCAATTATCGAATCTATCGCTCGGTAGGACGCAATGGCAAGGGAGAGGTCTTATATACCGGATATTATGAGCCTCTTTTAAACGGCAGTCTGGTCCGAAGTGAACAATATCGATATCCGATTTACACCCGCCCCCGGGATCTGATTACCATCGACCTTTCTCTTTTTCATGAAAAATTCAAAGGCGAAAAAATCATCGCTCGCTATACAGATCAAACGGTGGTGCCCTATTATGACCGCAGTGAAATTGAAACGGACGGCGTGCTTGAAGACAAGGCCGAGGTCCTGGCCTGGGCCGAGGATCCTGTTGACGTCTTTTTTCTTCAAATACAGGGATCTGGCAAGGTTCAACTGGAAAATGGCGACGTTTTTAATGTTCATTATCAGATCACCAATGGGAAGCCGTATCGCAGCATCGGCAAGTTGTTGATCGATGAGGAAAAAATTTCTGCGGCCGACATGTCCATGCAAAAAATACGGGAATATTTGCACCGTCATCCCAATGAGATCGATACGGTTTTAAATTATAATCCCAGCTACGTATTTTTTAAAATTGAGCCCAACGGTCCGTTGGGCAATATCAATGTCAAGTTAACAGCCGGGCGTTCCATCGCTCTGGATCGCCGCATATTTCCTCCGGCTGCCCTGGCTTTTATCGAGACCGAAAAACCATTGATCGACGATGCCGGGAAAATTCACAGATGGCAGCGCTTTTCGCGCTTTGCTTTGAATCAGGACACCGGCGGGGCAATCAGAGGGCCGGGTCGGGCCGATTTGTTCTGGGGAAACGGG
>Ga0316190_10001276_pt1 | contig 18144 bp, 18 predicted proteins | sample Eddworburrow2_MG_FD_204929 | JGI IMG/M metagenome (GOLD analysis project Ga0316190, IMG submission 204929) | Coastal sediment microbial communities from Maine, United States - Eddy worm burrow 2 | ecosystem: Environmental > Aquatic > Marine > Coastal > Sediment | place: USA: Maine | collected... | reverse complement strand
GTGGGCCCGCGGAATGAAATGTGCTTGCGTTGCGGCGCGTACCGCGGGCTGGAGACGCCAAATAGGACGTGGCGAACCCTGGGTACGCGGGATTAGCCCGTGATGTAGCGCTCCAGGTCGGCGATCAGGTCTCGCTGCTGCGCCATCATCGCCTTGACGACGTCCCCGATTGAGACAATGCCAACCAGACGCCCGTCGTCGACCACCGGCAGATGCCGCACCCGCTCATCGGTCATCAACTGCATACATTCGGCGACTGTTGCGCTCGGGACCACCGTGTGGACGACGGTGGTCATGATCTGTCCGACCGGCGTGTCATTGGACCCAAGGGCCTGGAGTTTCACCTTCCGCGCGTAGTCGCGCTCGGTCACAATCCCGCTCAGTTCGTCTCCTTCGAGGACGAGGACTGCTCCGATGTTGTGCTCCGCCATCGTCTCGAGTGCACTGAAGACCGTGTCCGACGATGCTACGGACCAGACCCCGGCGCCTTTCTCCTCGAGAATTCCTGCGACTTTCCTTTGCATGTGTACCCCTTCCCTCAGAAGTGAACCTACTCGCCGGCACCGGACTGCGTCCGAAACATTCACTAGACACCGAAGCCCCGCCGCGACCTACACTCGGCCGATCGTGTCACGACGTGCTCGTTTTGCATGGTTCTGGCTCGCGGCGATCACGCTCGTCGCGTTGTCTCCTGTCGCGTCCTTTGCCGCTGGCGAGTCGATCGGCGGAAAACTCATCCAGACCACAGGTGAGGACCGGGTCCCCATCGCCGGTGTCACCGTCATCGTGCTCCAGGACGACGTCGAGATCGGCCGCGACGACTCCGACGCGGAAGGAGCCTGGGAGATCCCGGTGCCGGCCGCCGGTATCTACGAGGCTCGGCTCGACACGTCAACTTTGCCCGACGGTGTCGGCCTCACCGATCCAGAGAAGGAAGAACTCACCGACATCAATGTCAGGGAGGGACAGTCGAAGAAGGTGATCTTCCCGCTCGGTGTGGGCAACGCCTCGTCGACTTCGTCGTACGAGCGCGTTGGCGCACTCTTCATCTCCGGCCTCAAGCTCGGAGCGATCATCGCTCTCTGCGCCGTCGGCCTGTCCTTGGTATACGGCGTCACCGGTCTCGTCAACTTCGCCCATGCCGAGATGGTGACGCTTGGAGCCGTCACCGCCTACTTCTTCCACGCCTCCCCCGCTGGCCCGCAGTGGCCGCTCATCGTTGCCACGGTCCCGGCCGTCCTCGTCGGGGCCGGTTTTGGCTGGGCACAGGAGACAGGGTTGTGGCGGCCGCTCAGGGTTCGCAACACGGGCCTGGTTGCGATGATGGTCGTCTCGATCGGCCTGTCGTTCGCCATGCGCCACCTGATCCTCATCTTCTTCGGTGGTGAACCACGGGCCTACCCCGATTTCGCTGGACAGCCCCCGATCGAGATCCTCGGAATCTCGGTCGTCCCGAAGAACCTCATTACGATCGGTGCCGCGCTTGTCGTGCTCGCTGGTGTCGGACTGTTCCTTCAGCGCAGCCGCTCCGGCACGGCAATGCGGGCGGTCTCCGACGATTCCGACCTTGCCGAATCGTCCGGTATCGACGTCAACCGCATCATCCTCATCACCTGGATGCTGGCCGGCGGGCTCGCAGCCCTGGGAGGCATCTTCTTCGGACTCAACGAGGCCGTTCAGTGGGACATGGGGTTCCGGCTGTTGCTCCTGATCTTCGCCGCTGTCGTGCTCGGCGGACTCGGCACCGCATACGGTGCGATGGTCGGCGGTTTCGTCGTCGGCATCGCAGTCGAGATGAGCACGCTCTTCATGCCCAATGAACTGAAGACTGCGGTCGGCCTCGTCGTCCTGATCGTGATTCTGCTCGTCAGACCGCAGGGACTCTTCGGCACGAAGGAGAGGATCGGCTGATGGATTGGGGCAGCGTATTCATTGATGGCATCCTCGCCACGATCGGCCCGGTCACGGCGGCGTACGCTATCTCCGCGATCGGCCTCAACCTCCAGTTCGGGTATGCGGGTCTTTTGAACTTCGGCCACGTGGCTTTCATGCTCGTGGGCGCCTACGGCATGGCGATCACCGTCGACGTGGGCGGGCCACTTTGGCTCGGAATCATCGTTGGGATCCTGGTGGCAGCCTTCCTCGGATTCCTCCTCGGCCTCCCAACCCTGAGATTGCGCGCCGACTATCTCGCGATCACGACGATCGCCGCCGCCGAAGCAATCCGCCTCGTCGTACGCTCGAGCTGGGCACAGCCACTCACCAACGGCGTTTTCGGAATCCAGGGTTTCGCCGACTCCTTCTTCGATCTCAATCCGTTTCCGCCGGCCGAGCTCTACGGCATCGGGAGTCTCGTTGTCACCGGTCGAAAGCTATGGGTCATGATCGTCGGCTGGACAATCGCTGCCCTCCTGACGTTGCTGATTCGGCGCCTCATCAACAGCCCGTGGGGTCGCGTTCTCAAGGCGATCCGCGAAGACGAGGATGCGACCACGTCGCTCGGGAAGAACGTCTTCTCCTACAAGCTTCAGGCACTGATGATCGGCGGGGCCATCGGCGGGATCGCCGGAATGCTGCTCGCGATCGAACAGCAGAACGTAACACCCGATGCCTACCTTCCACAGGTGACGTTCATTCTCTATGTCATCGTGATTCTGGGCGGCGCCGGCACGATCCTCGGTCCGATCGTGGGCGCCGTCGTCTTCCAGTTCCTCTTCTTCACCATCGATGCACTCATGGTCAACACGCAGGCGAACATCGGCTGGGTCGGAGACCTGCTCACACCGGCAGCTGCCGGCCAGGTGAAGCTGGTCCTCGTTGGCGTTGGCATGATGGTGCTCATGGTCTTCCGGCCGCAGGGAATCCTGGGAAGCAGAGAGGAGGCGCTGATCGATGAACGCTGATCACCCCATGCACGGCGTCGCCCCGGAGCCGGGAGTCCGCAAGCCCGACCCGGTGCTGATCGCGACTGACCTCCAGCGGTCCTTCGGTGGTCTCCAGGCGGTCGACGTCAAACATCTCGAGATCCAGCGTCACACGGTGACTTCACTCATCGGGCCCAACGGCGCGGGGAAGACGACCCTGTTCAACCTGTTGACGGGCTTCGATGCTCCCGACCACGGCGAGTGGCATCTCAACGGCGGTCCGCTTGTGGGCATCGCGGCCTTCCAGGTCGCCCGACGGGGCATGGTGCGGACATTCCAGCTGACCCGCTCGCTGGCACGGCTCACCGTGATGGACAATATGCTGGTTGCAGCAAAGGACAACAAAGGCGAGGGGCTCTGGGGCGCGCTGACCGGCGGATGGCATGCGACCGAACACGCCAACGAGGAGCGCGCGAACGAACTCCTCGAACGGTTCGGGCTCGAGCATATGACCGACGAATTCGCCGGCAGTCTCTCGGGTGGACAGCGCAAGCTTCTCGAGATGGCGCGCGCACTGATGATGAATCCTGAAGTCGTGATGCTCGATGAGCCGATGGCCGGGGTGAACCCGGCGCTCACCCAGTCCCTCCTCACACATATCACCGGACTGCGCGATGGCGGGAAGACCGTGATCTTCGTTGAACACGACATGGACGTGGTGCAGGAGATCTCCGATTGGGTCGTCGTCATGGCCGAAGGGCGCGTCATCGCCGAAGGGCGGCCAGAAGAGATTGCGAAGAACCGGACCGTCATCGACGCATACCTTGGGGAGCAACACGGCGAGGCGGCATCGTGACCAAACACCTCCTCAAGGCTGAAGCCGTCGTCGCCGGCTACCTCCCGGGGGTCGACATCCTGCGGGGCGTTGATCTGACGCTCGACGACGGTGAACTCGTCGGGGTCATCGGCCCGAACGGGGCGGGCAAGTCGACCCTCATCAAGGCGATCTTCGGTCTCGTCCCCGTTCGAGATGGATTCGTGACACTACGCGGCCGGGACATCTCAAATCTCGCGGCGCACACGCTCGTCGCCCTTGGCGTCGGCTACGTGCCCCAGCGCGCCAACGTGTTCCCTTCCCTCACGGTGGAAGACAACCTTCGCATGGGTCTCTATCTCGATCCCAAGGCCTGGGATGAGCGCTTGGCTGCGGTGGTCGAGATCTTCCCGCTGCTCGCCGACCGCTCGGACCAACGCGCCGGATATCTCTCGGGGGGTGAGCGCCAAATGGTCGCGATCGGGCGGGCCCTGATGATGGACCCCTCGGTTCTGCTTCTCGATGAGCCGTCCGCGGGCCTCTCGCCTGGCAACCAGGACCTTGTTTTTGAACGCGTCCGCGGCATCGCCGATTCGGGTGTATCGATCGTGATGGTTGAGCAGAACGCCCGACGGTGCCTTCAGATCGCGGATCGCGCGTACGTCCTCGACCAGGGTCGCAACGCGCATACGGGACCAGGCAGAGACCTTCTCCACGATCCACGCGTCATCGATCTGTATCTGGGCACGCTGGGAAAGGTGGACTAGGGACGCGAGTCGACAGACACGAGTCGACAGACAAGGGTGGGGCCCGGCACTTCTGCCGGGCCCCACATTGTCTGGTTGATTGGCTTCGGTCGGGTCAGCCGCCTTGGACAACCTGTTCAATGGTCGTTGCCGCGCCTTCGGCGTCGTAGATGAAGACGTCGTACGTGCCGATTGTCGGCTCGTTGCTCGGCCCGAAGTCAAGGGGTCCGGACGCACCGTCGTAGTCGATGTCTGCGCCGGCCATGATCAGGTTGAAGCATTCCTCGAACAGCGAGCACTTCTCGCCACCTTGGGTCACGTTGCTAATCTCGGCTACGAAGACGGCCGGGTCGGCACTCTGGGCTGCCTGGGCCGCAAGCACGGTTGTCATGAGACAGTCGTACATCTGCGCAGAAAAGATGGTCGCCGTGTCCGGGAATGCGGCCTGGAGCCGGTCCCCAAAGCTCGCCTCACCGTTGGCCGGTGCAGCCGAAGGGGCCGTCCCCTTGATACCGTCGAACAGGGCAACATTGCCACCGACCTGATCGGAACTAACGGTGTCCTTGAACCCGTCAGCGACATAGATCTGCCCGCCGAACCCTGCACTCTCGAGATCGAGCAGGAGCTGCCCGCCCTCCTCGAACGTGATCATCACCAGCGCCTCGGCGCCACTGGCCACGACGGCCTGAGCCTCCGTAGCGAACGAACCGGCAGCGGCGTCGTAGCCCTCGGCGAGCACAACGACGTCACCAAGCTCGGCAGCAACGAGTTCACCGAAGCCCTTGCCATATTCGTCGGCGCGCCACAGAATGGCCACGGATGCTGGAGCATCGCTGGCGACCACGTCGGCAAGCGTCGGGCCCTGGAGGTTATCCGAAGGAGCGGTACGGCTGTAGAACGGGTCATAATCCGATGAGCTGAGCGCAGCAGCCGTGTTCGAACCAGAACACATCGCTACTTCGCTGCCCTGCACCTTGTCGACGATCGAAAGCGACACAGTAGAACCCGCTGCCCCGATGATCGCCTGAAAGTCGCCGGTCAGGTACTTGTCGACCGTCGTCGACGCCACGTTCGGATCGGTGCCCGAGTCGCCGTACTCAACGGTCACAAGACCCGCGGAGACCGCGTTGATCTCGTCGGTGCCCATCCTGATCGGATTCTCGAGTGCATCGATGATCGGAGCGAGCTGCCCGGTCTGCGGAAGCACGGTGCCGATCTTGATCGGAATCGGCTCGTAGGCCATCGGCGCTTCGGTCGTATCGGCCGCAGCGGTCGTCGTTGTCTCTGCCGCCGTCGTTGTTGTTTCTGCCGCCGTTGTTGTTGTCTCTGCCGCCGCGGCCGTCGTTGTTGTGTCGTCAGCGTCGTCGCTGCTACACGCGGCAGCAACAAGGGCGATCGCCAGCACCATTGCCGCGATCTGCCACAGTCTCAATCTCTTCATGGTTTCGCCTCCAAGTGATTGCCCTGGTTATGTAAAGCCCTGGATAACCAGGAACCCCGGCCAAACGCCGGGGTCGGGGCAAGATAGGCCGGAGAGGTCAACAAGCGCAAGGGATTCACCGATCTTCGTCTCCCCCGCCGCCAGGTGGGGGAGACGCGATCGAGCGGATGCTCGGTCGCAGAGGGGGGACTCTGGGAGCTCGAACGCAGACGAAAGGGACCGCCGCGCTTCGGATCTCGTGTCTCGGATCTCGGATCTCGTGTTTTCGCGCGTGCCCCTTGCTCCGTGCGAAGCGCCATACTTCACCCTATGACTGACGACTCCCGATCTCATGTTGCTCGCAGCGGGCGGCGCCTCACAGCATCAGTTACCGACCTCGATGTTGTGCAGCAGCGCGCGCTCCTCATCGGCATGGTCAGCGACGGGAGCCGGGTTGCTGAAGGAGAGCGAAGCCTCGAAGAACTCGAACTCCTGACCGACACCGCAGGGTCCGAGCCCGTCGAATCCGTTCTGGTCCGCCGGGACCGTCCCGACCCGGCAACGTTCATCGGCAAGGGGAAACTCTCGGAGTTGGTCGCTGAGTCGCACATGCTCGACATCGACGTTGTGGTGTTCGACAACGAGCTTTCACCGGCTCAGCAGCGCAATCTCCATCAAGCGTTCCAATGCGACGTGGTCGACAGGGTTGCCCTCATTCTCGACATCTTTGCTCAGCACGCCCACACCCACGAGGGGCGGCTCCAGGTGGAGCTCGCTCAGCACCGGTACCGCCTCCCCCGGCTTCGCGGCAAGGGCGTCGAGCTCTCCCGTCTCGGTGCAGGAATCGGCACCCGCGGGCCCGGCGAGACCAAACTCGAGACCGATCGGCGTCGGATCCTCGACCGTGTCTCCAAGATCGAACGCGAACTCAAAGAGGCTGCCCGCTCGAGAGATACGAGAGCAAAGTCGCGCAGACGATCGGGTCTGCCGGTTGCTGCCATCGTCGGATATACGAACGCCGGGAAGTCGACCCTCTTCAACCGGCTGACCGAAGCCGATGTGCTCGTCGAAGACCGCCTGTTCGCTACCCTCGGCTCCACCGTGCGGAGGCTCGACCTGCCGGACGGACATCGTGCGCTTATGTCCGACACCGTCGGTTTCGTGCGCCGTCTCCCCCACGAACTCGTTGAGGCTTTCCGCTCGACACTCGATGAAGCCGCGGACGCCGACCTGCTGGTCCACGTCGTTGATGCATCAGATCCGGACCCCGACGGCCAGATCAGTGCCGTTCGTGAGGTCCTGACCGAGATCGGCGCTGCCGACGTCCCAGAGATCCTCGTGTTCAATAAGATCGATGTCGCTGAGTCGGCAGTCGTCCGCCGGCTTCTGACGGTCTACGACGGTGCAGTCGCCACCTCGGCACTCACCGGCGCGAACACCGAAGGCGTAGCCGCGGCAATCGTTGAAGGGCTCGATGCCGTGACGGTTACCGCGGATCTTCTGATTCCGTACGAGCGCGGTGATCTCGTCGCTTCTCTCCACGAGACGGGCGAAGTCCTCGACGAGCACCACGCCGAGGACGGCACCGAGATCACCGTCCGCATGCCTGCAGCGGTAGCCGAACGAATGGTCCCCTACCTTCGGAGTGAATAGGGGTCAGAGGATATTCGCGGCATATTCAGCGAGCGGGCTACGCACCGTCCGATCGAGCGTCACGTGGCCGAAGAGCGCATTGCCCTTGAACTTCTCGATCATTGCCGCCAGACCACCGAACGGAGAAACGTAGGGATTATCGACCTGCGTGAGATCTCCACAGAAGACCACCTTCGAGTCCGCCCCCATCCGAGTCAGGATCACCTTCAGCGTCGGGAGTTCGAGATTCTGGGCCTCGTCGACAATGACGAGTTCGCCCGTGATCGAACGACCCCGCAGGTACGTGACGGCGGCCATCTCCAACACGTCGCGTTCGAACAACTCGTCGACGGCATCGCGCGGCGATCCTTCCGCCTGAGAGAACAGGGCATACAGATTGTCGTGCACTGCGGCCATCCACGGTTCGAGCTTGTCGGTCAGGTCACCGGGCAAGAATCCAACCTCCTGGCGGCCGACGGCGACCAGCGGCCGATAGACAGACACCCTCCGGTATCGCCCAAGCTCCAGAACCTGTTCGAGCGCTGCTGCGAGCGCAAGGAATGTCTTGCCGGTGCCGGCCATACCCATCACTGAAACGGCCGCAACATCGGGATCCATCAGAAGATCGAGCGCAAACGCCTGCCGCATGTTCTTGGATTCGACACCGAACACGTAGCGACTGCCCGGCACCCGCGTGACGGTTGCGCGTTGGCCGTCGTCGACAACTCGGCCCAGCCCCGACTGCGATCCCGGCCCGTGGAGAACCACGAACTGGTTCACAACGAGATTCGCGTCTTCGATCGTGACTTTCCCGCTCCCGAAGAGCTCATCGACCGTTTCGCCCGGGACGTCGATCTCGGCAACTCCTCGATACGACTCATCCACGGGAACGGTGTCCCCCCGGTAGTCCTCAACCGTGACACCGAGCTGAGCTCCTTTGATGCGCAATGCCGCATCCTTCGTGACGAGGATCGTGCGAGCGCCGGCGTCCACCAGGTTCAGACACGTCGCGAGAATCCGATGGTCGGAGGTGTTTGGGTCGAGGACCTCCGGGAGGCGCTCTGACGTAATGCCGTTGAGCTCAAGCCGCAGCGACCCGCCGGTCGGAAGTGTTGCTGGAGCTGCCAAGCCCCCCGGCTCCGATGCGCCGAGATCCTCCAGAAGCCGAATCGCAGACCGGGCGTTGGCGCCGACCTCATCCATTCGCGTCTTCTGGTGATCGAGCTCCTCAACTACGACGAGCGGAAGCACCACGTCGTGTTCATCGAATCGGAGCGGGGCATGCGGGTCGGCCAGGAGAACGCAGGTGTCGAGTACGTAGTTCGTGGTCGTCAAGGGGCCTCGCTCTCGCGACGTATGTGTTGCGAGAAGCGTCGCCGGGAACGGTCCGAAAAGCAAGCACCCGGGACGCCGGTGCCTTCGTGTCGTACGCTGTGGCCGGCAGAGGAGGTCCTATGAAGGTCGCAGTCATCGGAGCAGGTTCTTGGGGGACGACGGTCGCAACCATGCTCGCTCCCACATCCGAAACCATCCTGTGGTCGCGCCGGGTGGAGTTGGCCGAAAGCATAAACAACGGCACGAACCCGGACTATCTCCCCGGTTTCGAACTCCCACCAGAACTGGTCGCTACAACGAGCATCGAGCGTGCAATCGAAGACACCGATGTCGTTGTGATGGGTGTGCCGTCACACGGCTATCGAACGGTTCTCGAACACGCTGCACCGCTGCTCACCGCTGAGACGCCGATTCTCTCTCTCACCAAGGGAATCGAGCAACCGACCTTGATGCGCATGACGGAGGTCACTTTCGACGTGCTCCCGGATCACGATCGCTCCCATATCGGCGTTCTCACCGGTCCGAATCTCGCCCGAGAGATCATGGATGGTCAACCCGCAGCGACCGTGATCGCTATGGAGAACGAGGAGACATCTGCCGAGATGCAGGCGCTGTTCATGGGTCCACGATTCCGCGTCTACACCAACACCGACGTAGTCGGCTCCGAGAGTGCCGGGGCGCTGAAGAATGTGATGGCACTCGCCGCCGGCATGGCGGAGGGCCTCGGGTTTGGCCTCAACACCGTTTCGATGCTGATGACACGTGCGCTCGTTGAGATGTCCCGCCTCGGAGTTGCGATGGGCGGACGCCCGGCAACATTTGCGGGCCTTGCCGGAATGGGCGACCTCATCGCCACCTGTATGTCGATCGAGAGCCGGAACCACCGGGTCGGCCTCGGTCTCGGGATGGGGAAGACGATCGATGAGATCGTCTCGGAGATGAACATGGTCGCCGAAGGAGTCAAATCGACGAGTGGCATCCTCGCCCTCGCCGACCGCTACGAGGTCGAGATGCCGATCGCCGAGCAAGTCGGCCGTGTGCTCTACGACCACGTGTCGGTTCCCGATGCGATCGCCGTCCTGATGGGAAGGTCGGCAAAGTCGGAGTGAGTAGGAAGTAGCAGGTGGCAAGTAGCAAGTAGCAAGTAGCAAGACAGAACCAGGGTGCGAGACCGTCTTCGTCTCCACCGCCGAAGGTGGGGAGACGCGGCCGGACGGCAGTCCGGTCCAGAGGGGGCGGCCCGGGAGTCCGCACAGAGACGATGAGACCCGGCGCTCACCCTGTCTTGCTACTTGCTACTGATTCGGTCGAACGAACTTCGCTCTGTCCGCTTCTACCGCATCACGCATCGCGCACGCCTCCGCATGGTCGTTCACAATCCCCATGCTTTGCATGAAGGCGTAGGCGGTGGTGGGGCCGACAAAGGTGAAACCTCTTCGCTTCAACTCCTTCGCCAGGGCCACCGACTCGGGAGTAGTCGCTGCGTGCGTCGGCGGGGCCGGCGTGGGTTCGAACGACCAGATGAGGGAGCCGAGTGACCCCATTTCATTCGCGACCTCGAGCGATCGTTGCGCGTTGTTGATCGTCGACCGAATCTTCCCCTGGTGACGCACGATTCGGGCGTCGCCGAGCAACCGCGTGACATCGTCCTCGCCGAACCGAGCGATCTGTTCGATGTCAAATCCCTCGAATACCTCACGGAAGGAGTCCCGCTTCCTGAGAATGGTGATCCACGCGAGGCCGGACTGGAACCCTTCGAGGCTCAGTTTCTCAAAGAGTCGGCGATCATCGCCGACGGGCCGGCCCCACTCGTTGTCGTGGTAGGCGGCATACTCAGAGCTCCCATTGCCCCAATCGCACCGGATGACGCCGTCGGTTCCGACTTCAGCAAACCCCATGTCCGAGGACGCTACCTCGCGTTGGACTCCTGAGCCCTGCCGACAGCTTCGGCCTGGGCAGCTCGACTGTGCCGGAGCACGACCTCCATGAGCTCCTCTGCGTAGCCCGGGTCCATACCCACGGCTTCGGCATCTTGGCGCATCTCTGCAATCAGCTCGGCCTCACGATCGGGAGAACGCATCGCGAGCTCCCTCGCCGCCTTGATCTTCGCGATATCGATCGAGCTGCGAAGCCGCCGACCGAGCAGCCGGATCACCTGCCGATCGATCCGGTCGATCTCGTCACGCAGCGACGGGATGCCAAGCGCATCCATCAATGCCGCGAACCGATCCGGATCGAGGTGCGACCCGTTGCCGGCGAGCGCACCCGAGGGATCAGGGTGGAAGGGAACCATCAGCCCGTCTGCACCCGCGCTCCTGGCGGCCAGAGCCAGTGGTTGAACGAGCTCGGGATGGCCGGCGGCCGGGGATGGATCGACGATCACCGGGAGGTGAGACATGCGCTGCACGGTTGGGATCGCCGAGATATCGAGTGTGTCCGTCGTTCGGGGATCAAAACCGCGGCTCCCCCGTTCACAGAGCACCACGGCATCGTTCCCGGCGTCCAGCACATACTCGGCCGCGAGGAGCCACTCATCGATCGTCGCAGCAGAGGCGCGGTGGATGACGACGGGTCGGCTCGTCGCCCCAACTGCTCTGAGGAGCACGAAATTCTGCATGTTGTCTGGACCGACCTCGATGACGTCGACATGCTCGGCGACCATATCGACGTGATCAGGCTCGAGCACCTCCGTGCTCACCGGGAGCCGGGTCTCCCGCCCGGCATGTTCGAGCATCCAGAGCGCCTCGGCGCCCAGGCCCCGGTAGGCGTACGGCGAGGAGCCTGCGAGGAAGGTCCCGGCGCGGAGTATCGACCCTCCGTTCTCAGCGACAAGACGCGCTGCAGCGAGGATCTGCTCCTCACTTTCGACGGCGATCGGCCCCGCGACAACCGGATAGGAGCCGTCACCGAATTTGACGGTCCCGACCGAAACGACGGTCGTTTCGATACCGGGTCGTCGATGGCTCTTGAGGATTGGTTGTTCTGGCATGGTTCCTCCTGATCGGAGGGCTCCGGGAACCACAAGACCCGGAGCCTTGGCTCCGGGTCTTCGTGGGGGTGTGTTGGTGTGGTGCCGCTACCGCCGTATCACGTCGACCCGGGCGCAAGGCCCGGTGAACTGGTACGGAAATCGATAGCGTGCGGTCACGGACGGCAGCGTACTGTCTCGCCGGTCGGCAGTAAAGCCGGGGGCGCCTCAGCTCATCAATGCGGCCGGTCAGGAAGCGGAGATCCAGACCGCAACAACAAGAGCGACAGCGCCGACCAGCGGCAACAGAACCTCCACCGCATCCCGCACCGGACCGACGAGCCGGCGCTCTGGATGGGTCCCCAACTCACGCGTGACGATCGCGATCAAGCCGGTGATCACCAAGACCGACCCCACGAGAACCACAAGGAAGTCCACTGTGGTCATGCGGCCACCACCGAGTTCATGACTGGCGACCGGCGACCGGCGACCGGCGACTTCACAATCATCCCAACACCAGCACATCGACCGCGATGGCGAGGAACACTCCGGCCAGATAGCCGTTCGTCGCCGTGAAATAGCGCATCGCCATGTCCGGATTCGCCCGTAGGTAGGCAGCACCGGCTATCAGCCACGTGCCGAGCACCACCACCGCCGCAAGGTAGATCCATCCAACCCACGGCACGAGCAGCAGCGAGACGCCGACGGTCACGAAGCTGTAGAGGAGGATGTGGTCAGTTGTCATCGACGTCCCGACGACCCCGGGGAGCATTGGAATCCTGGCCGCCCGATAGTCCTCGTCGTAGCGGAGAGCGAGCGCCCAGAAGTGTGGCGGTGTCCAGAAGAACACGATCGCGAACAACACCCACGCCGGCACCGCGAGCGTTCCGGTGACGGCAGCCCAGCCGACGAGTGGCGGCATCGCACCCGCCGCGCCGCCGATCACGATGTTCTGCGTGGAAGACCGCTTCAGCAAGAGCGTGTAGACGAAGACGTAGAACAGAAGCGCGGTCGTCGAGAGCGCTGCGGCGAGAAGGTTGGTCGTCACGAGCAGCCAGACGAACCCGGCGACGCCGAGGACGATGCCGAAGATCATGGCGGCCCGCTCACTGACCCGGTGGGTGGGCAGCGGCCGACCGCGAGTCCTGCGCATGACCCGATCGATGTCGGCGTCCATCACTTGGTTGATGACGTTGGCCCCAGCGGCGGAAAGAGTCCCACCGACAAGGGTTGCGATGGCGAGCCACCACCCGGGCCATCCTCCGGCGGCGAGGATCATGGCGGGAAGGGTGGTCGTGAGGAGGAGTTCGATGATCCGCGGTTTGGTGAGCTCTATATACGCCCGAACCGTCGCGGTGGCGCCCGGCTCCCGAGGATCGGTAATCCGCACCGGCTGGCTCACACGGTCCTCTCGATCGGTGTCCTTGCGATCTGACGTTCGCCCAACAGCGCAGCAGCAAAGATCACGTAGGCGATCCACATGGCATCGGCAAACGCGAGATGAACGACCTGGGTCTCGAGTGGGGTGGCCAGCATCACGTTGACGAGCCCTGCGAAGAACTGCACGACGACCAGCCCGATGATGATGGCAGAGATGCGTTTTGTGCGCTCGCTTGCCGTGGCTGATCGGCGCATGACAAGATACGCCACGCCGAAGCCGACCGCGATCGCCACGATCGGATGGAGAACTCTGAGCTGCACCAGCCACGGCGCATCCGCCGAGATCTCCTGCTGTAAACCGGAAAGAAAGCTGTCGGTCGGATACAGGGTGTCGCTCAGCGCGTTGAGCGCCCCCATGGCTCCGACCAGCAACAGGCCACCCGCTCCAAACACGAGCTCTCGGCGCGTTGGACCATCGACCGTCTCCGACGGAACGGGATTCCCGGAGGCCCACCACGCGGTCAGCGTCAACGCTCCGAGCAGCAAGTAGGTGTTGGCGAGGTGGAGCGGCACCACAATCATGCGCCCAATCGAGGCGTCCTGGTCAACCCATCCGAAGATCACCAGCGACGCCCCCAGGAGCGATTCGACCACCATGAGGATGATTGACACGCCGGCCGCTCTTCTGACCCAATGGCCGTTCGGGTAGAGGCGGCGCGCCAGGACGTAGAGGGCAAGGACGCCAAGAATCGCGAGGGCGCTCGTGATGCGATGGCTGAACTCGATCACGGTCTCGACCCCTGGGCTTGACGGGAAGATCCGATCGGTGCACGTCGGCCACGACGCTCCACACCCGTCACCCGATCCCGTCGCACGGACGATCGCTCCGCCGAGGATCACGAACACATTGAACACGAGCACCGACCAAGCAAGCAAGCGGTAGCGGCGCTGAGATTCGGTCAAGGGGGTATCCACAACCCGCAGGCTACCGGTCCGCCGCTCGACAGCCCAAGCGAAGCTTGGACAATCACCGTCCCGCAGGCCGGTATGATGAGCATATGAAGAAACCTCTTGTCACCCTCATCATCGTTGCCGTCTTGGTTGCCGTCGGCTTCAAGATCTACAAGGCGATGACGGTCGAAGTCCCGGTCGAGGATCAGGGCTGATCGATCCTCAGGCGAACTTGTCGCCCGGGTCTACGGAGCCGGACGTGTGGTTGCCGCGCTTCACGGCTTCACGCTCACCGGGGCCCAGTTCGAGCCGCTCGGTGACGACGCCCTCCAGATCCACGCCGCTGATCTGCCCGGGCACGGAGAAACCCGTGTTCGCCCCATCGACGTTCCCACGACGGTGGGGGCGACTGCCCGTTGGCTCGCATCGTTCGGACATCCGGTCCCGCTGGTCGGCTACTCGCAGGGCGGACGGATGGCGCTACTCACCGCACTTGACCATCCCGAGCTCGTGGAACGCCTGGTTCTGATCTCAGCTTCGCCGGGAATCCCGGGAGACGCTGCCCGAGAGGAGCGCCGCGCCCACGACCAAGCACTCGCCGATCACATCGAAGCCGTGGGCACCAACGTCTTTCTCGATGAGTGGCTGAATGGTCCGATCGCCGGGACAGGTCACCTCGACGACGAGACCCGCCAACGAGACCGAGCCGTTCGCTCGGTGAATACCCCCTCGGGCCTGGCAGCGGCGTTGCGGGGCCTCGGCCAGGGTGCACAGCCCTATGTCGGTGACCGCCTCGGCGAATTGGAGATGCCGGTGCTCACCGTGTCAGGTAGCGCCGACACCGCCTACACACAGCTCGCTCGCGAGATGGCAGAAGTAGCCCCGCATGGGACCCACGTTTCGATCGACGGAGCAGGTCACAATGTGATCCTCGATGCTCCACAAGCGCTGGTTTCCTCTCTGACAGACATCAGCCTCGATTGACCACCGGCGACCTCAGACATCGTTGAGGAACGACTCGATCGCAGCGATGTACTCCTCTGGGTGGGAGAGCACCGACTCGTGACCCGTCCCAGGGATCTCAACCACCCGGTCCGCTCCGATGAGCTCCGCCAGTTCGTATTGCGTCCTGGTCGGGACGATCTGATCGTTGGTTGGGATGATCATCATCGTCGGCACATCTATGTGACCGACCCACGGCCGTGAATCGAACCTCCACGCCGCCTTTCCCGACTCGTAGTAGAGGGTCGGGTCGCGATTGAGCATCGCCGCCCAGAACCATCGGGCGTGTCGCGTCTCTATGACTCCCGAACGGAGGAGGAGTCGATACGTCAAGACCACGACTTCCTTCTTCGAAAGGCGTGCCGTTGCCCGGGCAATCCAGAAGGCAATACGAGCGGGAAAGCGGAAGCGGTCGACCGGGTAGGCGGCAGTTCCGCCAAGGATCAGCCGCCGGACCCGTTCCGGGTACCGATAGGCGAGAACCTGTGCAGCCATCCCCCCGAGGGAGTAGCCGAAGACGTCGAACTCGTGGTGGCCAAGCGCGTCGAGGACCCCAATCGTCTCGAGAGCAAGGTCGGCCACTTCGACAGGCCCGCGTATGCGATCCGACTTTCCGTGGTTCCGATAGTCAGGAACGATCACTCGATAACGGTCGGCAAGGGTCGGGATCAGCTTGTAGTAGGTCATTTCCCCGTCGAAGCCCCACCCGTGGATCAGCACGAGCGGCGGGGCCGATTCGGGTCCTGCTTCCCGTACGAAGAACTCGTGCTCACCAACGAGAACCGTGCGACCAGGAAGATGGAGGGGACGTTCTTGCTCGCCCTCGTACGTGGGTTCCACCTCGGGACCGAACAAGCGCCACAGCACCCAGCCGAGGCCGACCGCGCCGAGGAATCTTCGTGCCAATCTCACCGGCGCAGCGTAGAGGCTCAGCCGTTTCATCGGAAAGTACAGTGGCGCTCCTCATGAAGCTGAACGTCCATCGATTCGGGTCCGGATACCCGAGCGTGCTGCTCCTTCACGGACTGAGTTCGGCCGGCCCGGTGTGGTGGCAGATCGCCGACGCGCTCGAGGCATCGGGACACACGGCGGTTGCGCCCGATCTTCGTGGCCATGGAGAAAGCGCCCATCCGAACGAATACAGTCTCGATGCCTACACCCGGGACGTTCTCGAAACGTGTCCGGGGCCGTGGGATCTGATCGTCGGTCACTCGCTCGGCGGTGTTGTAGCGGTTCGGGCCGCATCAATGAATCCGGACTTCGCCACTGCGTACCTGCTCATCGATCCGGCCATCACCTTCGACCGGGCCACCGCGGAGGAGGTCCTTACGTCGATCGTTGCGGACGTGAGCAACCCATCGTCGGTCGATGCGCTTTTGGCAGAGCATCCGCACTGGCGTCGCAAGGATGCCGAACGGAAGCGAGCGTCGTTGCTCGCCACGTCTGTCGAAGTCATAGCCCGAACCTTTGACGACAACCGAGATTGGTCGCTCGGAAGCCAACTTGCCTCGATCGCCCCTCCCGTTCACATCCTCGGGGCTGGCGAAGATCCCCTCTACACGGCGGAGGACTTCGCCGTCCATCAGACCGGTGCCGCCGCCCTCACCTTCGAGCAAGTGCCGGAAACGGGCCATTCCGTCCACCGTGATGCTCCAGAGACGGTCATACGCCGGGCGCTGAGCATGGTGGGCACGGGCGATGGGCCGTAGCCCAGGAGCTGGAGCCTTCCTCTCCACCGCCGAAGTGTGCGGACCGGGGACATGGGTTACAGGTGTGCGGGGACATGGGTGACACTCGATACTTGGGAGGTCGCCGATGTTGGAGGGTCTTGTGCCGTGGTCTGTGGAGTCGGTTGAGGCTCAACGGTTGGAGTTCTGTGGTTTGGCCGTGTCGGGTTCTGGGGTGTCGTTTGCTGAGTTGTGTCGCCGGTATGGGATTTCGCGTGAGACCGGCTACAAGTGGCTTGGTGTGTATCGGGCTGCTGGTCCGGGTGGGTTGCGGGACCGGCGGCGGGTCCCGAAGACGTCTCCGACACGTACCGCTGCGACTGTTGAGGCGCTGGTCTGTGATCTGCGCAGGGCGCATCCGGCGTGGGGAGGCCGCAAGATCCGCCGCCGCTTGCAGGATCTGGGCCATGCCGGCGTGCCGGCCGCGTCGACGATCACGGACATTCTGCGCCGTTATGACCTGCTCGAAACCGCTGAACCGCACGCCGGCGGCTACACGTCGTTCGAAGCCGACGCACCGAACGATCTGTGGCAGATGGACTTCAAAGGCTGGTTCGAGACCGGGACCGGCCGCTGTGACCCATTCGACATCTTGGATGACCACTCCCGGTTCAACCTGGTCCTGCGTGCTGGTATCGATCAGCGAGAATCGACGGTTGTTGCCGCACTCACCGACACGTTCACCCGGTACGGGATGCCGAAACGGATCCTGTGCGACAACGGGTCGCCATGGGGCAACACCCAACCCGGATTCCGATGGACCCGACTCGCGGTCTGGCTCCTCGACCTGGGGATCACCGTGACCCATTCACGCCCGATGCATCCCCAAACACTCGGCAAAGACGAACGGTTCCACCGCACCATGGACCTCGAAGTCATCTCACGACGCCCCGAATGGGACTCCCACGACCAGGTCCAAGCCGCATTCGATCAATGGCGGGTCGTCTACAACCACCAACGACCCCACGACTCGCTCGCCGGTGCCGTCCCCGCCGACCGCTACGAACCATCGCCACGATCAATGCCCAACCGGATCGAACCCGCCGAATACCCAGACAGCTACCACGTGCGCATCGTCGACGCCATGGCCCGCATCTCGTTCAAAGGGAAACGCCTCAAAGTCGGCAGACCATTCACCGGCCGATACGTCGGAATCATCCCAACCACACAAGACGGCACCTACACCGTCGTCTACCGCCACCAACCCATCCGCACCATCAACCTGACACAATGAACACACAAACCGTCACCCATGTCCCCGCACGACCGCCACCCCAACACCCGGTCCGCACACTGGCGGCGAGG
>Ga0316190_10001275_pt1 | contig 18151 bp, 16 predicted proteins | sample Eddworburrow2_MG_FD_204929 | JGI IMG/M metagenome (GOLD analysis project Ga0316190, IMG submission 204929) | Coastal sediment microbial communities from Maine, United States - Eddy worm burrow 2 | ecosystem: Environmental > Aquatic > Marine > Coastal > Sediment | place: USA: Maine | collected... | reverse complement strand
TGCTACCCGCATAGGGTTAGGCTCTAGTTTGACGGGAGCTCTGCGTATTGCCTTAATGAAAGCATCTTACCGCGCGGGAGGAAAATCCGGTGATGGATCAAGTGCTCCCCCTCCTCCATGCTGCCATTAAAATTTCTTTGGCACTCGTGAGCAATAACACTGCCCAGTAGCTTTCTCCTTGTACTTAATGTGCAGATAATTTTGTACATATGTTAATTTCGCATACTTATCCTTACGTTTAGGCTGTCCCTTCTCTCGCAGCAGGAACCTGTCAGCTTCCCAGATAATTCTTGGGTTACATCCAATCTTTTTCTTAGTCATAATATAAATCAACAACTATAGTTTCTGACATAAACAGACTGATTTTTAGAAAAGAGATTTATGCTGCTGTTACAAACTATTGTGTATAGGTTGTTTTGGCAGGAGAAGTGATTACTGTTCTGCTTGCTACCCTCTTCATTAACTATAGGCGCAAGATGCGATGAAAAATCTTGGAGGGCCTAAGGCTGATATCTTTGCCCAAATGATTACAGGACTGCTTTAGGATGATGGGGGAAGAAAAAACTGTGGAAAAGGATAAGCCATGTGATCTTTGTAGTCTGCCTGTAGGGCTTGCACCTTTTACCTTGCAGACATTGGAGGGGGCTAAATACTTCTGTTGTGATGGCTGTCAGGGTATTTATGAGTTATTGCATGAGGAGAAGATTTTAGAGTGCAAGGAGTAGGGTGAAGTAAGCTGATTCCGGTTCTGCTATGCTTCAATCTAGCCGTTTGATTTGTATCGACGGAGGAGGAAATAACAATGGGACAACCGCATAGAAATCATGGTGTGGGAGCAAGCACCAGCGGGCAGCATACCCAGGCTAATCATGGTTTAGTTTCAAAGATGGCTGCGGTTGCCGCACCGGCGACAACCGCAGCATGCACTCATACGGGGAGAGGTATCATGAGTAAGTTTTTCAGACATCCACTGGTGTTAATTGGTATTGGAGCTGCAGCCGGGTTTTATGCCCATAAATACCGCAAGGAAATTATTAGTTATGCGGGTAATATCAGCGGTATGGGTAAAGATTTCGTTCTTCAACAGAAAGAAAATCTTGAAGACCTGGTGGCAGAAGGGCAAGAAGCTGAAGAAGCAGAAGGTGAAACTGCTGAAGGAAAAAATCCAGGATAAGCCGGGTTCTGCGTCAATCCAGATTGAAGCGCCTAATTTCAGCCTGATGGTGGCTTCAGCTGTTTCTGGTGTGAGGACGGATGAGGATACTGTTCTGCGCTTTTTTCAGCTTTTCGTTTAGTGGTATTTGCCATGTCTATTCAAAAAGAGATTATCCTGCGTTATCGCTCTGCTGGACATCTTCGCTTTGCGCTGCCAGCCGCGCTCTGTTCTGCGGCTGTTGCGCTGTTAATAGAGCGCGAACTGCATGGAATTGAGGGCGTTTATCGAGTCAGCCTTTATCGAAGGCAAGGGAAACTCTCCATTCGCTTTTTTGATACGGTAACTGATGTATCAGAGGTGGCAAAACAGATGCAGCACATCCTCCGTAAGCTTGAAAAGGAGGGGGTGTTTGAAGTAGGGGAGGCGCCTCAATCAAAACAGCACCTTAAAAAAGCAGCGATAACGCAGAAGCTGCGAAATTCCCGCCTGGGAACCTGGGCCCAGGAGAAATATCAGGAAGGCAAAGAGACAGTAACCGCCCTCAAGATACTGGCTAAAAAAACAGGTGGTAAGGATGCGCCTGCTTTTCTGCAAAACCCGGAAAGGACCGCCATGGAATTTGCCAATGATATTCTGGTGCTCTATCTCATTAAAACTCATTGGCAGCGTATTATGACTCAGTGGCTGCCGTCTCCATGGCGTCATCGTTATGAGTGGCTGGCCGTAGTCTATATGACCTACCTCTGGGTGCATTGGCGGCATAAGAAAGATTAAGGAACCGCTGAACAAGTCATGATTATTTTATGCTGGCTGAAATTACTCCAATTTGCCCTGAAGCTTGCAGCAATAGAGTGGCTATTCCCGCTCACTTCGGAACGAATAGGAGCAATTTTATCTCAGCCTAAATTTAACCAGACTTATTCAGCGGCTCCTTAATACTTAATGGCCAGCAAATAATAAAGGCTAACTACCCATGGAAAGTGAAGCCAAAAGAGCCGCAAGCCAATTTACACCTGCAAACTTCCATGTGGCTCATGCTTTGAGGCGGCGAGTACGTATTATCGCCCCTGCTTTGATCAAAGATTCAGAGCGAGCCTATATTCTGGAGATTCTGTTACGCAAGCGCCCTGAAATAAAAAGGGTGCGAGCAACCCCTGCTATCGGGTCGCTGGTTATTTACTTTGATCCAAAGCGGTTGCCCCGATTCAACCTGTTTCTAATGCTGGATCGAATTTTGGAAAATATCGGTCAACGCACGCTGCAAAACCACTCGGCTTCTGTAGAGCAACCATCAGGGATGCAGCAGACACACAATCTGTCAATTGAAGGTATGACTTGTGCCTCGTGTGCACTGCTGATTGAGATGACTCTGGAACGTGATCCCCGAGTGGCGAGTGCTTTAGTTAACTTTGCCTCAGAGACCGCGAGTGTAAAGGGGGGGCTTAGTCGGGAAGATCTGTTTGAGCGTGTCTCTCTATTGGGTTACACCCCGCGCTCCATGGATACCCTGGCACAGCGGCGGCTGATGATAGAGCGGGAGCGGGTACGACTGGAGGCTTCAAAACGACGGGTGTTGTGGGCGGGATTACTCTCTCTGCCGGTAATGGTCATTGGCATGGCTATGCCGCGCTGGCGTTTTCTACACTGGGTGGAATTTGTTTTCACAACGCCGGTCGTCCTGTGGGCTGGCCGCCCCTTCTTTGTAAAGGCGTGGAAGCTGGCAAAACAACGTGCTACCAATATGGATACCCTGATTGCTTTGGGTACAGGCTCCGCTTATGGCTATAGCATCGTTGCTCTGCTCAAGCGTCAGCACCACCTCTATTTCGAGGCAGCAGCTGGCATCATCACTTTTGTGTTGTTGGGTCGTTATCTTGAAGAGCGCTCCAAGGGCAAGGCCAGTGAAGCGATACGGGGACTTATTGAACTGCAGCCTAGAACGGCCACTCTGCTGTGTGGTGGTGAAGAGATTATTATTGATGCTGAAGAGATTGCGCAGGGAGATATCCTACTGGTGCGCCCTGGTGAGCGTATTCCCACGGATGGTGAGGTGGTGGAAGGGCTTTCCAGCGTGGATGAATCCATGGTTACTGGCGAGAGCATGCCAGTAGTAAAAGAGCCAGGGAGCAAGCTGGTGGGGGGTTGTATCAATGGCTGTGGCGCACTGCGTATGCAAGCAACAGCAGTGGGTGCGGATACCCTGCTGGCCGGTATTATCCAGATGGTGGATCAGGCTCAGGCAACCAAGCTGCCACTACAAAAAATTGCTGATCGTATTGCTGCTGTCTTTGTACCCGGCGTAATGATTCTGTCGGGTCTGACCTTTGTAGGTTGGCTTGCAGCAGGTGCCCGACTGGCTCAGGCATTTGGCAGCGCCATCACTGTGCTGCTGATCGCCTGCCCCTGCGCAGTGGGCCTGGCTACACCCATCGCTGTGATGGTCGGGACCGGACAGGCGGCACGGCGTGGTGTCTACATTCGTAACGGTGAAAGCCTGGAGGCGGCAACCCACCTCTCAATGGTTGTATTTGATAAGACGGGCACCGTGACAGAAGGGCGGCCTAAGGTTGCAGATCTGTGTAATCTTTCGCAACTCTCTGACGATGAGATCTTGGTGCTGGCTGCTTCGGCAGAGGTAGGTTCAGAACATTTTCTGGGTCAGGCTATTGTTACCCATGCCCGAGAACATGAGCTTGCTTTATTGAAATCAGAGCAATTCCACAGTCGCCCTGGCTGGGGGATAGGAGCAGAAGTGGCTGGCAAGAATCTACTGCTGGGCAACAGCAGCTGGATGCAGGAGCAGGGGATAGATACCAAGCTCTTTGCTGAGCATGCCGATGAGTTTGCCACTATGGGCAAAACGCCAGTACTGATGGGTATTGATGGTGCACCGGCTGCCCTGTTTGGTATTGCTGATCAACCACGGGAAGGAGCGCAGGCAGCTATTGAACGACTGCATGCACTTGGCATTGAGACCATTATGGTCACAGGTGATACTGAGGCAGCTGCACGCCATGTTGCCGGGCAGGTTGGTATTCAGCATGTTATTGCCCAAGCCACACCAGAACAGAAGTTGGAGGTTCTGCGTGATCTGCAGGCCACAGGGGCGCGAGTCGGCATGATTGGTGATGGAATCAATGATGCACCAGCACTGGCTGCTGCAGATGTCAGTTTTGCTGTGGGCAGTGGCACTGATATCGCCATCGAATCTGCGGATATGGTGCTGGTGGGTGGTGATATTGCCAAGGTTGCTGAGCTTGTTGAGATCAGCAGCAAAACCATGCGTACCATCAAACAGAATTTCTTCTGGGCTTTGGGTTACAACACGGTCTCTATTCCTGTGGCTGCCGCAGGCAAGCTGACCCCTATGATCGCTTCAGCAGCTATGGCGATGAGTTCGGTCTCGGTTGTTGCTAATTCGTTGCGGCTAAAGCGGAAATAAAAAGCAGTTTAGGGCTTTGGTAAAAAAGATTTATCAGTGACAGCTTGAGCTTGGTGGTGGGGCATCGGACTTATCGCCAACAGCATTGGAAGCCCCCTTCATCGAAGCCATGCCTAAAGCACCAGCCAGGCTAGAGCTTAACCCCAAACGGCTGGCAATCGCTGGAATTAGAATAATGGCGGCCAGAGTCAGTCCCGTACCCAAAAGCAGGGAGCCGGTATGAATTTTAGGCTCGGTTTTAGTCTTTTCTAGCGTGGTCATATTGTGCTCCGGCAGACTTCAATTCTGCACTGTTGTAAAAGTGGTTGTTAAGTGGCTTCAGCCTCATCTTCATATGCTGATACCAATTCACTGCAGCAGCCCGACGGATTTCTTATTGGTCGTTGATTCTATATTAAATAAAAAAGCAAGGGATGCGGCAAAGTGTCGCACTACACTTTGTGAATCTGAATAGACAAATATCCTTACCGATTGAGCAATATTTTGGCTAATTAATTTAAGCCAAATGCATTGCTCAGTGCATTATCCTAGATTAATCAACCCTACTGACTCTTCCTGCGACAATAGACCACATTATAAATAACTGATGCAGCCACTATCATCATGCCGGCGATGGAGAAGGAGAGTGTCGTTTAAATTTCCTTGTGCTGAGTCTTGCAAGGTTTACGGGCTATGCTTTTTTATAGTTCCTGTTTTTTCTCTTACCTGTATTAATAATCAGTCGTTATGTGTTGGCGACCTCTCAATAAAAGCCCTCCATTTGCTAAACGCGATGCTAATCATTTTTATATTCTGAGGAGATAAGCTTTGAGCATGAGATGTAGGAAAAAACAAATAATGAAAGGTATGGTTCGCACCCTTTTTGCAGCAGCCGTTATTCTGCCCATTACATTGAGTAGCGCCATGGCCCGCCACGGTAGCGGCATGGGTGGAGGTGGTTATGGCGGTGGAGGTGGAGGCTCTACTACTGCTGATGCAGCAGCAGGTGAAGCTTTTTTTCGTGCAAACTGTACAGGTTGTCATACCTTTGGTCATGGTGATCATCTTGGCCCTGATCTGACTAACCGCCACAGGGCAGGTTGGAGCAGCCGTTTTCTGCGTGATCCTGCCGAGGCGCTGGCCAATACCATGTATGGTCAAAGGCTTCTCGCTCAGTGGGGCTATCAGATGCCGGATTTTAATCTCACCAATGAACAGATTAATAATATTCAGGCCTTTCTCAGTGCGCAGGATGAGATTGGGCCATTGTCTTTTACCCCGCAGGTAGTCTTATCTGAAGCAGAGTTTGAAGAGGCCAAAGATGTCTACTTCAACCGTTGTGCCGGTTGCCATGGCCTCTACCGCACTGGTGCTACAGGACCGGAGATTGGTGAAGAACGGTCTACCTGGATTGGTACAGATGGATTGGGTGCTATGTTGCGTGTCGGCACGCCACGCGGCATGCCTAACTTTGGTCAGAGCAACATACTCTCTGAAGATGAGATCACCAAGCTGGCCTCCTTTCTGCAGGATTCACCACCCGAAGCGCCTGCGCTCCCTATGTCTGAAATTCAGGCAAGTTGGGAGCTGCTGGTGCCGGTAGCTGATCGCCCCAGTGCGCCGCAGACCCCACGCAACTGGCAGGATTTTTTTGGTACTGTGCTGCGTGATGCTGGCAAGATTGCCATCTTCGATGGTGATAGCCATGAAGAGATTGCCCGTGTCGATGTTGGCTTTGCTGTGCATATTTTGCGCTCTTCGGCATCGGGTCGTTACTTCTACGCCATTGGTCGTGATGGGTTAGTGACACTGATTGACCTCTGGGCCAGCACCCCGAATGTCGTGGCGCGGGTAAAGGGTTGTCATGATGCCCGAAGTGTTGATGGCAGCAAGTTTGCGGAATATGAGGATCAGTATCTTATTGAAGGTTGCTACTGGCCACCACAATACGTCACCTACGATGGTTTAACTCTGGAACCACAAAATCGCGTGGATCTTCCAATGACCAGCATCACCGGAGAGGCACTTATTGAAAACCGTGTGGCTGCGATTGTGGCATCGGAGACTGCACCTGTTTGGATCATCAATCAAAAAGAAGCCGGTTATGTCGGAATAGTTGATTACTCCCAAGCAGGCGCACCGCTGGTGGCCAATATTGCCGCTGAGCGCTTCCTGCATGACGGTGGCTGGGATCACACCAAGCGCTACTTCATTACCGCTGCTAATGCCAGCAACAAAATGGTGGTGATTGATACAGTTACGCAAAGCCTGGTAACCAGTTTTGATGTTGGCGATACACCGCATCCTGGCCGTGGTGCCAACTGGTTTGATCCTGATTATGGCTGGGTAAATGCTACCCCTCATATTGGCAGTGCCTTTGTGTCGGTCTATGGTGCTGATCCACTGGATCATCCAGAGCACGCCTGGAAGGTGGTTCGCCAAATCTCACTGCCTGCTGCAGGTTCACTGTTCATTAAAACGCATCCCAACTCGCCTTGGGTGCTGGTCGATATGACTTTAAGCTTAAGCAATAACAAACAGATTTGCGCCATTGCCAAGGCAACCGGCACAGTCGATCGCTGTTTTGATGTGGCGACAGCAGGTAAAGCGGTGCACATGGAGTTTAATGATGATGGCAGTGAAGTATGGATATCCGACTGGGCCAATGATGGCGGCGGACAAGTCATCCTGGATGGTGCAACATTGAATGTGATTGAAAAGATCACACTTCCAGCGACCACTGGAAAATTTAATGTGACCAATACAGCTAATGATGTCTATTAATCTGCATTAGCTTATTTTTGTAGCACTGATGATGTCTCTCTTGGTGGTTGCTAAGAGAGACATCCATTTTATGCATTTAGCCAGCACAAGCTGTTATGCGACAATAAACCACATCCCTCTACTCTTATACGCAACATATAATCCTGCCTGCACTTTTGTATAGCACCTGATACCCACTAGCTTAAGCCTGCATCGGTGGATACACCGTGCTGTATTTTTCGTAATCAAAAAAATTAAAGAGATCATCATCAGGAATTCTCATGAAGCAACCTCCACACCATTACCGAAAACACCTTCTAGTCACACTGATTGCTGCTGTGTTGAATGCCCCGGCATTTGCTGAAAATGCACAGATTCCTGATATTACCGTTACGGGTTCGCCGACGCTGGATGCACAAACTCCGAATGCAGTTGTGGTTGATGCGGAGTCGCTGCAATCTTTACGCGTAACCACATCGGACAGTGCTAGCCTGTTGAAAAATATTCCGGGCGTTAATCTCCAAAATGGCGGAGGTGTTTCTAACCTCCCAGTCATTCATGGTCTTGCTGATGATCGTCTGCGCATCAAAGTGGATGGCATGGATTTGGTATCAGCCTGTGGCAACCATATGAATCCGCCCCTCTCTTATATTGATCCCGCCAATGTTGATAATGCTACAGTCTTTGCTGGCATTACACCGGTCAGCATTGGTGGTGACAGTATCGGTAGTACCATTCTGGTTAACTCCCCGAAACCAGAATTTGCCAGTGTGGGTAAAGGACTTTTGCGCAAGGGCGAAATTGGGGGCTCATATCGTAGTAATGGTGATGCGCATACCGGTAATATTGCCGCAACCATTGCCAATGAAAGTGTCAGCCTGAGTTATAGCGGTTCAACAACTGAAGCAAACAACTATGATGCAGGCGGTAACTTCAAACCATCCGGGCAGGCAGCTGCCGGGAGAGGATCACTGGGTGGTGATGAAGTCGGTTCTACCATGTATGAATCGACCAACCACTCAATCAGTTTGGGTCTGCGTCATGAAAATCATCAGGTTGAACTAAAGGTAGGGATTCAAGATATCCCCTATCAGGGTTGGGCCAATCAGCGCATGGATATGACCGGCAATGACAGCACTCAAATTAATCTCTCCTATGAGGGAAAGTTTGATTGGGGCATATTGCAGGCGCGTGCCTATCGTGAAAGAACCCGGCATGAAATGCAGTTCTATGATGACAAACTTTTCTGGTATGGCAATGCAATGCCCATGCCCCCTTCAGATGGAATACCCTGTACACCGAGTGCTGGCATGATGGGATGTGCAGCAGGTATGCCTATGGATACTGAAGGAAAAAACAGGGGTGTAACCATCAAGGCCAATATTGCGCTTTCAGAACGGGATACAGTCAGGGTAGGGGCCGAAGTTCAGGACTATGAATTGGATGACTGGTGGGAGCCATCAGGCAAAGGTATGTGGCCAAATACATTCTGGAATATCAATAATGGTGAACGTGACCGGCTAGCTGTTTTTTCAGAGTGGGAAGCTGAATGGAGCCCTCAATGGCTGACTCAATTGGGTTTGCGCTATGAGCGGGTCGACATGGATACAGGTGTGGTGCAAGGGTATCGCAATGACAATATGATGGGACGATACCTTGAAGAATCGACTGCTTTCAATGCTGCTGATCGTGATAAAACTGATGATAATATAGATCTCACGGCAGTAGCACGATTTACACCCGATGCAACTCGCACACTTGAGTTTGGTTATGCACGTAAAACCCGTTCACCCAACCTGTATGAGCGCTACACTTGGTCAACTGGCGGCATGGCAATGCGCATGATTAATATGGCAGGTGATGGTAATGGCTATGTGGGCAACCTTGACCTGGACGAAGAAATTGCACACACCCTCAGTGCAACCTTTGATTGGCATGATGAGGCCCAAGAAAAATGGGGTTTTACAGCAACGCCTTACTTTACTTATGTTGAAGATTATATCGATGTTCGCCGCTGCGCTTCTAACAATAACAACTGCGGTGCTGCCAATCAGACAGCAACCAATACCTTTGTCTATCTTCAGTTCGACAATCAATCTGCACGCCTATATGGTTTGGATTTAGCAGGTCATTATCCGTTGGTAGAAAGTAGTCAGTATGGTGACTTTACTGCCACCGCCATGTTGAACTACGTACGCGGAAAAAACAGAGGCACCGATGATGATCTGTATAACATCATGCCACTTAATGGAAAACTGGCCGTACAGCATCATAAAGGCAGCTGGAACAACAGCATTGAACTTGAGCTGGTCAGCAAGAAAACCAAAACCTCAGATATTAGGAATGAGCTGGAGACTGCAGGGTATGGTCTGCTTCATTTGCGCAGCAACTATCAGTGGAAACAGCTTAGCATCAATGTAGGCGTTGAGAATGCCTTGGATAAACTCTACGACCACCCATTAGGTGGTGCCTATACTGGGCAAGGCAAAACCATGAGTGGGAGTGATGTTGCCTGGGGTGCTCAAGTTCCTGGTATGGGGCGTTCGATTTACGCCGGGTTTAATTACCAATTCTAACTGGGGCTGTTGTCTGAATCCTTTAAAACGCCGGCACCGTGTCGGCGTTTTTTTTGTACATATTAAAACAGTTGATTAGTGTCGAAGTTCAGTAGCAGTGCGCTAAACTCCTCTGACTGCGTGAACAGTCATATTTCATGCGAATACTCGTTACCAAGGGATTGCTAAGTTCTGATCAACGCTATCGCAAAGACGGCTCCTGTTCATCAAGCCAATACCGACTCCTTCATGAAGAGCCAGGGTAGGGCGCATTACCTTTAGGCGCAAGATCAGCCAATGGTCTTTTATTATGTGCAAATTTACAATTCACCACCCACAAGTAATTGATATGGGTATTTCAGGTGCCAGGAGTGAGCTGCGGAAAGTACCAAGGTTCAGCATGTTCAGGGATAGCCCAATAGAGTGGTGATTTGGAACTGGTGTCACTTAGTAAGCCTTCTTCCCTTAGTTGTGAAAGTAGGCGCCTAGTGGTTCGCTCGGGCATGGCGCAAAGCTCTAATGCAGTTGCACGATCCAGTTTGCCTAATACAAATGCGTTATAGTGTATGAGAGCTGCAATGGGCTTGATAGCCTCCACTCACTTCGCAGCATCTTTTCGTATTTTTAGTGACAATTTCCTCGCGTAGCGGCAATGAATCAGCCAATTGCTTATCTATAGCTTTTGCTCGATGTCCTCATAACAACAGGAATTATGTATCAAAGCTTTTTCTGGCCTCATCTAATGCAATCATTAGAGTCATATCATTGATAGGCGATTCGTGAAAACCACTGTGTAGATAGAAACGTTTTGCTTCCTCAGATAGAGCATGAACCAATATCGTACGTATACCAGCTTGTTCTGCAACAATTAGTGTACGCATGATGGCATCCTTAAGCATGCCTACACCAATACCTTTGTCTTGCCACTGGGTATCCACTGCAAGGCGGCCTAATACCATGACAGGGATAGGCTCTGGCATGTTTCTACGTATCTTGCCCGAGACCTCTTCTCTAGCGACAGCACCAACAGCTAAAGAGTAATAGGCGATGACGGTATTATCTTCGCAGACAACAAATGTTCGTGAGGCCCCTTGTCTTTCATTATTGATAGCACGCCGTCGTAGCCAATCATTCAGCGTTGCATTGGCACAGGCAAATGTAGAGGCATCGTACTTATCTGAAATGGGGCAGGGGGCTTTTACTCCCATGGTGCTTTGCGTTCTATTAATTTACTCAGAGCAGGGTTGTCTTTAACTGGAGCCTCTAGTGCTTGGTTAAAGGCTTCAAAGTCTACTTGGTTCAGCATAAAAAGCCTTTGATCAAGCAGTACATTCTCAGCTTCACGACATGCAGCTTCCAGCATAAAGTCTGAGCGATTTTTGCCGAGTGCAGCTGCTGCCTGATCAATTAGATTGCGCTGTGAATTTAGTGCGCGCAGATTGATAGGGGCTGTTCGGGTTGCCGATTGAGTCATAAGTATCTCCACTCCAAATAGTATGGGTAAACTATAATGTATATCGGGTAGATATACAATTGCTTGAGAGAGAAGTTGGTTGAAGAGGATTTTTGTTATGAATAACACTCGAATGTTCGCATGAGTGATTTAGTGGCATTGCCTGTTATTTCTCGGGATTTTGCCAATAAAAAATTGTAGCTGGAGTGGTATTAGGAGTGGCAAAGCCAGTAACCTATTGAAAAATAAAGAAGTGCAACGGCCTGCAAAGCCGTGAACAACGGTTCGATTCCGTTCTCAGCCTCCATTTTCTCTATAGCGCCTCCTTATGCTTGATGGAGGGGGTGTGCAATGCCAGTAAATTTCAATTCAATTTATCTTGAACCAAGATGGGTGTCTTCCCGCTAGTATTTTAGAAATCCTCGGTCACCAGAAATCTATAGGTCGCCTTTTTTTAGTATATATGCTATATGCATACAGCATATGGATAATTCTTCTACCAATGACAAATCTGTTGCTTTGAAGCGAGCAAGTAACCGCCAATGGGTTCTTAAGCCTCAGGATCTTGCTGTAGTCCTGAAACTGGTTGCTTTGGATGGGCAATGGTTGCCTTATAAAGCGCTTGCTAAATCCCTTCGGCTGTCACCTTTTGAGGTGCATGCAGCAGTGCAGCGGCTTATAGCTGCCAGACTTGTGGTGGAGCTTGAAGGTCCAGCTCAACCAATTATGGCTGCTCTTCGGAGTTTTGTTATCAATGGGGCTCCTTATGCGTACCCACCTGTTCAAGGGGAGGTCACTATCGGATTTCCTACGGCATATGCAGCCGCACCCTTGAAAGAGATGATCCTCTCATCGAATGATCTCCCACCTGTATGGCCGCATCCAGAAGGTCCCGTGCGTGGTCAAGGCCTACTACCGTTGTATGGGAAACTTCCCTTGGCGGCAGTTGACGATGCAAAATTCTATGAGATGCTTTCGCTGTTTGATGCTTTGCGAATTGGGCAGGCTAGGGAACGGGAACTTGCTTCAAAGCTTCTTCAGGAGCGGTTGCAGTGATTATTGTGCCAGAAAGTGATGATCCAAATATTGCACTCCTTACTCTTGTAGCAGATGCTCTCGGTGACCTATGTGATTCATTAGTGTTTGTTGGTGGTTGTGCTGCAGGGTTACTTGTCACTGCAACGAGAGCGCAGTCAATAAGAGTGACTGATGATGTGGATGTGCTTGCTCAGGTTGCCTCTGTACAGCAATACCATGCGTTGGAAACTGCTGTGCAGTCTCGGGGATTCTCACATGACTTATCTGATGATGCACCGATCTGCCGATGGGTTTGCAATGGAGTTAAGCTTGACCTGATGCCGTCAGAACCTGGAATTCTTGGATTTCATAATCAATGGTATCCTTTGGCAATTGAAACAGCTCAGTCTGTGATGTTACCAAGTAAGCAGGTGATTAAATTGATTGCATCGCCTGCCTTTATTGCAACTAAACTTGAGGCCTTTAGAGGGCGTGGGGGAGGGGATTATCTTCTCAGTCATGATCTTGAAGATATTATCACTGTAGTTGATGGGCGTGAAGAATTGCTTGATGAGGTGCAGCAAGCAGACTCTAACTTGCGACAGTATCTGGCTGAACAGCTTGGCATGCTTTTGGCCTCAAACGAGTTCCTCCATGCTTTGCCTGGCCACCTACCTGGTGATGCTGCTAGTCAGGCTCGCCTTCCAGCGTTAATACAAAGATTTCGGGCTTTAGTGGATATGAAGATAGGCTAAATTGTTATGTGAGATATCCAGGCTGCTCTACGGAGATAAGAGGAAGCCTAATGCCTCACAATAGAACACCAAAGGGAGAGAGATATGGTGTCGAGATTTACAAATGCTCAGTGGCAGAAGATCGATGTAGTTTACAGCCAGTCTGCTGATGATTATGGTCTTCCACAGCGGCGTGATGATTCTATTGTGATCGGGAGCTTTAATATTCGCAAGCTTGGAGCAATTGCAAAAAGGTCACCGCAAAGCTGGCAATTTCTAAAAAACACCATTGAGCGTTTTGACCTGATTGCTATTCAGGAAGTTATGGATGATTTGTCAGGGCTTGAACATCTCTTATTTTTACTGGGAGATGACTATGGCATGGTAGTCTCAGATGTCACAGGTGCAAAGCCAGGAAACTTTGGCAACGCGGAACGGCTTGGCTTTCTCTTTAACTGGAAAAAGATAAAACGCACGGCTTTGGCCAGTGATGTCACATTTGATCGCTCAGAGATTGCAAGCATCCTCTATAACAATCGTAGTGCCTTCAGCCAAGCATGGATTAATCACACGAATAAGCTTGCAGCGTGGAAAGAAAAGGTTACTGAGAAGAAAGCTCAAGGCAAACGATCGCCTGCCAAACCTCCGATAGAATTACCAAGATTTGTGAGCTTCATCCGCCAGCCACATTGTGTTTCATTTTGTATTAACGGGAAAGATAACGCCAAGCCGTTCGAATTTCTTGTGGTAAATGCACATCTTCTTTATGGCAAAAATAAGCATGAACGTGAATGGGAATTCAAAGCATTGCTGGAATGGCTTACTATTCGTGCCAAATATGCCGATAGACTCTACCACCCAAATATATTGTTGCTGGGTGATTGTAATCTTGATTTTGATAGTGTCTCTCTCATGCGAGAAGATATTGATGACTTTCTGAAAGGGCTGAATAGATCAGTACTGAAGAGTAAGAAGGCTGCCGATGCTAACTTTCCATTGCTGAGCATGCATCCTAAGCATGGGGTTATAAAAACGGCTCTACGGCAAAAACAAACTTATGATCAAATTGGCTTGTTTTCAAATGACTCAAGATTGCCAAAATCTGGGGACAATGACACGGCGGGCGATGTAGCAGGGGGTTATGATTATGGTGTATTTAATATTGCCAACCTGATTGCCCAGGCACTTCATGGCAAAGATATTGATCAGGTAACATCAAGCCAACAAGCTGTGATTTACAAAAAAGCCGAATATGATATTAGCGATCATATGCCAGTATGGATGCGTCTAAAATTGCCGGAATGATGTTGGTGGAGAGGGCTTTTGTTATGAATAACACTCGAATGTTAGCGTGAGTGATTTAGTGGCCTTGACTGTTATTTCTCAGAATCTTGCCAACAAAAAATAACAGATGGAGTGGCATCAGGAGTGGCAAGGAGTATAACCTATTGAAATATAAAGAAGTGCAACGGCCTGCAAAGCCGTGAACCTCGGTTCGATTCCGGGCTCAGCCTCCATTTATTAAATGTAAAAACCACGTCCTAAGGGCGTGGGTAGGTTCGGGGTGTATGGAGCAGCTATACAGGCTAAACCTCCAATCAGCAGCAGTTCAGCGTCTGCAATTGCCTGGTGTCCAGCGTAAGGAGCCATTTGAGGTGGTAATGGCAAAACGCAAGCCCCGATCCTATAGTCTTTTTGGTTATTGGGATTTTCGCTTATATCTCCCTTTAAGGGCTTTGGTTACTTTTGCCAGGGTGGAGCAGATTTGGTGTGCTCGATAGAGACACCAGCCTCTCGACGGCATTCGGTACAGGTGGTCAATAGGCAACCATAGATGACCGCCCGTTCATAGAGTCCTGTGGTTCCTTTCGCAGTCTGTCCCAAATCTTGTAGCGCAGCCTCGCGTGTGAGAAGGCTGCTTTTGACCGCATCTCCCTTATCCCCAAACAGCTGGACTTCTTTTATAGGCGATATGGCTTATAGTTATGAAGATATTTATGGATTCACTACCCTTATCTATCCCGTATCTCTCTCCTGCAATTATGACCGCTTTTTCGGATACCAATAGTGACTGGACGACAAACTAGACTGCCGCTTTTATTGATCATGTGGTTTCTTCTACCAGGGTATGCCCCTCAGCTCTCTGCTGAAGAGGTAGTTTGGCGCAGCATGGCGGAAGATGGTACTCCAGAGGTACACCTCTACTTCTTTTGGACCCCCACCTGCCCCCATTGCAAAAAGGCGCGGCTATTTATTGAGCCGTTGCCAGATCAATATCCGTGGATACAGCTCCATTCCGCTAGCATTAGCGGATCCCGTGAGAATGCGCTCCGCTATCACCAAATGGCCAAGACGTTGGGGCAGAAGGCCAAGTCTGTCCCCGGGGTTTTTATCTGTGGTGAGATGTTTGTAGGCTGGGACAACGTTGAAGGTATGGGGCAGCTGTTAATGCAGGCCCTGGAGAGATGCCGGATGGGACTAGGCCCTCAGTCTGAAGGAGAAAAGCAAGAGCGAGAACCAATGGACGAGGAAGAGCCGGTGCAGGCCCTGCAGGTTCCCGTCCTTGGTGAGGTGGCGCTTGATGAATTCTCCTTGCCGGCTTTTACTCTGGTTATTGCGGCTCTGGATGCCTTTAACCCCTGCGCATTTTTTGTTCTGTTGTTTCTGCTAAGCCTGTTGGTCCATGCCCGTTCACGTGCGCGTATGTTGCTGATAGGCGGAACTTTTGTGCTGGTTGTTGAATTGCATTTAATATTGACCCAGGTTTTGCATCGAAAATTGACCCGCCCAGATTGGCCTGATTATGGTGTCCCGTCCAACTGTCCAACGGATGATGCTTGATGTTTTTCAACCTAATTTAAAAAAACCAGGCGGTAATCGCTATTATGCAGCGATTTTTATGCTGTAAATACTCTGAGCGGGCAAAATAATCATCTGTTCATGCCTATTTGCTCCATATTCTTTAGCGTCAGACAATGGTGTTCCGTGGACACTCTCAATGACCTGCCAAATGACAAAAATTATAGTGCGGTTGTTTGCAAATCATGGCGGCAAGTAATACCCTGTTAATAATCCTTCCCACGCTTCAAACCAATATGCTTTTCTCGGTGTGCCCTGAAAATAATTATCATTTGCCCACAGCTCTGCCGGAGTTTGATCATCAAGATATTGATGGGGGCGTACATGGTTATACCAAAATCTAAACTCACATAGTGCAAGATTGAGCTGATTGATTGAGTCGACCTCCCAGTGGTTCAACCGCTCTTTCAACGTGCCGAAAAACCGCTCAATTTTTCCGTTTTGCCATGGGCAGCACGGATCTATCTTTTGATGCTTGATACCCAGAATCAAAAGCCCCAAATGAAACAGCTTTGATGTGAACACTGCTTTATTATCAGTGCGAATATATTTTGGCTTGCCATATTTATCGATGCAATCTAATAGACAACGGAGGAGGGTGGTTGATGATTTTTCGCTCAATGCCTTTAAGCAAAGATTCCCTCGGCTCTGATGCTCAATAATGCCAAGAATTGCATGTGTTTTCTTTTTGCTATCGGTTTTACCTGTGAGGTCCACTCCCCAGATAAGGTTTTTAGGCACAGCTTTTGGACGTCGATGTTTGATCTTTTTCTGTAGCACTTGTATTTCATACAGATGCTCCCGAAATACGGTATTAACATAGCTTTTACTCACTGTCATCTGTTTGTGCTGTGAATAGCATCGGTTGAAGGTGGCAGCAATCTTGCGGCAGCCCATATCCGGCATCACTGCCTTGAGCCGGATAATCTCTTTCTTCACCCAAGGAGGTTTAGGGGCCCTCAAACAAGAGTTGGGTGAGGTGTTCATCAGGTGAACAGCATTCTTGTGTCCGCCAGAAGGTGATTTTTTACATCGGAACAGCCATTGCCAGACTTTTATGAAAAAAGCCTTAAAGGCATTCCGAGTAACTGTGAGGAGAGCAAAGATATAAGGGAGATAGACCATCTTTAATTCTTGCTATTTATGGTATGCACACACGCTCCGATATCGATATGACAAATCCTATCTGAATGCAAGAAAACGGGGGGGGGCAATAACAAAGATTGCCAATCCTTGTTATACTGTTAGGTATTCTCAAAATTGTAGTCAGGAGTAGCTCTGTGAACGTCTCTTTAACCCCTCGCCTGGAAATCCTTGTAAAGCAGAAGGTAGAAAATGGTCTGTATAACTCAGCCAGCGAAGTGATTCGTGAGGCACTCCGTTTGCTTGAAGAGCGTGATGCGCTGCAGAGCATAAAGCTTGAAGCTCTGCGCGCAGAGATTCACCAGGGCATCACGTCATTGGATAATGGCGAAGGGAAACCATTGGACATCGAGGCCATAAAGGCCAAGGTACGCAGTGTACAAAATGGTAATCATTGATGGCCGGTCTCATTATATCGCCAGAAGCAGAGCAAGACCTTGTTGATATCTGGCTGTATATTGCTGAAGACCAGCCCACCAATGCGGATCAGTTTTTAGAGCGCCTTGAAGAGCATGCCGAAAGAGTGGCTGAGTTTAATGATATGGGCATTGACCGTCCTGAATTAGCATCAAATCTAAAAAGTTTCCCAGTTGATCGATATATCTTGTTTTATCGCCAAATAGAAAATGGCATAGAACTAGTTCGGGTATTACATAGCTCTCGTGATATGAACCTTGTTTTTTAGTATCGCCCCCTCTTGCCACACTAAATTGTCAGGTCTCTTAATCCGCTGGCCGAGGAGTCAAATCCTTAACGGCTTGCTAATGAAAAAAAGGAGTTAGGTGATAAGAAAGTAGCTGGAGTAGTATAGAGAGTCGCAAGGCGCATAACCTATTGAAATATATATAAATGCGGCGACCTAAAAGGCTGTAAGCCTCGGTTCGGTTGCGGGTTCAGTCTCCATATAAAATACCATTATGATGCCTTGTCTTGCACAGGGCTAATCATTTTAATTTTCCATCAGAAGGTTTAAACCACCGGCTTTAGCCGGTCAGCTTTAGCTGCGATGCTGTGCCGAAACATCGGGAGGTCGGCATGGATTATAGATAC
>Ga0316190_10001273_pt1 | contig 18156 bp, 13 predicted proteins | sample Eddworburrow2_MG_FD_204929 | JGI IMG/M metagenome (GOLD analysis project Ga0316190, IMG submission 204929) | Coastal sediment microbial communities from Maine, United States - Eddy worm burrow 2 | ecosystem: Environmental > Aquatic > Marine > Coastal > Sediment | place: USA: Maine | collected... | reverse complement strand
GCGGTGATCTGACCCGGGTTCTGTCGATCGCTCCAGGGGTGGTGGCCACCGACATGCAGGCCAACATCCGAAACAGCGAGTCAGACGCCTTCCCGGCGGTGGACAACTTCCGGACCATGCACGAGACTGGCGCCCTGGCCGACCCAGCTGAGGTGGGAGCCCGGTTGTGGCACTACGCCTCCGCAGGCGACTGGCCGAGCGGAACGGTCGCCGACATCCGTGAGCTCTAGGCTTCGCCGCCAGCCTGCTCCCGCTGCGAGGTCCGGCCCCTGGCGCCTGGCCACACACCGGGGCCGGTTCAGCTCTGGGCCCCCAACTGCTCCAGCAGACTCCAATCAGGCTGACCCCCGCCAGCGGGATTGAGGGGGATGACGACCAGGCGGGTGGCGCCGGCATCGCCGTGGGCCGAGATGCGGGCGCGTATGGTCTCGATCGGACCCCAGGCGACCACGGAGTCGATCAGTCGGTCGCTGCCCCCGTTGGCGAAATCGTCGTCGTCGAACCCGAGCGTGCGCCACGCCCGGTGGTAGTAGTCGAGCCCGGTGTAGTACCCGATTGCCTTGCGGGCCAGGCGGCGGGCCTCGACCGGATCGGGGCACAGCAGGCACATCATCATCGGGCTGAGGGTCGTGCCGGGGGCGAGGCTGCGTCGGGTGGTTGCGGTGTGCTCGGGATTCATGAGGTAGGTGAACACCCCGTCGGCACCCTCGGCTGCCACCGCCAACATCTTTGGCCCGTGGGCGGCGATGTGGATGGGGTAGGAGTGGTCGCCGATGGCCAACTCGGTTCGGCGGATCTCGGCCAGGTAGTTCGCCATGCGGGGGGCGGGGGCGGTCCACTGATGACCGCGACGTTCGTTCAGGCCCCGGTTGGAGACCCCAAGCCCCAACTCGAAGCGGTCGCCGCTCATCTCGGCCAGGGTGGCTGATGCCGCTGCGGCGGCCACCGCGTCCCGGGCGTAGATGTTGGCGATGGCGGTCCCCACCCGCAGCTTGGAGGTGGCGGCCAGCACCGCACTGGCGGCGGCGAAGGGTTCGCGTCCGAATAGCTCGGCCAGCCACATCGAGCCCATACCCGTTGCCTCGACCCGCTTGGCGTGGTCGATGAAGGCTGGTCCTGACAGGCGGTCGGTGTTGAACAGCACACCGAGATCAATCTTGGTCACGCGAGCTCCGGTGGTAGCGCCATCATTGGTCGTCTTGGAAGCTACGCGATGTCGCCCCAGCCGTCCAAACCCGGCTGCGCCTGCGGCGCCGCCGATTCGAGTCGCTGGGAGGTGATCGGTATCGTTGCTGCGATGTCTCAACCGATTCACCAGCGAAGCTACGACTGCGAGGCCTTTGACGAGGGAGAAGGGCGGATGCGGGTCAGGGGCCACCTGACTGACACCAAACCGCTGGGCCTCGGTCGTGCCGACGGTGAGCCGCTGGTCATCCACGAGATGACCATTGACCTGTTCGTTGCTGTGCCCGAGTTCAAAATAGTCGGTGTCGAGGCTGACATGCAGGTCCACCCCTACGCCCAGTGCACCCACGTACTCGACGACTACACCCAGCTCGTGGGGCTGTCGATCACCAGGGGTTACTCGCGGCGGGTGAAGGACCTGTTCGGCGGCCCCAACGGGTGTTCCCACCTCGGCGCCCTCCTCACGGCCATGGGCCCGGTGGCAATACAGGCCAGTTGGAGCCTCGCCAACCTCGACGCTGAACCTCACGAGATGGTGGCGCTGACCACCGATCCGACCGAGCGGGCCCACCGGTTGAAGATGAACGCCAACACCTGTCATGTCTGGATCGAGGGTGGCGAACACCTGCGGCGCGTTGAGCAGATGGAAACCCCCCTGCGCCCCGGATGGGAGATTGAACGGCTCAAGAAACTGGGGGTTGATCCCGGCTGAGTGAGGAGCAGATCCCAGATCGCCGTTGGCCGAGCTCGAACCGGGGGGCCAGGACCAGCAACCCCGCTACGACTGCGTGGATGGTGGCTCGGGGGTCAACAGCCAAGGATTGCCTGAATGCTGAGGCCTCGGTTGTCCCGGCGGACGCTTGTTGGCCGGTGGCCCGGCACGGTCGGACACGATGGCATTGGGCTTCGGCTCCCACAGCGACACGAGGCCTCGACCCCGGCTGAGCCGGGTCATGATCAGCAGCACCATCCCGTAGACGATCGGCTCCCACACCGCCTGTCCGGCTCGGACGAGCAGTTCGGGCAACAGGACCACGGTGAGCGCGGCGGGGACGCTGGTCCACAACTTTGATGCTCCCAAGGCCACCATCAGGGCGAACATGGCGACCGAGAGGGAGAACGGATACTGCTCCCCGGCCACCAGGGGACTGGCGTAGAGGATCAGGCCCCCAGCGGCCCCGGCCAGACCGGCGCTGATGGCAACCCCGGTGAGGTGGATCCGAGCCACGTTGAGCCCGAAAGCAGCAGCCGCCGTCGGCTCATCGCGCACCGCGACAAGTGCCCGGGTGAAGCGGCCACGGACGGTGCCGTGAACCACGGCCATAATGAACGCCCCGACAACCAACACCAGAGCGAACTGCCAGATTTCGTCATCGCCCGGGGCCAGCCCGGTCCACGCCGGGGGGATGAGATCACCCTCGACCCGATAACCCAACGGCCCGTCGAGTTGGCGCAACCCGATCGGGAGCACCATGGCCACGGCCAGGGTCAGTAGCGCCAGGTAGGAGCCGGGAAGGCGCAGGCTGGGTACCCCGATGACCACACCGAACAAGGCCGCCCCGGCGGCCCCGGCCAATGGCGCCAGCAGGTAGGGCACCGACAGGTCGTCGATGGCATGGGCTGCGGCCACCGCCCCGATGCCGATGAACGCCCCATGACCAACCGAGATCAGCCCGAGACGCCCCGACAGGATGTGCAGCCCGGAGAAGGCGACAATGAAGGCGGCCACCTCGGTGGCCCGCAGAATGATCAGGGGTGAACCCGAGATGGCGAGGGCAATGAGGGCGAGCACGACGGCCACCGCGCTCAGCAGTCGGTCCCTCGTCGTCAGCCCTTCGGTCGGCCGACGCAGTGCGGGGGGCATCGGCTCGGCGTCCACTGGCCGGACCGGGGGGCGTTCGAGATCGGTCATGAGCGGGTCTGTATCGTGAGTTGGGTGCCGAAGATGCCGCCAGGCCGGATGACGAGCATCACGATAAGGACTCCGAGAGTGTAGATAAGAGCAACGTCGGCGCTGATGAAGGGTACGTAGCCGACCAGCATGGTCTCCATCAGGGCGAACACGAAGCCGCCGATGATCGCCCCCTTGGGGTTGCCGAGCCCACCGAGGGTGGCGGCGGCGAGGGCGAACACGATCAAGCGGCTCATCATGGCCGGACCGACAAAGAGTTGGCCGGCGATCAAACCACCGCCCAGTGCGCCGAGGGCGGCTGCTACGGCCCATCCGATCATCAGCACCGATCCCACCCGGATGCCGACCATTCGGGCCCCTTCCCGATTGGAGACCACGGCCCGGAACGCTAGACCGAGCTTGGTTCGGTTCTGTAGCAGCGAGAGCAGTACCAAGGCCACGGCCAGGGTGGCAACGATGCCAATCGTCTGGAAGCGCAACCGGGCACCCAACAGGTTCAAGCGGTCATCGATCCCGTCGGGAAACGGAGAGCCAACCGGGCGCAGCCGCGATCCCCACCACAGCACGGCCAAACCGTGGATGAGTAGGAACAACCCGAGGGCGGCACCCACCGGTGGCAGCGGGCCGTCGTCGGCCAGGGGTTGCATCACGAAACGCTGGACGGCGGCCCCCAGAACGAGCCCGGCCACCATCGCACCCAGCACCGCGGCCCACACAGGCCAAGGGGTGCCAAGAGCGGCCAGCCACGATGAGGCGGCGAATCGGGGATCGGCCGGGCTGCGGAGCAGGGCGGCAACATAGCTGGTCAGCATGGCCATCTCCCCCTGGGCCAGGTTCAACACCCCGGTAGCGCGAAACACCATCGTCAGCGCCAGGGCGAGCGAGGCGTACACCGCGCCGTTCGACAAGGCGTCAAAGATTCGCTGGAGGAACAGAGACATGGCAGCGACAGTATTCCACCTTCCCCCTGGGTCGTCGAAAGATGGATTGGGGCCGCGATCGGCGGTCGAAAAGGTTGCCAGGTGCCGGAAACAACCACGTAGCCTGAGGCGCTATGGGTGATCGAGGATCCAAAGGCCAAGCCAAGCCGGACTGGGTATCCCAGCTTGCTGATCGGGTCATGCGGCGATTCGAACGACAGGACCCCCAACCAGGGCAGAAGGTGGTTTGCGCCTCGGGGGTGAGCCCGTCGGGCCCCATCCACCTTGGCAACCTCCGAGAGTTGATGATCCCCCACTTTGTGGCCGAGGAGCTCCTCCAACGCGGCGTCGACGCGGAGCATCTCATCTCCTGGGACGACTACGACCGCCTGCGCAAGGTGCCGGCCGGGGTCGACGAGCGTTTTGCCGAGTTCATTGGTCAACCCCTGACGGCGGTGCCGGATCCTCTTGGTTCGTTGCCGAGCTGGGCCGACCGGTTCAAGGCACCGTTGCAGGCGGCGATGGGGGATCTCGGTGTTGAGCTGCGCGAGATCAGTCAAACCACGATGTACCACGACGGCGCCTACCGCCGGCCCATCATCACCGCCCTCGAACAGCGCCACGCCATCAACGACGTACTCGGCCGCTTCCGCACCCTCGAAACCGGCGGGGCGGAAGGTGACGAAGCCCCGCCCCCAACCGAGGCGGAGGACGGGGGCGACGAGCTCAGCGAGAACTACTGGCCCTACAAGGTCTACTGCCAGAGCTGCCATCACGACTCGACCGAGATAACCGGGATTGAGCAGGAAGGCGACCACTACTGGGTCGCCTACCGTTGCCTCGGCTGTGGCCATCAGGCCCGTTTCGATCTCAACCAGGAGAATCACGGCAAGCTGGTCTGGAAGGTTGACTGGCCCATGCGCTGGGCCTACGAGGGGGTCACGTTCGAGGCGGCAGGGGCCGACCACTCCTCACCCGGTTCGAGTTTCTCCGTTGGCTCGGAACTGGTTGGTGCGGTGTTCGACGGCCACCCTCCGGAGTACGAGGCCTATTCTTTTGTCGGCTACAAGGGTTCGGGCAAGATGAGCAGCTCAACGGGTGCCGTGCCGACCCCTCTCGATGCCCTCCGGGTGCTGGAAGCACCGATTCTGCGCTGGATGTACGTCCGCAAGACGCCGCGTCAGACCATCCCCGTCGATCTGGAAGCGGGAATCCACTCGCTCTATGACGAGTGGGATGCACTTGGTCGCAAGGTGGCCAACGGTGAGGCCGCTCCGTCCCAGGTGGTGACCTACGATCGGGCCCGGCGGACCTGTCGGGGCGGCGAGTTGGTTGGGCCGGTTTCCGTGGTGCCGTTCCGCACCCTGGCCTCGGCGGTCTCGGTCGCTGCCGGTGATGATGCACAGCTGCGTCGCATCGTGAGCGAGCTGAGCGGGATCGCGGCCGCCGACGTGGCCGGAACCGAGCCACGATTGACCAGGGCCCGGCAGTGGATCGACGAGTTGGCACCCGAATCAGAGCGGATCGTGGTGCGCACTGCGCCCGACCAGGATCGGTTGGCGGTGTTGAGTGAGCTCGAGTCGAACTGGCTAGAGCTGATGCTGGCCCACCTCGACGACGACTGGTCGTTGGAGGGAGCCCGGACCCTGGTGTACGGGGTGCCCAAGATGGCGGCCGATCTCCCACTCGATACGCCGCCCACCCCGGAGCTCAAGAGCGAGCAGCGGGCCTTCTTCGTGTTGCTGTACGAGCTGTTCCTGTCAGCCGATACCGGGCCTCGGATGCCGACCCTGTTGATGGCGCTGGGGCAGGCCAGGGTGCGGGAACTGCTGGCCGTGCACTGAACCGGGGAGCGGTTGGCTCCGTGCCTCGTTCACGGTTCCATGAGCAGCATCGGGACGCAGGCGGCACCCAGGGCAACGCAATGTCGCGGGTGGGGACCGGCCACCACCGGCAGGCCGAAGGCTTCGGCCACGCTGGCGGCCACCATCGGGATTCGACTCGACCCACCGGCAATGATCAGCCGGTCGAGTTCAGCCGGTTCGACATCGGCTGACTGCAAGGCCCGGTTGGTGGCATTGATGGTCTCGGTCACCAACGGTTCGATGATCGACTCGAACTGTTCCCTGGTCACGCCGACCTCGGTCCTGTCGGTACCCCACCGGAGGGGGCCAACCACCTCGTCGCATAGCGAGAGACCCTCCTTGGCTTTTGTACATTCATGGTTCAAGCGGGCCAGGTCGGTCGTGGCACCGTCGTCGACTTCGACCTTCGCCGCGGTCGTCACCTGAGTGCGTAGCGCAGCGTCGAAGTTGACGCCTCCCAGATCCTTGATGGCTTCGGGCTTCCCCAGCAGCTCAAAGCGACGATGCGTCGGCCTGAGTACCGAGACCTCGAAGCTGGTGCCGCCGAGATCGTAGACGGCAAAGGGGGCTCCGCCCTCGCCTGCCCAGGTCGAGTTGTGAGCCATTGCGGCCGCTTCAGGAGCGGGGACCAGATCGATGCTGGAATGCTCGATCCCGGCCAACCGGGCGGCAGTCCTGAGGCTCTCCTGCCTCACCGTCGTCCAGTGGGCGGGATGGGTCAGGACCACCCGGTCGATGGGGCGACGGTGGGTTTGCACAACCCGGCTGACAACCGCACCCAGGAGGTGCGCCGTCAGGCCCTCGGCGCTGTGGGTCAGCCCACCAACGGTTAGCGGCGTCGGGTCGCCAAGCCAATTGGCGATCTGGTGAATGGCCAGCTCCGGGAAGGCCCCGGTACAACGAACGGCGGCCTCACCGGTCAGGAACGTGCCGTCGTCCCAGCGAAGCACAACGGCCGGTGCAGGCGCCGCCGACCCCATCGGGAACACCGATGCGCGGCCGTCAATCTCGACTGCTGCCGCGACCGATGTCGCGCCAATGTCCACCCCAAGTTGAAAGCTTACGACGAGCCCCCCGATCTGCCCTCAATGTGACCGCATCGCCATCCGCTGACTAGCCGTCCCTTGATGCGACAGCGCAACTTATCCATGGCCTCGGGTCGCTTCACCTCGCAAGGTTTGGGCGGGACAATTCGGGGATCAGCTGGCCCCCAGTTAAGGATTCGGCTGATACTGGTGCCGGTAAACCCGACGCCCGACCTGAGGGGGTAGCAAACAATGGCCATCGAGCAATTTCCGGTCGAAGCCAGCCACATTCTGATGTTCGCCCGAAGTATTGGTGATCCGAATCCGATCTACGCCGACCGCTCATATGCCGAGGGCACTGAGGTCGGTGGCGTTATCGCCCCGCCCACCTTCGTGCAGGCCAGCGCCCAGTTCGACGATGAGTACCCGCTGCGACCCAAGCCCGGGCAGCCGTGGTTTGGTTCGGGCAAGGAACCGACCGGGATCAAGCGCGAGTCGTCCGGTGGTGGCGGTGGTGGTGGTGGTCTTCACGCCGAACAGCACTACGAGTATCACCAACCGCTAAAGGCCGGTGAGGTCCTGACGGCAACGGCCAAGCCGGGCAAGACGTGGGAGAAAGAAGGGCGACGGGCAGGGAAGCTGGTGTTCAGCGAATCGATCGTCGAGTACCGCAATCCCGCCGGCGAACTGGTGGTTACCGCCCGTGGCGTTGGCGTCCGCACCGAACGACCCGTCGACAGCTAACAGAGAAGGCAGCGATATGGCACTTTCGAGCAATGACATCTCCATCGGCCAAACCTTCGAACAGGTGCTGGTCGAGGATCTGAAGCGCACCCAGCTGGTGCAGTACGCCGGGGCCTCGGGTGACTACAACCCGTTGCACACCGACGAGGTCTTCGCCAAGGAGGTTGCGGGCTACCCGACCGTCTTCGCCCATGGCATGTTGACCATGGGTATGACCGGCAAGCTCCTGACCGACACCCTGGGCGACGGCATGCTGGTTCGCTACGGCGGTCGATTCACCTCACAGGTCTTCCCTGGTGACACCCTGACCGCCCAGGCCACCGTCGAATCGATGGACACCGAGGATGGCGCGGCGGTGGTGAACCTGACCGTGGCCACCTCCAACCAGGATGGTGTCGTGGTGTTCTCCGGCAGCGCCACCGGCCGTCTCGACGCCTAACCGGGCCTGAACTCCCGGCCCCCGGACCCCCGGGCTGGACCCCCAGCCTCGGGCCGGGGGTCTAGCATGCGCAGTGTGGACGAGCCCCTGCCGGAGAACTATCCACACAAGTGGGAGACCCACGCGGTGTTGGCCGACGGGGTGCCCATCGAGCTGCGTCCGATCCGCCCTGCCGATCGTGATCGACTCGATGCCTTTCACCAGCGTCAGTCGCCGACCACCATCTACTACCGCTTCTTCCAGTACCGACCCCGCCTGACCCAGCGGGAGCTGGACCACTTCACCCGCGTCGATTATTCGACCCGGATGGCCTTCGTGGCCCTGCAGGGCGATGAGCTGGTGGCCGTTGCCCGCTACGAGGGGGCAGCCGCCACAGGGTCAACCACCGGGGGAGCCGACGGCGGGGGAGGGGGCGCAGAGAGCGTCCGGGCGCCGGAGGTGGCGTTCCTGGTCGATGATCAGAACCACGGCCGGGGTTTGGGAACCCTGCTGCTGGAGTATCTGGCGGCCGCCGCTCGCGAACACGGACACATGACGCTGGTGGCCACTGTGCTACCGGAGAACCATGGCATGTTGCGGGTCTTTCGTCGGGCCGGGTTCGATGTCTCCACCCGCTTTGACGATGGTGTCATCCAGGTGGATCTGCACATCGCGGTCACCCCGCAGTCGGTGAGCGCCAGTGCCGCCCGGCAGAGTTCGGCCCGGGCCCGCTCGATGGCCCGCCTGCTGCGGCCGTCCAGCGTGGCCATTGTGGGCGCCAGTCGCAGGCCGGGGTCGATTGGTAGTGAACTGGTGCGTCAGCTGATCGCCGGGGGTTTCCAGGGCTCTCACTACTTCGTGAACCATGCCGCCGAGGAGATCCGGGGTGAGAAGAGCTGGTCGTCGTTGTCGGCCATCGGTCAGCCGGTTGAACTCGCCATCGTCGCCGTGCCTGCCGAGGCGGTGGGTGAAGTGGCGGCCGACGCCGTTGAGGCCGGGGTCGGGGCGCTGCTGATCGTGTCCTCCGGTTTCAGTGAAACGGGGCCGGCAGGAGCTGAGCGCGAACGACAGCTGGTGACCCTGGCCCGCAACAACGGCATGAGGATTGTCGGGCCGAATGCCTTCGGCATGGTCAACACCTCGCCCGAGGTCGGGTTGCGGGCGTTGTTCCTTCCCCTCGCCCCCCGGGAGGGGTCGGTGGCCATGGTGTCGCAATCGGGCCCGTTGGGGGCCGCCGTGCTCGATCATCTGACCCGCCACGGGGTTGGTCTGTCCTCGTTCGTTGCCGTCGGCAACCGGGCCGACGTCTCGGTCAACGATCTGCTCGACTACTGGCGTGGCGATACCGATACCAACGCCGTGCTGCTCTATGTCGAGAACTTTGGCAACCTGAGAACCTTCGCCCGCCTGGCCCGGGCGGTGTCGCTGACCAAGCCGGTGATCGCCGTGCGGCCCGCTCAGGATCACCTGATCGAACTGCTGGCCCAGGCCGGCGTGATCGTGGTCGATGGTGTGGCCGAGGCCGGCGAGGTTGCCGGGCTCCTGGCCAAGCAGCCTGCCGCCCAGGGCCCCTCGGTTGCGGTGGTTACCAACGCCGCGTCAGTTGGCCGTCTGGCTGCTGCCGCCTGCCGCCGGAACGGCCTGGAGGTGGTGGTCCCGGAGGGACTGGAACAGTACCTGGCGGTGGGTCAGGCCGATGGGGCGGTGCTGGTCGACAACCTCGACTCGATATCGGGTGTGGGGGAGGCACCGACCATCGATTGGGACCAGATTCTGGTCACGGTGGCGGTGGCCTCGGAAGTCGATTCGGTGCTGATTGCGGTGGTCCCGTCGTTCGATCTGTCCGTGGGTGAGCTTGGTGCCGTCATTGATCGGGTCAACCGGTCGATCCAGAAACCCGTGGTTGCCACCGGTTTGGTGGGGGCCGACGAGCCGCTGGTTGAGGGGGTGCCCGTCTTCGCCTTCCCGGAGGATGCAGCCCGGGCCCTGGGCCACGCCGTGTGCTATGCCACCTGGCGGCGCGAGGCGGAGGGTCTCGTTGACTCCAACCACGATGAGGGTGGCGAGGACGGTCAGCCGGAGCCGATAAGGCAGGAGCTGACGGAGCGTCTCAGCGCCGACGACGAGACCGTGCTCAACCTCCTCACCCCGGAAGCTCAAACCGTCCTTGATCTGCTCCAGGTTCCCATTGCACCGTGGCGGGTTGTCTCCGACCCTGCCGACCTGGACCGGGCCGCAACCGAGATCGGCTACCCGGTGGCGCTGAAGGCCGGCTCCGGGGACGAGCTAATGATTGGTGAGGCGGGAGGGGTGGCCATCGACCTGCACGATCGGACCCAGCTCGAAGGGGCCTTTGGTCGAATGGCCCGGGCCAGGCCCGACGCCATGGCAACAGTCATTGTCCAGGTGATGGTGCCTTCGGTCGCCGTGGTGAAGGTCGAGCTGATTCAGGATCGGGCCCTGGGGGCCTTTGTCGTTGCCGGGATCGGTGGCAGGGTCGGCACCCGAATCCCGGCCGCCGTCCGCCGCTACCTGCCGGTGACACCGAGGGCGGTTGAGGCCATGATCGACGCCATGGCCACCACTGTGGCCATTGACGGCGACACCAGGGCCGCTCTGGCCCGGATCATCGACAGGCTTGCGTTGCTGGGTGAGGCCGTGCCGGAGTTGGCCCGTGTTTGCCTCGATCCGTTGTTGCTGGCCGGTTCGGCCACCGTCGCGGTCGATGTCGAGGTGGTGATTCGTCGTTGGTCCACCGATCCTCTCAGCGAGGTGCGGCGGCTCTGAGCGGTCTCTCAGCCCAAGGCCAGTGATGGCCCTGGGCGGCTGGGGGACACCGTGCTGTTGATCAGCGGTCGCCAACGGCGATGTAGTCGCGGGCCCCGGGGCCGGTGTAGATCTGCCGCGGGCGGGCGATCTTTGCGCCCTGCTCCAAAGACTCCTGCCAGTGGGCCAGCCAGCCGGGCATGCGTCCGATGGCGAACAGCACCGTGAACATCTCCATCGGGAAGTCCATGGCCTGATAGATCAGTCCGGTATAGAAGTCGACGTTCGGATAGAGGTTCCGGCTCTTGAAGTAGTCGTCGTTGAGGGCGATCTCCTCCAGTTTGAGGGCTACGTCGAGCAGAGGGTTCTTGCCCGTTACCTCGAAGACCCGATCGGCATGGTTCTTGACGATCCGGGCCCGGGGGTCGTAGGCCTTGTAGACCCGGTGGCCGAAGCCCCACAGCAGTCCCTCGCCCCGCTTGACCGACTCAACGAACGGTTCGACATTCTCAATCGAGCCGATCTCGCGCAACATGTTGATCACGGCTTCGTTGGCACCACCGTGGCGGGGGCCGTACAGGGCGGCGGTGGCCCCGGCAGCGGCGGTGAAGGGATCGGGATGGGAAGAACCGATCACCCGCATGGCCGTCGTCGAGCAGTTCTGTTCGTGATCAGCGTGGAGGATGAGCAACACATCGAGGGCTTTGGACAACACGGGGTCGGGCTTGTAGGACGGCTCGGCCACCCGCCACATCATCGACAGGAAGTTCTCGGTGTAGCTCAGGGAGTTGTCGGGGTAGGCGAAGGGCATCCCGATGCTGGCCCGGTAGGCCATGGCGGCCAGGGTCGGAACCTTGGAAATCAGCCGGTTGATCTGGATGTAGCGGTTCTGCGGGTCCTCGATCTCCTTGGCTTCGGGGTAGAACGTGGACAGCGCAGCGATGGCAGAGACCAACATACCCATCGGGTGGGCGTCGTGGTGGAAGCCCTCCATGAAGCGTTTCCGCATGTTCTCATGGATGAAGGTGTGGTAGGTGACGTCGTGAACCCAGTTCTCCAGCTGCTCCTTCGAGGGCAGTTCGCCAAACAGGATGAGGTAGCTCACTTCGAGGAACGACGAATTCTCAGCCAGTTGCTCGATCGGGTAGCCCCGGTAGCGGAGGATGCCGTTGGCCCCGTCGAGTTCGGTGATGGCGCTCTCGGTGGATGCCGTGGCGGTGAAGCCAGGATCGAGGAACCAGGTACCTGGCGCCAACTTCGACCAGGCCTTGGCGTCAATACCGCCATTGACGATGGGAATGTCCACCGACTCACCGGTCCGGTTGTCGGTAATGGTTACGGATTCAGGCACGCGTGTCTCCTTCTGGGGGGCTCCTCGTCCCGCACCGCACTGTGCGTGGCCGTTGCCAGGTTTTCTTCCTCGAACATAGTTCCGGACGTGGGAGAAGTCATACCCAACCGGGAGACCCGGTCAGGTTGTCTCGGCTGCTCCATCGACCGGTGTCACGGCGAAGTGAGCAAACCCACGATTGCAGATCAGAGCGGGGTGTTGTCGTGACGCCTTCGTCGTAGCCGTTCCCGCTTGGTTTCCAGCAGGTTGAGAGCGGCGCCGATCTCCCGCCGAGTGTCTTCGGGGAGGATCACCGCTGAGATCGAAGCTCGTTCCGCCGCCGGGTAGGGCGACAGGTACTGGTCCTCGTAGCTCTGCTCCAAGGTCAGGCGCTCCTCGGACGAGGCCCGACGGTGGAGGATTTCGACGGCTCCCTTGGCTCCCATGACCGCGACCTCGGCTGAAGGCCAGGCCAACATCACGTCGTTGCCCATGTAGCGGGAGTCCATCACGATGTACGCCCCACCGTAGGACTTGCGCAAAATCAGTCCGATGCGGGGCACGGTGGCCCGAGCGTAGGCAAAGGCGAGCTGGGCGCCGTGACGGATCATGCCCCGCCATTCCAGGTCCTTGCCCGGTAGGAAACCCGAGGTGTCGACCATGGTCAGCAGCGGGATGTTGAACGCGTCGCACATCGCAACGAACCGTGCCCCCTTCTGGGCGGCAGCGATGTCGATGCTGCCGGCCATGGCCTGGGTCTGGTTGGCCACGATCCCGACCGAGTGCCCACCGATGAAGGTCAGGGCGGTCACCAGGTTGGGGGCCCAGGCTGCCTTAAGTTCCAACAGGTCGCCGTCATCGGCCAGAATCTGGATCACTTCGCGCACGTCGTAGGAGCCCATGGGGGTGGCGGGCAGGAGCTCCCCGGCCTCTGGGGTCGGCCGATCCAGAGGGTCGTCGGTCGGCATCCGGGCGGTCAGGCCGTCAACATGATCGGGGAAGTGGGCAAGGGCCGCTCCCAATATGTCGAGTGCGGAGTCGAGCGTGTCGACAACGGCCGACGCCAGCCCGGTGGAGCGGGCATGGGCTCCGGAACCACCAAGCGAGCTGGCTGAAATGGGTTCACCGGTGTAGGTCTCAACGATCTTGGGTCCGGTGATGAAGGCGTAGGCCTCCTGGGTGAAGATCACGATGTCGGCCAGGGCGAGCAGGAGCGCAGGACCTGAAACCATGGGGCCGTCGGCCACCATCATCAGGGGGATGACGCCACTTGCCAGCACCAGCTCCCGGGCTGCCCGGCCCCAGCTGTCGGCCACCGCCAAACCCTCGTCAACGGCGACGCCACTGAGGCTGAGTACCGCAACCAGGGGCAGACGTTGTTGGCGTGCCGCCCGTACACCCTCGGTAAGGGTGTTGGCATCGGCCGCCGACAAGGTCGAGCGTTCCCCCCGGGGAGCGATGGTGGCCATGATCACGGTCCGGCCATCGAGCTCTGTCGTAGTGACCGCCGTCAAGGGGCCCGAACGCGATCTGAGTTGTAGCGTCACCGCCTTCTGTTTACCCGGATTGTCGCTCTCTTCCTCCGGGTCCCTGCAACTGGCGCAATAGGGTCGTGGCCAGCGTCGACAGCGACGTTTGTCGTTCTCAGCCGGGCTTTACCAGTTGGAGCCCCGGAACGTCGGGAGCTCGTTCGGTGGTCAGGGCCCGGATCGCCCGTTCTGCGGTTTGGGCGGCCACCGTCGGCATCCCCCGTCGCCGACGGGCAATACCGACCGTCCGCCGGGAAAGGCCTGATACCGGGATGCGGATCCACGGTCCACTGATCCATCCCGGGGCCGCGGTGGCGGGCACAATCGACACCCCGTAGCCCTGAAAGGCCATGGACGCCAGCAGGCGAAGCCCGTCGACCTCCATCTTGGGCTTGAGCCGCAAGCCGACGGAGCGAAAGGCATCGTCGACCTCCTGACGAAAGGGCGTGCCGGGGGCCGCGAGCAGGATGGGGTAGCGGGCCAGCTCGCTGAGCGTCACCTCTCCTGAGGCCTTGGCCAAGGGGTGATCCTTGGGTGCGACGACGATGTGATCCTCGTTGAACAGCGCGTAGGTGGCGATTTCGGAATCGTCGACCGGTAGCGAAACCACACCAAGATCGAGCTCACCGTCGAGCAGCCGTAGCTCCAGTGATCGGGTCGTGCCGTCGGCGACGACGAGTTGGATCTCGGGAGCGGCGGTCGCCAGCTTGTCGGCCAGGAGGGGGGCCAACCATCGGGCCGTGGTGCCGATCATGCCCACCTTGACCACGCCGCGGGGTGATCCCCGCAAAGACGAGACATCCGATTCGAGCGAAGTCAACTCGTTCTGGATACGCCGAACTCGCACCAGGACCGCTTCACCCTCCTGGGTTGGTCGGCCGGTGGATCGGTCGATTAGGGTTGCACCGAGTTCCTTCTCCAATCGGGCAACGTGGGTCGAGATGTTCGACTGCACGGTGTGTGTCGCCTTGGCCGCAGCGGTAAAGCCGTGATGATCGACAACGGCGAGGAAGGCGTGAAGCTGGCGTAGGTCCATCGCCAGAAATGATGGCACAGATTGGTCCTAGGGATGCAACTGGGGCTACCTCAGTGGTTAAGTAGCGCGGTGCAAGTATGTCCAGAAAAGATGATAGGTAACATTACTAACAGGTAGTCAGATGGCGGGAAACGCGTTACAGTCGATGTTGTTCACAGCAACCAGGTCCCCCTCTGAGTGCTGCCTGAATAGCTGCGAGTCGGATAGGTCCCCCCCCTTCCAATTCCGACTATCGCACCGAAACCGGTCGCTGTGCGGCCGGTTTCGTCGTTTTCCTGCCAACTGCGGCCCGGCGGCTTGCCGGTTGGTGGTCGCCCGGCGGGCCCGGGCTCCAGAAGTAGTAGGTGTGGGATAGCGTCGAAGCATGTCTGGGATCGCCGCCTTTCTTGATCTCGATCGCACCCTGCTCCTTGGGGGCAGTGGGCCGACGATCTCGGCCGGACTCCGACGGCGAGGCCTGGTGCCCGCTGACCGTCTTGGCCTCGGTCGGGCCCTGTTCGCCCTGTTCGACGCGGTCGGTGAGACCCTGCCGTCCATGCTCCTCACCCGTCAGGGGGCGAGAGCGGCCAAGGGCTGGGTCCAGGATGAGGTTCGAGCCGTTGGTCGAGAGGTCGCTCCCGAGTTGGTCGAACGTGTTGAGCCCTACGCCCGGCAGGCCCTGGACCAGCATCGCCACGCTGGTCACAAGATCGTGCTCGCCACCACGACCCCGCTTGATGTGATCGAGCCCTTCGCCGAGCTGATGGGTTTCGATGGTGTCCTGGCCACCCGCTACCAGGTGGCCGACGACGGCCGCTACGGCGGAACGATCGATGGAGAGTTGGTGTGGGCCGGCGGCAAGGCCCGATCGGTGGAGGTCTGGGCCCGGGCCAACCATGTCGACCTGGCTGACAGTCATGCCTACTCCGACTCCATCTTCGACTGGCCGCTGCTGTCAATGGTCGGCCACCCGGTTGCGGTCAACCCCGACCCCCGGCTGTTCGTCTACGCCCGGACCAAGGGCTGGCCGACCGTGTGGTTCAACGCCCCACCGGGAGTGCCCAAACCCGGGGGAATCGAACCCCAGGATGTCGTGGCCCGGTTGGCCCGACCGGAGCTGTTCCCCTGGGTGAAGCTCGACTTTGACGGATTGGAGCACCTGGCGCCGTCCGGCCCGCTGTTGCTGGCGTCGAACCATCGCAGCTATCTCGACCCGCTGGTCATCGGGTTCATGGCGGCCAAGCTCGGTCGCCCGGTGCGCTTGCTGGCCAAGAAGGAACTGACCGACGCCAACATCGTCGGACCGATCGTCACCGCCCTCGGTGCCATCCGGGTCGACCGGGGGAGCGGGCAGGCGGCACCACTCCGTCAGGCGCAGGACGCCCTGGCTGCCGGCGAGATGGTGGCGGTGTTCCCTCAGGGCACCATCCCCCGGGGCCATGACTTCTTTGATCCGAACCTCAGCGGCCGCCCCGGTGCCGCCCGCTTGGCTCTCAACGGTGACGTGCCGCTGACCCCAGTTGGCATCTGGGGTACCGAGCAGGCCTGGCCCCGATCGAGCCGGGTTCCCTATGTGATGAACCTGGCCGATCCTCCCCGGATCCAGGTCCGGGTCGGGTCGGCGTTTCGTCCCCGGTCGAGTGACCCGGCCGAAGCCACCGCCGAGTTGATGACCAGGATCGTCGAACTGCTCCCGCCCGAGGCCCGTCAACGCCGCACTCCCAGTGCCGACGAACTGGCCCTCACCCAACCCTGAGCCCGGTCCCCGCGCCGGGTGGCCAAGGGGGGGACCGGCGGTCCCAGAGGAGGGCCAGGAGGCGAAGAGATGGAGTAGCCGCTAGCCAGTTGCGACATCCTGGCGGATCACGGCCAGGGCCGACCCGGCCTTGAACCACTCGATCTGGTCGGGACTGAAGGTGTGGTTGCCCTCGAACGACCACGTGGAGCCGTCGGGGGAGGTGACGGTCACGGTCAGCGTCGAGCCGGGAGCCAGATCGGCCAGACCCGAGGTGCCGAGCCGATCGTCCTCCCCGATGCGGTCGTAGTCGGCCGGGTCGGCGAAGGTCAGAGGGATGACGCCCTGCTTCTTCAGGTTGGTCTCGTGGATGCGGGCGAACGAGCGGGCCAGGATCAACTGGGCGCCGCGGAACCGGGGCTCCATGGCGGCGTGCTCACGGGACGAGCCCTCGCCCATGTTCTCGTCGCCGACCACGGCCCACGGCTGACCAGCCTCGTGGTACGCCTTGGCCAGGTCGGGGAAGCTCTGACGCTCGCCCGTCAGCAGGTTCTTGCCCTGGCCCACGATGTTCTCGTTGTAGGCGCTGACCGCCCCCAGGTAGAGGTTGCCCGAGATGTTCTCCAGGTGACCCCGGTACTTGAGCCAGGGACCGGCCATGGAGATGTGGTCGGTTGTGAACTTGCCGTGGGCCTTGACCAGCACCGGCAGGTCCTCGAAGTCCTTGCCGTCCCAGGCCGCGAACGGCTCCAGTAGTTGTAGCCGGTCAGAGGTGGGGGACACCTTGACCTCGATGTCTGAGCCGTCGGCGGGGGGAGCGATGAAACCGCTCTCACCCTCGTCAAAGCCTTTGGCCGGTAGCTCTACACCAACCGGAACCTCAAGGCGAACCTCCCGCCCGTCGTCGGTGGTCAGGGTGTCGCTGAGGGGGTCGAAGTCGACGGTTCCGGCCAGAGCCAGCGCCATGACGGTCTCGGGGGAGGTGACGAAGTTCAGGGTTGCGGCGTCGCCGTCGTTGCGCTTGGGGAAGTTGCGGTTGTAAGAGGTGACGATGGTGTTGGGATCGCCCATCTGGTGATCGGCGCTCCGGTCCCACTGGCCGATGCAGGGACCGCAGGCGTTGGCCAGCACGGTGGCGCCCAGCGCTTCGAAGTCGGCCAGCAGGCCATCGCGGGTGATGGTGGCCCGCACCTGCTCCGAGCCAGGGGTGATCATGAGCTTGGTCTTGACCTTGAGCCCCTCGGCCGCGGCCTGGCGAGCGATCGACGCCGCCCGGGTGATGTCCTCGTAGGAGGAGTTGGTGCAACTACCGATAAGGGCGGCGCTGATCTCAGTTGGCCAGCCGGCCTCGGTCGCCTCGGCGCCGAGGGCGGAAACCTCGCGGGCCAGATCAGGAGTGTAGGGCCCGTTGATATGGGGCCGCAGGGTCGACAGGTCGATCTCGACCACCCGGTCGTAGTACTGGGCCGGGTTGGCCAGGACCTCGTCGTCGGAGCGCAGATGGTGGGCCACGGCCTGGGCGGCGTCGGCGGTGGCCTCGCGGCCGGTGCTCTTGAGGTAGCGGCCGATGGCGTCGTCGTAGCCGAACAGGGAGGTGGTGGCGCCGATCTCGGCCCCCATGTTGCAGATGGTGCCCTTGCCGGTGGCGCTGATGGTGTTGGCTCCGGGGCCGAAGTACTCCACGATGGCTCCCGTTCCGCCTTCCACGGTCA
>Ga0316190_10001272_pt1 | contig 18157 bp, 21 predicted proteins | sample Eddworburrow2_MG_FD_204929 | JGI IMG/M metagenome (GOLD analysis project Ga0316190, IMG submission 204929) | Coastal sediment microbial communities from Maine, United States - Eddy worm burrow 2 | ecosystem: Environmental > Aquatic > Marine > Coastal > Sediment | place: USA: Maine | collected... | reverse complement strand
ATGGTGGATCGACCGGTTCGGCAACGCCCAGACCAATGTCGGCCCGGATGAGTTGTACGCACTCGGCATGCGGCCCGGCTCGGAGGTCACCCTCAAGGTTGGCAACCGAGACCACCTGGTGCCCTGGTTCGCCGCCTACGGCGAGGTCGAGCCCGGCAAGCCGCTGATACATGTCGATTCATACGGCCTCATCGCACTTGCTGTTCGAGAAGGTCGAGCGGACGATTGGTTTGGCCTGTCGGAGGGAACCGCCGTCTCCTTCCGAGCACCGTCCTAGGGGTAAAGCAACTGCACGACAAAGATGATTCCGGCTGCGGCGATCAGCAGCAATAGGACGAGGATGACGATGGTGGTGCCGGGGCGCATCGATGCTTTCGATTCGTGGGCTCGGAGGATACCCAGGTATCGCGTGCCGCAAACAAGTGAGGCCCCCTTAGCGGGGCCTCACTCGAAGAGGTGGGGGACCGTCGGTCCTCGTCGTTTGGGGCGGGCTGGGAGGCTTACCTTTAAAACCTTAGGTCATTGAACGTGCCTAAGGTCAGTTACGACGAATGACCAACCGCGCCCCCCGCGTTGCGGAAGGGTTGGAGCCCTTCGGCTGGATGCTTTGTTGCATCCGGGTTTGGTATCGGAGGCCCTGGAGAGACCTTGAGCGATTTTTCTGTCATATTTGTCACCCGCTTGGGATGCCATCTCTGCGAAGAGGCGGAGCCGTTGGTGCGCCGGTTGGCGACGGGGATAGGGGTATCCGTCGAAGTCAAGGACATTGACGCCGACCCGGCCCTCCGGCACGAGTACTCGGATCGGATCCCGGTGGTTCTCGGTCCGTCCCGACGGGTTCTGGCAGAGGGGATCATCGACGAGGCGGAGCTGCAGAAAGCGCTCGCTGCCGAGCAAGCGCGGATGTTTGGCTAGCGAGCCCTCAGCGGGTCCCTCAGCCGGAGGTGGTGGTGGTTGTGGTTCCGTCTGTGCCGTCGGCTGGGGTGGTTCCACTTTCGTCGGCAGGCGGTTCGGGGATGATCAGACCGCAGTCCACCAGAGTTTCGTTGAGGTCGGCGCCGCCGAACCTGACGCGCTCGAAAATGACGACGGATCGAAGGTCCTCGTCGCTGAGTGAACCATCGAAGTTGGGCATTCCGCCTTGCGAAATCTTCCCCTGGGCGCCGTACTCGGGTCCGACCTGAGCCTGCCAGCCCGCCGAGCCCAACTGAACCCACTGCACGTGGTCGGCGCAGGAAGGGAAGGTGGCCAGGACCGCGCCGCCGGCGAAGCTCGGGCCGACTCCTCCCTGACCGCTGTCGCCATGGCATCCATTGCAGGCCACCTGAGCGTCGGCATACAGAGACTGCCCGCGAGCGAGAAAATCGGTTGAGCCACTGCCGGGTGCTCCGCGTCCTTCAAAGGGTGATCCGTCACAGTTGACCACTTCTCCTGAGGCGCGATCGATCGCCAGGAGACCGCTGTTCCCACAGTCCGGGCCGTTCGAGAACTGCACGAGGTAGAGCAATCCGACGAGCGGAAGTATCACGAAGACGGCCGTCAACCAGGAGGGGATTCTCGTCCTGGTCCGCTCTTTCAGTCCGGCGGTGGGGACTGTGACGACGGACTCCCATTCATCCGCTTGTTCGATGCCGACGGTTTCGGGCACCGGGCGGGCCGGGACAACCCGGGGCTGGGGGCGGGGTTCCCTTGCCGGTTCGGGCGCTGGTTGAGGAGACTCCACCAGGTCCTGGGGGGCTGCCGGCTCGGCCGGAGCCTGGGCTGCTTGCTCGGCGACTGGTTCAGGAGATGGCGGCGTAGCAGACGCAGGAAGAGGGGCGCTCCCGCCTGCCCAGGCCGCCAGGATGTCTTCGACGGAAGCACCGGTGGCCGCGGCGCGAGCCGCCGCCGATCGCTGAACCAGCGTTTCGGGCGTACCCATAGCTTCGGCGGCGGATGACAGATAGTCGCTCATCGGGATTCCACCAGGTATTGGACGAGTGCCGCCAGGTCTGCTGCCGACAGATGGTCGTAGGCGGGTTGGAGGCTGTCTTCCCTGACCGATTTCGGGTCCGTGAGGAAGGTGGTGAGCCAGGCCGGATCGTTGGTCGGCTCGCGGCTGCCTGCGTGAGCCAGGTCCGGTCCGATGCGCTGGATCCCCAGCGTGTCGGGAGCGAAGGATGCAACAAGGTCCGATTGGGTAACGGGGCCCAGGTTGGCGTCGGTGACAATCGGCCGTACTTGTTGGGTGTGGCAGTACCAGCAACCTTCTGACACGTAGATCTCTCTTCCCTCCAGCCCCAGTGCGCTCAGACCGCTGGGCGGTGGCGATGCGGGAGTTGCATCGAGGGCGGGGAGAACGAATGCAAACAGCATCGCTACCAGGAAGAGACCAACCGCTCCGGCCAGGAGAGCGGCGGGGCTTTCCCGGCGCCCCTCCAACACAGGCGAGCCCTCCGATGCCAACGCCTCGAGCATGGCTACCGACGCCGGCGCCCCGACGGGCACGCCCGGTTCGGAAGTAGGGGGAGGGGTGGGCTCGGCTTGGGGGGCGGCTTCAACAAGAGCCGGCACGGATTCGACGGCCGGTACAGGTTCGGGCTTCTGCTCGGGGGACGCGGGTTGGGTGGGAGGAGCGACCGGCGCCGTTATGGCCTCACCCCCACTCCACGCACCCAGAATCTCGTCAAACCCGACTCCCGCGGCATTGGCGCGCGCCTGGGCGGCTCGTTTTACCAGTTCCGCGGGGACGCCCATTGCTTCGGCCGCTCCGGCCAGCGTGTCGCTACTCATGGGCCACCTCGGCCTGCTCGGTGGGTATCAGCGTCTCGTGCGCAGTTGGTTCACCGGATGTGAAGGTGCGGTAGGTGTTGTAGGCAAAGGCGACCTGGCCTGCGAACAGCCCAAGAGCGGCCAAGGCAGCGAGGCCGTAGGCGAAGCGGACCTGATCGATTGTGTTGGCGAATCCGTCGCCCGCGGACATGTAGGTGCCGGTCAATGCTCCGGCCGCCCACGAGTATCCGGAGATGAGACCGGCCAGCCACAGCAGCACCGCTAGTGAACCCGCTCCAATCAGGGTCGCTCGTAGATGCAGCGTCGTGAGCCGTTCCGAATAGAACCGCCGCCCGATCAGGCGGGGGAGAGCGTGATAGACGAAGGCGGACGCCCACAGGCCGGTCAGGCCAAACAAGATCAGCACCATCGTGCCGTCTCCAAAACTGGTCAGACCGGTGATGGCGGCGACCGACCGAAGACCCTGCAGGAAGCTCAGGACCGTCACCACTACGTACAATCCGGCCCCGGCCATCGCGAATCGCAATGCGGCCGATTCGTGCAGCATCGACCACTTCCCCCGCATGGTTCCGACCAGGTTGGTGGCCACGGCCAGCGCGGCAACCACCAGTGCCAGCGAGAAAGCCGAGGCCGTGGTTTCCAGCCACTCGGGACCCGGGCCGTAGATGAACCGGCTCTGCCCGACCCAGGCTCCTGCGAAAGCGAGCGACCAGAACCCGATGAGGGCGAGCTGACGGTTGAAGAGAGCGTTGTCTGTGATCTTGGGGACCAGGTAATAGACCGTGCCTGCTCCGACGCCGACCAGCCACAATTGGACGACTCCCGAGACGAAGAACGACGACTGGATCTGTGAGGCCGCCCCATACAGGTTCGGAATGTTTCCCGCCACGAAGAGGCCGACTATCCAGTACAGGCCGGCCAGGAAGTACCACAGCGATACGAACAGTCCCTCTTCGGTGCGGTTCGCCATGGTGCGGGTCACCACGGCTGCAGGTATCAGCAACATGACCACGACCGCGATGTCGAGCCACCAGGGGATCTCGAGCCACTCACGGCCTTCTGAATACCCGGCGGCCAGGACCAAAATCGCGGCCACGTTGACACCCACTGCCAGCCACAGCCCCAGATTGGCGAGGCGCTCGTTCCAGAGGCGGGCCCCGGTCAGTCTTGGCACGAGGTAGTAGATAGCTGCCAGGTGCATCAATGTCACGAAGCCGAGCACCGTCGTCGAGATCGCGATCGGTCGGAGACGCCCGTAGGTGGTGAAGGCCTGCCCGCTCAGAAAACTGGGGTAGGCAAGCTTGACGAAGAGCAACAGCGTGAAGAATCCGGCGACCAGAAGGAAGATGACCGCGGCGATCAAGTGCCGGCGGGCTGCCGAATCGGTGTCCCGGGGCGCGAGGAAATCGACGAGCGATGACCGTACTGCAGTCGTGGCGGTTGCCAACCCCTCACCCTCCTCGGATCAATCTTTGCTGCCCGGCGCACGAGCATACCCGAAGAGCATTGTGGCTCGTTTCGGGATCCTCCGGTAATGACAGCGAACGGCGGCAATTCTTGCCGTCTTGGCGGCACCCGTCAACGTAAGGCTGGGATGGTGGTTGGTTGTGGTCGGTGGGGTGGTTGGACGGGTGGGGTGAGGTTGAGGGTGTGTTTCCATGCTTGGAGGTGTGGGGCGGGTGGTTTGGGTTGGAAGGCGTGGCCGTCGGGTCGGTGCCAGGTGATCTTGTCTCCGGGTTGGCCGTGGATGGTCCATCCGTGTTCGTGGATGAGGCGGTGATGGAATCCGCAGAGGGTGATCAAGTTGTTGAGATCGGTTGGCCCACCGTCGGCCCAGTGGACGATGTGGTGGGCCTGGGTCCAGCGGGTTCGCCGGCAGTTCGGAAACCGGCAGCTCCGGTCCCGCAGTCGGACGAGGCGGTTGAGCCAGGGTGGAATCGTCCGGGTGGTTCTTCCCACCCCGACCGTGCTGTGATCCGGGTCCGTGATGGCAAGCTGGAGACGGGCGTCGCAGGCGAGCCTGCGCAGCGTGTCGTGGGCGAGGGCGGGTCCGTCGGCGATGGTGGCGGTCCCGGTGGCGTTCAGCAACGTTTGGATATCGGTGTGGATGAGGATTGTGGCCCGGTCGTGGTCGCGGTCGGCGGCTATCGCTTGGGAGGCGAGTTCGTGGAGGGCATCAGCGCAGCGGGTTTCGAATTCTTCGTAGACGCCGGATTCCGGATCCGGGTCGTATTGGTTGGCGCGCCGGGTCAGCGAGGTGGCCAGGGTGGCTCCCTCAACATCTCCCATGTGTACGGTCATCTGGAACAGGGGTTGATGGTCTTCGAACCACCACTCGACCCGCCTTTTCTGGTGGGCTTGGACGACTTGAGAGTTGGTGACGGTTTTGTTGGCGGCGCGCAACTCGGCAACCGTCATGTGGGGGGCCCGCTCAGCCCACTCCGCCTCATTATCCGGGGTGGTGAACCGGACCAAGGCTCGCAACTGATCCCACGACAGTCTGCCCTCGGCGTACCCCCGCCGGATTTCGGGTTGTTCGGTGAGGGCTTGGGCGACCATGATCCATTCACGGGCGGTGCCGATCGAGAGGGTATAACGGCCCACCAGCCAGTCGGTCATCGAGGTCGCCCCATCCTCCTTCCAGGATTGTTCTGTTTCGAGACGGGCTACTTCGGTGAGGACTTCCAGACGGAAGGCCTGTTCACCCATTACCAGGGCATCCAGCCGCTCTGCCGGAGGACCAGCACCCTTCGCTGCCTCTGCTGTCATGATATCGAACATATGTTCGATGATATCAAGACAGAATGACACAAACTAGACCCAACTACACGCAAATGGCAGAGATTCGACTTCCCCTCACTTCGTTGATGGGTTGGCGGCTCGAGCGGATGAACTGTTCACTGGCGTCGGCGGTTTTCGTCGTCTGATTTGTCAATCACCGCGGCCACTTGTTCGAGATCCGCAGAACGCACGAGGAGCCTATGTGGCTCGATATTCGCATACCCACTGTCGTCGGAGGTGAGCAGCTTCACTTTCAATCCGGCGGCTCGACAAGCTTCGGCGATCACGTAGGCACGAAACCGATCGGTACCCAGTTGTACCTGCGCGAGTTCCTCCATGCCTGGAATCTATTCGAACGTGAGATTCGGCGTGAATTCATTTGCTGATGACAACAAGAAGAGATAGTCGCTCCCTACCGGCATGCTCGAGGGGCAACGAGAAGGCTCAGGTCTCGTAGCCCATGCATGCGCAGATCAGACAACGAGCCGTCCCCAGGAAGAGAGCCCTCCACCAAGGAAGGGCTTCCGGTGGACTCTCTTCGCACTCACCCGGGTTGCCACTCATGAAACGGGCGGCCTGTCGCCCGCGCTCCGTTCTTTGATCCCTCGCTTTCACGCGCCCACCGTTGCCGATCGGTGTCGGCGCGGTAGAGTACGAAGTCTTTGGAGGCGAGGGAGCTGAGAGCTGGCCATGAACCGGTTGACTGAGCTGAACGAGAAACAGAGAACGCGGTTGGGTGCCGCTGCCCTCCTCGTCGGGTCTTTGATGCTTGCGGTGGGCGTCATCGTTGCTCACTACGCACTCTTTCCGGCAACCGAGTTGATCGACGGTGTCGATGTGCCACTCCAAGTGGACTACCTGGGGTGGATTCCGCGCGGTTGGCAATGGGTAACCCTCGGGCAGATCATCGCTTTTGGCGGCTCGCAGCTCATGGTGGTTGGCTCCCTCTTCCTGTGGTTTGTCGGCCGCAAGCTCACCTGGGCCCGGGCGACCTTTGGTGCCTTCATCGCCTGGATCGAATTAGTACTCCTATTCGGAGTGGTGCCGTCTGAGTGGCTCAACCTGACTCAGGGTCCACTCGAGTTCACCTCGCAGCGGATCGCGTTCACCATCCCGGAATGGCTGGTGCTCGGCAACCAGGTCGATATCAGCTTCTCAGTCATCAAGGATGCCGTCTCCGGGGCGTACAACACGATCATGCTCGGCGTGGCGATTGTGTTCGCGTACAAGATCCAGGACTGGGGCAAGAAGAAGCCGGAAGCTGCCGCGCAACAGAAGCAGTCTGTGTACGGGCGACCCCTTGTGAAGGGCGACTGACATGGCACGCACAGACGTCTGGTTCGAAACCCCGCCCTTTCGCGATGATTACCAACTGGCCCTCGTCGATACCGAGTACGTCCAGCAAGGTTTGCGTCCCAAGCAATTCCTCCACATCGATCAATCCGAATGCATCCTCTGCGAAGGCTGCGTCGATATCTGTCCATGGAAGTGCATCTTCTACCTATCGACTGCGGCCATTTCCGAGGCCCACGGGGTCGCCAATCCGGCCGATGACGAAGAGGCGTTTGGGTTCTTTGTGGTGGATGAGTCAGAGTGCACCCGGTGTCAGCTGTGTATCGACCGGTGTCCGACCGGTGTGATCACGCTGGGGAAGTTCGCCGGGTCGGTGGCCGATGAGGCCATTGAGGCCGGACTCTACGAAGCTCCGTGGGCGGTAGACACAGGACAGCGCGATTTCAAGTACGGCTACGCCTACGGCGTCCGTTGGTAAGGGAAGGACACAACGGTGGCAGACGGAGATAAGACGAGCCTCGCCGACCGGGTGGGTGAGGTTGGAGAAAGGGTTCGCAATAGCCAGGCCTGGGAGAGCATCTTCCGGCCCGGTTCACCGTTCAAGAAGGGGTACACCGACAGCCCCCGCAACCGTTCCTATGTGATCATGAACAACGTGCTGTATCACCTGCACCCGGTGAAGGTGAAGCGGCACGGGGTGAGGCTCTCCTACACACTCTGCCTGGGTGGCCTGAGCTTCTTCCTTTTCATACTGCTCACGATCACCGGCATCTTCCTCATGTTCTACTATCGGCCGACCGTGCCGGCCGCCTACGCCGACATCGAGGCCCTCTCCACCAGTGTTGCTTTTGGGTCGCTGGTGAGGAACATGCACCGTTGGGGTGCCCACTTGATGGTGCTCACGGTATTTCTGCACATGTCGCGGGTGTTTTATCACGGCGCGTACAAGCCACCCCGCGAGTTCAACTGGGTGGTCGGGGTCGTCCTCCTTCTCCTAACGTTGTTGCTCTCCTTCACCGGGTACCTGCTCCCCTGGGACCAGCTGGCCCTGTGGGCGGTGACCGTTGGCAGCAACATGGCCGGCTTTGTGCCCGTCTTCGGCGACCAGGTCAAGTTCGCGCTGCTGGGCGGCGTTGAGGTCACCGGCAGCACCCTTCTCCGCTTCTATGTGCTGCACGTTCTGTTCCTGCCGTTCATCATCGTGATCTTCATGGCCGTCCACTTCTGGCGGGTCCGCAAAGATGGCGGCATCTCGGGACCCCTCTAAGGAGAGCCACATGCCTGACATCCCAGAGCATCTTCTCCGCAGGTCTGCCGAAGCACGCGCTGAGGCGCTCGGTGTTCCGCTGGAGCAAGTGCTGGCCGAGATGGGGCTGGCGGGCGAAGGGGAGACGCCTCCCGCGGCTCTCGAGGAGATCACCTTGCCGGTGCAGCCGGCCAACCCTGATACCACCATTCCTGATGACCTGCGGGTTCGGGAAGCCGCTGCACGCCAAGCAGCGGTCGAAGAGTTCGAAGCCAAGGCGGCGCCTGCTCCGCCTGCCTCACCTGTTGTCACCGGTGCGCCCGAGGAACCGGCTCCGGTGGTTGAGGTTCCGGTCCCGGTAGTTGAGGAACCGGCTGCGGTGGTTGAGAAACCGGCTGCGGCGGCTGCGGCGGCTGCGGCGGGGTCGAAGATCCCGGAGGCGTTGTTGCGTCGTTCGGCGGAGGCGAAGGCGAAGGCGACGGGGCGTCCGGTTGAGGAGATACTGGCCGAGATGTCGGGTGGTGCGCCTGCGGAACCGGCTCCGGCGGTTGAGGTGCCGGCCCCGGCGGTTGAGGAACCGACTCCGGTAGTTGAGAAACCGGCTGCGGCTGCGGCGGCTGCGGCTCCTCCGACAGGGGAACCAACCGCGCCTGCCCAAGCGCCGACTCCCGCCGGAGACCGGACCACGACCATCACTGCGCCACCCGTGGCGGCCCCTCAGGGCACACCGGAAGGGGTTCGCCCTCAGCGCCTCCTCACCGTCGTGCGAGCCAAGGCGATCCAACAGGTCAAAGCCGAACCCACCGACAAGGTGAGCGTCTGGCCCCACCTGCTGCTCATCGAGTTCGTTGCCCTCCTCGGAGTCACTGCGTTTCTCACCGTCTTGAGCGTCATTCTCCAAGCTCCGCTGCTGGATCTGGCCAACTTCAACCTGACTCCCAACCCGTCCAAGGCGCCGTGGTACTTCCTCGGTCTGCAGGAACTGCTCTCCTATTTCGATCCACAAATAGGAGGAGTCATGGTGCCGACGGTGGTCGGCCTGATTGGCATAATGGCGATTCCCTACGTAGACCGCAATCCGTCCACCAAGCCTTCGGATCGTAAGTTCGCCATCATGTTTTTCACCTTCTTCCTGGTCGCTTCGGCGACGGTGACCGTGCTCGGGGTGCTGTTCCGGGGTCCGGGCTTCAACTTCAGCTATCCATGGTCGGACGGCATCTGGTTTGACGATCTCAAAGACTGGATCTCCTTCGAATGACCACCTCGCAGATCCTCATCGTCTCCGTCGGCGCAGTGTGCTTGCTGGCTGCTGTTGCCGCGTTTGTGATCGCATACCGGCGGGGCGGGGAAAAGACAGAAAAGACAATCGACTGGCGGGCGGCTCTCTCCAAGGAAACCCTCGCGGCGGATGTGTCGGAGGCCGGTGCACCTCTCCTGACCGCGCCCACCCAACCCGAATCCGAGCCGATCGAAGAGCAGGTGGAAGCGCTCGAGGAGGCTCCCCCCGTAGTCGAGCCCCTCGTAGCCGTTTCCGTCGCCGAGGTTCAGCGGGTGGAGGAAATCTCACCCGAGGAAGCAGGCGTAACCCGCAGGCAGTTTTTCAACCGGGCGTTGCTGGCCACCTGGGGTGGCTATCTCGGTTTGATGGGAATCTCCATGCTCGCCTTCATGTGGCCGAAACTTTCCGGCGGGTTCGGGAGCAAGGTGGATGCGGGTTCAGTCGAGGACATCCGCGCTCAGGTCTTCCTGCCGGACGGATCCGTGCAACCGCTGTTCGTTCCCGATGCGCGTGCCTACATCATGCCGTTCGACGAAGTCCCCGGACCGCAGTTTGAAGGCAAAGGCGTTGTGACGGGCGGCTTGACGGCCCTCTGGCAGAAATGTGTTCACCTGGGGTGCCGGGTGCCCTGGTGCGCCAGCTCACAAGGATTCGAATGCCCATGTCACGGATCGAAGTACAACTTCGTTGGCGAATACCAGGCGGGCCCGGCGCCCCGCAACCTGGATCGATTCGTGGTTGAGGTCACCGCAGACGGGCGCTTCATCATCGACACCGGCTCGGTCATTCAAACCCCCCGGGCAACCGTCAAGACCGTTGCCTATCCGCAGGGTCCCAACTGCGTGGCGATCGGGGGATAGGTGGAGATCAGCACCCTCGTTATCACCGTCGCGGCACTGGCCGCCATTGCGTGGCTGGCCTTCCTGGTGGCCAACAGCATGCGCGGGCGCGGGAAAGAAGAGGTCGCTCCCAATCTGGCGCCCGGAATCACCGACGACACGCTCGAGTCCAAGCGATTGGACAAGACGCTCGCCTCAGCCGTCGTGCTCTCCGGAATCCTGGCCCTCTCGCTGCCTATCTACTTCGTCGGTGAGCAGAGCCGCCAGGATGGATTCGTCGAGGAGTTCGACCAAGTGGCCCTCGAGCGGGGCGCCCACCTGTATGGAGAGTTTCAATGCGGTAACTGCCATGGCGTCGATGGCGGCGGAGGCGTGGCATCGTACGTAGACAAGCGGAGCGGTATCAGTGTCGCCTGGTCGGCTCCTGCCATCAACACGGTGTTTTACCGCTACACACCCGAGGAAGTGAGATTCTGGCTCGTCTACGGGCGGGCCAATTCGCCGATGCCGGCCTGGGGCCTTGCCGGTGGCGGCCCGCTGAACGACCAGCAGATCGATGAATTGATGGAGTATCTCCAGTCCGCCGATTTCTTGCTACCTCAGGACGACGCCCTCCTGCTCATCGAGCCCTCTGTCAACCAGGCTCTCTCGCGCCTGGAGACGGCAGACACCGTCATGACAGACGCCATCACCGCCCAGAATGACCTCGTTGAGGCGATTCAAGCGGCGCCCGGTCAGGTGGAACGAGCCGAAGCGCTTGCGGCCCGAGCCGCCCAGGCCCTGAAGGAGGCGGGAGAAGGGATCGACGTTGACGGAGACGGTCTTGCGGACCGGATCGAACAAGAGTTGACCGCCATCTTCGCCGAAGCAGGCGACGCTCTCGGCGATCCGGCACTGGTCGTCGTCCTCAATCCCGAAGCGGCCCAGACGGGTGCAGGCGAAGCGGACCTCGATCTGGCCCACCGGGCCGTTGCCGCGCTCGAGACTGTTGCCGCCAAGCTGCGTGTCACCGCCGACAACCAGGAAAAGCTCCTCTCGCAGGCGCTGGCCGGTGTGGCGTTTCTCGAGCAGGCGCAGCAAGACAAGAAGTGGGAGATCGACATCGCGGCCGTGGCAGACGCCACGTTCAGTGGAGATCGTGAAGCGGCCGGCAGGGCGGTCGGGCTTTTCAATGCATACTGTGCTCGCTGTCACACCGCCGGCTATTCGGCCGGTATCCCGCAGACCCAGTCGGTGGGCTCGGGAGCCTTAGGACCTGCGCTTTGGAACGGGCGCCCCAACGTGCAATTCCTCGATGCGCCGGACATGGTGACGTTCATCACCAAAGGTTCTGAGAATGGCGTGGCGTACGGGGTCAATGGAGTTGGTTCGGGTCGGATGCCTGCATTCGGTCCGGTGCTTGCGATGGAAGACCTGGAACTGGTCGTGCAGTATCTGCGTGGCGACACGCTGACGGGGGACTGAGATGCGGGAATTGCTCAGAGAGATTCTTTCAGCCAACCTGGCAGTAACCGGTGTTTTGCTGACCCTGGCCGCGATCGTCGTCTTCTTCGGAACGATCTACCTCTTGAACTGGACCAACCTCGGCAAGAAGCTGGCCTTTCTAGTGGTCGGGGCCGCCACCTTCGGCTGGATGTCGATCAACAGTCTGCTTTTTGTCTTGTATGCCCCGCGTGGACCACGTCCGGCCGACTTCGAGGGTCTCAACGCGTTTGAGATTCGCATCATCCCGCTCACGTTCATGCTGGCTTCGCTGATCCTGTTCGCGATGTTCTTGACCGCGATGAGTCGATTCGAAGAAGAGCAAGAGCGCGAAACGGTATGAGAGCCTGAGCAATACAGATCACAGATCTCGGAGCGCCCGGCCGTTGGTTATAGCGGCATCACTCGGCAGGCTTTTGGCCCTCTGTCATCGCACGCTGTACGTAGTACCCGAGGATCTGGAGTTCCGTCGATAGGTCCACCCGGCGGATCTCCACTTCAGGTGGCACCCTCAACACCATCGGCGCAAAGTTGAGGATTGACTTGAAGCCGGCTTCGGCCAGTTGTTCGGCAACCTGCTGGGCAGCCGGAACCGGTGTGGCGATGATGCCGATCTCGACCCCTAAATCCTCGGCGTCCCGGCGAATGTCCTCCATGGGGCCGACGGTCAGTTCGCCGACTGTTGTGCCGATTACTTCGGGATCGTTGTCGTAGATGGCGACGACGGAGAAGCCGCTCGGGGCGAAACCGCCGTACCTGGCAAGCGCCGATCCAAGATTGCCAGCACCGACGATGATGACGGGCCAGATTCTGGTCAGTCCCAACTCGCGTCGGATCTGAAAACGGAGGTGCTCGACGTTGTAGCCAACTCCTCGAACGCCGTAGGTGCCGAGGAAGGAAAGGTCCTTGCGAACCTTGGCGGAGTTCTCCTTGATGAGCTCCGCCAATTCCTTTGATGAGACTGTTGTTTGGTTCTCGGGGATGACATCGAGCACTCGCAGATAGAGAGGGAGTCGGTTCACGGTTGCTCGGGGGATACGCGTCATTTTCACAAACGGCACGTTATACGACATGGGCGTAACCCCAAAAACGAGGGGGTCGTCTTCTGGGCATACAAGGGGCATCCAACCCGTGTCGCTCCCTCGTCTCCCGGGGTTGGTGTATATACCCAGGGGGGTATGATGAGGGGAGCGATACTCGAGAGGACTGACCACCGATGAAGCGCATCACAAGTGTCCTGGCTGTTTCCCTGGTCTTGCTGGCCGGGTTGAGCGGATGTACGTCGACCACCTCCGTCGATCAGCACATCGCCACTGTCTCTCCGGCCGAAGCGGCCGGCATCATCGAGCAAAACGCCGGCAGCGACAACTTCGTACTCCTCGACATTCGCACGCCGGAGGAATATGGCGCCGGAAAGATCGACGGTGCCATCAATATCGATTTCTACGACGCCGACTTCCGCCAGCAACTCGATGCGCTGGACAAGGACAAGCACTACGTCGTCTACTGCAACAGTGGGAACCGAAGTGGACAGTCGCTGTCAGACTTCGAAGATCTTGGATTCACCGAAGTCGATAACGTCTCCACCGGCATTTCCGGTTGGTACAGCGAGGGGTACCCGGTCGTTCCGTAGGTCCGGCTTCGCCCGGACCGTACTTGGTACTTCGTACTTGGTACTTCGTACTTGGTGCCTGCCGGTAATCTCCTGATCCATGTCTCATTCCCCTGACGTCGTCGTGGTTGGTGCCGGTCCGGCCGGATCTGCAGCTGCGTACTGGCTGGCCCGCCGCGGACATTCCGTCGCGGTCATCGAGAAGAAGCAATTCCCTCGAGAGAAGACGTGCGGCGATGGCCTCACGCCGCGATCCATTTATCAGCTGCGGGAGATGGGTTTCGACTTCGAGGTCGGCGAATTCCACAAGATCACCGGATTGCGCTCGTATGCCGGCGACGATTTGATGATCGAGCTGGCGTGGCCGGAGCATTCCATCTATCCGAACTGGGGCGGCATCATTCGGCGGATGGACCTCGACGGACAGGTCGCGACCCTGGCCGAGAAGCAGGGTGCAGTCCTGCGCCAGCAAACCGAGGCGTCTCCCTTGCTCGAGGCCGGCCGCTTGGCCGGAGTCAATCTTGCGGCGAACGGCGATCAAGAGACCTTGCATCCCAAAGTGGTCGTCGTGGCCGACGGATCAATGACCCGTTTCGGACGGGCGATGGGTACCCACCGGCGTCGGGACTACCCGATGGGTATGGCTGCTCGGGGTTATTTCTCGAGCCCTCGCTCCGATGACTCATTCATGGAAAGCCAATTGGATATCCGCGACGCCAACGGCGACTCGATGCCGGGTTACGGATGGGTTTTTCCGCTCGGTGACGGGACGGTCAACGTCGGGGTGGGTTTGCTTTCGACGTTCCGGCAGTGGAAGTCGATCAACACGTCCGACATGATGGCCGCCTATGTGGAAAGCGCTCCTGATTATTGGGGCCTATCCCCCGAAGCAGCCCTCTCCAAACCGCGCGGCGGGAAGCTTTCCATGGCTCTATCGGTCGGACCGTATGCAGGATCAAACTGGGTCCTGGTGGGCGATGCGGTTGGGGCGATAAACCCGTGGAACGGCGAAGGCATCGCCTACGCGTATGAAACCGGGAGAATGGCCGCCGATCATGTCCATCAGGCGCTGGCGGCTGATGACCTCGGCCTGCTCAAGCGATACCCACAGGATCTCGAAGACACCTACGGGTTGTATTACCGCATGGCTCGAATCTTCGTCAAGGCGATTGGCCACCCCCAGGTGATGTGGACCCTGGCCCACGTGGGTCTGCGATCCCGGCCTTTGATGGAGTGGGTCCTGAAAGTGATGTCGAACCTGTTGGAGCCAGAGGAACGCCACATCGGTGAGCGGGCGTACCGCATGCTGGAACGCATGGTGAGGATGGTTCCGGGGTAGAGGCCGCTGCGAGATCGGCGCGCGAGTGCCGGGGGCCCCGGAACACAACGAGCGACGATGTGCCTATCTAGCGCACTGGGTGAGATGTGCGGTGGTGCGTCCGATCTGGCGATCGGCGCCCCACTCCGTGAAGACCGACGATAGGTCCTGCGGCATCAGAGATCGAGGCCGAGGGCGGCGACCGGGGTGGTCACCGTCATGTGCGGCGGTCCCACAACCAGCGGTCCGAACGCCGACATGGCTGCCTGCATCGCCTCGCTCCGGCCGTGGTTCTTCATGGACTCCTCATCGGCCATGAGGGCGAAGAACCAGAAGGTGTTCTCCTCGCTGCGATGGTACGAGTAGATCTCGACCCCTGGTTCGTCGCGGGCCGCCTCGACCATCGCGGCGAGCACGCCCTCCATCTCCGCGGCCTTGCCGTCCTGGCACGTGAAAGTGCCCATTACCGAAACCTTGCTCATGGTTGTTCTCCTTCGCGATGGGGGCCTCGTCAACCTGTCGACGGGTGCCGTCACGTCGACCACCGAGCATAGGGGTGACGGGAGGTTGCGGTCTCGCCGGAGTGCGAGAAGCTGGGGGGACAAGGAGCAGGCGGAGAGTTGGCGACTCATCATCCCAGCCGGCTCACAGGTAGCACCGGTGATCGGCACCCAACCCAGGACAGGACGTTCCACGATGTGTTCGACTCGAGCGACCGCCTTGTCCATGGGTGCGGTTCCCTGACCTGCTTCCTGCCTCACCGGGGTGCCACTCGGTACCAGTAACGGTACGCCTCATGGAATCCCAGGCCGGCGTACAGGCGGCAGGCGGCGTCGTTGGAAGGGACGACCTGCAAGTAGGCGCGGGTGGCGCCGTGGCGGGTCCCCCAGGCCAGGAGTGTCCGAGTTACGGCGGCGGCCAGGCCCCGCCTGCGCAGATCCGCACGGGTAACAACGTCGAACAGGCCGACGGAGCCGTGCTCAAAGACGGCCCGTCCGATCGCAGCCGGGGTTGTCCCGTCTTGAACCGTGGCGAAGGCGCTCGTGGCCGGAAGCCGTGCGAACAGGCGATGCACGTCTTCGAGGTGGTGCGCAACTGCTGGTTGAAAGTCTGCCAGGGCCGCCAACCAGTGTTTCGAAACGGCTCCTTCTGTGACCTTGATGCCATCTGTGGTGAGAGCGGCGCCGTCGAGCGAGCACGTCTGGACACTCACGCCTCCATCACGCAGCCAATAACCGCGTTCCGCCAGCAGCGATTCCAGGTGGGTGGGTTGAGCGGCGGCGGTGAGGCGGATCATCGGGGTGAGGCCGCGCGTCCGAAACCAGGTCTCCGTGTGTTTGATTTTCTCGGCAGCTTCCAACTCGCCGGGGTACAGGGGAGCGGCCGAGTTTGCCCGGCCGGTGTACCCGCCTGCGGCGCGCAGGATCCAGCCGTCAAAACGTTCCGATTCGAGGGCAGGCAGGGCGTTCATGGCCAGCTCCTCGAGTTCTCGAATGGACGCTGCGGAGGCCACTACCGGGCAGCTCCTCCGGCGGCGACGACCTCCTCGATGGCTCTGGCTCCGTCCCCTGGTTTGAGATCGACCGGTCTGATGGCACGGGTAATGAGCTGCACCTCGAAGGTGCGGGATAGCCCGTCGAGGGCGGTCGCCTTGATGCAGTAGTCGGTTGCCAGCCCGGCGACGACGAGCCGGGCAATGCGACGCTCGCGGAGCATGTTCTCCAACTCGGTCGGGATTACCTCATCCGTTTCCGGATTCCGCATCGAGAAGCCGGAGTAGCCGTCTTCGCCGCTTGATCCCTTTTTCACCTCGGGACCGTCCACCAGCAGATCAGGATGGAACTCCGCTCCCCACGTGTTCATGACGCAATGCACCGGCCAGATGCCGCCGTCTTTGGCGAAGTGGGGAGTGCTTTCCGGATGCCAATCCCGGGTATAGACGACAAAGCTCCCGGCCCCCTTGGAGCGGGCCACTTCCGCGTTGATGACTGGGACTACGTGCTCACCGCCCTGCACGTACAAGCTCCCCGCCGGGTCGGCGAAGTCGTTCTGGACGTCGACGACGATGAGAGCCGTGCGGTGGTCGTAGGCGACCTGAATGTCCATGGCGAAATGTTACGCCGAGATCCTTCCCCGGAGGGAGTCACCGGGTCGCTTCCCTGATCATGTTGCGGGCGATGATCAGGCGCTGTATTTCGGATGTGCCTTCATAGAGGCGGAAGAGCCGCACGTCTCGGTAGAGCCGTTCTACCGCGTAGTCGGCGATGTAACCGGCGCCGCCGTGGATCTGGACCGCACGGTCGGCAACCCGACCAACCATTTCCGTTGCGAACAACTTGCTCGCCGACGCTTCTGTCGAGACGTTCAGGCCGGCGTCGCGGCGGCGAGCGGCGTCCAGCACCATGCAGCGGGCGGCGTAGGCCTCGGTGCGACTGTCGGCCAGCATCGCCTGGATGAGCTGGTGCTGCGCGATCGGCACCCCGAATTGCACACGGCCGACGGCGAATTCGAGGGCCTCGGCGATCAGACGCTCGGCCACGCCGACACTGAAGGCGGCGATGTGGAGGCGTCCGCGATCGAGCACTTTCATCGCAGTGCGGAATCCTTGCCCCTCCCGGGCCGGTCCTCCGATGATGGCGCCGGCCGGGACCCGGACGTCGGTGAAGACGACATCGGCGACATGGCTGCCTTGCTGGCCCATTTTGTGCTCGGTTCTTCCGATGGTGATGCCCGGCGTATCGGCCGGCACCAGGAAGGCTGAGATGCCATCGGCACCCGGAATGTCGGGATTGGTGCGAGCCATCACGGTGAAAAGCCCGGCACTCGGTGCGTTGGTGATGTAGCGCTTGGTGCCGTTGATCAGATAGTCGTCTCCATCTGCAAGGGCGGTGGTACGCAGCGAGGCCGCGTCCGACCCGGCATCGGGCTCCGTCAGGGCAAAGGATCCGACGACCTCGCCGCTGGCGACCTTCGGCAACCAATGCGCTTTCTGCTCCTCAGTGCCGTCGATCAGGATGCCTTGTGAGCCAATCCCATTGTTGGTGCCGATGAGTGAACGAAACGCAGGCGCGGTCCCTCCGAGCGCGAAGGCGATGTGCATCTCCTCTTCTGCGGTGACACCCAGCCCTCCGTATTCCTCCGGGATCGTCATGCCGTACAAGCCGAGGTGGGCCATCTCTTCGATGACCTCAGGCGGGATGGCATCTTCGGCGGCGATTTGGGCCTCAAGGGGCACGAGGCGATCGCGCACGAAGCGTTCGATGGTGTCGAGGATCTGGTCGAGGGTGTCCTGGTCGCGAATCATCGGAGCTCCGTGTCGTTCGTGATGGCGCAAATGTACCCGGCGACGTGGCCGTCGGCCTTGTGGGCAGTGCTCCCGTCAGGCCGGCACGTCCGCCATTTCCCGCAGAGTCACCTGATCCACCAACCGGCCGTGGCTCACCGCGGCAAGCGGAGCAGCGTGGAATCGGAGGGCCTCCGCGACCGTCTCTCCTTGTACGACGACCAGGTTGGCCGGGGCGCCAATCTCCAGGCG
>Ga0316190_10001270_pt1 | contig 18166 bp, 19 predicted proteins | sample Eddworburrow2_MG_FD_204929 | JGI IMG/M metagenome (GOLD analysis project Ga0316190, IMG submission 204929) | Coastal sediment microbial communities from Maine, United States - Eddy worm burrow 2 | ecosystem: Environmental > Aquatic > Marine > Coastal > Sediment | place: USA: Maine | collected... | reverse complement strand
CGCTTCGTCCTGCACGTGCTGGCGATGAAGTTGTGCGGGAGATTTAACCTGCTCCGTCATGCTGCGTTCTCCATCAGCAAGTCTGCGAGTCTGGAGTTGCCTTCTGTCAACCCGGCAAGCGTGTGCTGGTCGAGAGAGCTGTAAAACGCTTCAAGGGCCGCTGACATAAGCCCTTTCAGCCGGCATGAAGGAGTTATCAGGCAGTTGCCCTGTCCGCCTGGAAAGCATTCCAGGAATGCACTGTCGTTTTCCATGTCGCGGGTCAGCCTGCCAATGTTTATCTCGCGGGCAGGCTTTGCCAGCCGCATTCCACCAGATCGGCCCCGCACGGTTTCAATATAGCCGCGGGTGCCCAGAACATGGGCGATTTTCATCAGGTGGTTGCGGGAAATACCGAACTTCCTGGACGTATCGGCGATTGTCACGAGGCTGGACTGGTTTGCCGCCAGGTACATCAGTACCCGCAGTGCATAGTCGGTTTGCAAGGTCAGTCGCATATCCATCTCCAAAAAATGCATTCAATATGCCTCATTGTGCAGGGTCACTCAATACATGTATTTAAAATATATGTTATTGCAGGAACCTCTGCCACCAGAATGTTGTGCGTCGGTGGTCACAGACTGGTCAGTGTTCAAGTGGTGGCGTTCAAGCAGCGGTCGAGTGGGATTGCAGCGCATCGCGCATTGCAGGCGGCACCAGTTCGCGCACCATGTGCGGCACGATCTTCAATACCAGCGCGCGCAAATGTGACCAACCTGCGCTCAGCAACAGCAGGAACACGCCAATTGCAAGCGCGGTGATGCCGGAACTGTAGTCCTGGAAACCCGAACTGGCGATGAGAGTGCTCGCCGCATACAGCACATAGATCAGTGACGACACCAGCAAGGCCCGCCGGTCAATGATCAGGGCCAGCAATCCAAACACCGCATAAAACGCCAGCACGGCGCCTGCCTGCGCGCTGCTCAGGCTGCCGCTCAGAATGCCCAGTGTCGTGAACAGCCCGTGCACGATCAGCGGGGCGGCCAACATGTGCAGCCAGAAGGCGATGTCGGCTTTGCGGGACAATCTGTGCCGGTCGCTTGTATCGAAAACCATGGCGAGGACCAGGGTCACCAGGCCACCCGCCAGCATCACCGCAGGGGTCGTGGTGTCCATGCCGAACATTGCGACGGCAAAGACAACAAGTGCGGCCATGCCGGCAGCAACAGTGATGGGTACCCGGAAGCGAAGCCAGTGCGCTCCAGCGCCCACTATGGCGGCAATTGCTCCGACGGCCGGTGCCAACCGATCATCCAGGGCCATGGAACCGGTTAGTCCGGATGCGCCGAAGAAAATGCCAAGGGTAAATGCGCCGAGCAGGACAATGCTGGGAAACGCCATCCGGCGACGGCGGGTGAAATATTCCGCCATGGCCCAGCTTGCGCCGGCGATGGCAAATTTTGAACCCGGGTCTGACATGCCGGAAAGCAGGCTGTTGAGCGCAAACAGCACCAGCCCAATGGCGACGGTGACGAAAACATCATTGAAACTGCGAATGAACCTGAACGATTCTTCATCAGGTTCACACGGCGACTGTCGCGACTGGGCAACGAAAGCCAACAGCGCTTGCGCCTGTTGCTGAGGCAACACGCCGGCAGCGACGGCATCTTTCAAGTCGTCTGCTGTAAATGCGTCCTGTCGATGATCTTTTTCCAACTGCCAAATCCCTGATTTCAAGAGCTTGCACCTGATGGCCTGGATAGGCCGGGGTCAAGAGATGTCTTGGCCCCTGCCGCCATGTGTCGCGCACGAGCACTGACAGTCTGAAGCACGAATTCCGGCCTTGGTGAGAAATGCCACATAGCGATTTCGCAACTCAGGCTAGAACAGGGTTGTTGTCAGGGGATGTGAAACACGAAACCGAGAACAACAAGGACCACGCTGATGTCGATCTCGACACTGTTCCGATACCGCTCCGACAAAGAGCATGTTTCCACAAATGCCGGGCTGCAGATGCCCGCGATTTTGTCCAGAAGGAGTGCTGAAATGGCATTGTTGGCAGGCTTTTTCCGGCGCAGGCATGGCAAGAGCGCCAGTGTTATCGATACCGGTCATCTGAATGACCACGTGCTCAAGGATATCGGGCTGGATCGGACCGACTTCACCAAACCCGGATGACAGGCAGTCACAAATAAGGCCGTTTGCATCTGCGGGCGGTGACACTGAAACTCAACAGGCCCCGGGCGCTTGATACCCAATTGCATTGACGAGTTTACCTGGAAGAGGCCATGATCAAGGGGTGCTAGTGTTTTACCCACCCGCCAAGGCAACCCCCCATGTTATCGAACAATTCTGACAGCCTGTCCCGCGACGAGGCCATTGACCGGCTGGTTGAGGTTAGCCTCGCTGCGGCACCTGTAGCGCAGATGACCGACAAGTATTTCACCAACACTCGCCTGGTTGTCGAAGCCAATGGCGATGTGGACGTGATCTATGCCGTGTTCTTGCGCCGCCGTTGTATTGCGGCACTGGAGCCGGCGGAGCGGTTGATCAAGGCTATCGTGCCGGAAGCCGGGATCAAACGGTTCTATGCGGAAGGCGAGATTGTACCGGCCGAGCGCAAACTCATGGAAGTGCGCGGACCGATGTCCAAATTGTCCGAAGTAGAAACGCTGCTTCTGCAAAAAACCGGCTTCCCATCGGTGTCAGCGATGAATGCCTATGAAATGTGCATGGCGTTGCCGGATGCAGCATTCATGGACATGCACGCGCGCCACGGATCCGGTATCGATATGAACATGCTGGCGGCGTACGGTGCATCAGTGGGCTCTGACGCAGCCCGCAAGGCCAACAAGACCGTCAAGGGCTTTGTCGGGTCGTCGCAGGATGTCACCGCACCGATGTTCGGCGCAAAGGCCGGTATCGGTACCATGCCGCACGCGCTGGTCGGATATGCTGATGGCGACGTGCTGAAAGCAACACAGATGTTCGCCAGGTGCCTGCCTCACATTGATCATCTTGTGGCGCTGGTTGATTTCAACGGCAAGGAGATCAGCGACAGTCTGCGCACCGCTGACTGGTTCTTCAACGACGCGAAACTGGATCACAACGGCAAGTCGCTGGGTGTGCGGCTGGACACTCATGGTGGCCGTTTTGCCGAAGGTCTTGATTATGAAAAGTCCATCGAAACGGTCGGGCGATGGCTGGACGTTGATGGTGAGTACAATATTGTGGAATATGTCCTGGGCCCGCGCGCTTTCCAACTCGACCCCGGCAACATTCTGGTCGACAAGGTGCGGCGGGTCCTGTTCGGTTCCGGCGTGTCGGTCGCAAACATCATCCACACCCGCGAAGAACTTGACAGGGCCGGGTTTGATCGCACCCAGATCGTGGCATCTTCAGGTTTCAGCCCGCAAAAATGCCAGATCGCAGGGGCTGCGCGCGCGCCGATTGACACGGTCGGCACTGGCAGTTTTCTGCCGGCCACCTTGACCGAAACCTATGCCACAGCGGACATCATCTCCTACAATGGCGTACCTCGCGTGAAACTGGGTCGGGAATTTCTGCTCGACCAGCAAGATCATTGAGCAAGGCCGCAATCCTGTAAATCGGGGTTAGGCCGGTTTGCGGCGCTTCAGGCACGCATGATTAACTGACTTGACGGAAACATTTCAGGCGAGGCTGTACAAGTCGCAACAGTCTGTGTTTTTCTTGTGAAGGGCGGGTTCGGGGTGTTGTGGCCAGGAACCGACGACCTGTCCGCTTTGGAAGTGCGAGAGCAGTTTTGTGGTCTTCATTGAAGCCGTGTTGCTCTGGTGGCAAGCAAATACAACAACATTGAGGGCGTGAGTATGAGTACCTGTATGCATAACTTGTTGAACCGAATATCTGCTGTGATGGTTTGTGCCGGAATGCTGATTGCAGTCTCTGCCACCGCATCGCTGGCAGATGTCGTTGCACGCGTGAACCTGTCCTCACAGACCATGCATGTGAAGGTGGATGGCAGGTATTATGCTCGCTGGAAGATATCGTCCGGGCGTAAGGGTTACCGCACACCGACTGGTACGTGGCGGCCAAAGTGGACAGCCAGAATGCATTATTCCAGCAAGTACAATTACTCGCCAATGCCGTATTCAGTGTTTTACAATCGTGGCTATGCGGTACATGGCACCAACTATGTCCGTCGTCTCGGGCGTCCCGCCTCGCACGGCTGCATCCGCCTGCATACTGCCAATGCGCGGCAGTTCTACAACCTGGTCAAACGGCATGGCCGCAGGAATACCGTGATAAGCGTGGCGTATTAACGCAACTGGTCTGTTCCTGATTGCCATGGGGTTTTCCTTTGCTGCTGCATGAGATGTTCCGCTAAGCTTGGGGTCATGAGCAGTACGACTGGTGAAAAGCTGGGTCCGTGGTCTCCGGGCATCAGTTCGGCGATCCCCGAGCGGTATTTGCCGCTGGCCACCATCTATCGTTCCGAGAATGTTTTCACCTCGTTGCAGCAGGCGCGTGAACTGGCGGATTTTACCGGTCTTGCTCCCCATGCTCTGGTGAGGTTTCGACCCGAGCGCCTGATCGTGCATGAGGTGCTGGTCCGGGTGATGGCCGATCTGTCGGTTCCCGATGGCAAGGTCTATGAAGATCTTGGGATCAATTTCCGCCGCATGGTCGGCACCATATTGTCGAAATATGTAGCGCCCGAACGCGCACCGATTGTCTCCGCATTTGATGACGTTTGCGAGACGGCCAGCCGGATTTTTCTCACAGAGTTCGAGGCGGCGCTGAAAGGCGAGCCTGCCGGCATGCCCGCTCCGGTTCAGGGTGCCGGGCAGGCTGGATGGCTGTCGCGACTGTTTGGCGGCAACTCAACACCGCGGGCTTCATCAAGCCCGCCAGAAAGCCGACACAGTCGTGAAGACGAACTGGCCGCGCGATGGCAGGCTGCTGCAACGGCTGCCAGCGACCCGGCAGAAGCGGCGGCCTATCGATCATTGTTACACACACTTGCAGGCATTGTCGGCAAACGTGGTCAGTTGGTGGGCGATGCAGAGCTTCTGTCAGGCCTTGCTCTGCGGGATTTCAGCAATGGCTATGGCAGCAAGTTTGTTGGAGAACGCCTCACGACACTGATCCACACTGCGGCGCGCCAGGAAGGTTTCAAGATCCTGCCGGCCCAGGACAAGCCGGTCATCATGAACGTCAAGGGCGCATCTGCTGCCGGCAAGAGCACGCTGCGTCCACTGCAAAAGCATCTGACCGAAGTGCTTGGTCTTGAATGGACAGACTTTGCCCTGATCAGCCCCGATATCTTCCGCAAGTACCTGCTCGACTATGGTTCGCTGGACGAAGCCACGCGCTATGCGGGATCATTGTCCGGTCATGAAATCGAAATCGTTGACCTGAAGCTCGATGATTATATGGCGGCAAAGGCAGCCAGGGGGGACATGCCGCACCTGCTGATCGACCGGTTCAGATTTGACAGTTTTTCGCCCCAGTCGGATGACGCCCAGGGCGGGCGGCTGCTGACCCGTTTCGGCGATGTTGTGTACATGTTCTTCATGATCACGCCGCCGGAAGATACCGTGGAACGCGCCTGGTACCGGGGCCAGCAAGTTGGCCGCTACAAGGCGGTCGACGATCTTCTGTTTCACAATATCGAAGCGTTTTCAGGCATGCCGAACCTGTTCTTCACCTGGGCCCTGCGCGACGGAAAACAGGTGCATTACGAGTTCCTCGACAACTCGGTGAAGAAGGGTGAACGGCCGCGCACCGTGGCATTCGGATGCAATGGCGAGATCAGTGTTTTCGACATTTCGGCGTTGCTGAATGTGGACCGGTACAAGCGGGTCAACGTGGATGCAGGATCACGTGACGAGGTGTTTCCCTCACTGGATGACATGGCGCCGGCGCGCAATGCCGGTTTCCTGAAAGAGTGTTTTCGCAGGCTCCATGGCGTCAGGCTGGCAGACCAGTCGACCGGTGAGGTCTATGCCTGGATAGAGCAGGGGGTTGCGGTAGCGGTGAACCGTGCCGCGCTCAAGCGTGTGCTGCGCAAGCCGGAGGTGCGCGAGGCGCTGGGCGTCGTCATGCCTGCCCTGATTGAAGATGCAGGCAGCCTCGAACAGCGTCAGGAGGTGCTGGACTCCAGCGACCCTCACACACTGGGTGCCTGGGGTGGCAGGGGCTGAATGCCTGCATCCCGAATCGCCTGACTGGTTAGTGTACCCGCAGTTTTGTCACCCGGCCCGGCGTGGCTCGATCAGCAACTGGCCCTGATCGACGGGTCGCATGGCGAGTGTGTAATCAAAGTGGACCGGCGTATCGTTTCTGGTCACCTTGAAGTGCTGTACGAATGCTTTCAGCCCCTGCAGCAATTCGATTCTGGCCAGTTTCATGCCGCCGCATATGCGGGGCCCCACGAAAAACGGGGCAAAAGCCCTGCGGTTGTATGTGCCGTCGAGGAATTCTGCGCGCGCGGAGTCAAACGTATCGGGATCATGCCAGTAGTCCCGGTTCCGGTGCAGGCCGATGATGGAGATCAGCGCAAGGTTTGACTGGTCGGCCGGTTTTCCAGCCAGCGTAACCGGCGGTCACGCCATCCCCATGCTGACCCATCACACCGCATTGCTGGTGCTTGGATTCATGGAGGCCAGGCAGCCCAGTTTTGCCTAGAGTCCTGACCTTGGGGCATCATCTGACCGGATGAGGATGTTCCAGCGACGTGTGCTTTTTCTGGACCCGGTTTTGCTATGGTTCAGCCAAATACCCGGGCGAAAATCGTGTCGACGTGCTTGGTGTGGTAGCCCATGTCAAACAGGACCTCGAGATCTGCATCGGACAGTGCCTTCCTGACGTCGGCATCGGCTTTCAGCAGATCAAGGAAGTTGCCTTCGCCGCGCCAGACCGGCATGGCATTTCGCTGCACCAGGCGGTAGCTGTCTTCACGGCTCACGCCTTTCTGGGTCAGGGCGAGCAGCACACGCTGCGAGTGCACCAGGCCACCGAGCTTGTCGAGATTGGCCTGCATGTTGTCAGGATAGACCAGCAGCTTGTCGATAACACCGGTGAGACGGCGCAGTGCAAAGTCGAGGTGCACCGTGGCGTCGGGCCCGATACCGCGCTCAACAGATGAATGCGAGATGTCGCGTTCGTGCCACAGCGCCACGTTTTCCATGGCAGGCATGGCGGCAGAGCGCACCAGGCGGGCAAGGCCAGTGAGGTTTTCGGTCAGCACCGGGTTGCGCTTGTGTGGCATTGCCGACGAGCCTTTCTGGCCGGCAGAGAAGAACTCTTCCACTTCCAGGACCTCGGTGCGCTGCAAATGCCGCACTTCGGTTGCCAGCCGTTCAACCGACGAGGCAATGACGCCGAGAACGGAGAAATACATGGCGTGCCGGTCGCGCGGAATCACCTGTGTTGAAACCGGTTCAATCTCCAGCCCCATGGACTTTGCCACATGTGCCTCGACGGCCGGATCGATATTGGCAAAAGTGCCGACCGCACCGGAAATCGCGCAGGTGGCGACCTCCTTGCGGGCAAACTCGAGCCGTTCCCTGCAACGGGCAAACTCGGCATAGGCCTGGGCGAGCTTGAGACCGAATGTCGTCGGTTCCGCGTGAATGGCGTGACTGCGTCCGATGGTCAGCGTGTTCTTGTGTTCCAGTGCGCGTTTCTTGAGAGCCGCCAGCAGCAGGTCGAGATCTTCAAGCAGCAGGTCAGATGCCCGAACCAGTTGCACGTTGAAGCAGGTATCCAGCACATCAGACGACGTCATTCCCTGGTGCACGAAGCGGGCTTCCGGGCCGACGATCTCGGACAGGTGCGTGAGGAATGCAATCACATCGTGCTTGACCTCCGCTTCGATCTCATCGATGCGGGCAACGTCAAACTTGGCGTTACGGGCCTTGTCCCAGACGGTTTTTGCTGCCTGTTTCGGGATAACACCCAGTTCAGCCTGAGCGTCTGCTGCGTGAGCCTCGATTTCAAACCAGATACGGAATTTCTGTTCGGGCGACCAGATGGCGGTCATTTCCGGCCTTGAATAACGCGGGATCATGCTTGGGCTGCTTTCAGTGAGAATAGGAAGACGGCCTTGATCTAGCAGAGCGGTTGAGCACACTCAACACCAGAGTGTCACAGCAAGTCTGTGGATTTCGTCGGGATCATTTCCAGGAAGGCAGTTTTACAGGTACGGCGATGAAGCGGGCATCACGGCCTTCGAAACCGAATGTCAGCTTGTGCACCATCACGACGACGTGGGAATTTTCGTTTTCCCCGAATGCGATGACGTCGGCCAGCCTGTAACTTTCCGGGCAGCCCCGGCTCTTCGGCAGTTTGTCGTCGCGGTATACCTCGACCGTGGGGTCTTGTCCCTCGATGTGAGCCGACAGGGCGAAACCTCGCACGGGGCTGTACGGCTTGCATTCGCCGGGTTGTTCGATGTCGATTTCGGTCAGTTTCACAGTCCACAAGGTAGACAGATTGTGAAAGCGCTTGAATGTCATTGTGTGCGGGGAGGTGACGCGTTCGCCGACGGCATTGCTGGCCAGCAGTTTTGCCGGTTGCACAGTGCCGTATTTTTCAATCAGTGGGGCGGCTTCGGTCAGGGCCTGATGGCGCGCAGTGTGTGCGGTGGCTTGTTCGTCGCGCACAACAACCCGGATCGGCGAGCCTTTTACCCATTCATCGGTCTCGAGATTGATGATGTAGACATCTGCATAGGGAAATCCCGAACCGTCCTGCACGCCGTATTCTTCGAAGGCAAAGTGCCCGCCGTCCAAGGAAAAACCGATAATGGCGCGGTCTGACGCGTCAGCGGCCGCGGCCAGTGAAACACTGAGCACGAGTTGCGCAATGACAGCGATTATGAGGATAAGGAATCTCATGCAGACAGTATGTACGAGTTTGCACGGCGTTGCGATAGACAGGTTGGATTGTGGTTAGTATTGGCAGTCTCAATCGTGCTGGGGCAACACGTGAAGATAGAGCGGTCGCAGCAGCATTGGCAGGCAATAGATCGGGAACTGCAGCATGGCGAAAAACAGCCAGGCATCGTCCGGGGCAGCCGACCCGAGAACGCTCATCACCACGGCGATGTTGCGTCCGGAGTGGGAATAGCCAAACGTGTAGGCGCGCCGCTGCCCGGTCGGCCAGAACGCGGCGACCGTGATTGCGTTGAGCGCGATGTGCAATACGGTTGCAAGACCTATCAGGCCAAGCGAATAGGCCGGCTGGGCGATGACGCGGGCCGGGATGCCATCCATGAGGGCAATGGCAAACAGCACCATGATGATGACGTTCACGCCGTCAAACATGCCTGCCGATGCCTTGCGCCTTTCAGCGCCCAGCCATGAACGCAACCCCCAGGCGGCCAGTGAGGAACCGCCGATAAGGCCTGCCAGCCGGACGGCGAGGTCGGCGCCGGATATGGCGATCGCCCCTTGTGCAAACAGCTCGGTAAACGCCGGGGTGATGATCGGATGCAGCGCAGTGGAGGCAAAGATCGTCGCCACCGTCAGCGCGCCGTCAAGCCCCATGATGAACGCGAGTGCGGCAGCGCCGAAATTGGGTGGCGATGTTGCATAGATGATCAGCGCGGCATTGAGGCCGGGCGATTGCGGAAAGACATGCAGCACTGCCACAAACACAACCGGAATGACGAGAAATGCCCATAGCAGCGACAACAGGAACACCCGGGGTTTGCGCAAATGCGCCAGTGCGTGCTGTATTTCCAGTCGCGCCAGCACGACAGTCAGCATTAGGAACACGTTTATCGCGAGGGTGGGGCGCAGAAGATCTGCAAGCGGCTGAAAAACACAGCCCATTACAATGCCGAGCGGCATCAGCAAGGTGCCGTAACGCCCCATCCATTCAAGGCCGGTCCGGATCATTTTGAGCTACATCCTTGACGGCAGCCAGGTGGCGATGCCGGGAAACAGGGAAATGATCACAACGGCAATCACCATCAGCGCAAACATTGGCAGCGCCGCCCTGGCAATGAAATCCATGTCGCGTCCGGTCATGCCCTGCAGGACGAAGAGATTGAACCCGATGGGCGGTGTGATCTGGGCAATCTCGACAACGATGGTGAGGAACACACCAAACCAGATCATGTCGAAGCCCGCCTGGCGGGCAATCGGTTCGACCACGGCCATGGTCAGCACGATGGACGAGATGCCGTCGAGAAAACAACCGAGCACAATATAGAAGATGGCCAGTACCGCGATCAGCATGGCGGGGGACAGTTGCATATGGGCGATCCACTCGGCCACGGCGCGCGGCAGACCGGTGAAGCCCATGGCGAGGGTCAGGAAGGCAGAGCCTGCCAGGATGAAGGCGATCATGCACGAGGTGCGGGTTGCGCCCATCAGCGAGGAAATGAAATTTTCGCGGGTCAGATGACCCTGCTGCCACGAGATCGCAAAAGCCCCCAGGACGCCGAGGACGGCAGCTTCTGTCGCGGTTGCATAGCCAAAGGCAATCGACCCCATGATTGACAGGATCAGCAGCATGATCGGGCCGAGCTGGCCGAGCGCCCTGATGCGGTCGGACATGGTATAAGATGCCGTGTCCGTGCGATCCTTGCGACCGCCCAGCAGGTCCCACACAGCCACATATCCCATGAACATCAGGGCAAGCATGATGCCTGGAATGACGCCTGCAATGAACAGTTTGACGATGCTTTCGTTGACGGTGACGCCATAGATGATGAGAATGATCGATGGCGGGATCAGCAGGCCAAGCGTGCCCGCGCCCGCCAGGGTTCCAATGATCATTTTTTCCGGATATTTCCGGCGCTTCAGCTCCGGTACGGCCATCTTGCCGACCGTCAGCACGGTTGCTGCGGACGATCCGCAGATGGCGGCAAAGATCGCCGAGCCGGCGATGTTGACATGCAGCAGGCCGCCGGGCAGCCCGTGCAGCCAGGGCTGAAGACCCTTGAACAGGTTCTCGGACAGTTTTGTTCGAAACAGGATTTCTCCCATCCATACGAACAGGGGCAGGGCCGTCAGAGTCCAGCTGGACGACGCAGACCAGATGGTCAGCGCCATGGAATCGCCCACCATGCGGGTGGTGAACAGCTCCATGCCGACCCAGGCAACGGCAAGCAGCGAGATGCCTATCCAGACGCTTGAACCAAGCAGCGTGAACAGGACCAGCAGAAAGATCAGAGTGAGCGCGACGCCTTCCATGATGTTTTACTCCGCCGTCAGTGCAGCGGGCGCGGCAGATGCGGCGTCCGGGTCGCGGCGTATGATGACACGGATGAGACCGTGGGCGACCGAAATGGCGAAAATGATGGAACCGATCGCAACAATCGATTGCGGCCACCATAACAAGGTAGCAGCCGCGCCTTCGGACTTTTCCTCGAACTTCCAGGAGATCCAGGCGAGGTAGACGAGGTAATATGCCAGATAGCTGCTCATGGCGGTTGCCACCAGCAGGCACCACACTTCCAGCCACAGTTTGGCTGTTGGCGCGAGCTTCGATCGCACCAGCGCCACGCGGATATGGCCGCCTTCGCGAAACGTGTGGGCAAGCGCGAGGAAAGACGAGGCCGCCATTGCATAGCCGGAATATGCGTTGATGCCGGCAATGTAGATGTCGAGCAGGCGTGAGACGATTGACGTCAGCACGCAGACGCCAACGAGGACCAGGAACACGGCGGCTGCAGCACCGGCCCAGACATACAGTCGCTCCAGCGCCTTATCGAGGCGAGTGAAAAATTGGTTCATGTGGTTCACTCGCCCCTGGTCGTTTCCAAAGTGCCGGAGCAACTGTACAGGTTCGAGCGAACCCAGGCTGTTCCAGTGGTGTTTACGGCAACAGCCGCTTCAGGCCAATTTTGCCCCTACTGTGCCTTGTAGGCATCGACAGCCGCCTTGCCGGTATCACCCGCCTTGGCCAGCCATTCCGTGGTCATGGTCTCACCGATGTTGGCGAAATCAGCTTTCAGCTGGTCGCCCGCAGGGCCTACTTTCATGCCGTTCTTGGCGAGTTCCTCAACATACCAGTTGGCGAGTTCTTCGGCCTTGGCCCAGCCGCGTGCTTCAGCAGCAGCGGCTTTTTCCAGGACCACCTTTTGCGTGGCTTCGTCCAGCTTGGCCCAGGAGTCGTTGTTGACGATCACCATGTTTTTGGGCAACCAGGCCTGGATGTTGTACCAGTGCGACGCGTGCTCCCACAGTTTGCGGTCATAGCCGGTCGAGCCGGACGAGATCATGCTTTCAACGGCACCGGTCGCAAAGGCCTGGGACAGTTCGGCAGCTTCGATCTTGGTGGGAACAGCGCCCATCAATTCCGCAAGCCGCGATGTTGCTGCGTTGTAGGCGCGGAAGGTCACACCCTTCATGTCGGCTGCCGAGGTGACTTCCTTCTTTGCGTACAGGCCCTGGGGTGGCCATGGCACCGTGTACAGCAGTGTCAGGCCCTTGCTGGCCAGAACCTTCTGCAGTTCGGGCTTGGTTGCATCATAGAGTTTGCGGGCTTCGGCAAAGCTGGTTGCAAGGAACGGCAGGCTGTCGATTTCAAACAATGGGTCTTCATTGCCCAAAGCTGAGATAAGACGTTCCCCAATAGGGGCCTGGCCAGTTCGCACTGCGCGGAAAATCTCGCCACCCTTGAACAGCGAGCCGCCGGGATGCGCCACGATTTCAAGCTTGCCGCCCGATGCCTCGGTGACTTCCTTGGCAAACTGGGTGCCGTTTTCAGAGTGGTAGTTGGATGCCGAATAGGCCATTGGCATGTCCCACTTGACATCGGCGGCGAGTGTGATGCTGGCAGACAACGTGATGGCCGCAATAGCGATCGGTGTGGTGATTTTGAGATGTTTGGTCATGGTATACTCCCTGGTTGAAGGCTGTGATCGAATGTCACTACATGGTGTTGCTCATGGCAAGCAGTTTTACAGGATTCAACTTCCATGGCGATAATTCAGCTACATTTTATCGTCGTTTTGCAAGTGATTTATCGCGTCGTGGATGTCGAATATGGAAAACCCGTTGTTTTCCATGATGTTATCTCTGTATGGTGGCAGGTTGGTGCACTCAAGAACCACAGCCGACAGTTGCGGCTCGCGGGTCTTCAGGCGGTCGATTGCGTCGGTGACATTGCGGCGGGCCTGCTGTTGATCCAGTTCCATCAGGTCATCTGCAATAACCCGGAAAAGATGATCGGATGGTACCAGGCCCTCTATGATGACGGGGCCATCGTCGGGAATGTGATGCGGTGACAGGCGCGCGGCATCAAATGTCAAGATGCCGATGGGTGCGTCCGGGCCCAGCTTGTTGCGCAAAGCCGGCAACATGCACAGTGCAGATGTAACAACGCGCACACCAACACTGGCCTGCAAGCGCGCCTGCACCGGGTACAGAAAACCGCAGCTGGTTGCAATCACGGTCGCTCCGGCTTTTTCAAGGGCGCAGGCATGGCCGACAAAAAGCTCGACCAGATCATCCGGCAAGCGATCGCCGGTTACAATGGCGGAGACCACGGCACCGGGAATCCGGCTATAGATGACCGGATGGTTGAAGCTGTCGGGATTGCCGATATCGCCAACCGGCCGGGGGAAGTGTGTGTCCAGCATCAGCACACCCAAAACCGTCTGGTTCGAGTCAGAGGTGTTGTGCCCGGTCACGCGGAAAATGACCTAGAACGCGCGATAGGTGACGATCGTGTAGGTGTCCTTGACGCCTGGAATGGAGTGGACCTTCTCATTGATGAAGTGGCCTACATCGTCACCTTCCTGAAGGTAGAACTTGACCAGCAGGTCCCAGCCACCGGCGGTCGAATAGACTTCCGAGGCTATCTCCGAATCAGCCAACTGGGTGGCGACTTCATAGGCTTTGCCCAGTTCGCATTTAATCTGAACGAAAAATGGTTTCATCGCTGGAAGAGCTCCTGAGGTCGCGCTAGAGCATCTTTATGGGTTCAATTGAACCCATGTTGCTCTAGCGGGTAGTGGCCAGTGTAGAGCAACAAGGGCTCACATGAACCCATAAAGTTGTCCTGACATATTACAAACGATCAGGGTCGTGATTGCTGATTGCAACAACCGCAACAACCTCCTGATTCTGACTGCATTTGTGTCTGATGCCGGGTGGGCTGGTCAACCCCTCGATTGTGTGATGATGTCGCGACAGCAGGTTTGTCACTGTGGGGTTTTATATGGCGCGAGCCGGAGTGTGTGCATGGGGCGGGATATCATCAAAGGCAATCTTGCCGGCGCAGTATGCATGATCGTGTGGTCGCTGCATTTTCCGCTCTCGGTTTCCATTCTCAAGACCTGGGATCCGCTCGCTCTGGCACCGGTTCGCATGGGGCTTGCCGGTGTAACGGTGGCCCTGGTGGCGTTGGCACTGGGGCAGGCAGGCAGCATGCTGGCTTTGGCGCGCAACACGCGGTTTGTCCTGGTTTCATGTGTGTTCAGCCTGTCGGCCCTGTGTTTCATCATTGGCCAGTCGCGCATTGATGCTGTCTCGGCCGCCGTCATTGTCTCCGCCATGCCGATGATCTCTGCCCTGATGGGATGGTGGGACGGGCTGGAAAAACCCGGCTTGAAACTGCTGCTGGCCATCGTGCTGACGGTCGCCGGTGGGGTGTTGACCAGTTCCGTGTCCGCGCAAGGCTCCGGCAGCGAAGGCTCGGTGTCGGGAATCCTGTTCATGCTTGCCGGTGTAATTGCCTATGTCTGGTACTCTCGCCAACTGGTTGTTACCTTTGCCGCTGCTGCTGACATGAGCAAAGTCGCTGTCAGCATGTTGGTCGCCATTGTTCCGTGCGCTGTTGTCCTGGCTGTGTTCATGGCTGCAGGAGGGGAAGTTGAAACGGATCTTTCGTCCGAAACACTTGGTCTGATCTTGATGATGGCCTGCCTGTCGGTGGGCCTGTCGTCTGTGTTGTGGTTGTGGACTGGCCGGATCGTGGGGGTGACCGTGGCAGCAATGCACCACAATATGGTGCCGTTTTACGTGATCGTGATGGCCGCGTTGGGTGGTGCCGTTGTGACCGGGCAACACCTGGCCGGCGCTGCGCTTGTCATTGCCGGTGCCGGGCTGGCCCAGCTGCGCGCCCGCAAACACAGGATAGCCGTAACGCAGCCTGTCGCACCGGGACGCGATGGCGGTTCATGAGTTATATTGAGCGAACCACGCTTTAAATCGCCGGGCCGGGCAGGCTTTCTGAGTCGGCGGTGCCCGCGATTTCATCCATGACCCAGGTGCGAAAGGCCTCGATTGCCGGTTCATTCTTGCGCGCCTCAAGGCACACGATGAAGAATGAGTAGCTTGTCTTGAGCCGCAGATCGAACGGCGCAACCAGGCGGCCTGCGCGGATGTCAGGTTCAGCCAGGCTGGTCCTGCCCAGAACCACGCCACCGCCACCGACCGCAGCATCAAGGGCATGATCGGCCACGTTGAAATGAAGCCCGGAGCGGCCGGGATCGACATTGGTAACCCCGGCGGCCTTCAGCCAGTCGGCCCATGTCTGCAGGATGAAAAAGCCCAGATGGGTGTCGTCGTGGATCAGCGTGTGGTGCTGCAGGTCTTCGGGCACGCGAATGGCATCGGGTCCCTGCAGCATGGAGGGTGCGCACAACGGGGTTATGAATTCATCCATCAGCTTGACCGAGTGGTGGCCGGGGTAGTCTCCGGGGCCGAACCTGATGGCAATGTCGATATCGTCCGTCTCCAGGTCTGACTTTGTCACCGACGCGGAAATGCGGGCGTCAATATTCGGGTGACGACCGATGAAGCGGTAGAGCCGCGGGCTGAGCCACTTGGCGGTAAACGCAGGTCCCGCCGTAACCGTCAGCACGTTGGTCTGCTGCCTGCGGCGCAACTGGCGCATGGTGCGGTGCAGTTGCTCAAAGGCTTCATGAATGCCGGGCTGCATCAGGCGGCCATTCGCAGTCAGTTCCACGGCCCGGTTGAGGCGATTGAACAGTTTCAGCCCAAGATGATCCTCCAGCTGGCGGATCTGGTAACTGAGAGCAGCCGGCGTCACGGCCAGTTCTTCGGCTGCAGCCTGAAAGCTCATCAGGCGCGATGCCGCTTCAAAGGCTTTGAGTGAAGTCAGGGGAGGCAGTCGATCTGTCATGGGCACCAACAAAATTTACTTAACTGATGAGCAGAATAACTCGTTTGTGCAGTGCAATGGAAGTGTCTATTTTCAGTTTCATCAGATGCAGAACCGTTGAATGGATTTGACCCGAAAAGCCCGACGTTTCTGAAAAACACAAGGAATTTAGTGTTATGAACACGCAAAATGCCAATATTGACTTCGATACCATCGAGTTTTTTATGCGCAAGGCCCGCGTTGAGCGCTCTATCGCGATCACCAGCGCCTTCGGCAACTTGGCCGGAATGGTTAAAAATATCTTTTCCACCCCTGAAGCCGGCAACGTCGCCCGCTGCCGTTGATGAATCTCTAATACCCTGCCGTGAGCAGGTCGCTTCCTTCCTGGTATATTCTCCCTCCCTATCCCAGGACCCCAGGCAGGTTGTTCTCCGCGTGAGGACAGCCTGCTTTTTTGTCGGCTGTTCGAAATACGCCCGGCTCAGACGAGCGCAGTTGCAGCCTCGGCCAGTCGCGCCAGACCCTTGCGGATGTCATCATCGCTGGCGGCAAATGACAGCCGGATGCAGCCGGGGGTGCCAAAGGCAGAGCCGGGCACTGTCGCCAGATGATACTCATCCAGCAGCCAGTGGCAGAACTCCACGTCGGTTTCGATACGGGTGTTGCCGGCAGACCTGCCGAGCAGGGAAGAGATGTCGGGGAAGATGTAGAACGTGGCTGGCGGTGAGACCACCTTGATGTCAGCGATCTCATTGAGCAGGGATACGGTCAGATCCCGGCGCCGGTGATAGGAAGCGCGCATGGCATCGACGTCATCGCGTGGTCCGGTTACGGCGGCAAGGGCGCCTTGCTGGGCAAAGGCATTGCCCCCGGCGGTGAAGGTTCCCTGTACCTTGGATATGGCTTTGGCGATTGGTTCGCACGAGGCCGAATAGCCAACCCGCCATCCGGTCATGGCATAGGCCTTGGAAAAGCCGTTGACGGTGATGGTGCGGTTAAACATGCCGGGAAGCGAGGCGATCGACGTGGGGCGTTCCTCGAACCAGATATCTTCGTATATCTCGTCCGACAAGACCAGGCAGCGCGGATGGGTCTGTACCAGGTCTGCCAGGGCTTGCAATTCAGACGGGTTCCACACAGCCCCCGACGGATTTGACGGCGAGTTGAGCATGATGAGCTTGGTGCGGCTGGTCATGGCGTCTGCAACCTGCTCGATGGTCGGTTTGAAACCGGTGTCAGAGCCGGCCGATATAACCACCGGAACGCCGCCGGCCATTTTGACAATGCCTTCATAGGCAGCCCAGAAAGGCGCAATCAGGATGACCTCGTCGCCGGCATCCAGCGTGGCGAAGCAGGTATTGTTGAGGGCCTGCTTGGCACCGTTTGACAAGATCACGCCCGATGCCTTGACGGGAATGGCATTGTCTTCGTTCAGTCGCCTGGCAATTGCGGCACGAAGCTCGAGGTATCCGGCAATCGGGGCATAATGGGTGAACCCTGCGTTCATGGCGTCCGCAGCAGCCTGCCTGATGGCTGCGGGTGTATCGAAATCCGGTTCGCCGATCGTGAGAGATACTACATCGACGCCCTGCGCCTTCATTTCGCGCGCTTTCTGCGCCATTGCGATGATGGCGGCTTCCTCGATGGCTGAGATTCGGGCAGACAGGGCGCTGGCGGGATCAAACGGTTTCATTGTGGAATCAGCTTGTAAACAGATAGTGGAATTGTGTCTGCCTGCTATGCCATGCGGTGAAGCCGGCGTGAAGAGGATTGAACAATATGCGCCGATGGAATCTGTTTGCATTCCTTGGTCTGACTGTGTTGACGGTTTCTGCGTGTGCATCTGAAAAGCCCAAACTGGCAATGGTCAACACCAACCCTTCATCCTATGCCCAGGGGCAGGCCCATACCGAGCCGCTGTTTTATAACGGGCGCACCTACCAGGTTCAGTTCAGACACGTTGTTGCCGAGCAGGTGTTCGATGTGAATGTATCCGCACCGGGCCGCACCCTGGGAAAAACACCGGCAGACAGCCGCATCGTGTCAGAGGTCGGCCGCAACGCGATCAGTCATTTCGCCTGCAAGGATGGCCAGAAGGCCCAAATCGTGGACG
>Ga0316190_10001269_pt1 | contig 18173 bp, 17 predicted proteins | sample Eddworburrow2_MG_FD_204929 | JGI IMG/M metagenome (GOLD analysis project Ga0316190, IMG submission 204929) | Coastal sediment microbial communities from Maine, United States - Eddy worm burrow 2 | ecosystem: Environmental > Aquatic > Marine > Coastal > Sediment | place: USA: Maine | collected... | reverse complement strand
ATATAGGGATTAGTTATTAACATTTGAGCAAAAAACTCAAAAGGAAATGTAAAATGATTACCTATGGTAGTTTGCCAAAAGTCTCCATCACAACCAATTTCTTTTGTCGTATAAAAAGCATTGAGATAAATCCAAGAAACGACAAGGGGTAATAAAAAAACCGCTATTACTATAACTCCTGTTAAAACATGACTATAGTATTTCGTACTCAATCTAATTTGTTTGAGCGTATTACTACCGAAATGTTTTTTATCAGCAGAACGAGTATCTTGTTGACCAACCTTTTGCCGTACCTTCTTTTTTCTGTTCCGTTCTTTTTCAGCAAGTTGAGCTTGTCTTTCCTTTTCTATGGCTTGTAATCGCAGTTTCGCCTCATCTGCATATTTCTTAATCGTTTTACCGTTTAAATATTCTTGGTAAGCAGAAGGCGTATTTTTTTGACAAGCGATTTTCCAAGCATTTTTATCTTCGTCTTCTTTTCTTTTCCGTTCTGCCTCAACCTTCTGTTTTTGCTCAGCTAAATGACTAACAAGTAACTGCGCCGATTTCGGCCGCTTTTTAGGATTTTCTTCAACGCAATCACCCAACAAATCTCGTAACGCCTCTACTTTTGGCAAATCTCGTTCCCGAACATAGCGCAGATTTTTACCCGTAAAAAAACGAGATATAGTTGCTCCAAAGCCAAATATATCACATTGCACGCCCGGTTTGCCATATTGAGTCAAGCCTTGTTGTTCGGGACAGGCATAATCCAAAGTACCAAATATCTCTTGCCCAAATTGACTGAATTCAGCACGACTTTTTTGCACTGTCATCGCCTTTTGCTGCAATGATGGCACAATTTTAGATAAGCCAAAGTCAATGATTCTGACCGCTATTTCATTATCCGTTTGTTTTAACAAAATATTCGCTGGCTTTAAATCCAAATGACAGATACCCGCATCATGAGCAATCTGTAAACCCTTAGCGATTTGTAAACCCACCTGTAAACCCGTTTCTAAATCCATCGGGCCGTATTTTTCTAGCCACGCTTCGCCATCTATTGCGCCGTCAATATATTCCGTGACAAAATAAGCGCGTTCCTTTTTAATTGGATCAACATAACCAATATCTAACGGTTCGGGAATATAATCACCGGCGATGTCGCGCATGGTAAAGGGTTCCTTAAACACTTTGTTAAGTGTCCCCTTGGGTTCTTCCCAAAAACATTTGACGACAACTCGTGCATAGCGAATCAAACGATTTTGGTTTCGACATAAAAAAACACAACCCATTCCGCCTGCACCCAATAACCATTCAATGGGATATTTATTAATATCATGCAAGGCATAGTGTGGATTAATCTTAATAGCGGATTGCAAATTTTCCAAGGCTTCCTGATAGACTTTGCGCCGCAACTGCACTTGAAATAAGTTAAAATGTGCAAGGCCCTTTTCAGAATTTTTATCAGTATTTTCAATGACTTGTGTAAATAAACGTTCTGCTTGTAACAATTCTCCAGTTGAAGATAACGCGCTACCAACGATAAGAGACACGCGACTATATTCAGGTGTTTGTGGTGACAATTGTTTTAATTGCACCATAGTTTCTCGAATCAATTGCAAACTGTCATGATTATGCCGAGTAAATTCATCACTGGCTCTCAGTTGTGATGATAAATTAAGCTGCGCCATTAATTCGGTGATGGGCGTTTCTACTTTTTCCAAAACGCCAGTCGGCGAAGACTCAGACGTTAATTCTTGAACCGCCAAAAAATCGCTTAATGTTTGGAATGGCAAAGTTTTTTCGTCAAAAAAGCGCACCGCCTCAAATAATTCCTTAATCCCATCAGGATAATTTGTACATCTATTAACAAATTCTAATACATCATATTTAATGCCATTGCCTATATTGATATTATCGGCGATGTCAGTTGGCAATAATGTTAATAGCGAGCGACGAGTTTCAGTATTGCGAAGACTTGGACAGTCACACAATAAAGCGATTAAATGCTTCTTGTCGAATTGATCATCTAGTTTTTGCATTTCTACAGAAGTTGTTTTCATAAGAATAACTTCTTATGGTTAAGCCCTTGAGTCGAAGGTATGGGTATATGTTTTATCGCGGATTCAACTGAAGCTATTTCTAAGGAAGGTATATGAAATAATTTATCCAATTATTGAATAACAGACAAGAATGTCCGTTTTACCCAAGCTTATCTATTATGATATTTACTCCATTAATATGTCATTATTCTAGTTCCCACGCGCTGGCACAATGAGGAAGGTGGGCAAAGACTTTACCCACCCTTAAAAGTTTAAATTGTGCTCGCGTGCAGTATATGTACCTTTGCTAAGGGAACCAGAAAACGGATGGTGTAAGAACCAAAATAAAGTACACCAAATTCCTTATTATAATTCCTAAACAATCCTTGTCGTTATTGCTTTTAAAACGGTTTAACCTCCACCAAAATTGTCGCCGCAATTAAAATCAAGACGGGAAATTCATTAAACCAGCGATAAAAAATATGACTATGGCGGTTGCGATCCTGTTTAAAATCCTTTAATAATTTACCGCAATAAAAATGGTAGCCTATCAAAATCACTACCAATACGATTTTGGCATGTAACCAACCCATTCCAGTGCCATCCAAAAACGCTGCCCACCAATAACCGACTAATAACCACACGCCTAAACCAACAGCCACAATCGCGCTGGGCATTGTAATACCATAATATAATTTACGTTCCATGACTTTAAATCTGTCATTGCTAATTGCGTCATTACTCATGGCATGATAAACAAATAGGCGTGGTAAATAAAATAATCCCGCAAACCATGTCACAACAGAAATAATGTGAAATGCTTTAATCCACAGAACTAGCATTTTTTCTCCTTTTTATAGGGAGTCGCCAATCATCTTTGCCCCCCCGACATTTATATCAATAAAAAATGGACTTAAATCACTTAGCCAATCTACAAAAACAATGGGCGACAAAAGTCATCATTCCTCCCGATAACGCGGGGTATATGCCCCAACTTGATGACATCATTTTTAGCTTAGATATTCAATATGTCAATGACACCGCTTTCGTGGCTTTAGACATACAACGCTATACGGGTGAAAGGATAGGTACTTATGTTGGACAAACAGTAGTCGGCATGGAATATGTGCCACAATTCTTTTGTTTTCGTGAAGGCCCGCCGCTTTTGAAAATGATCAACTTTGTCCAACAACATTTTAACATTTTTCCTGATTTATTAATCACTGATGGGCATGGTATTGCTCATCCGCGCCGCTTTGGAATCGCTTGTTGGCTAGGCGTGCAGACAGCAATGCCCGTCATCGGCTGCGCCAAACAAACGCTCCTTGAACATCAAGGGATTTTATGCATCAAACGGGGCGATTGGTTACCAGTTTGCTTGAACAATGAAATGGTAGGAAAGGTTTTGCGCACCCAAAATGGTATTAAGCCCGTTTTTGTCAGTGCGGGGCATCAAATCACGCTTTCTACCGCAGCAGACATTATTTTACATTTATCTCCAAAATACCGAATCTGTGAACCGCTCCGACGTGCCGATCAAGCAGCAAGAGCTATCGCATCGGGTAAAACACTTAAGGGGATCATGTTTTTGGAAAATATTGATTCCAATTTGTCTGAATCAGAATTTGATCTCCGCTGAGCTTCGTTACTTCGTTTCAGAATGATAGAATTTTCAGAATATCGTGTCGAGAAAATTGGTTCTGAAAATCCTAAAATCCTGCGAATTCTGATTCAGACATTTTATTTTGCCCGGAAAGTTCAGTTAATCCAACATCAAACGCCAGATAAACAAGTCAGTGGTCTTTTTATTTCCCCAGAGGCGAGTGAGGAAGTTAAACAGTGTTGTGCTGAATATGATTTAACGTTTGTTGGATAGTCCGTGGCGGTTGGAACACGAGTAGGTTTTCCTTATGAACGAATTCCAACAAAAGCAATCCTCAAAATAAGGTGCGTGGGACGCACCCTACATTAAAAGTGATTCTAAACCAGCTTAAACCGTTCTTGAAGAATGCAAGCACTTAGCATTTTCATCAAAACCGAATCTAAACCACGACGTTCGCTATCAATCATTGTTGGTAATTTATCAAGCAATTGAATGACTATGAAGATGAGCACCGACATGTGCTGCCATTTCACGATCGATGGATTCTTCGTTATACGCTTCGTCATCGAAAGCCACCGTAAAAGTATGAATTGCTTCAGATTGGTGAGTGGCTGCTATTCCTAATATCGTAGAGGAATCAACACCACCACTTAAATAGCAACCCACTGGCACATCTGCCCTTAAACGAAGTCGAATCGCTTCGTCTAAGGTATAACGCAGTTTTTCAATATAATCTTCACTCTTTTTATTTTCACTCTTTTTGGAAGGCAACTCAGTCAGGCGGGGGTAATAAAAATCCCAGTAACGATGTAATTGGGTTCCATAACGAGAGGCGAGTAAAAAGTAGCCGGGTGGTACTTGAGATACGTTAGCAAATAAAGTACGGTTCCCCGTTAAAACGCCACTATCCGCTTGCAAAAATGATTCATAATCCCAACGAAGCGGAACACCCGCGGCAAATAACGCTTTGACTTCAGAGGCTAAATAAAGGGTATCGTCATAAAAAGTGTAATAAAGGGGTTTGATACCAAAACGATCCCGCGCTGCAAAAAGCAACTGGTTGGGTTCATCCCAAATCGCAAACGCAAATTCGCCTCGGAGATGATGTAAGCATTGTGTGCCAAATTCGTTTTTAGGAATGGGGAATAGGAAGTTAATAAAATTATTTTTTTGGTAGATGCCCAAGAGGCTCAATAAAAAAAATTTCAATCATTGTTCAAACCCAAGCATCATTTTTAGCCTACAGTTCTTCTGGATCAAATTTCTCAAAAATCTTCTGGAGTGGTAAACGAATGTCTATCGTCTCATCAATTACTTCTGTATCATGCTGTATATCAAAGTTCTTGTGAGAATCTTGCGAAAAAACCTTGACCACTTCTAGTGAAGGGATCACTAACCAACATGATTTGATACCCAGCGCAAAAAATGCATCAAATTTTCTAAGCAGTTCATTGATGGACTGGCTTGGTGAAAGTACCTCAATGGCTAATTCGGGCATTTTAAGCATTTTCAAAACATCAGTATCAAGCCTTGATTTTTCCTTCTGCTGCGATGGCGGTTTAGGCGAGTGCTTAATGTAAGCACATACATCGGGTTTAAGCTCATCTTTTGCCTTGAGCCCAAATTGGCTTAAATCAATTTGCTTGGTATCCAGACTCAATTCGACTAGCACTGCTAATCTCTTATCATTGATTAGCATACCGGTTAAATTAGCCTGCGTGGTACTGTGATATAACGATCCCATATCCGATTCCTCAATCACTTCTTCTATATCGAACATTTCGCTCATGTATTCACTCCTTTTCTGGTTCCCGACGCGCCGGTGCTCATCGTTATACATAAGTCTTTAAGTAGATGATATTTTCTTTTACGATTTTCGACTTACCTGAACCACAACTTTTTTGTTGTCATAGTCAATACTCAATATCTGAACATTGAAAACACCGACTGAGGACTTGAATTCTTCTGTATAACCGCTTAATACAGCACGAACAAACGATTGTTCACCTGTGGGAGAAATATTGAGACTTACAAAGTCTTCTCCGTCAATATTTTGAAAAATGACTGATAAACTGGTTTGGGCATCTTTTATAAATTGAGGCTGATGTTCATTTATTGTGTATTCAAAGGGTGTATAGGAAACCTTCAACTCATCGACTGATGAAGGTTCCGATATAAGTGATTGTTTTTCCAAAGGTTTTTCAGAATAATCAATAAGGGTATCGACTGATGAAGATTCCGATACAGGTGGTTGTTTCTCCGGTTTTTTTTCAAAACCATCAAAGATTCTGAATGTGTTATATGCAATGACTGGTATGTAATTCGCTCTAACCCCTTGATTTTTGGTGAACCAATATTTAGCGAATTTCATTTCGGTTTGTGCCCATGAATGGGCATCAGTAGCTACAAGTATTCCAATTGTTAAAGCAATAAACCATTCAATTGTCTTGTTTCCAAGAACAATTCTTGTAGCAGTGTGTGAATGATCATCACTTTTTTCTTCCTCAAGAAAAAGCACTAAATCATCACGATCAATCTCACTTAAAGCGTCATATAATTTTCCGAGTTTATTCCTCTCATCTAGCCAGTTCAAAATATCTAGGCATTCACGTCCTTTTTCAAATTGCTTGCATTCAGAGGATGGAATCTCAAGAATAATAGCTAAATCTTGCCAAGATTTTCCTAATCGTTGGCATAACTGTAATTTGGTTTTTCCTGAAAGCTTGGTTTCGTCTGATAAGTATGCCTCAATAAGTGCTTGTTGTTCTTGAACCATCGTTATTTATTCCATTTTATTTAAAACGATTTATATCAGACACCGCCCAAACGCTTGCTGGTGAAAAACCGGGTCTGTCCCCTATTTTCCCTATTTTCCATCCCCTATTTTCCATTTTCCGATGGGCTTTTTTTTATCTTTCGGTACAACGAAAGCTATCAAAATTTAAGGATTTAGAAAAAATATCATTATACAACCACGGATAGTGTCCTAGTTGGCGATAAATATAATCCCTGACTTGATTGGCTGAAATATTTGCAAGTACTTTAATAAATATAGGAAAATATTCCATATCCTTTTCACAGAGAAGTCGATAAGAACGATTTCGATGAACATAATCTCCCCGTAAATCCAGCAAAGTATTGAGGCATATTATGGCTTGTTTATTACTCATACCTTGCCACTGCCAACTGACAGAAAGTTTTTTTAAACCAATTGTCTGAAAAAATAACATGTTAATATTGTTGGCACGAGAAGATTGAAAATTTTTGATTCTTTGGTTTTTGTTTTGATTTAAAAAATCCGGCCATTCATCAACTAATCTCCAAACATCGGTTTTCCATTTTTCATGGTGCCACAGTTCCTTATTTTTGATATCGCTTTTTTGAGGTAAAAGTTCTGCGCTCATTCTCCTGACATGTTCTGGAAATAGTTCAATATTTGACGAATGACTGAGCATAAAAGTAAAACTTTCGTCCACGAGACTTTTTAGATATTCTTCCCAATAAGTGACCAAAAAAATGAGGCTACTTTTTAGAAGTATATAAGGGCTGTGATAACTGCCAGCCTGAGCTGCCACAGGTTCATCTTTGACTTTTTGATAAAAAGCGGTTAACGCATCTAGTTCGCGCAGATTTTTCAATAAATTGTCATAAGAATTTGACTGATTCATATACGAGTCTCGCTCATTAATTTTTCGCCTTTTTCAGTTAAATACATAAAATTTTTTAATAAACTGGTTGTCACTAACTGTTCTGTGAACAGGTTTTCAATCACGTCATGAAAAATCCGTTGTTCCTTTGGATTGAGTCTTCCAAAGTAAGGGCCACCTAACCACGATTCGGTAATCGTTTTGTTTTGGTTGGTTTTGAATTTGGCAAAGATATCATTTCGTATTTTCAGTTTTGCATCAGTGACGGTAAAGTTTGGATAAAGATAATCCTCTCCTTGTTGGGTAAGTTTGATGTGATAATGGGCTTTGGCTTTGAATTTAATCAAGTTTTCAGCTTGTAATTGCTGCATAGCGGGTTCAAAAAAAGCTTTGTGCTTCACATTTTTCTTCTTAGTAAGATATGGGGTTAACCAAGCTTGTGGCAGAACATGCCCTCTGTCAGCATTCACTTCACGAAATCTATCCATTATGGCTTGTTTAAATTTGTTGATATAATCGGTAGTAGACATATCTTTTTTCTCCGCAGTTAAAACACTTTGTACCACACAATAATTCCATTATAACCACAATTGAGCAGGTATCATTTCGTATTTTCAGTTTTGCATCAGTGACGGTAAAGTTTGGATAAAGGGGGCGCGAAATTTTTTGCCATCGTATTTTTTCCTCTAAGCGGAACAAATATAACTGGTATGTAATTCGCTCTAACCCCTTGATTTTTGGTGAACCAATATTTAGCGAATTTCATTTCGGTTTGTGCCCATGAATGGGCATCAGTAGCTACAAGGATTACTTATAATAAAGGATAAGAACATTTCAATGTCTCATAACACCGATGTTTCCAAAACGAAAGCGGTTTAACGAAAAACCGTTATTTTTCAAATATTTCGTTCGCATGAAAGCCATCTCATTGAGAGACATTTTATTATCCTTTATTATAAGTAATCCTTGTAGCTACTGATGCCCATTCATGGGCACAAACCGAAATGAAATTCGCTAAATATTGGTTCACCAAAAATCAAGGGGTTAGAGCGAATTACATACCAGTTATAGAGGCATTTTATAAAAACCTTGTGATTCAATTCACCTAGACAAAGGAACATTTCGGAATTGGACTCTAGAACCATTGGTATACTTAAGTTCAAGTAGTGCTATCCCTTTTATCTTTGACGGAATACCTCCGAAGCTGATGCTCGATCTGGTAGGAATACCAGAAATGAGCCTTTTTTCTAACCAGCCATTATCTCGTTGTGAATTGGCAATCTGAACTTTTCCCGCTCCATATTCATTTCCCTCATAATCAAACAATGTTGAATTACTATTGCCTGCTATAATAAGCACTTTATATTTGCCCAAATTAGTTATCACAAAAGAACATTTTATGGTTTTACTTGACAGTTTACAATTTATCAGTTGAAATTTAAAACCTCCGGCTTCAACAGTTTGCAATGGTTTTCCTAAATTGAACTTTCGATCTTCCGGAGGGTATCCGAATGGGATGTTGTTTCCAAGTAGCTCCTTAATAGCTTCTGTCTTTGCAATATTTCCCCTCTTAGCGTCAATTATTTCCGCTGTCGCCGTGTCTAAAATTTTGACAGCAATTCGTACAGTATCTCCAAAAGGTGTCAGTGTTCCCGTAACCAGAGCCTCCACACCAGCTATTTTACCCAATTTTCTTGCTGTTTTGAGGTCTATTATGCCGGTTGCGGCAAGTTTGTGTTCTTTAATGATGCTTTTAAGATGAATTCTATCTACAACCTTAAAGCCTTTGCTTACACCGGCAATAGCGACGGAAAATTCCTCTGCGATGAACCGACCCAATTCTGTCACATCACCCTGAAGGTCTGTAAAATCTACCACAGCGACTTTGGCTTTTTTCGCGGCAGCAATTTTTTGCGCCATTGTTGCTGACAACTTGTTTATTTCAGCTTCATAAGCCGATGAGTTGACAACTGTTACCAAACAAAAGACTATTGCCAAAATAATAGTCTGCATGAACTTTCTGACATTGTACGCCATAAAAATTTTCTTCTCCATTTAATAAAATATAACGATATTATTTCTTCTCATTCCCAATTTAATTACCCTCCAAAAAGAAAGACTAAACATTTAAGCCATTGTTTTTACAGGGATAAAAATAACCGAACCGTGGGTTAAGAATTATAATAATGGCTAAAAAAAAATAACACACCACGAGGGCATTATAACATATTTTAAAATTTGGTTAAAATTGGATCGACATGAACAGAGCCATAATCATACGCCATTGTGTCATATCATTGATAATATTGTTATAACTAATTGATAATAAAGAAATTATTTTTTAAATTTTTCAAGGAGAAATAGAATTTGGGAACGAGGAACGGGATGATGGATTTTGACTTATTGAGTTATTCGCCTGAGCGGGTTTATGCGTTGCAAAGTACAACTTGATTGAATCGAACCAATGCCGGCATCTTGTGATATAATGTGTTTACCATTCAAATAGTTAGAGGTGATTATGTTAGAAAAACAAGATATGAGTCAAATGCAAGAATATATTCTTCAGGTTTTGCCGCAGTTATTGCAACAAAATCCAAAAGTCGCAACGACGATAGAAGGTATGCTTGCCCATCAATTTCCACCTCGTGATGAATTTATCCAATTGTTGAATGAAGTGAAATTGCTTCGTGAAGATACCAATCGGCGTTTTGAACTTCTACAGGCGGAAATGAATCAGCGTTTTGAACAGGTTGAACGGCGTATTGAACAGGTTGAAGAGCGTATTGAGCTTTTACAGAATGAAGTGAAATTGCTTCGTGAAGACACCAACCAACGTTTTGAAGAGGTGGAGATGCGTTTTGAGAAGCGTTTTGATCTTCTACAGGAAGAAATGAACCGTCGTTTTGATGAAGAAAAGCGCGAACGACTCGACATAAAACGCCGTTTGATTAAGGTCGAATCAACGGTGAATCGGATGGATGAGAAAATTACGCAGTTTGATGCTTGGTTAAAGCTTGTCACTGGAAATGTCGGCGATAAAAGAGGGCAGGAAGCTGAACAATTATTTGCATTAGGATTGAGATATGGCTTAAAGCGGTCTGATATCAAACCCGAAACGATTCAATTACGTTGCCAGTTTGTGGATACAGAAGGCATCGTGTTTCCAAAAAAAGGCAAGTTTATTGAAGTTGATATCATGGCTGAAGATGGCAAACTGTCTGTTTTTGAAGTCAAAACAACCGCAGTAGATACTGATGTCATGACATTTGCCCGGAAAGTTCAGTTAATCCAACATCAAACGCCAGATAAACAAGTCAGTGGTATTTTTATTTCCCCAGAGGCGAGTGAGGCAGTTAAACAGTGTTGTACTGAATATGATTTAACGTTTGTTGGGTAGCAAGCGTAGGATCAATGCCATTAAGTTAAGTTTGGGCGAACACACAGGTTAGCCCCTACAGTGCCGATGTTTATACAGCTTATCCTGCGCTCATTCCCCAAGGCTGTAATAGACAATGGTTAATACCCAAATGATCAAGCACCCGCGCCACAATAAAGTCAACAATATCATTCACATTTTCAGGGCGGTGATAAAAACCGGGATTTGCGGGTAAAATGAGAGCACCCGATTTTGCCAAGCGCAGCATATTTTCCAACTGAATAACAGAAAGAGGCGTTTCTCGATGTACCAAAATCAGCTTGCGTTGTTCTTTTAAAATCACATCGGCGGCTCTTTCAATCAGACTGCGACTTAAACCATTGGCAAGCGCAGCTAATGTGCCATTAGTACAAGGACAAATTACCATCGCTTGCGGGGCAGCACTACCACTGGCAACAGGGGCAGTCCATTCTTCGCGCCCAAAGACATGTAATTGCTCAGGCGCGGCGTGATAACGCTCACTTAAATAGATTTGAATTGCTCTCGGATGCGAAGGTAATTTTAAATCCGTTTCCATATCAATCACGATTTGCGCAGGGGCAGAGACTAACAAATACACTATTTGTTTTGCCAAAATCAATTGCTCCAATAAGCGTAAACCATACGCCGCCCCAGATGCACCCGTTATCGCTAAAGTAATTGTCATTAGGTATTCAACAGTGTTGTTATACTAATATCCTTCGCCAATCTGAACCTTTTTGAACAAGATTAAACGGATTAATAGATTAACAGGATTAAAAACCATGAGCCTCTTTTATTCTTTGTTTCAAAAAAATCTGAGACAATCCTGTCAATCCTTGTAATCCGTTTAATCTTGTTCAAAAATTTTGTCGTTTTCAGTATATTTCAGTTATTAGTGAACCATTAGGGTAGCCAGTAAACGACTATGGATATTCTCAAATCCCCCATTGCTCATAATTAGAATATGATCGGAATGAAGTGCCGTGGTTGTCAGATGTTCAATGAGTGTCCCGACTTGATCAAATACCTGCGCATTGTCCAAAGATTGAGCCGCCTCAAATAATGACCAACTCAAATTTTCTGGTTGATACAACACCACCGCATCTGCCCCCTTCAAAGCAGACATAAGTTCATCTTTATGAACACCCATACGCATCGTATTAGAACGCGGTTCTAACACAGCAATAATTCTTTCTTTTCCCACCCGTTGTCGAAGTGCTTCAATCGTAGCAGTAATCGCAGTCGGATGATGTGCAAAATCATCATAAACACTGATGCCATTGACGATATTCAGTAACTCTAAACGCCGCTTAACACTCTGAAAAGTTTCCAATGCCTCACAGGCTACCGCAATAGGCACCCCGACATGATGGGCACTGCTAATCGCTGCTAACGCATTATGGACATTATGTTGCCCAAATAAATCCCACTGAACACCACATAAGGGCTGATTTTTATGCCATACTTCAAAATGACTACCCTCTTGATTCAAAAGCTTGGCAGACCAGTCGCTGTCAGCATCTCCTATCGTCTCTGTCGATGTCCAACATCCCTGCCCCAGCAGCTCATTAATCGTAAAATCTTGATTTTTATGAATAATTAACCCATTGCTGGGGACGGTGCGTATCAGATGATGAAACTGTTGCTGAATAGCTGCCAAATCGGGAAAAATATCAGCGTGATCAAATTCCAAATTATTCAAAACAAGAGTGCGGGGGCGATAATGTACAAATTTGGAACGTTTATCAAAAAAGGCGGTATCATACTCATCCGCTTCTACCACGAAAAAGGGATTGTCTCCTAAACGCGCTGAGATACCAAAATTTTCCGGCACCCCGCCAATTAAAAAGCCGGGCGACAAGCCAGCATCCTCTAAAATCCATGCCAACAAACTAGCCGTTGTCGTTTTACCATGTGTTCCTGCCACCGCTAACACCCAGCGTTTGGCTAACACCTGTTCTGCCAACCACTGTGGACCCGAAATATAGGGCAACCCTTGATTAAGTACCGCCTCAACTTCTGGATTACCCCGTGACAAAGCATTACCAATAATCACACAATCTGGTTGCGGCGTTAAATTCGTCGGCGAATAGCCTGTATAACATTCAATGCCTAATGTGTTTAATTGAGTACTCATGGGCGGGTAAGTTGCCGCATCTGAACCAGTCACTTTATGTCCTTGCTGTTTAGCAAGAATGGCAATACCCGCCATGAAAGTACCACAAATTCCTAATATATGTATGTGCATATTATTTAGCTAAAGGAATCATTATAATTAAAATACTATAGGTTAAAAGGTATACAACTAAAGTTAACAGAGAGCATAAGAAAAACTCTATTTCCAGCGCATGGTGTAGAATATGAGTATAGATCACAAAGCCCCACGCTATTAAACTCAATAAGAGCAACGCTGGAAGAGTCATATCGCCCTCATAAAATGCTAACCAAAACACCAACGGAAAACTAAATATTCCCAATACCACATTTGTACCAGCCACCGCTGTGAGCGTTTGCGTAATCCGTGAAGAAAAATGGGCAATATACAGCAAACTGCTTATCAAGATGATCAGTAAACCGGTATCCACAATAGTCAATAACAGAGCATCTATCACCGGAAATTGCATCAACAACGATGCCCCGCCTATAGCAGCATAAAAAAATAGAGTAAAACCCAATAAGACATTTGATGTCGGCAAATCTTGGGGTTTTGAATGTAACCGGCAAATGTCAAAGAAGGATATCCAAAGGGTATATAAAGTACGCATATTGTGAATTGAGGCAAAGGTTCAATGCCATTAACTTCAGGGCAACCACAAGGGATTGCCCCTACAGAACCGTTTATCGTAGGGGCAATCCTTTATGGTTGCCCTGAAGTAAAAAGCTTAAGTTAATGGCATTGAGGCAAAAGTTGGGAACGAAGAGATGAAACGATTGATAGAGTAAGAGTAAAAGTTTAATATTGGTTTTTAATCCTGTTAATCTTATTCATCCGTTTAATCTTGTTCAAAAAACTCTCATATTGGCGAAGGTATTAAAAGGTTCAGAAGGTGTTTCATCAACTACCACCTACACGCTGATAATAACGTGCCCGATAAAGCAAACGGTGTGCCGAAGCGTCTGTTGAATCGTTAAAACCTGTACGATTATGTAGCACATTATTACTAATAAGCCCTTGCCCAGACTGTAAAGTGGCTCGAAAAATATAAGCAGAATCGCTGTCTAACACATTCTCCAAAAACTTGACAGCGGCAGTTGTTGTTTTATCCTGTTTCCAAGTGATAGAACGGGTTCGTTTAGTGTAGCGCATGTGTAAATTGCCATCGGGCGTTATTGAAAAAACAGGTCCACAAAGCGTCGGGCGGATTTCCGTCCCCTCTACCACATTAGCAGGAATACATAAGACATCGGGCTGCATCAGCGCATGGATATATTCTGGATTTTCATCCCGCAGCAAAATATAGGCAATTTCATAATCAAGCAAGGCATTTTCACCCCCCTCTTTAGCACTTCGCACGCAATGCAATAAAAAAGCATGAATCTGCTTATCTAATGAATTATAGTAACCATCAGTATGCCAGTTAATGGGACGATTGGTATAGGGAATATAAGTCTGTCGTGTCCCTCCATCCGCCACAGTTAGGGAAGTAATACCATCATCATCGGCGCACATATTATTATCTAAATCTAACTGCATCAAATTGAATGGCTTGCTGATTCCGTGAGCAATCGCTTTATCCTCATCTGTCACCGTACTCACATAAACCGCCATATTTGCAATCCGACAACGTGCTAAAATAGCCTCATGTTCGGCACGACTTAATTGGCGTGGTTCATTAATTTCCACCACCAAACCTGATAAATCGCTGGGGTAATTTTCCAGCTTATGCGCTCGCCAAGTTTGATAAGCAGACTTATTATCTAAGTTAAACGGATTCTGATTGAAGTCCTTTTTATTTATTTCGTTTGCTTGTTGAATCAAAATATTTTCTCTCCTATCCAAAAATAGACTTAATTGGCAGATTAATATCTACTAATTCATCAATCACATTGGTGTCATTCATATCAAAAGTTCTGTGTTGATTGAGTTGTGAATAGATATCTACAATCTCCATTGGAGGTATAACTAACCAGCACGACTTGATACCCAATGCAAAATAGGCATCAAATTTAGTGAGAATGTCATCAATACCTTGTTTAGGTGAAATAATTTCAATGGCTAATAAAGGCATTTCCAACATTTTTATAATATCACGCTTTATAAAACCGGTTTTCTCAGTTTTTGGATACAAACAAATATCAGGTTTCAGTTCTTCTTTGGCTTTCATACCAAATTGGCTTAAGTCTGTTTGGCTAACATCCAAACTTAATTCAATAAACACTGAGAATCTTTTATCATTGAAAAACAAGCCAGTTAACTGAGCTTGTGCCAAACTATGATTATACGAACCCATTTCCTGACTCTCCTCATCTTCCAATTCAAGCAAATTACTCATACTCACCCCTTTAATCGTTTGTTGGTAATGCGTCGAAGGTGATATATTTTTAGGAATCCAAATTTTAGTTTGTGCCCCTACCCAAACTAAAGGACTCCATCACCTACATTGCACCACTACCCTCGAATGTACTCCAACAGCCTTATTTACGACGTTTTGGCTGACGCTTTTTTTTGGACTGTTTGATCAAAAAAAGTATGTGCTTATAGTTTTTTGAACACATATTGAGATGTGGATGGTTTGAGTCAAAGGTTTCCTTCAAAATTTTCAATGCCTGTTCATACATGGGTTTTGCTTGGGCATAGTCCCCAACTGATTTATAAAACTCAGCGAGATTATTGAGGCTGATGGCAACATCGGGGTGATCTTCCCCTAAAGCATGTTCACGAATAGCTAACGCTTGTGCCAATAACGGCTGAACTTTTTCATCTTCTCCCATGGCTTTATACAATCCACCAAGATTATTGATGGTTGCTGAAATATTGGGATGATCATTTTCGACCACTCTATCCCAAATATCTAAAGCTTTTTCGTACATTTCTTTGGCAATCGCATATTCCTCTTGCGCTTCATATACGCCAGCGAGATTATTGATCGTTGCAGCGAGGTTTGTATTTTCTTCGCACAAGACTTCTTCCCAAATGTGTAATGCTTTTTTGTAATACGGTTTGGCTTCTTCAAACTTTTTTTGTGCCTTATGTAAGCTCCCCAGATTGTTAAAGCTAGTTGCCTTTTTTTCGTATAACTCCTTAGTGTCAGAGGGTTCTTTAGATTCTTTGTCCAAAAGGGCTTCTACAATTTCCACCGCCCTATTGTAGAGTGGTTTCGCCTGCGGGTATTTGCCTTGAATATGGTAGAGGCTCGCTAGATCATTAAGGCTTTCCGCCACTTTTTGATCTCCTTTACCCAGTATTTCCTCACGAATGGCTAATGCCCGCTCATAAAGTGGTCTTGCGTGGGCATATTGTCCTTTTTCATGTAAAAAACTGGCTGTGACAGTCAGTAAATGAACAGCCTCTTCAAATGTAAAATGCCATTTGAGCACCCATTCTGTACAAGTTTGGGCGCATCGTAATAAACGTTGGCACTGTGACCAATTTGCAAATTCGACTTCAGGAAACACATTTTTTACGGCCCGTACTGCTTTTTCTGCCCACGTCTGTTGCTCGGTTTTTGATAAGCCTTGTTTCAAAAAATCTTGTATAGCGCCGTTCATTGTTATCATTTTGTGGGCGGGTTCATAGCGCAGGAATCCTGTATTACAGGCATCTTTTAGTGCTTTATCCCATGCAGCGGAGTCGTCAAAAATGTGTCCCAAATGCCCCTCTAAATCTTTAACCCCTTCTTTTAAAATTTCTTCGGGGATATTTTCAGGACAAAGGAAAGCACATAAGCGCAATAAATCGGCAGAGGCAGGATTGATCTGTTCAATATCAGTCAATGAAATTGCAAAATCATTTGCTATCGTGTCAAATTTTTTTTTAGTGGTTTTCTTTTTCTTCATAATTTTTCAGTAGTGGGTACAAATTTTTACCTACAAAAATTCCGAAATACCGGAATGGTTCAGTATATCATAATATAAAACCGGACAGGTTTTTGATTTCTTCCAAAATTATCGAAGATCACAATTTTTTGAGCATCTACCCATAATGATTATATCAAATATAAGCTATAATTAAATCCAATTAATAATAACAATATCTGAATTGGAAATTAGGAATTTTCCATCGTTATTTAGTACAACGGATTAGGGGAATAAACGGATGGATTGTGAGGCGTTTTAAGTCGCAAGTTCTTGTCATCAAAAAGTATCCGTTTGAAGCATCTTACTTTATAAATATTTGAGCAATGAAAAATATGAAGCAATCCATCCGTTGATTCCTCTTTTCTTATGTACTAAATATAATGTGCTGAGTAGTTACGTTTATTAAACAATCAGTTATAAAAAATTTATCCCACTTCATTCCCCTTCCCCCATTTTTATAAGGTATTAAACAATAATGGTTCGGACATATCTTATAACTTATTGTTATTAAAGGACTTTTTATTTTTACCCAAAAATATAAAAAACTTTTATTTCAATTGCTTACAAAATTTAGTTAGAATGCTAATTTTTCAAAAACTGTCAGAACCATTGTTGAAATAACAGAGAAAAAAAATGAAAGTCGATTGGTTGATTGTCGGAGCAGGTTTTACAGGCAGTGTATTAGCCGAAAGAATTGCCTCTCAACGGGGAGAAAAAGTATTAATTGTCGAACAGCGCGATCATATTGCTGGTAATGCTTACGATTATTACGACGAGCAAGGCGTATTGGTTCATAAATATGGGCCTCATATTTTTCATACCCGTATGAAACATGTTTGGAACTATTTAGCTCAATTTACTGAGTGGCACAGTTATTATCATCGCGTTTTGGCAGTCGTTGATGGTAAACAGGTGCCAGTACCATTTAATCTCAACTCCCTTTACGCGCTTTTTCCACCACACTATGCAGAGAAATTAGCACGGCAACTGATTGAAAAGTATGGTTTTAATGTCAAAGTGCCGATTTTGAAAATCCGTAAAAGTGAGAACGAAGGTGATTTAAAATTTTTAGCTGACTATATTTATGACAATGTGTTTCACAACTATACGCTCAAGCAGTGGGATTTAAAGCCGGAAGAGTTAGCCCCTTCAGTGACAGCGCGTGTGCCTATTTATATTAGTCGCGATGATCGCTATTTTCAGGATACTTATCAAGGTTTACCGCAACAGGGTTATACCGCCCTCTTTCGGCGCATGTTGAACCACCCAAATATCAAACTGTTGTTGAATACTGCCTATCAAGAAGTGGCTGAGGAAGTGCAATATCAAAAGATGGTTTTTACAGGTCCTATCGATGCGTTTTTTGAACATCAGCACGGTGAGTTGCCTTATCGCAGTTTGCATTTTAAGTTTTTCCATACGGAACAGGAGTATAAACAATCCGTCGGCACAGTCAATTATCCCAACGAGTACCATTACACGCG
>Ga0316190_10001267_pt1 | contig 18194 bp, 11 predicted proteins | sample Eddworburrow2_MG_FD_204929 | JGI IMG/M metagenome (GOLD analysis project Ga0316190, IMG submission 204929) | Coastal sediment microbial communities from Maine, United States - Eddy worm burrow 2 | ecosystem: Environmental > Aquatic > Marine > Coastal > Sediment | place: USA: Maine | collected... | reverse complement strand
CGCCGAGTGGCGGATGGCCAACGAGACCCTGGGCAAGGCCACGGTGCCGCTCTTCGCCTTCGCCGGCAATCATGACACCGGCCGCCATCGTGACGTCGAACCCCCTATTGGGTTCGACGTGAGGGACGCGGTCTGGGTCGATGACGTAACGGTCGAGGACCGACCCGGCCTTCGCTTGATTCTGGTGAACACCGCGATGCCGGGCCGTAGCCGGGGTGCGATCTCTCATCGCACCGACGCGGTGCTCACCGCGGCCGCCGAATCGGACCGGCCGGTGATGGTCATGACCCATCAACATCTCCAGCGGTACCGGCTGGCGTACTATCACCCGTTCGGAATCACGAAGTCCGAGTCCACGTACCTGCTCGACGCGCTGGTGCGCATCGGCCGCCCGACGATGGTCTCATCGGGCCATAGTCACCGGAATCGGGTACGCCGTCACGGGCCGGTGACGATCAGCGAAGTCGCTTCGACCAAGGACTACCCGGGGGTGTGGGCCGGGTATGTGGTCCATGAGGGTGGCGTTCGCCAGGTCGTACGTCGGGTGGCCGAACCGTCGGCCCTCCAGTGGACCGAGTACACCCGCCGGGCCCTCGCCGGGGCCTGGGCCTACTGGTCACCCGGCCGGCTGACCGACCGTAGCTTCGTCGTCCACTGGCCCCGGTAGCCCATAGGTCGGACCGCCCGAAACGAGGGGCGTCTCGGGCCTATCCTTGCGAGGAACGCCCCCGACTCGGAGATCCTTGGCTCAATCAATCCTGGTGTGGACCCTTATGACCGTAGCGAGGCGTGTCCGGGTGGGGGCAACATGACCCAGGTCCGGCCCGGGGTGAGCAGCACGGGTTCACCGAGCAGGTCGGTGTAGACGGTGGGGGCACTGTCGGTGGCCCGGCTCCAGGTGCCGGCGATGACATGACCTTCCATGAAGAACCAGGCAGGTCCCGACCCGCTCACGATGGCCTCGGGTGAACGGGCGTCGGCGGTACTGGGCCGATAGTTGGTGAACTGCACCACGACGTTCTCGGGTGCCAGCGCCGCGCCGCTCGTGGCATCGTGTTGGGCCTTGCCCGCGGTGTACCGGTGCCAGCCGCTCCCGTTCCAGACAAACGAACCCTGCGCGTTGCCGTAGCTGACGTCGACACCGGCGGCCGGTACCGCGGTAGGGGCGAGCGGGGACCCTGGTCTCCGATATTCGAACAATGGTGGGGGCGCACTGGCCCCCGCCGGTGCAGCAGCCCACAGCGAGGAGGTGCGGCTGTAGAGATTGTGCGGAGCTCGACGAGCTGACGAGCGGAAGTAGGCGCCACCGGCTTTCTGGGCGCTGACATTGTTCAGGGTCGAGGCTGCGACGTCGGCGAGCACACGAGGGTTACCTCCGCTGAACGCGAAGAGGGGCCCGTTCAGGTTGGCCAGGATGTGGAGATCGCTGGTGCGGGCCGAGCGAATCGGTCCGACCGGGTCCGACACCGTGGAATGGAACACGGCGATATAGCGCGAGAGCCCACCTTCCACCTGCTCCTCATAGACCAGATCCGCATTCCCGAGACCGATCTGTGGCCGAGCGGCTGACACATTGTCGATCTTCACCGCCAGCGCGGGCCGCTCGAGAGGCCCGATGGCCAGGCGGCCCGTAAGCGGCGCCACCCGAGGGGCATGACTGGCCGGGACCAGACTGGTCGCCGGGGTGACGAACTGGCACGAGGCCACGATCAGCACCATGACCCCGAGGACGAGCACGAGGCGTTGATTCGAGCGAGCGAACATTGACACATCCAGGGAATTGACGATGACCTTCGGAGTTCTCATCGGCCACTTGTGTGGTCAACTCAACAAGTCCACGCAAAGCCGACGAATCAAGGGACTCCCGGCCCACGCTGATCACCGGGAAAGTCCGTCAACAGCTCATCGAGGACCATTTCCTCGTGGACGATCACTTTCTCTTGCTCCAGGCGGGGGGCGAGGTCGGGATCCCACGGCGTCAAACCCCAGCGGCGAGATTCGCGCGGCAAGCGCACCCCGGCGGCTTCCGCCGCTTCGACGGCGGTCCGGTAGTGGACGGCATCCATGCGCCACGGCCGACAACCGAGGCCCACCATGCGGCGACAGAAACCGATTCCCGGCGCGTCGAAGTCGCCGTGGTAGCGCAGGTCGGCGCCACCATCGACCAGTTGAGCGATCAGCGTCGTGACCGCACGGGTCGCGTTGCCGTTGGTCGTGATGACGGGAAACGGTGTCCGCCGCTCGGCCGCGGCCTCGACCAGGCGAGGGTTCTCCACCACCAGCATCGGCGAGCCAGACCTCACCCCGAGGGGTCCCCGGGCGAGGGCGTAGGCGCTCAAGTGGATCGGGACCGCCGCGGCGAGGGCCGCACGCACGAGGTCATCCAGCCGGGTCTGGCCAATGGGGTCGAGGCCCCAGGTCAGGACGGGAGCCGACACCCGATCGGAGGTGACACCGGCGCGGGCCCACAGCACTCGGTCGCACAACGGGCCGAATTCGAGCCGGAGAGCGCACAGCAGAGCGGCGGCGTGCGGCCGGTTACGGTCGAGCGCGTGGGCCGAGCCGAGCACCTGAGCCGCCAGCTCAGCTCGTGCCACCCCGTCGGGGCCGATGCCGGGTAACCGATCGAGTAAACGACGCACGTCTCCCACCAGGTCTCGGGCCTCGGCCGGCGTGAGGTCGCCGAGCAACCCGGCCCGGGACACGGCGGTGCCCCACTCCGGCGCCCACGACTCCGGCCAGGTCACGAGCGAGGTGCGGATGATCGCCTTCACGTCGTCGATCCGGGTGCGCGTCTCCCGGCGGCGAGCCGCTTCAATCGAGGGCGGATACCCGAGCCGGCCGAGCGACTCGGACAGATCTTTGCCGACCGATCGGTCGGCGAGCGCTCCTTCGAGCAGGCCGAGGTCGAGCCGTCGACCGGGTGGGCGGCCGAGCAGCGACTCGAGGGCCAGCGCCGCGGCCGGATCCAGCTCGGGGCACCCGATCCGGCTGCGGGAGATGTCGCCCCCGCGGTCGACGCGTCGCCGCGCCGCCGCCCAGACGGGGCCGAGGCCGGGGAGGCGAAGCGACGCGGGCACCTCGTCGGGCGTGGTCACAACAGGGTGAGGGCTCCGTCGTCGGTCCCTTCAGCCGAGTCGTCGTCGCCGAGGTCGATCGTCGGCTGGTACCGATGGGCGGCCGGGAGCAGGCGGATGTGGCCGCTCCCCTCCTCGCGCTCGGCCAGGCGGTGGTCGATGAGCAGGGCGAGGGCCTCGGCGGTCAGTAGCTCGGCATCCTCGGCCATCTTGGACCAGTGCCGACGGTGCTCGGACGCCAGCTCGGCCATGGCCGCTTCGACCCTTTCGATCGGCAGCTCACGCTCACCGTCTTGGGCCAGTCGTTCGATGAGCAGCAGCGCCGCGTGACCGACCGTGCCGGTGCGCGGAAACCGGCTGTCGGTCAGCCTTCCATCGGGATCGACCGCCGCGACCCCTTCGGCGCGGGCTTCGAGTCTCAGGTCAAACATCTCGGCGAGAATGGTGGACTCCTCGCCCAACCGTCGACGGAGCTCGCCCCACTCCTCGTCGGTGAGGTCCGATCGGTACAGCACCGATTCCTCCAAGAGCAGACAGCGCATCCAGACCCGCGACGCGGTGCGGGCATGCTCCCGGTCGACGAGCTCAGCAACGTCAGCAGCCCCGCCGAGCGCGGGGAGCGGGAGCAGGGCGACACGATCGGGTCGGATGCGAAGCACCGCGTCGGCCTGCTCGTCGCCGATGTAAAGGTCCACCCGATCGTGCAGTTCCTGGGCCAGACCGTGGGCGATCATCCAGCGCAGGGCCCCGATCAGAGCTCGACGATCAGCCGGCTCCTCGGTGACGGTGACCTCTGCGTCGGCCGCCGCCGAGCGCACCTCGTGCACGAGGTCACGGAGGCTGATGACGTCGGGTCCGGCGGCCACCGCGGCGAGGACGAGGGACAGCACCGTGTACTCCCTCTGGGAGAAGGCGCGGGGCTGACGGCTCGCCGTGTACAGCGCCCGGCGGCGAGGTACCACGGTCGATTTGGACAAGCGCGCCGTGTCCGCGGTGACCTGGAGGCGGTAGCCATACCGCTGGGTGAACCAGCGGTCGAGGGTGTGCTCATGGCGGCGGATGAGCGCGAAGGCGTCCGGATCCTGCTCTGCGAGCACCCAGGGGTTCGTGACCAGATGGCGGGCCGCCGCTCGTAGGTCGAGGGCGTGATGTTCATCGGCCGCCGACGGCGAGGCCGACGAAGCCCGGGTCATCGGCGGACTTCGTTCGGAATGGGACTCGCGGACGGGATTGACTGGGGGGCCCGGACCGAGACCTCGAGGTCGAGGAGGGTGAGGGTGCCGTCCGGACCGGTGACCACGGTGGCGATTCCGGGTCGGCGACGGACCTCACACCGCAGCCCGTCGCTCTCGAACCAGCGTCGTTCATCGCCGGCCCGGGCTCGTTGGCTGCTGCGCCCGATGAGGTCGCGCAACAAGCGAAAGGCGTCGGTTGACAGCTCGGCACCGTCGACGGTGCCGTCGGCGCCCCCACAGCCCAGCAGCTCGGCGGCGATCAGCTCGGTCTCGACCCGGGCTTGCTCGAGCTTTCGGCGTAACAGCTCGCGCTCCTGTGAGCGGTCCCGGACCGGTGATGTCCGACCGCGTTGGGTTCGATCGCCGCGGGCGCGCAGGGCGACGGGCACCTGGGCCCGGGGTGCATCGGTCCATGGGGTGATCGTCGGCGCCGGGTCGTCGATATCGTCGGCCACGACCGAGAGATGACGGCACGACGCCAGCCCAAACGCTGCGGTCGCCACGACGTGAGCATGGTCGACCGATTCGGCCTCGTCGAAAAAGGCGGCCAGCCGCACGAAGTCGGCGCGCCGTGACGCCGCGCCCAATCCGACCCGACTCAGTCGGGTGAGGTTGGCGGTGAGCGTCCTCACTGCAGCGACCGCCTGCCCGGTGAGCTGGTCGAGACGCGAGGCTCGGCCCGGCGTGGCGACGAACCAGGCGTTCAGGTGCTCCCAGTCCTCACGGCGCGAGCCCGCCGCGCGGCGCACCGTGACCTGGTCCCCGAGTCCGGCTTCGTCGACCCGGCCGGCGAGGCCGGTTCCGATCAGGGGCAGGAGGTCGGCCAGCTGGTCGTCGATCGCCTCGAGCGCCCGTCCGATCGGCCGGGTCTGGCGGCTGATCTCACCCAACTGTTCGGAGACGTACTCGACGAGCACTCCGGCGAAGAAGCGGACCTCGCCGGCGTCGAGGTCATACCGGCTCTGCCACAGGTTCAACTCGGCGAAGAACTGGGTGAGCTCGGTCGTGAAGCGCTCGTGAACGTCGAATACCGTGCGGGTGAGCGCGCCGATCTCCTCGCTATCCGCGGGGTCCACCCCCGCTCGGATGCGCTCGACCAGCGCGGTGAGGGCGCGTCGCAGATCGGACAAGCGGCTGGCCTGTACGTCGCCGATCTCGTCGAATCCGGCGAGCACCCGTTCGACCAGCTCGAACACCTCCTGACCGACCCTGGTGATCAGATAGCGGTTGCGCCGCCGGTAGTAGTCATCGAGGCTCGACGGGTTCCCTACCGATGAAGACACGGTGAGGTTGCCCCACCGGCGCAGGCTCTCGAGCCGGTCGGGGACCATGTCGGGATCGATGGTGGACTCGCCGAGGCGAGCGACCACATCGTCAGGGCTGAACTCGGCAAAGAACGTGCCCGCGAAGACGCCGAGGATGTCGCGGTACTCCTGCCACTCCTCGCCACCGAGGTAGCGGAACAGGGATCGGGCCCGCGCCGACGCGTCGGCCCCTGGCTCGCCGGCCTCTGACGCTGGCGCGACAGGGGGTGGTCGAGGGCTATCGGTGGCGGTGCTCACGACATGCCCTGTCGCTCGAGGTCTGCGCCGTCCCAGCGATAGTGCTCGAGGAGGATGATGCCGAGCGCGGCATCGCGGATCACCTCGGTGATCGCCAGCTCGGGCACGGTGTCGTGGCAACCCCAGAGCCGCTCACTCGTCGCGATCAGGTCGAGATCGAGCCCGACGAGCAAGCCGAACAGGGCAGCGTGATTGTCCTCGGAGACCTTGGCGAAGGCGTCGTCGAGCAGCACGAGCCGGGCCCCGCCCTCAGGGGACGTGCCCCGCTCGGCGAGGGCGTCATAGGAAGCAGCCACCGCGGCGAACAGGGGCAGATAGGTGACCAGCTTCTTCTCGCCCTCAGACAGTGGGGTGTTGCGCCCCAACCGGGTACGCCGTTCGCCGCGGCGCAGCATGACCGACAGGTCGTACCACTGGCGGTAATCGAGCGTCTCGGCGATCAGCTGACGGTAGGGCACGTCGGGCCGGGCGGCGCGCACCTCGTCGAGCCGCTGGGAGAGCACAGCACTGAGCCGCTGCTCCTGGTCGGTGGTACGCAGGTCGGGGACGACTCCGAGCAACTCGACCATCTCCGCGGTCACGCCCTCGAGCTCGCGGGACCGGCGCCATCTCAGCTCGACGCCGACCGCGTGGGCGGTGGTGACCGTGCGCAGCCTGGCATTCATGAGATCGATCAGCCGCTTGGCGCCGTGGACCTTCTCGGCCACCTCCCGGGCGATCAGCCCTTGCAGCAGCTCCCGCAGCGCGTCGTCCTGTTTCCGGTCGAGCAGGTGAGAGAGCTCGTCGTAGCGGTAGGTGACCGCCCGAGCGGAGACGGCGAGTGGCGACCGCCCGGTCGGGCCGGTCACCTCGATCGACAAGGGCCTCGCCGGGTCGGGCTGGCGGCTGTCGGCATCCCAGCCCGCACCCAGCGTGTCCCGGCGCTGCCGGAGGGACTGGCGCACGGCGTCTGCGCCGACCGGGTCATCGTCGACGCGCCGGGGACCGATGAGGGCTTCCACCGTCGAGACCAGCTCTTGGAGCCCGTCGGGACCGACCGCCACGGTAGTAGTGGTCGTGGCCGTCGCCTGGGCCGTAGGGCTGGCCTCATCCGGGGTACCGGCCTCATCCGGGGTACCGGTGTCGTCGATGCGCAAGGCGTCGACCAACCCGGGCACCTCGAGCACCGCCACCAGGTCGCGGCGCAGGTCCTCGCACCCCCGCTCGGCGTCGGTCACCCGCTGCGCAGCCGTGTCGAGCGCGGCGGCGGCCTCCGCTCGGTGGTGGACGGCCCCATCTCGATCCTCGCGCAGGTCGGGTAGGTTCATCTCGTGCTCGGCGAGCGAGGTGGCACAGTCGTCGCGGGCGGCCAGCACCTCGGCATACTCGAGGCCGATGGCGTCCTCGATCGTGGCCAGCCGCGCCCGCTCGATATCGGATCGCGCCAGGACCTGGTGGCGAGCGGCCCGCTCCTGGGCCAGGGCGCCGGACTCCTCCCGCCGCCGGCCGGCCGCCGAACGCCACGCATCGACCGACCGTTGGAGGGCACGAAGCTCCGCACGGCACTGGTCGATCCTCGCGTCGAGGTCGGTCAGCTCATGCCGGGTCCGCGCCAGCCCGGAGCGGTCGTGGGGAAGCGAGAGGCTGACGGCGAGCCGTTGAAGGTCGTTGGAGGCGGTCACGGCCAGCCGCTCGGCCTCGGTGGCGACCTGGCCGGCTGCATCGGCTGACGTCCGGGCGTCGCCGAGCCTCCGACGGGCCGCGTCGGTCTCAACCCGAGCCGAGATGATCGCGGTGACCGGCGGCAGCGCCGTTCGATGTTGGCGAGCGGCACCAAGACGCGCACGTCGGTCGGCGTGTTCGCCTTCGAGCCGCTCCAGGATCGCCTGTTCACTGGCCAACCGCTCGGCGGCCGCGGCGCGGGCCCGCTCGAGCGCGGCGCGCCGAGCGCTGATGCCGATGTGCTCCGCACGGTCTTTGTGGTGCCGGCCGCGGAGCGCCCCGATCCTGAAGTGTCCGTCGATGGTGACCACGGTCGGGGCGCCGCTGGCCGCGTCGACCGAGATCGAGCGCAACAAGTCGCCGACGTGGGTCGGATCGATCTCCCCCATCAGTCGATCCGGGACGGTGACGCGGAGCAGCTCGGCCAGCGATGTGGTCACGCCATCGGTGACGATGGCGACCAGGTCGCCGGAGGCCAGCTCGGCCCCGCCGTCCACCCTCAGGCGAGCGCCCAACAGGCCCGATGCCTCGAGCGCCGCCTCGAGTCCAGCGCGCCCCGCATCGGTGACGCCGGGAGCGAAGTCGACCAGCTCGGCCAGATGATGATTGACGGGGCACTGCCAACCCAGCTGCGGCGTCTCGGGTTCGCGACGGCGGGCGAGCTCGTCGACCCGTTCGCCGGCCTCACTGATCTCAGCGGTCTGGCGCTCGACCCGGTGGGCCGCGCGCTGGGCCCGTTCGGCATGCCGTACGACGAGCTCTTCGGCGACAGCGGCAAAACGTTCGTACCGTTCAGCCGGGTCCTCGCCAACCGGGTCGACGAGGTCTATGCCCGCGGGGTCGACGGGGTCGGGGCCGGGCACGGAGAACCCAACCGGTTCGGCCAGCGGCGCCAGCGCGGCGCTCCAGTGCGTCATATCGTCGGTCCAGGCCGCCCGGACTCGCCCCAAGTCCTGCTGGTGGGCCGCCAGATCCTCGGCCGCGGTGACAGCCATCGCGATGGCCTGATCGTGTTCGCGCTCAGCCGTGGTCAAGGCCTGTTCGCTCCGCTCGAGCACATCGGCCGCGCCGGCCACCTCCTCGAGGTCGGCGCGGCGTCGCACCAGAGCGCCGCGCACCGCACCCAGGTCTCGGTCGACCACGGCAGTATCCGGAGTGGGTCCGAGCGGCTCGGTCCCCTCGGCCTCCTCCCCGAGCGGTGTCTCCACCGGGCGAGCCTCGACCCCAAGAGGTCCGGGGGCGCGAGCCCCGACCCTCGTCCGGTCGGCCAGACCGCCCAGATCGACGAGCGTCGTGTTGAGCGACGCGAGATCGGCCATCGTCCGGTCGGCCACGGCCCGTTGATCGGTGAGGGTTCGCCCAGCCCGCTCCTCGGCCCGAGCGACCCGCCCCTCAGCGGCCTGCAACTGACGCTCGAGGTCGGCCACGAGGTCACGCAGGGCGTCGAGTTGCTGCCCGTCGCGATAGACACGGGACTCCTCCAGCGCGGCGATCTCCTCCCGCAGACGGCGTACCTCGCGTTCGGTTTGCTCGATGGTCGTGGCCAACCGGCCCACCACCTGACGCGCCTCTTCGACCCGACGTCGCGCCCCGGCTAGATCGGTCTGCACGGTCCGGAGCGAACCGAGCCGTTGCGCGGCGACCGCTAGCCGGGCATCCAGCTCGGCCACGCCGTAGGCGCGGTAGACATCGAGCAGTCCGGCGATGGCCTCGGCAGTACGGGCCAGTTCGGCGACATTGCGCCGATGCTCCTCGAGGTCATCGAGGGGCTGAGCTGCCTCGGCTAGGGCCTGGTCGGAGAGGCGCGGCAGCGCATCGACCAGGTGAGCGGGAAGATCGACATCGATTCGATCGCCGACGCGGGGGGACCGGACGACGTTGAGTAGACCGATGAGCTGGTCGATCGACGCTCCACCGAACAGGCGGCGTTCGATCTCGGCTCTATAGTCGCGTCGGCGATCGTGGCCGAACACCGGGTCGCCGTCGAGGGCGGTGCGCAGCCCATCGGCGGACAGGGGCACATTGCCCTCGACCAGACGAAGATCGATGCCGGGGCGACGCGAGGTGATGAACCACCAGGTGGACACGGTGTCAGTCGAGCGGTTGGCCTTGATCCCACAGCCGCAGACGAGGTGCTCCACGAGCCCGGTCGAGGCATCGTGCCGCTCGAACTCGATCCAGAGGTAGCCGACCGGCTGGGCGTCGTCGCGGCCTTCGAGCATCCACGAGCGGAGGATGCCGGTCTGCTCGCCCGCGGCGTCGATCCGGCCTTGACGCGCGGTCAACAAGAACGGCAACAGCATGTTCATCGCGGTCGACTTGCCCGACCCGTTGACCCCGCGCAGCAACAACCTCCCGCCGTGGAAGCTCAGGACCTCGTCCTGGTACTGGTAGACGTTGACGATGCCGGCGCGGTGCAACCGCCAGCGGAGCGTGATCTCGCCGTCGGGCTCGGCCCGCCCGTTCACCGAGCCTGCCTCAGAAGGCGTACCGCCTGGCCCGAATCCTTCGAGCGGGACGTCGGTGGTCGTGAATCCGATCACAGCAAAGACCGTACCGAAACGCTGTGACAGTTTCGAGAACTCGACTATGCCCTGTCTCGGCGCCCACCTCCTCGCCCGGACCGGCCGGCGGGCTCAGTGGGTGGCGAAGATGTGTTGCAGGGTTGAGACAGCGGTCCGCGTTGCTCGGTATTCGTCCTTCGTGGGGTGGGTGGGGTCTTTGGCCGGCGGTAGCGTCCCGAAGCGGAGCAGGCAGGCCATCAGCAGCATCCGAGCTTTGGTGGCGGTGAGGTTGTCACCGGAGACCACGAGCGGCCCGAGGTCCGAGGCCATGCCCCCGGTGTTGCCCCGCCCGACGACGACGGTCGGATGGCCGCAGAAGGTCGCGATTCTCAGCGCATCGTCTTGGGCCAGGTTCATCAGCCCGTAGGGCGACATGCCTTCGGCGACGAATCCACCGAGGGAGCCGGCGGCGAGATTCGCCTTGGTGCGCTCGATGATCTCCAGGCCATCGTCCCGTCCGTGGTACCGGCCGAACTTCACGATCTGGACCTGAGGCATGGCATCGGTCAACAGGGTGCCGTGGTCGTCCTTGACGGTCGCGGTGATGGCAGTGGCGTCGCCGATGGCGCCGTGCACGGCGGGAACCTCGGTCGGCATTAGGCCCAGATGCACCTCGCTTCGGTGGGTATGGCGGCGAGTTGGGAGATAGGTCAGCTTGGGCCGTCCGGCGCCTCCCATCGTCGCCACGATGCCACCATGGCCGCCCGTGGCGACGAAGTTGCCCGGCCGGGCATCGGTCTTGGCGGCGTCACGTGCCGCGAAGACGACCTCGTCGACGATCACGACAGCGCCGACAAGGTCTCTGCCGCTCTCGTCGAGCGCTACCCCCGAGGTCAGGTACTCCACCCCGTCGATAATGTTCCGGTCCCCATCAGCGCCGGCCAGTTGGTGGGCTCGCTGCGCGAGATGACCGACCAGCGGGACCGATGTGTCGATCACCAGACCGAGCCAGTACATGGTTTCCTCGGTGGTCGAGCTGCCCTCCAACCATTGCGCCCCGATGTACTCATCGGTGTCGAGCGTGTTCTGGACCATGTTCGTGGCCCGGGCCAACGAACCGAGATGGGGTTCGGTGCGCAGGTGAAAGGGGTAATAGCCGAAATAGTCCTCGCCCGGAACCTCGGGTTGGGTGGCGCGGCGATACCCGCCCGAGGGTGCGGCCCGGAAATGGTCGAACCGGGCCTGTGACGACAGCAGGTTCGCGCCACCGTCCCCGCCGATACCCAACCGATCGATCTCTTCGTAGAGCCGACTCGAGTCCGGGTAGAACGTTTGGCGAGTGTGGTCATGGTCGGAGATGGGATCGACCCCCGGCCCGTCCCACGGTGATCCGTCTGCTTGGCGCCCCATGAACGGCAGCGGGTAGAGCCCATCGCCCGGCTCGAGTCTTATGCGGTGCACCGGCGTCCCGAAGCCCGGGTCGGCGCGGTGGAACTCACCGCCCTCGTCGAGCCAGCCGTCCGGTGGGGCGTACAGGTCCGCGGCGTCGCGTTCGAGCGGGTGAGCGCTCAACGCCTCGACATACACCGTCACCGGAGTGGCCAGACGCTGTGGTCGCAGGGCATCAAATCGACCGGGAAGCAGATCGAATCCGTGCTCGGCGCGAGCCTTGTTGCTGGTGATGAGCGGGGGACTATTGGAGATCGTCGCAGTCGGACCGGAGAAGACCGCGATCTTGGGCAAGTTGGCCATGACGTCGCCAGCCTAAACGGTCGCTTTCGCCCATTGTCAACGGAGTGCGTTTGCCAATATTCCGAATATCCGTACAATTGGATATGCGTCATTGAAGAAGGACTCGAACATGGCCAGCACAAGGAAGACCCTATGAACCGACCAACTCACCTCATCCTCGTCGCGGCGGCTGTCGCCGCCCTCATCGCCGCGGGATGTGGAGGTTCCGCCGGCACCACGGCGGATGCGGCCGATCAGGCGCCAGAGGCCACCGAGTCGGCCTCCGATGAGACCGAAGGTATTCGTCTGGTGTCAGCGCTGGAGGGTGCGGCCATCCAGAGCAACCCGCCCGACAACCTCGTCATCCTCGACGTTCGCACCCCCGAAGAGTTCGCGGAGGGTCACCTCGACGGCGCCGTCATGATCGACTTCTACCGCGACGACTTCGCCGACCAGCTGGCCCAACTCGACCCCAACGTGCCCTATCTCCTGTATTGCCGGTCGGGGAATCGGAGCGGCCAGACCACCACCATCATGGAGCAGCTCGGCTTCACCGACGTCGCCGACGTGGACGGCGGCATCCTCACCTGGGCTCAGGCCGATCTCCCCACGGTGACGAAATAGGCCCGACACCGGCGGACATGCGGGAGACGCTACATAGCGCCGGCAACTACTCAGGTCCGGCCCCATCGGCCGCTGGGGCCGCATCGCGGTCGGCGCGGCGCTCGTCATCATCGGCGTCGTGACCGGCGGCGTCGTCGGGACCATCGTCGCCTTGGTCGGTCTCGTCCCCGTCGGACTGGGCATGTCAAACCGATGCCTCATCTCGCGGGCTATCGGCGCACCGTGGAAGGGACAGGACGCCATCGACAAGGTCAGCTCCTGACCCAACGGACGGGTATAGGTCGCCCGGTCCCGGGTCTGGCTCGGCCGCACGGTCTCCGCCCGCCGCGCCCGCTTGTCCGACTCCCTCGGACGCTTCGGGTGGGTCCTTCCCTTTGCTGTCCTGTCCGAGATGCGCTTCGGTGCCAGTCCGGACCGCTCGGCCGGGGATCTTCGCCTCACCGGGCCAAGCACGCTCATTGGTCTCACAGCGGGCCACCAGCTCGGCGATTTGGGCGAAATCGCAGTGGGTCCTGGCCGTGGAGATGGAGATGGCGTCTCCACGGCCTTTGCGGCCGAGCGATCCCTCGGGGCAATCGATGGTTGAAAGACAGGAACCCGACGGCGGTGCCGTTCGTCGGAACAGTTGTGGGCACGGGCCTCATCCGGCCGTGCTCGCACCCGGGAGCGAGCCCCCCGCTCCCGGCCGGATGCTAGCGGGAGGAACCGATGTGATGCATCAAGCGATACGACTCCCCCTGGCGGTGCTCGCCGTGGCCCTGGTCGCCGCGGCATGCGGCAGCGCCAGTGTCACCTCGACCGGGTCCGATGACGGCGATTCGGCCGTGTCGGAACCGCCGAGCTCCCCCGATGACGGTGACGCCGGAGCGACCCGCCCGGTCGACGGCACCGACGCCTATGCCATCGCCGACCTCGAGGTGACGATCACCCACCCCGACGCCGAGACCGTCACCTACCGAATCTCGTGTCTGGGCGACACGGCGTCGATCGATGAGCCACCCGCCGGCGTCACCGCCGAGCGTGCCTGCGCCCAACTGCTCGACCCGGCTCTGGTCACCCGCCTGGTCGACGGTCCCGCCGACCAGGCGTGCACCGAGATCTACGGCGGCCCCGACGAAGCCCACCTGGTCGGAACCCTGGACGGCCGACCGGTCGACACCGTGATCGATCGGGCCAACGGCTGCGGGATCTCCGACTGGGACGATCACGCGTCGGCTGTCCTGCCCATCGCCCTGGGTGTCACCGGCTGACCCAGCTCATCTCATCAGGTCAGGCCCGATCGATGTGCCCGGGCTTCTCCATCTCCATTCGCGGTCCCGCGGTGCGTCGCCGGAAGAGGTCGTGTGGCGCCGGCATGGGTTTTTCAGCACCCTGCTAGCGTCGATCTGTGGCCGACGACATCGATGACAGGTTGGACGAGTGGAGGGCAGCGGTCGTGGCCGCGGCCGAACGCGTACTCCTCGAGCGGGGCGCGCTCGAGGTCGACCAGCTGACCGAGGCGCTCCTGACCGGCGAGTCCGAGCTGATCGAGGACCGTGCGACCATCGAGCCCGAGGCGGGTGCCGCCGAGGAGGTGCTCGCCGCGCTGCGTCGCAGCGACGCGTTCTGGGGGCTTTCCGACGGCCGCCTGGCTCCCGTCCTCCACCATCTGCGCCGAGCGACGTTCACCCACCGGCTGAGCCGGACAGAGCTCGAGCGGGAGGCGATCGATCTGGTCCCTGATCTGGTCGCTCTCGCCCTTCCTTCGTCGTGCACCCTCGGCGATGGCACCCAGCTGGTGGTCACCGACGTTGGACGGGATAGTCGGGCGACCGACCACGGCTCGCTGCTCGGTCCGACGGGTTGGCTGGCCGCCTACTCGCCGGGTGATCTCATCGCGGTCGGCTATGACGGCCACGCTGTGCGCCTCGAGTCGGTGGCCGAGATCGGGCTCGGGGATGCGGCGGAGCATGCGGTCCGTGTGGACCTGCGCTCGACTTTCGCCGCGCTCGACTCGAAACGCACGCCCGAAGCTCACCAGCTCGTGGTGGAGACGACGGGCCGGCACCCGACCAGCTTCGCCACCGGCGTGGCTCCGGTCGCCGAGCTGCTCGCCGCTTCGGGCCTCCGGGTTCGTGGGGCGTGGGTCGGCCCGGTCGACTCGCCCTGGATGACTCCGCTCGAACAGGCTCGCGAGCGCCGACTCGCGGAGCTGATCCCCGAGGCCGACGACGAGAGTCGATCCTCGGCGCGTCGGGCGCTCGCCGCCTGGCATGCCTGGATGCGCGCCATCGATGACGGTGAGGACACGGTCCGGGACACAGATCCCGACGGGAGGGCGCGGCTGCTCAGCGACATCGATCGCGGCCCGGTCCCGGCCGTGCTCGGTGTCGTGGCGAGACACGGTCGGCCTACGGTCTCGGTCCGCCGGCTCGGCGCCTGGGCGGAGTCGTTGGCGGATGGAGCAGATTTCCCCACCGCCGGGGTGAGCTATCTTCGCGCGCTGGGCGCCGACGCCGCGGGCGACATAGCTGGGGCCGAAGCGCATCTGAATGCGGCGCTGAAGGTCCGCTCGGAGGACCGGGCGTCCCTCGTCATGCTCGCCGAACTGGCCATGGATCGCGGCGACGCCCAGCTGACGTTGGATCTGTTTCGGCGGGCTGGGCATCGACCGGAGGCGGAGTTGTTGGCCGAGCTGGAGCCCTTCCTCGTCGGAAAGTCGGTGAAGCGCAACGATCCGTGTCCGTGCGGGTCGGGCCGCAAGTTCAAGGCCTGTTGTGCGCGTCGACCCTTCCGCGCCCCCCTGGTGGACCGCTGCCGCTGGCTGCTGACCAAGGCCGCTCGCCACACCGCCCGAAGCGATCCGGCGATGGCCGAGTCGCTAACCCAGTTCTTGGACCCTTCCATCGCCGGCGACGCCACCGATGATCTGATCCGGGATTGCCTGCTCTTCTCGAGCAAGGGTCTGGCCCGCTACCTGGACGCTCGCGGAGATCTGGTCCCCGACGACGAGCTGGCCTGGGCCCGAATGTGGATCGGGCAGCCGATGACCGTCCTGGAGGTCCGCGATCGCGGACCCGACGGCGCCGTGGAAGCGGTTGACGTGCGCAGCGGAGAACCACTCGTGTTCATCGGCGAGCCGCCGATGGTCTCCGCCGAAGACGAGCTGGTGATCGCCCGCGCCCTTCCGATCCAAGACCAGTGGCTGTGGGCGGGAGTGGCGGTCGCCGTGCCATCGTCGAGTCGTGAGAAGGCGCTGACATTGTCCGAGCAAGAGATCGGCCCGTTGCAGCTCATCGAGCTTCTCGTCGATCAGCAGATGGCCAGCCTCACCTGAGCGTCGTCGGGCCCGCTCTCCGCTGTTACCCGCGTCGGTGACGATGTCGGGGGAGTCGTCGGTTGCCATGGGCTGACGCTCGAACGGCTCAGTCAGAGCAAGCCACGCCGCCATGACATCTTCGCTAGGCGTCCCCCTCCCGCACCCGCGTTCGTGTTGCTGGTCGACACCGTCGTGTTCGTGTCCGCTGCGGACCGAGACGAACCTTCCCACGAGCGGTGCGGGCATCTGCTCCAGGCCAACCGGGGTCAGCTCGCCACGACTGGCCCGGTTGTTGCAGAAACATCCTGGATGATCGAATCTCGGCTCGGGCCCACGGCCGAATCGGCCTTCGTTGGCGCGGTCGCCGCCCGCAGAATCGAGGTGGTCGATCTCACGCCAGCCCTCTACGCGCGGTGTGTCACCCTGATCAACACCTACGCCGACCTCGGGCTCGGCCTGGTCGATGCCAGCCTCGTCGCAGTCGCTGAGCACCACAAACAGACCCGCATCGCGACCTCAACCATCGCGACTTCACCGTCGTGCGCCCCACCCACACCACCGCCTTTGAGCTCCTCCCCGGACCCGGCTGACCCCGCCCAGTTTGTCGGAGACGACGAGCATCACCCGCTCCCTGCGTCCATCTACCGGTCTCCCAGCCCACCGAGCGCGCAGACCAGACCAAAGAGTGAGGTCTTGGCCCCTTCCCCGCACGACTATGGGTAAAGGGTCTGACAGTCAGGACGTACGAGGGGTTTGGGTCCCGGTGGAGTCTGATCGCCCGCGCCCTTGTCCGACAGAGTGGCGGCCAGGTCCTGACCTCATTCTTCTCCCGAACTCGGCTGACCCGACACTGATTCGACGCCGACAGACGGGTCCTCATCGACGGCCCTCAGTACCCGGCCAGCTCGCTGCGTCGCTCGATATTGGCGGAACCGGCCGCCTTTTCATGGGCGGTGGGCCGCAGTCGGGACGGATCAGCAAGGCCGCGGCGCCGTCGATGAGCATCGCGACGGAGTTCGGACCCGACGGGGTCGAGCAGGGGCCCGCCGGGCCTGGGGCCCTCGCCAAGCTACCGAGCGAGTGACCGCTCACGTGGAGCGAGCGAGTGGTCTCAGTCAGTCAGGGACACACGATGGTATTCCCAGCTCTCGCTATCGATCCTCCACACGTCGAGGCTTGTCGGTGGGTCGGGGTATCGGTCAGGGATGATGATCCACAGAGACGAGAGCGCGTCCGGTAGTTCGACGGCCGTGTCAGGTGCGTCCCGGTAGTCGTCCACTCGGATGTGGACCGCTTCGGGTATCGAGGGGTCTGCCACCCGGATGAGATGGCACTCGTCGGCGCGGTTCAGCGTACGGCTGAACTGCTTGATCGCTTGGCCGGTTGACTTATCGCGAAGAGCCCGATTGGTCAAGGCGACAATGAGGTGATCGTCCTCGAGCCACGTAGCCGGGCTCGATCCAGTGAGGTAGATCTGCCAACCGGGATCCGTGGGCACGCCCTCATTCCTCCAGACCATGCCTCTCCCCTCGCCCAACAGCTCGATGACATCCTGTCCGTCGAACTGACCCTGGTTTGGACGTCTAGTCTCGAGGTCGGCGAGGAAGGCCTCGGCCTCCTGGTGGATGCGGCGGTAGTCCGGCTCCGAGACCCGCCGAGACGCTCGACAGCTTTCTCGAGACGATGAAACAGCACGAGCCGGCGATCCGGGACCAACCGTGGCTGACGAGTGAGCAGTGGGCGTCCCTCGACGACTACCGCAACTCCGTTCCCTTGCTCAGCCGGCTCGTCGGATAGCTCATGCGGCCAACCGCGCGGCCGCTCGAGCGAGGCGGCGGACACAGTCATGGGCCAAATACCTGCCACCACGATGAGGGCCGCCGCGAATGACGACTCGACGTTCCGACGAGCGGGCAGGTCCCTCAGGTCCGCGTCGGGGAGCTTGGACGAAGCGACCTCGAGCATGGCCGGCGTGGGGTCGACCCCGATCACCCGCCAGCCCCGCCGATGCAGGGCCAGGGCCTTGCATCCAGTGCCACACCCGACATCGAGAGCGACCCGACCGTCGCCGGAGACCTCGTCGAGTACGACAGTGACAACCCGATGCTCGAGGCCGGGGAGCGTTTGACCGACCCCCTAGGTGATCGAGTCGTGCGGCACGGGGTAACGCGGGTGGTCACGAGACCTCAGCTGGCCGGTACGAGCTGGATCTCCAGCTCGACGATGACCTTGTCGCCGATGAGGACTCCGCCGGCGTCGAGGGGGACGTTGAAGTCGACGCCGAAGTCCTTGCGGCTGATGGTGGCGTGGCCAGTCCGGTGGGTGCTGAGGTCGTGGTCATGGTTGGTTCCTCCCGGTTTCGATTTGCTTGATACATCATGCGCATCACCAATACATGATGCATCAAGTACTTGGACGGGGCGGGCCGATTAGAGTCGACGTCATGAGCGACGGGCCGTGGC
>Ga0316190_10001265_pt1 | contig 18210 bp, 14 predicted proteins | sample Eddworburrow2_MG_FD_204929 | JGI IMG/M metagenome (GOLD analysis project Ga0316190, IMG submission 204929) | Coastal sediment microbial communities from Maine, United States - Eddy worm burrow 2 | ecosystem: Environmental > Aquatic > Marine > Coastal > Sediment | place: USA: Maine | collected... | reverse complement strand
CCACGCGGCACGGCGAAGACCCTGAAGTCACCATTGGTATCACTTCTAGTCATAAGACCGGTGTCCAACTCGATACTGACGCCAGCCAGCCCCAGGCCGGTCTGGCCATCGACTATCCGGCCATAAATATCGGCCGGACCGGCGTCCTGATAGGCACCTTCTCTGTTCAAACCCTGATTGATCTGCAATTGCTGTCCGGCTACCACACTGACAGTACCGGTGACAGGATAATAACCCTCCTTGCTTATCGACAGGGTATAGTCGCCCGGTTCGATGGTACCCAGGTCAAACTGACCGGCGACATCGCTGGCCTGTGTATACGACGCAGAACCCGTCAGTGTAACCGAGACGCCGGGCAAGGGTTGGACATCGGTTGCAGTAAATACACGGCCAGAGACCAGCCCCTGTTGCGGCGCCTGGGCCAACACCAGATTACCGGCTAGCGTAGTTTTGCCGACCGTAGTACTGACACCAGTACTGGCGGGCAGATAACCCGACTTGTTGGCAACGACAGTGTAATCACCAGCGCTCAGCGTCGGAAAGACATAATAACCCTCATCATTGGTCTGGATGACTACCCCTTCGACCTGCTGGATGGTGACCGTGGCGCCAGGCACCGGTTCACTGGTTAGAGCCTTGAGCACGTAACCCGCCACTGGCGCGGAGCGCGCATCCTGATTGGCCTGACGATCATAGGCCTGCAGTGCGCGCGCGATCAGTGCCGTTTTATAGACATCATCGCCCCAACTGCCGTTAGGTTCCTGCAGTTGTCGCAAGGCATCTGCACTGTTTGTTAACAGGACCACATCCTGCATCTGCGGCAGGATGGCCAGCATCGCCAGCGCCGTTTCAAAGGTCTCGGGCCACAGTCCATGGGCATCACGTCGGGACAACAGGAAATTTTGTCCTGCAGTCAGCGCCGCCGGAACTGCCGTGTACAGCTCTCGAAAATGCCACAATGCCAACAACACCTGGGCCGTCACATAAACGGACGCCTCATTGGCACCATCCTGCCAACCGCCATTATCCAGCTGATGCTCCAGTAAAAAGCCAACGGCAAGACCACTAACCTTAGTATTGATTGGACTATCGGCAAGGGCCAACGCTTGCAAGGCAAAGGCCGTGTCCAGCGGAGTGCTGGCATATCCAGCATGGCCACCTAAACCACCATCGCTGTTTTGCCGACCTGATAATTCGCTCAGAACATCAGTAACTGGGAGACCCGCCTCACTGGCAATCAGAAAATACCGCCCCAGGTATTCAGTCTGTGCGAAAGGCACCTGCTGCAATTGCGCCACCAGAAAACCCAGGCCCTGTGTCCCGGCCACATCCCGTACTGCGGCGAGCTGTAAAGAATCGGCCGTAGCCTGAAATGGAGTGGCAATATTGTCATTGCCCACAATGGAACCATCGGGGTTTTGCTGCATTAACAACCAGTCATTAGCACTGGCGCTTGCCAGTGATGGCAAGAACATAACCAGCACGACACAACATCGCACTAATGCAGAAATTATTCTTGCTAATGAGAGAGCAACAAACGACATGAGATCCTTCTCTTTCGTTCATCAATATAGAGGTCCGTAATCTCCTTGATACAGACCGAAACCTGATTTTATATATTAGACACTAATTTAACAACCAGACTCAAGCAAGAAATTTCATGCGCATATATATACTTGAATACACGACCTCCTTTCCCGGCAGTAGAGCGCCAAAAAATCAACTGGAACAAAACATTATAGGCAGACACTACAACGAACATCTTGTATATGTCATTCAGGAACCAGCCCGGACTGGGCGAACTATCACAACGTACAATTCAGAAAAAAACGTCAATCAACATTAATACGGCCAGCATCCTCAACAACATCCTGCCTGGGTTTTGTCCGTTCTTCCCAGCGCTTGGCGCCGCGCTCGAGAAATTGTTTTTCATGTTCGGGCAATGGTCCACGCGCCAGTTGATTTTCCCATTCCCACAATGCCGAACGGGCCCGGCGGACAAAAGGATCCCCCGGCTCGGCCAGATGAATAAAGATACGCATAGCCCCCAGCGCGGCCTTCAGGTCACCACCATTTTCCAGCGCTACGGCCAGTCCCCAGTAGGCATTGGCCTGATAGGGGTCAAGATCCGTTGCCGTACGAAAAAAATCATGGGCGGCATGGTAACGTTTTAAACCCAGCAGGGCGTATCCCATATTGACATAGGCCTCAGGCATGCGTGGTGCGAGCTGGATAACACGATGTAAGGCCGCAATGGCATGTTCATATTGTTTGGCATGCAACATCATCACGGCCTGATCAAAACGTTGCGTCAGCTCATCCTGCACCGCCCCGGCCTTTGTCGAGCGTTGACTGGCAATCAGGGATCGCGCCGGGTCATAGGCATAATCGGGTGACCGCGCCAAAATCACGATAGCAGCAACCATTATCATTAACATCGCCAATGACAGCATCGAAGGCGTAGTCAGAACTGTTATATTTTTTTGCGTCATAGCGTTGATAAATGGGTTATGGGTTATGCAGGATTGTCTGCTCACCCCTAAGCCACCACATGCCCCTCACTCTACACCCATCACTAAATCACACCCTTATGCGCCGCCTCACTATAAAACGGTGTACCAAAATAGGTGAAAAAAGCAAAAACAAACACTGCAATAATCAAAACAGCGCCAAGGCGTAGCGGCACCTTGTAACTGACCCGCGCATGTAATGCTGCACCCAATAATAACCAGTTTAAAAAGGATGAGGTCTCCAGCGCATCCCAGGCCCAGTAACGACCCCAGGCATCCTGCGCCCACACCGCGCCGGCTATCAACATCAGGGTATGAAAGGCAAACGCAATCAACATAAAACGCCACGCCAGACCATCGATGATCTTGTCTGACGGCATAGTATGAAACCAGCTGCGAAATAACGGCCAACGTCTGAGCAATAAAACTCCGGCCAGACCACTACCAATCAGACAAAACGACAGAAACACCTTGCCAAAACCGACATGGGCCCATAACCAGTTATTGTGATAGGTTGGCGGCAACACACTATCGGCTGGCTCTATCAGCAATACCCACAAACCCAGCACCCATAACAGCGGTAACGCAACCAAGGCACTGCGACGCATCAGCGGTACCCGCCAGTACACCAGGGCATAAATCACACCCAGACTGAACAATTGACTGATCAACAATTCAAACAGATTAACAAACGGGCCATGCCCCAGTCGTAACCAGCGTTCGCCCAGGGTCACTACCAGCAAGGTTACACCGACCAGCAGCAAGCCCAGCACCATTCGTTCATTCATGGCATGCCTGGCCACACGACCAGCACGCACCGGGACAACATCATAAAAGGCACAAAATGTTGCCAGCGCATAGGCTGTCATAGCCGCATATAACCAGGGCAGTTCAGTCATCATTTCTATACCGTAACATCAATATGATAGTGAGTGGCCGACTCAAGCCGTTTTGCCGCCGGTCAGCGTTAGCGATTGATCATCAGCAGAGGGATTAATCAACAAAGGCTCAGCGGAAAACTTTTTCCAGTAATGTAATAACAAACCCAGTACTGCCAGGATCGCACTGATAAATAACCATGGCAGGGTCGGATCGTAGAACAGTTTAAAACCCATCCAGCTCGACAGCCGGTCGTAATGTAATGTGCCGCCTGCCAGCACCAATGATTGACCGGGCTGCAATTCCACACGCCGCCCCGACTCATTGATGACCAGTGTCCCTGCGGCACGGTTCGGCTCAAGCACCCAGGCGGCATCTTCCTGCAAGCCGGCATCTACCTGCAGCCAGAATTTTATTGCCTCGCCCCCAGGTGGTGTCCATTCGTTGGCCTGGCGAAAATATAGTAGCGGGTAGGATGGCATATTGATACTGCCACTGACCGTCGCACCGTCATCCGCTACCCAGGTCAGTCGTGGTGCAAAACCCTTATTAGAAGTGGTATAGATGCGATAACCATTCACTAATAACGGCCGATCATCACCGATAACCAGGGGCTGCATACGGCCATCATCATCGGCCAGGAGAATATGATTATGGGTCAGTCCGCGTTTCATGCCTGGACGATAATCCACGCTGAACCCTTTTTGAACAAAACGAATCTGCTCCAGATCGCCATCATGCCAGGGGCCCTGACGAACATTAAACAGTGCCTCTGAATCAAAGGCTGCATTATCTACCAATTCGATATGGGCCTCCATGGAGGTCAGGCGACCGATAGCCACCAGAACAACCACGGCCAGCAGACCGATATGAAACAACAGCAGGCCAGCGCGACGATTGATGGCTGGATTGATGATGATAGCAATAAGAAGGTTTAGCGCCAGCAGCAGCAAAGGCAACACCAGCACCCAGACCGGCGTGGTGACCGGGTTGTCATAACTCAGTGCGGCGCCTATGGCCAGCAATGCCATACCCAGCAGGGTCAGGCGGGTTGTACCCAGCCAGTGTAGCCAGCGCATCATGGCAATAACAGGCAAGCCTCGCTACCGGCGGCCATCCAGGCCTGTCCGGTTACGCCACTGCCCGGTGCTCCAGCAGATCCACAATCGGTCGGTGCCCACTCGCCACTGCGGGCAAAATTTTTCACCTTCAGCGCCGCGCCGTTGTAATACGGACCTTGATAATAACGCCCGGTTCCTGATGGGGAGAATCCGGTATAACGCACCTGGGTTCCCGGCGTCAGACCGGCCTCCAGCCCAACATCATTCAGATTGGCCAGAAACACCTTGTTTTTCCAGCCATGCGGTACAGCGACATGACAGAAACTGCACAGGAACGGCCGACCGAAGTTTTGATCTAACAGACTCGAATGGCCGACATGCAGGTTTTCTCCCCAGAACGGAATGACAGGTGAGGTTACATTGGCCTTAAAACCACTCTGCTGCACTGCCGGTGTGGGCGCCGGGCCAGGCGGCCAGTTAGCAACCGGCACAGCACGGCCGTACTGGTCATACTCATGGCAACGGAAACACAGGGCATTTGGCTGATCACGCCCAGACAGATTATTCCACGGCCCTTTGAGCAGGAAGTCGTCATCCGAACCATGCGGCCCCCAGGGATAACCATTCTCACCATTCTTGGGCACCGCACCATCGGTGACAAACGTTGACGAACCGTGACAATCGGTACAGTACATGGTCTGGGTGCCAACGGCGGCATTAAACGGCGGTCGCCAGTCATCGGCATTGGCACCGCGCTCTAAAGGATCACGCCCCGTCGGCTTCATCACCGGATGCCAGGAACGGTGATTATTGTTTTCATAATCGACAGTATTGCCACCGCCATCGAGACCGCTATAGGCTCCGGTCGGGGTACCCGATGTCCCTTCCCTCATATGATCATCCGGCGACTGGTATTCCATGGCCTGATTGGTGTACTGGGTCATCGAATTGGTGCCCGGCGGAGTACCGCCACCTGAGGAGCCCAGCATCGGTGGCGTGGCGCCATAGGTGTAATTTGAATGACACTTGAAGCAGAGCTGATATTCCCGTGTCAAGTAGGGCTCGCTAACAGCCGTTGTTCCCGCGCCATCACGACCCGGATCGCCGCGTTTAACCTCAAAACTGACCGGGTCCCCAACCACCGGGCCAAACTCCGTCGAACTGTACACCGGCTCGACACCCCAGATACCGCGTAATACACCCGAAGCCAGATTGGTATGCGGCACACCGTCTTCATGCTCGTGGGTACCCGCAGCATCCGGAATCGAGTTGTTGGCATTAAATAGACGATTCTTCATCACCCGGTGCGGGTTATGGCAATCGGTACACTCGGCATGACGCGAGCCCGGTCCAAGATTGGCCGGATCCTCAATAAAATCCTGTCCGACCTGGGTTCCCTGTAGTCCATCCGTGGTTCCGATGCTATGCGTCTCGGAACCCGCCATTTGATCGACGCTCTGGATCGGCATATGCCGCGCCATGGTGGTGAAATCGGTCTTGATGTCCGGCACTTCAAATGCGGTATTGATGCTCGGGTTCACCTGTCCCTGCAACACCTGACCATCAGCCGAGTGACAGGCCCAGCACACCTCTTCAACGGCCGGGTTACCACCCTGTTTATAACGGGCACCCGCTGAATCTGGATCCGTCGATATGGCTACTGGCCCGTCGGTACCCTCACGCAGGATTCGCCGTGAACCCTGCACGGTGTGCGGGTCATGACAGTTCAGACAGGCCGCCTGCCATACCTGCATATTGGCCGGAAACTCACGCAACTCGGCTGCAGCAGTATCGTAACGTTCATTGGCAACCGCCGGCAGTGCATGGGCAGAGCCGACCCAGCCGGCCTTGTCATGACAACCCAGGCAGATGATATCGTTCTGTTCATCAAACGTATGATCGTCAACGGGCGGTTGTTGCTGGAAGCGATTCACGCGCAGAAACTTGTTATTTTCACCGGCCACATCCGACTGTACATGCGGGTCATGGCAGGAGATACACTCGACCTTGTCGGTTTCGAGCGGCAGAAAGCTACCCTGCGGCAGGGCCGGGGGGCTACCGGCAACCCGCTCATTGAGATGCGGCTCTACAGCAGGGTCATACAATTCACCGTCACTGCTGGCCCGGGAGCTATCGAAGGTCATCGAAATCGGATGGTCATTGGACAGATCAACGCCGATTCGGCGGGTGAATCCGGTATCGGCACCGTGAGGGCCATCCGTAATCGTGCCATCCGGGTTGGTTCCGCTCATGGTGATACTCGGGTTTTCAACCCGGTTCAGCACATTAACCTGGCCCAGTGCAATCGTCCCGTCATGACAGGATAAACACAGTTTGGACTTGCCACCCGGCTGTGGAATCGGGTCCTCCAATGACGTCGAATCATAAACGGTATAACCGCCAGCATTATTCAGCTGCCGGTTCCACAACGGCGCCTTCGGCTCATCAGTGGCGCCGTGCGGGGTATGACAAAAGGCACAGATTTGCGATTCACTGGTCGCAGAGGCGGTGCGGTCAGTGCTGGCCGGCGGTATCACGGTGGCCGAAAAGTTATGTTTGGTATTGGCTATATCAGAGGTAATGGCTGCCTGCACGTATGCTGCAGGCAACAGAAAAAATGATACCAGGAGAGTTGGCATCACCCGGTTAGAAAAAGGAAAACTGAACAAAAGACGTCTCATGTATTACCCAGGTACTGAAAAATCACGATACGGCCATTAAAAGTATCCGCAACATAGACACGATCATCACGAACCCAAACACCGCCCGGCAGGAAAAAACGCCCGATGCTATTGCCCGTGCCACCAACAGGCAATAAGAACTCGCCTTTGTCGTTGAATATTAACAGATAATCGTAATAGGATTCTACTATATAGACATTACCATCCCGATCGACCGCCACCCCCTTGGGGCGCGGGGTATCCCCCAGATACAGCCCACGGCGGCCAAAGGAGCGCAGAAACCGGCCCTCGCCATCCAGCACCTGAATCCGGGCATTCAGGGTATCGCTGACATATAGCCTGCCGGCCGTAAAATTCAGGTAGGTAGGGCCGTTAAACAGCCCCTCCTGCTCCCCATGCCCCCCCAGCGTCCGTATCCAGCGCCCCTCATCATTAAATACCTTGATATCGTGGGCCTTGCTGTCGGCAATATAAATAAGCCCCTGTGCTGCGTCCCGAGCCAGACCGGTTGGGCGCAGCAAATCCTTATGGCAAATCTTACCCTGAGGACCCCCATTATTATCAAAACGGATGACACAACCGAGATCGGCATCGGCCACCAGGATTCCATTATCGGCGCCGGCAACAATCCCTACCGGGGTAATCAGGCGCGTCTGCTCATCGGCATACTCCCAAATCTGCAGGCCCTTCGAGGCCGTTGGCTGCCGGCCATCAAAAACATAGACGGCCCCACGACTGACGTCGGTGACAAAAATACGTCCGTCATCGGCGACATAACCATTCTGGGGCCTTTGTAACACTCGGAGCTGATGTTTTTTACTACCCAGTCCCACCAGCCAGCTAATGGCACGTTGAAACAACGAACGTGATTCAACAACAAAGTTTTCCTCTCCGGTCAATTGACCAACATAACGATAACGCGGTTTTTCCGGAGCTGCCGGCCACACCAGCCCGACCTCATCACCAGCGGCTGCCAGCTGACCGGCTTGTAACAACAAACCACTGATATCATCTCTTGGCACTGTCACCGTTGGCGCCGTCGCACACGCCGTCATCAACAACGGCAACAAACAAATGCAAAATAAACGCAGCATTAACATTCCTGGAAACACCCCGGGCCGGGACCCGGCACATGACCCGCCCGGCCCTTAACACACAGGCACAAGAGGCATCCTTGACGACAAACAATCATCCTGGCGGCAGCGGGAATGACACAGGCATAAATGAGCATATTGAATCAAGTTTTCCTCGGTAATCCATTGGGAGTTTCGCTGGATGCTTCCAGCGGCAGGTTACTACAACTGCTTAACGTTTATTGACCACAACCCGAATAACCTGAACACGACCGTTCAGGCTGTCTGCGACATATAACAGGCCATTATCGAGCCACATGTCAGTTATACGTTTGAAGCGACCCGGCGCACTGCCCGTGCCACCCAGTGTTTCAACAACCCGGCCGTCGACATAAACGCGAATCGTATTATCCATAAAATCGCTAACATAGGCCCGACCGTTACCATCAACCACTATGGCTGTCGGGAAGGTGACGCTATCCTGGTTAAAGGCATGCTGAAAATCACCCTCAAAACCCATCACCTGAACCCGTTGCTGGCCAAATCGGGTCGCAACATAAATACCGTCATCGCCGAAAGCCATGGCAGTAATCCCCATAAACTGGCCCTGACCCTGGCCACGGGTACCAATCGCGCCCTGCAATTGACCCGCCGCATTATAAACCAGCACATCATCATTAAAACCATCGGCTATATAAACCGTGCCGCTGTCCGGGTCTTCACTCACGCTGACAGGACGGCCAAGATTAATTGTGTCCTGAAAAATACGAATCAACTCTCCATGCCGATCAAAATGCAGCACCCGCCGGGCATCGGCATCGGCGATATAATAGGACAGATCCTCGGCTATATGGATATCCGTTACCTCGCCACTGACCACACCCTTCAAATCCTTGAGTATCGTCAGCCGATCAAAGGCACGCTCATATAGATACAGCAGGTCACTACCGGCATCGACAATATAAATATCATTACCATGCGCCGCCACAGCTACCGGGCGTATCAATCTGACATCGGCAAATCCAGTCACTTGATGGCCTTCAGTGCCACCGCTGATAATATCCCATTGATATAAACTGACTTCAGGCGCCGGTATGGCTGCCTGTTCAGCAACAGGGGCGACGTTGGCGCAGGCCGACAACAACAAAACCGGTAACAACAAGAATATGCGGGGCAGATATGTCATAGCGGTACCACGTGAAAAGCGGGACTGGTACTGACACAATGTGAGCGAGCGGCTCATGATGCCGTGTCAGCGTAACAAACTAACTTCGTTGGCAACGGAGTGGCAACGGCCGCAATTCATGGTTGGAGGAAACGCCACTTTTCCATGACAGACACCACAGTATTTCCCCTGAATAATCTCATTCATCGAGACCGGGTTGGCACCTTTCTGTGGTACAAATATTGCCGGATGACAGTTTGCGCAGGTTAACCATTCCGTATGCTGGCGATGCGGGAAACGTACATTCGGCATCGATGCCGTGTTCGTAAAAATGATATCGAAGTCAACCGGAAACATCTCGCCGGTGCCATCGACACTCTTGCGCGGATCAATCAGGCCCTGATCCAGCACCTTGACCCAGTCAACAATGCCGGCGCTGTCACGCGGAAAAGTCGCCATGGCATCATAGGGTTGCTGCAAATACTTGACCGTAACATTACTGGGATCATGTATGCCGTCGTCCTCAACATTGACAACATCACCTTTCAGCTGGAAATGGCGGCCCTTGGACCAGAACGGTTCATCCGGGTCAGTCGTTGCAGCCCACACTGATGTAGCAAGCAACATCAGCGATACCGCCAAGTATAATCCGACCACTCGTCTATTTATCAACATCATTAATACCCGGAACAAAGTCTATCAGTTTATCGCACACCAACGATTCGCAATGCGCGTTGCAGATGGCTGGTTGCACCCTGCAACATCTGGATCGCAGTTTTGTAATCACCTTCTTTGGCCTTGGGTCCGGACATCTCGTATATACCCCTGGCTTTTTCTACAAAACGCTCCATCAGCTCCCGCGATTGCTTGGGCGGATTTTTGTGTTCGATAGCAATCGGTATCAGTTCTTCATAACTCTTGTAACGCGACACCTCATATTCATATTCTTCCTGAGGATTATCAAAGGTCAGCGTATAGTCCATCGTTTCATCGGCCAGCAACTGGGTCAGTGCCTCCGTAATTGAGCGCTGCACCCTGGATAATTGCTTGTTGGCCTCGGCATATTGCTTATCATCGGCCAGCTTCTGGGCATCGGCAATCATCTTGCCAACCTGATCTATATCAAGATCGGGCAGATCCTTTTTACCCTTCTTCTGCATCATTTTCAGGTTGCGGCGATACGATTTTTCATAGGTATGCGCACCCTTAAGCAACTCTTCAAAGTGTACCCGCAACTCTGCCGCCTGTGCCTCACTGGGCACCAGCTGTGAGGCTGCTGTCATATTACGCAGGGCTTCATCAACAATGGCTATAGCCTGATCATCCTTACCGGCCGCAAGCGCAGACTTGGCTTCTTCCAGGCTGGAACGCGCCCCAGCCAGTATCTGTTTGGCCTCAGCATGGTTACTGGCATCGATACGTTTGGCAGCCGGCGATGATGCAATAAACATGTCAGCAAACATGACCTTCTGCTTGGCCTGGTTACCCGAAGTAAAGGCCGACTTCTTCGCCGCCTTTTTGCTACCCGGTTTACCAGCATCACGAATGCCGAATTCAACAGTGGACTCCTCGCCCTTGTTGACCACATGAATCTTGCTGCCCATGCTCTTGTGGTTACGACACTGGTAATAAACCACATCCGGGGTTTTGTCACCGGGTGTAAATGTCACCACCCCCTGATAGGTATAATTACCCTTAACACCATCTGTCAGCGTAGCCGCGCCCCATCCCTTGGCACTTTTAGACAGGTAAAAATCATGCTGGACACCGGTATCCACCTTGAAGGTGTAGGTCTGACCCCGAACAACAACCAGTTCCTTGCCCTGCACACCATTAACTATCAGTGCTTTTTCGCTGCCGACACCGTAAAACAGGTGACTGGAATCCTTGATCCCGGAACTAACAAGAAAGGTATTCGGTGGAATTGTCTGATCAACAACCTCAGCCACAGGGGCTGGTGATACTGCCGGGGCCGGCGTGGCAACCGATGGCATGTCAGGCTCAGCGAGCTGCTCAGCAACAACTTCGCTGGCAACATCTTCGGCCTGCGCCGGTTCTGCAACCGGTGCAGCGACTACCGGTGGCGCCTGCTGCATCACCGGTTTCACTTCAACTGCTACAACATCCGGTTCAGTCTGTTGAACAACCGGCGCAGCCGCAACAGATGTTGCTGGCTGATTCTCAGCTTCAGTAGCTGTATCAACAGTGGCACATGAGGAAACAAACACTGCTGTCATACCACTCAGCAGCGCTACTGCCACCCTGTTTCTGAGCACCGAGATTTTCATATCAAACATCACCGTTTAATCTAGAGCTCCGCTTATTTCCACGGATTCTTTACGCTGGCCTCACTAAGCGGTGGCTTCCAGCTAGCCGGTTTCGGCTTGGAATGACACTTCTTACAGGTCTTGGTAGTAATCGGGAACGATACCTTACCATGACAGACACCACACTTCTGACCCAACAGAATGGCCGACATATTGATCTGGTTGGCACCCTTCTGTGGAATAAAGATGGCTGGATGGCAGTTCGAGCAAAACAGCCATTCTGTATGCTGGCGATGCGGGAATACCACATCAGGCATAGAGGCCTTAACCGGACGCACAATATCCAGGTCCATAACAAACGGCTCTTCATTCGGATCGACACGATCCCAGCGTGGTTTCAGTGCCCCCTGGTCAATGGCCTTGACCCAGTCAACATAGTTACCGAACTCGGAAGTTGGCAGGCCATCATATGCTTCCAGCGGTGGCTGGAGGGTATGGGTGGCTTCATTAGCCGGGTCATGGATGCCATCTTCAGGTGGTGGCAAATTCTTTGACTTCGGCTTTTTCAAATTCCGGTTAAAGGTATTGGCTCCGGATACCGCCGCTGCCAGCTGGATGGTTCCAGCCTGAGCAGAGCTGTCACTCGCCACATCTTGCGCCTGTACACTGGTAGACATCAGGGCTGCCAGTGCAAAGGAAAAGATTGTCACTTTCATTCTCATGATTCGTTTCCCTTAAATTTCTGTCACGTTACTTCTTTTTCTTGTCAGCAGTTGGCTGTGCCTGCGCCTTGTTTCCACCCAGCGGCTTGTAAGCCGGGGCGATCAGACGCTGAACGGTACTGCCATGAAAATGTGTCGGTGTACCCGGTACACCCGAGTGACACATGGCGCAGTTTTCTACCGACCACGCAACCTCACCATTATGACAGGCGCCACAGAACTTGCCTTCAATGATCTTGGCCATGGTGATTTTGTTACCACCCGCCTTGAACTGAAAGCCGAGATCGGCGTGACAAACCTTGCAGCGGAAACGAATACGATGGAACCAGTGCGGAAACACCGCCGGCCGCATGCCGGCCGCATCGGCATAGTTATTGATGACAACATCGGCATATTCAGCTTGTGCCGGTTGTGGCATAACCAGCGCACCGAGGTATACCAACACCCCCACCACCAAAGACTTCAATACAGCATTACGCTTGGTCGTAAGTGACATAGCAGACTTTCTCCTCATGAATTTTCACTTCTTACCAGCTTCACAACGCCCCCTCATCAGCCCGATAGCCCCCCTCAGGGCTATTTCCCCAAGGTTACTCCCCCCAGGACTACCTCAGAATCGCCGTGAAACCTGAATATAAAACAGGTCATACTCATCGCTGTCCAGCAACATTCCTGTTCTGCGCCAGCTCACCCTGGCATCCAGCAGGCCTATACTATAGTCCAGCCGGTTTTCCCACTCATCACGATCCACCCATTCATCGGTAATAGCCTTTGACAGCCGTAAATCCGACACGAATCGCAATTGCGGGACACCCATTATACGGGAATGCTGATAGCTCATTTGTCCCGTAGCGGTGCTTACTGTATCACTGTTGCCCGATCCATTGAAGTCCCTGTGGACATTTTGCAGTGTTAAATTACCATTTAATGATTGCAGACGGTCTATATTCCAGTTTCCGAGAAACTGAAAATTGGCAAATTGCTGGTCACTTACCGTAGCGCCGGACTGGCGCGAATCCGCCAGCGTCAGCTGCACCATCGCCATTCCGTCCCCTCCATGGCGATCCCAGGACAGGCTGGTGGAATGATTGACCTGGGTTGTATCACTATCTACTCCATTATCGCTCAGACGTGTACTGGCACCCGATTGACTAAAACTCAGGCGCCAAGTCTCATTGCGCGACGGCATCCACAGCTTCTGGGCGTCATGTCCGACACTGACATCCTGATTGCCACTGCGGTCACCATCAGCATCACGCAGCTGGGCTGCGGCCGAGGTGTACCATTGCCAGGTAGCGCCGCCAAATAAATCATGAATATCCGATTGATACAGGGCGCCCAGACGCTGGCGCGAAGCCGTCACCTGGCTGCCGTCGTTATCACTGGAGGAAAAATCGGTATTGGCGTCCAGACGCAGGTTTTTGGTCCACTGGTATAACATACCGGCCGTAGCACTCATATTCTGCACCGCCATACTGGCCCCGCTCGTGGAACCATCCAGATCATACAGCCGCACACCACCACTGACCGATAAAGGCCGGTCTTCCGGGCGCCAGAAAATAAAACTGGAAAGCTGGGCCAGGTCCGTCGTGCTATCGGCCTGATTGGTACTATTCAACGGCTGGACCGAGGTCCGCTCATAATTGTACAGACTGGCCATTGAATCGATACGCAGGGCGCGGTCAGGATAGTAGAAATGATCAACATTGATCACCTGGGTCTGCGTATTTTGTGACAGGACGGAATAATCACTGTCCTGGAAGCTGGCCTTTGCCGTAACCGTCTGCTGCGGTAAACGTACGCTCATGTCGGCCCCGAGCTGCCAGTCAGCATAAACATCGCTACCCGATTCCCAGCGATTGTTATCATAATAGGCCTGCAGGCGATGGCCGTCCTCGGTAAAATAACGCTGTTTTACGGCCAGGCGCCGGGTATTGTACTCACGTCCACCCAGCCCAGTTAGCGGATTATCGCCGCTCACGGTCTCAACCCGGCTGTCGCTGAGGCGATAACTCACCTGTAAAGGTGTGCGACTCTGTGACAACACCCCCAGGTTCAGATCACCCGTCATGATGGTTGCGCTGTTCGTCGTCTTAGCACCACTATGGATCGTTTCACTTTCATCAAAGGTACCGCGAAAACCAAGGTCAACGGTTGCCAGCCATGGCTCCCACAACCAGGTGCGTGCCTTCACAGAACCGCGCATTTGATGACTGATCGACTCCCCGGCCACAGCACTATCCAGCGAGCGGTAACTGTAACCCAGGTCACCGCTGGTCTCGATCGGGGCATCAAATAGCCCGGCCGCCTGCAGCGGAAGGGCCATAGCAAGCAGTGCTGCCAGCAAGGTACGCGACAACATCTGTTCGCCTGTAATTAACGCCGCCCTGTTAACCTTCATTGCTCATTTTCATCTCATGCCGATGCACCGGCGTTTGCTGACGCAACCCTTCAATCAACTGTAACCAGGCCTGTTGTTGTTGCTGCCTGAGCAACAAACCGCCGGCCCGCTCACGCACCTGCTCAAAATCATTCAGTCGAGCCGCCTCCCGGCCATCCAGACGAAACAGGGCAAACCCCTGTAACAGCCGCAGCGGTTCAGCGATAGCCCCTATCTCCAGGCCTTCGATATGCTGCTGCGCCTCCGGCGCCAGCATACCCAGGTGTACATAACCCAGATCCCCCCCCTGCGCCGCGGATGCATCACTCGAATGCAGCCTGGCCAGCTCGGCAAAATCGGCCTTACCGTCACGCAGGCGAGACAACAGGCGTTGCGCCTCCTGCTCAGCAGCCTGCCACTTGGTCTGTGGCGCCCAGGCCTCTACCCCCAGCATGATCAACGACAGGCGTAAACGCTCCGGCGTCGTAAACTTGTCCGGATGTGTCTGATAATAGGCCCTTACGGCCTGCTCATCCGGCTTACCGATCTGCGTCACCTGCTGCCTGAGCTGGGCGATCAGATCACGTTTCTCCACCCCATCGCGCAACCGAGCAATCAGGGTCTCCTGCTGCTGGAGCCAGACCGGATCATGACGGTAACGCTGCCGGGTCTGCTCGATCACAGCCTCCACATGAGCGGCCTGTGCCTGCAGGCCGCGCCGCCGCGCCTCCTGCACCAGTAAAACCCGGTCAATCAGTTCCGCAGCCATCTCTTCACGAAAGGCCTTTAACTCGGCCTCCGGCACCTTGCCATGATAATAACGCTGGCGCAGCCCGGCCTCGACATGGGCCTCATACTCAGCTACCGAGATCACCTCGTTACCTACAGTGGCAAACAGCGCCTCTGCAACGGCAATCCCGCTAAACAGCAGGGCAACAAACAACACCGCTGCTTTCATAAATGACAGCCCCTGCCACAAAACCTAAACACACCCATGCCCTGTGGACCACACACCATGGCCAATAATCCGGCTATTTGTTATGACACGTCAGACAGACAGCGCTGCCTTTAGGGTCGATACGCAGAAACGTCGGGTTGTAATCAACATGCGGGTCATGACAGGAGGCGCACTCGACATAGGGCTGCGGCTCACCGGGATAGGCACCGGCCGTGGCGGTGCGGGTGTAGAGTTTCATATCGGTTTTTTCAAAATCGGCCGTAGCCCCCTCGGTCGTGGTATTGACCCACCATACGCGCTGGGTACCGACATATTTGGTTTCGGCCAGATTAAAATCCCTGTCACGACCCGGGCCGCTGGGATTGGTATTGGAATAACCACCGCCGGCAAACTGCACGCTGACCGGATGGTCATTGGTCAAATCCTTACCCAGATTGGTCACAACCGTCACCGGCCCGATCCGTCCGGCCACGGCTGCGGCCTGACCGGTCCAGCGACCGGCGGAAAAGGCCCAGACATCACTACCCGAACCGGGTTCATTAATGACGGAATCCATGGCCTGGGTGCCGTCATGGCAGGATAAACAGGCAATCGAAACCGAGCCGATGGGCTCGATATTGGCATCCAGCGTTGTAGTGCCACGCTGGTCATAGGTCTGGAAACCCGTCGGATCCAGGTTCCGGTTCCACAGGGGCACGGCTGCCGCCGCATCACCACCATGCGGGGTATGGCAGAAGACGCAGATTTCCTCAGTGCCACTGAAGTTACTGGCGGCATTGATGCCGGTGCTACCCAGATTGTGTTTGGTATTAAAGATACCGGCCGTCGCCGCCTGTATGGATATCACCAAGCCCACGGCGCAACAGAGAATCAATCTGTCGAAACGCATAATTCCCACCCCTGTCAAACGAGGTATTAGTATAGCCCAGAGAATCGTGCGTGATAAGTGGTTATTTTATATGAATATGGTGAAGGCCGGCTAAGAGCGGCTCCGCCGCGACAGGCCTCTGCTGGCACTGATCCATCGCGGCAGAGCCGCTCCTACAAAAACACGCCCGCCAGACATAAAAAAACCGGGCCAAAGGCCCGGTTCAGGTATACCGCTTTTATAATTATTATAATAAGCGTCTACTGCATCAACTTAGAATGTTGCTACGAGATCAAGATAAGTTGCTGAGTAGTCATTAGCTGAATTGTCTTCGCTATTGTCGAAGTTCTCAAGAGCGATTTCGATGTTATCAGCCACATGATAACCGACATGCAAGGTTGTTGTGTCTATCACATAACCGGCGTCCGTCTCTGAGTTGTCGATACGAGCCTTAACATTCAGACCGTTACCCAGATCATAACCAACCGTTACACTGTAGGCATCGATGAGATCAGATGTCATGTAGTCCAGACCGGCAGTCAGGGCTTCCATAGTGTAGGCAACCGTGATATCAGTCAGGTCGTCGGCATCGGCAGATACCATAGAAACACCGATATCCAGGCCATCCATTACCGAACCAGAGGCGGCAACCATAACGGCGTTAGCAGCATCATCAACGGCTGTGTTAACCGTTGGGTCATTAATCAGCCCAACCGTTACATTGGCAGGACCGGCCATACCAGAGAAGGCCAGACCGGCAACGTTAGTCAGACTCAAGGCATCATAAACACCGAATACCAGACTGTTAGAGGCAAAGTCCATATCAACGATGTCCTGAGAATCAGCTGACAGACCACTGTTAAATGCACCCGCTGTCAGGTTCCAGCCACCCAGAGGCGTTGTGAAATTGGCCTGCTCGATGTTGATGTCACCACCGCCATTAACGGTATCGATATCTACACGCACACCGTTGTTCTCGAAATCAACCTCAGCCTCGTGAACGCTGAACTGTGTTTCACAGACGTTACGAGAAGGGGCTGTCAGATCACAAGCCGCTGAATCATTGGCCATCATCCAGACAGTCTGGGCAAAACCAGAAACGTCAGCAGCCTGGGCTGCGATTGGTGCGCTCAGGGCACCTGCAATTGCGATAGCAATCAGTTTTTTATTCATCTTTTATCTCCTCAAATATACTCAGAGTGTTACTCATTCAAAAATCAAAATTGGTTAACGTTAAACAACCACGCTCTTTATAGACCACCAAAAACATGAATGCAACATTTTTTTTCAAAAAAACCACTAACTTGGACTTTATGTTGTAAAAATGTGACAAGGTGCACAAAAAAATACAGCCTTGTTGCTGAGGGAGCGTAACGGCACAAACACAGGAAACTTTAATCTGAAGGGTTTGGGACGCGAGCGTATGGCGTGTTCTGGATCAAATTTGGGTTATGGGTTATGGGTTATGGGTTATGGGTTATGGGTTATGGGTTATGGGTTATGGGTTATGGGTTATGGGTTATGGGTTATGGGTTATGGGTTATGGGTTATGCAAAATTATCAGGCGGCCTGTCGCCAGCAATCAACCCTCCTCACTCCTCACTCCTCACTAATATAATGTCAGATACACCGGCAACACCCCGGTA
>Ga0316190_10001264_pt1 | contig 18219 bp, 15 predicted proteins | sample Eddworburrow2_MG_FD_204929 | JGI IMG/M metagenome (GOLD analysis project Ga0316190, IMG submission 204929) | Coastal sediment microbial communities from Maine, United States - Eddy worm burrow 2 | ecosystem: Environmental > Aquatic > Marine > Coastal > Sediment | place: USA: Maine | collected... | reverse complement strand
TTTACCTGCCGGAGGCGCATACGGACTTCGTCTTTGCGGTACTGGCAGAGGAACTGGGGCTGCTCGGCGTTTGTACCATTATCGTGCTCTATGGCGTGCTGGTGTGGCGGGCGTTTGTCATTGCTTCACAGGCGGCCAGGGCGGAGAACCTGTTTGCGTCCTACCTCGCCTATGGCATCGGTATCTGGTTCGGGTTGCAGAGTTTTATCAACATCGGCGTCAACATGGGACTGCTGCCGACCAAGGGACTGACCCTGCCGCTGATGAGTTATGGCGGTTCCAGTATGGTGGTGATGTGCGCTGCCGTTGCCTTGTTGCTGCGTATTGATTATGAAACGCGCTGCACCGCGGCCGGCATGTCCGCCAGTGGCATTGCCGCCGCCAAGCGCCGCAGGTCAAACGCATGATGACGGCGACAGCAAACAGGCGGCCGGTACTGATCATGGCGGGTGGCACCGGTGGTCACGTGTTTCCGGCACTGGCCGTGGCGGCAGAGTTATCGGCGCGGGGTGTTGCTGTTTCCTGGCTCGGTACGCAACGGGGGCTGGAGTCCCGCGTGGTGCCGGCCGCCGGTTATCCGCTTGAGACCATGCGCGTGTCCGGCATCCGCGGCAAGGGTGTGCTGCGCATGTTGCTCGCACCCTTCATGTTAATGATCGCACTGTCACAGGCACTGATCATCCAGTTGCGCCTGCGCCCGCTTGCAGTACTGGGTATGGGTGGCTTTGCAGCCGGTCCCGGCGGTGTCACTGCCTGGTTGCTGCGTCGGCCCTTGCTGATACATGAGCAGAATTCGGTGGCTGGCCTGACGAATCGCTGGCTGGCGCCACTGGCACGGACGGTGATGGAAGCGTTTCCCGGCAGCCTGCCGGCACGGCGACATGCGCTCCACACCGGTAACCCGGTGCGCGCTGAAATCACGCGCCTGCCCGCACCGGCAGAGCGTTTTGCAGAGCGCACCGGTGCGCTACGCGTGCTGGTGATTGGCGGCAGCCTTGGAGCGCGTGCCCTGAATGAAGTGATGCCGGCAGCCGTCAGGCAGTTAGCCGCTGGTCAGCCATTGGAACTGCACCATCAGACCGGCAGTGCAGAGCAGGCGTCGGTGCAGGCAGCCTATGCCGCGCTGGGCAGGGAGGTGCGTGTCGATGCCTTTATCGACGACATGGCTGCCGCCTACGCATGGGCAGATGTGGTGATCTGTCGTTCCGGTGCCCTCACCGTTGCGGAACTGGCGGTAGTGGGTGTTGCCTCGGTGCTGGTGCCATTTCCGCATGCCACGGACGATCACCAAACCGGCAATGCACGCTTCCTCGCCGATGCCGGTGCTGCAATCCTGATGCCGCAGGACACGATGAACGCGGAGAAACTGGCCGGTTTGCTCTGGGATTTCTCGCAACAGCGCAACATGCTGCTGGAAATGGCCTGTCGTGCACGCCAGCTGGCGATGCCGGATGCCGCCCGCCGTGTGGCCGAACAGTGTCTGCGTGCTGCCGGTGTCGAACCGCAGACGACGGATCGGGGGGCGGCAGCATGAGTGCCCTGCATCCCACGGCGGTTGCGCAGCCTCATGGTATGGGGCGTGTCAGGCAGGTGCACTTTGTCGGTATCGGCGGGGCCGGCATGAGTGGTATCGCGGAAGTGCTGCATAATCTGGGCTACGACATCAGTGGCTCGGACTTGCGTGACAATGAAGTGACGCGCCGTTTGTCCACCCTGGGTATCAAGGTGCTTGTCGGGCATGCTGCGGCGAACCTGTCAGGCTGCGATGTGGTCGTGGTGTCAACGGCGATTGCCGCAGACAATGCGGAACTCGTTGCTGCCCGCGAGCAGCGTATCCCGGTTGTGCCGCGCGCTGAAATGCTCGCCGAGTTAATGCGTTTTCGTTATGGCATCGGCGTCGCCGGTACCCATGGCAAGACCACTACCACCAGCCTCACCGCCAGTGTACTGGCCGAGGGCGGTCTGGATCCGACCTTCGTGATTGGCGGGCAGTTGAACAGTGCGGCCACCAACGCGCAGCTGGGCTCCGGGCACTACCTGGTGGCCGAGGCCGATGAGAGTGACGCCTCTTTTCTGTATCTGCAGCCGTCGATGGCGGTGGTGACCAATATCGATGCAGATCATCTTTCAACCTATGAAGGTGATTTCGAGCGGCTGCGCCAGACGTTTATTGATTACCTGCATCATTTACCGTTCTACGGGCTGGCCGTGCTGTGCCTGGACGACCCGCAGGTGGCGAATATTCTTGCCGAGGTCACCCGGCCGGTCATTACCTATGGCATTGATTCCGAGGCCGATGTGCGCGCCGGCAAACTGCACCAGCAAGGGCAGCAAACCCATTTCCAGGTACAGCGTGCCGGCCATGACAGGCCTTTGTCCATTTCGCTGAACTTGCCGGGCCGGCATAACGTCCTGAATGCACTGGCCGCCATTGCCGTTGCGACCGAGCTGGGTGTCTCTGATGAGGCGATTCAGCAGGCACTGTCCGGGTTTCAGGGCATCGGTCGACGTTTCCAGATGGCCGGTGAAATACCGGTCGCTGCTGGCAGCGTGCTGCTGATCGACGACTATGCACACCACCCGCGCGAGATTGCGCCGACGCTGGCGGCGGTACGTAGCGGTTGGCCGGATCGTCGACTGGTGGTGGTCTTCCAGCCGCACCGTTATTCACGCACCCATGACCTGTTTGATGATTTTATACAGGTGTTGTCCGGGGTCGACGTGCTGGTGTTGAGCGAGGTGTATGCCGCCGGCGAGGCAACCGTCAGCGGTGCCGATGGTCGCTCACTGTCACGAGGTATTCGTGCACGTGGGCATGTTGATCCGGTATTCGTTGAAAATCTGGATATGTTACCGGATGTGCTGAATGACATTTTACACGATGGGGATGTATTGCTGACCCTCGGTGCCGGCGATATCGGTGCAGCCTCCGCAAAGCTGGCGGCTACTGCAAGGTGAAACGGGAATGATGGCAGTCGAAAGAACACATCACTGGCGCGGCGAGTTGAGAATCAACGAGCCCATGTCACGGCACTCCTCATGGCGTGTGGGTGGTCATGCGCGACGTTTCTACAAACCCGCGGATCTTGAGGACCTGTGTGATTTTCTGCGCGAGATGAAGCCGCAAGAACCCCTGTTATGGATCGGCCTGGGAAGCAACCTGCTGGTGCGTGATGGCGGTTTTCCGGGGACGGTGATTGTTACCTTGGGTGTGCTGACTGAAATGCAATGGTTGAACGACGTCACCTTGCGTGCCGGTACCGGTCTCACCTGTGCAAAGGTGGCGCGTGTGACGGCGAAGCAGGGGCTCACCGGGGCGGAGTTCCTGGCAGGCATTCCGGGATCCCTGGGCGGGGCACTGGCGATGAATGCCGGTGCCTTCGGGGGGGAAACCTGGGATCACGTTGCTGCTGTGGAAACCATAGACCGGACGGGGCGCCTGCATACACGCCTGCCGGAGGAATACCGGGTCGCCTACCGCACGGTTGAAGGTGTCGCCGACGAGTGGTTTGTTGCCGCACGGTTATCGCTGCAGCACGGCGATTCCGACAGCGCACAGTCAGCTATACGCGAGTTGCTGGCAAAGCGTGCCGCGACGCAACCGACAAACCAGTACAGCTGTGGCTCGGTGTTCCGCAACCCCCCCGGGGATCATGCCGCGCGACTGATAGAAGCTGCCGGCCTCAAGGGCAAGACGCTGGGTGGTGCCCAGGTCTCGGAGAAACACGCCAACTTCATTATTAATACCGGTGATGCCAGTGCGGCGGATATCGAAACCCTGGTAAACCAGGTGCAGGGCCGGGTAGAACAGTTGTTCGATGTGCGGCTGGAAACCGAGGTTCGGGTTGTCGGGGAGCATGCAGCGAGATGATGGCGGCATGAATAACAGTACCTACATGAACACCCGGGCATACGGCAAGGTGGTCGTGCTAATGGGCGGCTGCTCCGCCGAGCGGGAGATTTCATTGCGCAGTGGGACGGCCGTGTTGCAGGCATTGCAGGCTGCGGGTGTCAATGCCCATGGTGTCGATGCTGCTGACAAGGATTTGCTTGATACCCTGGTAAAGGGCAGTTTCAACCGGGCCTTTATTGCCTTGCATGGCAGGGGTGGTGAGGACGGCGTAATCCAGGGCCTGTTGCAGAGTATTGGCTTGCCCTTCACCGGTAGCGGTGTGCTCGGTTCCGCACTGGGTATGGACAAGTTGCGTACCAAGCAGGTGTGGCACAGCGCAGGCTTGCCAACGCCCGGATTCATGGTGCTTTCGAGCGCGGCGGATGTCGGTCGCGTGCAGCACACGTTGCAGTACCCGGTAATGGTGAAGCCCTCGCATGAAGGCTCCAGCATCGGCATCACAAAGGTTGATGAAGCGGATGGATTGATGGCGGCATGGCAACTGGCGGCTCAATACGATGACAGTGTGCTTGTCGAGCAATGGATCGAAGGCATGGAATATACCGCTGGCATTCTGGGTGTTGAAGTGTTGCCGCTGATCTGTCTGGAAACACCCAATGCCTTTTATGACTATGCCGCGAAATACGAGGCGCCTACGACGCGCTACCTGATTCCCTGCGGACTGCCTGCTGCGCAGGAAGCCGAATTGCAGGCAATGTGCCTGACCGCGTTCGCCGCGGTCGGTGCGACTGGCTGGGGCCGTGTTGATTTCATGCTGGATAATGACGGCAAGGCGTGGTTAATCGAGGTGAATACGGTTCCCGGACTCACTGACCACAGCCTGGTACCGATGGCTGCCAGTGCAAAAGGAATCGATTTCAGTCAGCTCGTCTGCCGGATACTGGATGCCAGTCTGGCTGCTGAAGCGACGCCGGGAAAGGAGGTTGACTGTGCCTGTTGAGAGAACATCAACCGTGCAGATGATAGCCGCCCTGTTGAAAGACAATGTGCGTACCATCAACGGCCTGGTGCTGATTACCATATTGCTTGCCATGATGTCTTTGGCGAAGCACTGGTTGTCGGATCCCTACCGCTTCCCGCTTGAGGTGGTCGAGGTCAAGGGTGACTTCCGCTATCTGGACAAGCAACGCTTGCAGGATGCCGTGGCCTCTCATGTAGAGGGCGGTTTCTTTACCGTCGATGTCAATGCGATACGCACAGCGGCAGAGCAGTTGCCATGGGTATACAAGGCCGCAGTGAAGCGCGTGTGGCCGGCTACCTTGCGTATATCGATAGAAGAGCAGCAGGCGATCGCCCGCTGGGATGAGCAGGGTTTCCTGAACATGAATGGCGAGCCGTTCTACCCGGAAGCGTCCAGCCTTGTTCTGCCGTTACCGTCGCTGGCAGGTCCGGAGGGACATGAACTGAAGGTGCTTGAAAATTACCAGCGTGTGACGCAAACGCTCGCCCCGCTGGGGATACAGGTTAGCCGCATGGAACTCGATAGTCGCCGTGCCTGGCACCTGCAGGTTGGAAACGGTGTCTTGCTGGAACTGGGTCGTGTGGATACGCGGGAACGTCTGCAGCGTTTTATACGCGCTTACCCGACGGTATTTGCCGCGCGTATCGAAGAATTGAAACGGGTTGATTTGCGTTATAGCAACGGTTTTTCAGTGAACTGGCAACAGTTGGCAGTGAATCCGGAAACGGACACACAGGGTTAGCAAAGCAGGGAATTATCGGAATGCCGAGGAAAGCAGAAAAAAATTTAATCGTGGGCCTGGATATTGGTACCTCCAAGGTGGTGGCCATCGTGGGCGAAGTCATGCCTGAAGGCGAACTTGAGGTCATAGGCATCGGCTCACACCCTTCTCGTGGTTTGAAAAAGGGTGTCGTCGTTAACATCGAGTCGACCGTACATTCGATTCAGCGTGCGGTGGAAGAGGCTGAATTAATGGCGGGTTGCCAGATTCATTCCGTTTTCGCGGGCATTGCCGGCAGTCATATCCGCAGCCTTAATTCTCATGGCATCGTCGCTATTCGTGACAAGGAAGTGATGCCGGGTGATATTGAACGCGTGATCGATGCCGCGCGGGCCGTCGCGATACCTGCGGATCAGAAAATACTGCACATTCTCCCGCAAGAGTTTGTGATTGATAATCAGGAAGGTATTCGCGAACCGGTCGGTATGTCGGGTGTGCGCCTGGAAGCCAAGGTACATATGGTGACGGGTGCTGTCAGTGCCGCGCAGAACATCATCAAGTGTGTGCGCCGCTGCGGGCTGGAAGTGGATGACATTATCCTGGAACAGCTGGCATCCAGTTACTCGGTGCTGACCGACGATGAAAAGGAACTGGGTGTTTGTATTGTCGACATCGGTGGCGGCACCACGGACATCGCGGTGTTTACCGAAGGCGCTATACGCCATACCGCCGTGATACCGATTGCCGGCGACCAGGTGACCAATGACATTGCCGTTGCCTTGCGCACGCCGACCCAGCATGCCGAGGAAATCAAGATCAAGTACGCCTGTGCGCTGACCCACATGGCAAGTGCCGAGGAAAGTATCGAGGTGCCGAGTGTCGGTGACCGCGCCACGCGGCGACTCGCCCGCCACACGCTGGCCGAGGTCGTTGAGCCGCGCTACGAGGAATTACTGACATTGATACAGGCGGAACTGCGTCGCAGCGGTTTTGAAGACCTGGTTGCCGCTGGCATCGTGCTGACAGGTGGCAGTGCCAAGATCGAGGGTCTGGTTGACCTGGCGGAGGAGGTTTTTCATATGCCGGTACGACTGGGTGTGCCCCAGTATGTGACCGGCCTTGTCGATGTTGTGCGAAATCCGATTTATGCAACGGGGGTCGGCCTGCTGTTGTTCGGTCATCACAACCGTGATCAGCGGTCGGTGGATATGGGTCTGGGTAAGGGCGTGCGGAGTGTATGGGAGAGGATGAAGGGCTGGTTTCAGGGAAATTTCTAGATTGTTGTTTTGACTGTGGCGGTGCGCTTGTGTTCCGAGAGGTTGGCACAAAAGCACTCTAATTTTTGTTTAATCATTGGGCTATTTTGTTGTTTCTGTTAAGGAGGAGACATCATGTTTGAACTTCTGGATACATGTGGACAAAGCGCGGTAATCAAGGTGATCGGAGTCGGCGGCGGTGGCGGTAATGCCGTTCAGCACATGGTAGATGCAAATATTGACGGCGTTGAGTTCATCTGTGCGAATACGGATTCGCAGGCGTTGAAGGGCATGTCTGCCCGGACCACGCTGCAAATCGGCGTAGATATCACCAAGGGACTGGGTGCCGGTGCCAACCCGGATGTCGGACGCCAGGCTGCGCAGGAAGACCGTGACAGGATCGCAGAGGTCATCGAGGGTGCTGACATGCTGTTTATCACCGCTGGCATGGGTGGCGGAACGGGTACCGGGGCGGCACCGGTGGTTGCCTCCGTCGCAAGGGAAATGGGTATCCTGACTGTTGCGGTAGTCACCAAGCCATTTACATTTGAAGGCAGCCGGCGACTGCATGTCGCACATAACGGTATCAAGGAGCTGAGCCAGTACGTGGATTCCCTGATTACCATTCCGAACGAGAAACTGCAGTCGGTACTGGGTAAGCAGATCAGCCTGCTGGATGCATTCCGTTCAGCCAATGATGTACTGCTGGGCGCGGTGCAGGGCATCGCCGAGCTGATTACCCGACCGGGTCTGATCAACGTCGACTTCGCTGATGTGCGCACCGTTATGGCGGAGATGGGCATGGCCATGATGGGGTCAGGTACCGCCAAGGGTGAAGACCGGGCACGAGAAGCTGCCGAGGCGGCGGTCGCCAGTCCATTGCTGGAAGATATTGATCTGATGGGCGCCAACGGCATCCTGGTCAACGTAACGGCCGGCATGGACCTTGCCATCGGTGAATTTGAAGAGGTGGGTAATACCGTGAAGGAATTCGCCTCCGAGAATGCCACCGTGGTCGTCGGTACCGTGATTGACCCGGATATGCGTGATGAACTGCGCGTTACAGTAGTGGCAACCGGGCTGGGTTCGGAAGCCAGGGCAAAATCGGTTGAGCAACAGCCGACACTGGTACACGTTAACAAGACAGCGGACGTTGACAAGACGACCGGTGGGGTGGACCTGGATCGTCCGACCGTGTTGCGTAATAAAAATAAAGCGGCACAGCGTGCACAGGCAACCGGTGGTAATTCTGCCGAGGACATGGACTACCTGGATATCCCGGCCTTCCTGCGCCGCCAGGCAGACTAAAGTCTGTTAAAAGCCTATGTAGACAAGGGGCCTGGCTGTTTGACAGCCAGGACCGTGTCGTGTCCCGGCTTGTCTATATATATTGTTTATGCTTGGATCGAATGCATGTATGGCCCCGTCATTTCGTGGCGGGTTTCCGCACCAATTTGGGTTGCTTCTATGCACAGCCATGTACCTGTGATACGATCCCCTCGGCTTTTCTGGTACTTGTCTGAGGAACACGGCTGAAATTAGAGGATTAAAGCCATGATTCGACAACGTACTCTCAAAAATGTGATTCGCGCCACCGGCGTGGGTTTGCACACTGGCGAGAAAATATACCTGACCCTGCGGCCGGCACCGGTAGATACCGGTATAGTGTTTTGCCGCGTCGATCTGGATACGGTGGTACAGATCAAGGCGCGCCCTGAAAATGTCGGTGATACCCGCCTGTCAACTACCCTGGTCAGTGGTGATGTACGGATCTCAACCATAGAGCATCTGTTGTCAGCCATGGCGGGTCTGGGTATTGATAACGCCTACATTGATCTGAGTGCGGCTGAAGTTCCGATCATGGATGGCAGTGCCGGACCCTTCGTGTTTTTGATCCAGTCGGCTGGTATCGAGGAGCAAAATGCACCCAAGCGCTTTATTCGTATCAAGCGTCCGGTGCAGGTAGAGGATGAAGACAAGGTTGCACGATTTGAACCGTTTGACGGCTTCAAGGTCGGTTTCACCATTGAATTTGACCATCCGGTGTTCAAGTCAAATACCCAGCATTCCGAAATTGACTTCTCCACGACGTCATTTGTGAAGGAAGTCAGTCGAGCAAGAACCTTCGGATTCATGCACGAAATCGAGCAGTTGCGGGAACGCGAGCTGGCCCTGGGTGGCAGCCTCGACAATGCCGTGGTGCTGGATGAATACCGGGTACTGAATGAGGATGGGTTGCGTTATCGCGATGAGTTCGTGAAGCACAAAATTCTGGATGCTATTGGTGATCTGTACCTGCTGGGACACAGTCTGATTGGTGCCTTCAGCGGTTATAAATCGGGACATGCCTTGAATAATACGCTGCTGCGTGCCCTGATGGCGGATGAATCGGCCTGGGAAGAAGTGTCGTTTAATGATGTCAATGAGGCCCCGATTTCATTTCTGCAACCGGTCCCCGTTAACTAGCAAGTTCCTCGCTGCACACTGATTTCCGCTGTTCCAACCGGTTCAGTCGGATAATTGCCGATTGGCAAGCCGCAGTAGTGCAGTTTTCAGTCCGGGGTCCGATACAGTCTGTGCGACCTGTTGCAGTGCGGTTGTACTGTTTTTACTGCGTCGGGACATGGATTGTCGGCGCTGTGTAGGAACAATCCTCTCAGGTGGGCGAACCCGAATTTGAATTGTGCGCAACTTCACAGTTTGGTTGCGGTTGAATTGCTTTACTAATTGAGGTGCATGGAAACGCAGGCGAGCTGCCCAAACAGGTGAATCAGCTGCAAGCACCAGGGTATCTTCACGGAAGGCGAGCAGTCGGCAATGCGTTTTCAGGGATTCGGGTAACAACGTCTGTAGCAGTGTTTCCAGTGCCATCAGGGTCCTGGCCTGGGAGACAAGACGAGAATACTGGCTCCCGAGGAGCAGTTTATTTATTTGCAAGGGACTGTTCATGAAATATCTGGTTGAGTTTGAATATGAACATCATACTGTTTACAAACAAGCGCGGACAGGTCTGGAATTATGACATCAACCTGTTACATGCATCACTCACGGTCGTCTTTGGACTGATCGCGCTACTTGCCGCCGCCGTCTATACCGGTGTACGCCTCGGAAACGATGAACTTAAATATGTAGCGGACTGGCAGGATGTCGTTAGTGGGCAACAGGTCGAGATTGCCGAGGCCAGGCAAAGTGCCCAGGCTGATATCGATGCGCTGACATTGCGTATCGGCCAGCTGCAGGCGCAAATGCTGCGCCTGAATGCCCTCGGGGGGAGGTTGGTCAGCCAGAGTGATCTGGACAAGGGCGAATTCGACTTTGATGCGGCTCCGGCAATGGGTGGGCCGGAAGATGTCATGAACAGGCAATCTTTGCCGCTGGCCGATTTTCTGTCCATGCTGGAGCAACTGGAAACAGAAATGGTGGATCGGGAGCAAAAACTCTCGGTGCTCGAGTCGCTGTTGATGAGCAGGAGTCTCAGTGAACGCGTGATGCCTTCCGGCCGACCGGTAGAAGATGGCTGGCTTTCTTCCCGCTACGGCAAGCGCAACGACCCGTTTACCGGGAAACAGGATTTTCACAAGGGCCTGGATTTTGCCGGCAAGAAGGGTTCCGAGGTGATTGCCGTGGGCGATGGCGTAGTGAGTTGGGCCGGGAACAAGTCCGGTTACGGCAAACTGGTCGAAATCAACCATGGCAATGGTTACACCACTCGCTACGGTCACAATCAAGGCCACCTGGTAAAGGTTGGCGATACCGTTAAAAAAGGCCAGCAGATAGCACTGATGGGATCGACCGGCCGTTCAACCGGGCCGCATGTGCATTTCGAAGTACTTCATAATGGTAAATCGGTAAATCCTTCCAAGTTTACTGGCGAGTAGGCCCGATAATCCCGACATCCGGGGCCGCGCCCCAACGCTCAAATCTACACCGCTAACGCCGTTTCGAACTGCTAATTTGCAGGGACTTGCGGTATTATGCGTGATCCGTTTACCACTGCTTTTTTCAGGAAATTCATGGCACTTAATATTATCGGCAAGCTGTTCGGCAGCCGCAATGACCGTCAGCTCAAACGTATGTCGCGGGTTGTTACCCAAATCAATGGTCTTGAGACCGATTTCAAGGCGTTGTCTGATGAAGCGCTCAGGGCGAAGACTGACGAATTCCGCAAGCGACTGCTTGAAGGCGAGACCCTCGATGACCTGCTTCCCGAGGCGTTCGCGGCTGTGCGTGAAGCGGCATGGCGCACGCTGGAGATGCGACACTTCGATGTACAGCTGATTGGCGGCATGGTACTGCATCAGGGAAAGATCGCCGAAATGCGCACCGGTGAGGGCAAGACGCTGGTCGCGACACTCTCGGCCTACCTTAACGCATTGAGTGGCAAGGGTGTGCATGTGGTCACTGTTAATGATTACCTGGCGCAGCGGGATGCCGGCTGGATGGGTAAGGTGTTCGAATTTATGGGGATGACCACTGGCGTTATTGTGTCAGGCCAGCCGTACGAAATAAAAAAGGCTGCCTACGAAGCGGATATCACCTACGGCACCAATAATGAGTTTGGCTTTGATTATCTGCGCGACAATATGGCGTTTACTGCAAATGACCGTGTCCAGCGTGGCCGCAACTTTGCCATTGTCGACGAGGTGGATTCCATCCTCATCGACGAGGCACGAACACCGCTGGTTATATCAGGCCCGGTTGACGAACGTTCTGATCTGTACACAAAAATTAATACACTGATGGCTGAACTGAAGCCACAGGAAGAGGAAGACGGCCCGGGTGATTACACCCTGGAAGAAAAGAACAAGCAGATATATCTCACTGATGCCGGGCACGAGCATGTGGAAGCAATGCTGACGCGGAAGGGACTGTTGAATGAGGGTGAGAGCCTTTACGATGCGGCCAATCTGGGTCTGATGCACCATCTCAACGCGGCAATGCGCGCAAACCTGTTGTTCCAGAAAGACGTGGATTACATCATTCAGGACGGCAAGATCGTTATCGTCGACGAGTTCACCGGCCGTACCATGCCGGGGCGGCGCTGGTCTGAAGGTCTGCACCAGGCGGTTGAAGCGAAAGAAGGGGTGCCCATCCAGAACGAATCGCAGACACTGGCATCGATAACCTTCCAGAATTATTTCAGGACCTATAGCAAACTTTCAGGTATGACCGGCACCGCCGATACCGAGGCCTTCGAATTACAACAAATATATGGCCTCGAAGTCGTGGTGATTCCGACTCACAACCCAATGATCAGGAATGACATGGGTGACCTCGTGTATCTCACCATGGAGGAGAAGTTTGATGCCATCATGGATGATGTGCGTGATTGTCAGCAACGCGGTCAGCCGGTGCTCGTCGGAACAGCATCTGTTGATACCTCGGAATATCTCTCAAATCTGCTGAAGAAGGCAACTATCAAGCATGCGGTACTGAATGCGAAGCAGCACGAAAGAGAGGCGTCAATTGTTGCGCAGGCCGGGCAGCCGGGCACCATTACCATTGCAACCAACATGGCCGGTCGCGGTACGGATATCGTACTGGGCGGTAACCTGCAGGTTGAACTAGACAGTCTTGAGAACCCGGATGATGAAACCATCAAGAAACATACCGAAGAGTGGAAGAAACGCCATGCTGCTGTGATAGCGGCGGGCGGACTGCACATCGTGGGTACGGAACGGCATGAGTCACGGCGTGTGGACAATCAGTTGCGTGGTCGTGCCGGGCGTCAGGGTGATCCGGGTTCCAGCCGTTTCTACCTGTCACTCAAGGATAACCTGATGCGTATCTTTGCATCCGAGCGGGTGGCAGGGTTGATGCAAAAGCTGGGCATGGAGAAAGGCGAGGCAATCGAGCATCCCTGGGTGTCCAAGGCGATCGAGAATGCGCAACGCAAGGTTGAGCAACACAACTACAACCTGCGAAAGACATTGCTGCAGTATGACGACGTCGCGAATGATCAGCGTAGCGTGGTCTATGAGCAGCGTAATGAACTGATGGAAACCGATGACATTACCGACATCATCGATGCGGTCCGGGAGGATGTCGTCAGCTCCCTGATCAGCCAGTATATGCCACCGGGTTCACTGGATGAGCAGTGGGATGTGCCCGGCCTGGAAGAAGCGCTGGTCCAGGAATATGCGCTGGAACTGCCGCTCGCAAAATGGCTGGATGAAGACCATGAACTGCACGAGGAAACACTGCGCGAGCGGATCCTTGAATCGATGGTGGCGGCGTACAAGGAGAAGGAACAGCAGTCTGGAGCGGAAGTGCTCAGGCATTTCGAAAAAGCCGTCATGCTGCAGATACTGGATGGTGCCTGGAAAGAACATCTTGGTGCGATGGATTACCTGCGCCAGGGCATCGGTTTGCGTGGCTATGGACAGAAAGATCCCAAGCAGGAATACAAGAAGGAAGGATTCGCGATGTTTTCAGACATGCTTGAGCGTATCAAGCATGAAGTGATCGGTGTGCTGTCGAAAGTGCAGGTCCGTGCCCAGGCTGACGTCGAGGCGGTTGAGCAACAACGACGCAGTCAGTCACAGGTCAAGTACCAGCATGACGAGGCAAACTCCATGGGCGAGGCGCCGAAGAATGCCGGCGCAGAGGAGCACAAGCCGTTTACCCGTGAAGGCCGGAAGATCGGCCGGAATGAGCCATGTCCCTGTGGTTCCGGCAAGAAATACAAGCAATGCCATGGCAAGTTAACTTGAGTGACGCGTTACCCGACTTGCACCCTGTAAGTGGATTCCGCCTGGGAACCACATCAGCCGATATCAAAACCCCCGGGCGTCCGGATCTGGTGGTGATGGAAATGGCCGCTGGATCAACGACAGCGGCTGTCTTTACGCAGAATGCCTTTTGTGCCGCACCGGTCATTGTTGCACGCGAGCATCTGGCCCGGCAGCAACCGGGTTACCTGCTGGTCAATACCGGTAATGCAAATGCTGGTACCGGAGAGGCAGGGGTACGGGATGCCCGGCAGTGCTGTGCCGCTTTGGCAGGACATGCCGGCTGTTCGGCACAGGCCGTGCTGCCTTTCTCCACCGGCGTGATTGGCGAGCCGTTACCTGCCGGGAAAATACAGTCAAGCCTGCCTGCAGCACTGCAAAGGCTCGATGAGCATGGCTGGTCAGATGCTGCAACCGGTATACTGACCACCGACACGGTAGCGAAAGGGTCATCAAAAAGAATCGTGCTGGATGGTGAGGCCGTCACGATAACCGGTATTGCCAAGGGCTCCGGAATGATCCGGCCGGATATGGCGACGATGCTGGCATTTATCGCAACGGATGCGACAGTTGAGCGTGATGTATTACAGGACTGCTTACTGGCGGCCACGGACAAATCATTTAATCGCATTACCGTCGACGGGGACACTTCAACCAATGACGCCTGTGTTCTGGTTGCAACCGGCAAGAGCGCGGCACCTGCCATCGCGCGCGATGGTGTGAATTACGAGTTGTTCTGCAGCGCAGTGAGCGATGTCTGCACACAGCTGGCACAGGCGATTGTTCGCGATGGAGAAGGTGCGACACGTTTTGTCACGGTTGCTGTTGACAGCGGACACAGCAGTGACGAATGCCTGGGCGTCGCCTATACGATTGCACATTCACCCCTGGTGAAGACTGCGCTGTTTGCCGGCGATCCAAACTGGGGGCGGATACTGGCTGCCGTTGGTCGCGCCGGTGTAACCGGGCTGGATCTGGAGGCGATCCAGATCTATCTTGATGATCTCTGCATTGTTCGTGATGGGGGGCGTGCTCCCGAATACACTGAAGCAGCCGGACAGCAGGTGATGGACAGGAAAGACATTACGATCAGGGTCGTGCTTAACCGGGGGGGGTACAGCGAAGAGATCTGGACCTGTGACTTGTCCTATGATTACGTGAAGATCAATGCCGAGTATCGAACTTGATAGCCAGTAGTAGGTGCCATCTCGCCGGCAGGAACAGACCGCGACCCTGCTCAGGGGGCTTGCGTTTGTCTTTGTTCTGACTCAATCAACCCGTTGACGGCGTTCAGCATGCGGCTGGCACCACCCGCCAGTACCGGGTTGGTGCGGTACTGGCCGTTGACGACGATGGCCGGAACGCTGTCAATTCCATAACGACGGGTGAGTATGCCTGCCTCCTGAACCTTCCGTCTTGTCTCTTCGGAGTTGAAGACCGCTTCAAAGCGGCTACGTTCAATCCCCTGTTCGGTGAACATCGTTGCCAGTTCGTCCAGGTCATCTACATGACGGGCATCGAACAACTGCTTGTGTAATGGATCCAGTACCCCCAGGGCTTCGGCTGTGTAGAAGGCGCGTGCATGGTTTGACCAGCCCGGCCTTATGACCGCCGGTATACGGATGAAGTCCACGTTATCGGGTTTGCTTGCCAGCCAGCTTTCAAGCCGGGGCTCAAAGAGATTGCAGTAGGGGCATCCATACCAGAAGAAATCCATTACCTCGATCCTGGCCGGGTTGGGCGCGGTCGTTGCCTGCGGTACTTGTTGAAAGCCAGCAGGTGAACCGGCGCTTGCATCGGCAACGGTAGACAGGGCGCTTATCAGTATTGTTGCCAATATCAATGACTTCATCAGGGCTCTCCCGGGACAGATTGTCTGGAACGGGTGCTTAATAAGAGGCATACGACAGCATTCAAAATCCGCTTTCCCTTACCAACACAGCACTCACAAATCGCCAGATACGCTGCAGCAGGCTTTCAGGTTCGCCGTCCAGCAACACGCTTCCGCGCGTGATTTGCGGCACACCGGAAAGCGTTGACTGCAGTGCCAGGTGCAGGCGAAACAGGCTGGTGTCGCTGACAAGTTCTCCGCTATCGGTACGGTTGACCGGTAGCGGTCCATCGTACACCGAGGCCAGGTAGGGTTCATCGAGTGAGCTTGCGTTCACCTGGTCAATGGCGATGAGCCGAACATCCAGCGGCTCCTGATCAAGGTTGTCGGGATAAAAACGGCCGTCACGTCCAACTGTCAGACGTCCGACATCCTTCTCCTCTACATAACCCTGTATGGCAGCACTGCCTGTATCGACCAGCATGCCCAGACGCAGGTTTTCATTGATCCAGCGTCCCGGTTGAACATCCGGATCCCATTGTATGACCGTGGCGGAGTAGGGCGCAGTGATTTGCAGCTGGGCCTGTTCGCGTCGAAAGCCATCAAGCTCTGTCATTGCCTCGATGAGTTGTTGCTGTACGACCTGCTGTGTCTCCAGTAGTTCGGCATGGGCGCTCTGGCGGAGCATGTGTTCTTTCAGGGTGGCTACACGTAGTTGTGCCTGTTCCTCATTGTAGTCAAGCTCGGGTGAATTCAGGGTAATCAGCCGTTGCCCGCTTTCAACCCGGTCACCTTTGCTGACATGAACATCCTCTACACGTGCCGGGTTGGGAGCATGGATCTGCGTATAGGCGGCGTATTTCAGGACCGCCGGTACCCGTACCGAGGTACTGATGGGATAGACCAGTGCAAATACCAGCAGCAGCAACAGCATCAGGCTGGTAACGGTATTGCGATTCCACCTGATCCTGTCTCGCATGTCATACCAGATGCGCAACTCCCGGTAGACCGGCCGGGCGATGAACCATGCCACTTCGGTAACCATCAGGAACACGCCGGCAACCTTGAAAAAGAAGAAATAGACCAGCAGGGCAATACCTAGAAACAGAAAGAAGCGGTAGATCCAGACACTGTAGGCGTAGGTAATGAGCAGTTTGCGCTGCTGTGCGTTGAAGTCATCGGGCGATGGGTCGTTGATACCCAGGATCAGCTGGCGCAGTTTCCATTTTCCCAGAGCAAACGAGCGGTCCTGCAGGTTCTGCACTTCAAGAAAATCGGAGAGCAGGTAGTAGCCGTCAAAGCGCAGGAACGGATTCAGATTGATGAACAGGGTGATCACCCAGGAGGTGGTCGCGATCATGAAGACTGCCGAACGCAGTGGTCCGTCTGGCAGGAAACTCCATAGCAGCGTCGCCATACTGGCGAGCGCCAGTTCTGCGGCCATGCCGGCAGCAGCAATCGCCAGACGCTGGCGACGTCCCGGTAGTTTCCAGGCCTCACTGGTATCGGTGTAGAGTACCGGCCAGAGAACCAGCAGGGCGATACCCATGGTCGGGACCCTGACACCGTATCGTTTTGCCGTGTAGGCGTGTCCAAGTTCATGGATCACCTTGGCAATGAATATGGCAACTGCAAACAGCAACATGCCTTCCAGTGTGAAGAAGTACAGGAACGTCTGCTGGAAGGAATCCCATTGACGCATAACAAGGTATATGCCAAGTAACGTCGTGGTAACCAGGGCCAGGGCAAAGCCACGGGTAAAGACGAAGCGGATCCAGGGCAGGGTGCGGGTGAGGAAACTGTCCGGTCTCACCAGGGGGATTCGAAGAAACAGGTAATTCTGCAGCAGCCAGCTGGCTATGTGCTTGCGGCCAGTCATCGCCTTGTCATAAAGTTCTGTGATGGCCTGCTTGCCACGGGCCTGGATCAGTTGACTGGTCTTCAGGAAATCGAGCAATTCCATGACATGCGAAAGATCGGCATGCAGTGTCGTTCCGTCGTTAACCTGCTGCAGCACTGTTTCTGCATCGCCTGACTGCCAGCGGGACAGCAGCTCGAATTCAAGCCAGCCGATGCGGAAGAAACGGTTGTTGACCGGATCATGCAGTGACCAGGTGGGTGAACCATCACGCTTCCGTGGACCCGGGTAAAGGTTGATGTCCTGGCGCAAGGGTGGAAGGCTGAAGCTTTTGTCTGTGCCAGGCGCCTGCAGGCTGATGGTCTGCGTGGTTGTCATATCAGAGGCCCAGTGTCTGGCGAACGGCACTGATGGGTCTGCGCATCAGGTAGTAAAACAGTGGCACCCTGTTGCCATAGATTTTTGCTGTACCCTTCAGTCCGATGCGGGGTAGTGCTGTGCCTTCCTCAAAAGAAGCCTTCAGGCGAAAGGCAAGGATGTCATCGGGCGTGACTTCGGCCTCGTAGCTTGTCTGGCGCAGCTTCGCATCCAGTGGCTGGGTCGGGTCGATATTCAGAAACATACGCACCCTGACGCCCGGCTCCAGATTGATTGCATCATCTACCGGCAGCTGAATCTGTATTTCAGCATCATCGGGATTTGCCAGCGTCAGTACCTTTTCACCGACAACGACCGGTTTCCCCAGCCAGTCGTTGGCATCGGAGAATACGGCAATGCCGCTATGCTCGGCACGTACATGGATCCTTTCCAGCAACTCAGCCGTGTAACGGACTTCCGCGGATTTTTCCTCAACACGGGCGTTCAGCAACGATAGTTCTGCCTTGCTTTCATCATCCGTGAATGACTTCTGGGCAGCGCGCATGTAATTCGCCTCTGTAACAGCCAGTG
>Ga0316190_10001263_pt1 | contig 18221 bp, 40 predicted proteins | sample Eddworburrow2_MG_FD_204929 | JGI IMG/M metagenome (GOLD analysis project Ga0316190, IMG submission 204929) | Coastal sediment microbial communities from Maine, United States - Eddy worm burrow 2 | ecosystem: Environmental > Aquatic > Marine > Coastal > Sediment | place: USA: Maine | collected... | reverse complement strand
GTTCTCGTAGACTTATTTGGGCAGCTAGAAAAGCTCACTTCGACTTAAGTATGCCAACAGCCGAAGTAGAAGCTTTAGTTCATCGTATTAATGATTACTGGACTTATAGCATGGATGAGGAAAGACTTGAGAAAACTATCCTAAGTCAAATAAGAAGATGGTAGAATTCGTACTTGTAGAAGACCTTAAATATAGCCATCTTGCTTATCAGCTATTTAAAACAAAAAACGGTAAAATAGTAAAAAGAAGTCATTGGTGTAAAACAATACAGATAGCTATAAAAGCTTTAAATACCACTACAGAGGCAAGACCTCTTTCAGTATATTTAAATTTTATAGACGCTGAAACAAAAATCTTGTTAAAATCATCTACTTTACCCACTAAAGCTACCCATCCTGAACTATTTATTTAAGGCTTTTTATGACTAAAGAAATTGAATATATTAAATCACAACCTTGGGGTTTAGAATTCGTCAAAGAACTTGTTAACAATACTAGTAGATCTGGCAAAAGTCTTATAGACATAGTTTATTGGGACAATACAGCCAAAGGTATCGACTATTGGTACAATATTGACAATTCACTACCAGAATACTTTCGTAAATATTACGGTCCTAAAGATACTGAAGGTATTTTAAAGACTTTTCAAAAATCTAATCCAGAATTATTTGTATGAACTATATTTATAAAATAAAAGACCAAGAAATATACATACTAGGTAATGAAAATTGCCTTACTAGCGATTTTGACTCTATACAGCAATTATTAGATGTCGGTTTTGAAGATCCTGGTACAGTTACTCATAACTATTCTACTAACTTACATACAGTATTCAAAGATCTAATACTACTTGCAGAAATTCAAAATTTAGAAGATCTACCTAAACTATACCCGGAGTTAATGATATGACTACCTTTAAAAACGTAAATGACCAACATAAATACGCCATAGGTGATGTGCTATATGATACTGGTGAGTTTTTTGAAAATCACACTATTATTACTGATATTAAAATAATTGATAATGTGCCTAAAACAAATTCCTTAAATATGGAAATTACTCATTACGATCCTGTAACAAATACAACATACCATTTTTTATATAACTCTGCTAGATGTGGGAATCAAGAAATAATAAAAAACTTACCTAATTTTTCCAAAGAAAATTATCCAGAGTATTTCATATGAAACAGTTAAAACAAGGTAGTAGCTTCGAAGTAGGAAAAACTTACTATTGTATATGGAACAATGAAAAAACTTCTACATTTATCAATTTTATAAAAGATAAAACAGATATTGAGTTTACTATAGAATATTCTGGCCCAAACTGTAAAGAAACATATTCTTCTACTTGGTCTACTGACGTAACTGTAAGAAAAGATGATATAGTAATAGAACTAGATAAACCTTTTACTGAAGAAAATTATCCTGAATTACTTATATGAGGTAAATATGATTTTAGAATTTCCAACAAACTCAAATATTGCTTCTGCAACCATTACTCCTATACAAAGTCCAGAACTTAGTGGTTCTACTACTATAAACACTATAAACATAACTGCTGAAATACTTCATTTACACATACTTGTTTATGAATTTAGCAATGACGATATACATTACGCTCTTAATATAGTAACAAATACTTATGAAATTTACGTAAATAGTACTAATTTACCACTATTACGGTACTATTTAGAGAGCATTTCATACAACCAAAGTGTTAAAGAAAAAACACTAAAAAAGAAATTTCCAGAATACTTCATATAAAGGTTAAAAATGATACATATTTTAGAAAACCCAACAAAAGAATTTTGTGATGCTGGAGACTGGAGTTACATTCCTAAACTAGTTGTAGTAGTTAATACTGAAACTAATGCCTACTGGTGGAGTACTAATATATCAGAAGCACTAAAAAATGTAATTAGCCAAAAACAAATAATACAAACAAGAAACGGCGTAAAATCTAAATTTTTAGATCATTTACATTTAACTTCATATAGAACAATAACTAAAGAAACCCATCCAGAATACTTCATTTAAGGACTACCATGTATCATTTACTTTTTGATAGACAAAATGCTTATATACTAGTTAGAGATACTGATTACAAATGCTCTAATTGGGGTTCTGTAGAAGTAGCCCTTATTTGGAACGAAAAAACAACTACACACTGGGACCAACCACGTAGTGCAGGAAAACCTATAACTGAATGTATACATAATTATGCTCTTATATCATCATTCGAAACTATACCAACGAAAGAATCACACCCCGAACTTTTTATTTAAAGGAAATTAATGTCAATAGACTCTTATTACGATGGATCAGATGTACTTACAGCCGATAACGGTTCTGATAACTACACTAAAATTTCTCCATCATCAATCGCTAAATTCTTCTCTCATCCACGTCAATGGTATGGAGAAACACTACTAGATGAAGAGGGCTTTCAAGGCTCAGAAGCGTCTATTCTTGGAACTATCGTCCATCATTTCGCAGAACAGACCGCTACAGGTAAACATTCTTCTAATCGTTTTAAAGACGTTAAAGATTATTTAAATCTTCAAGAAAAAACATTATCCTTTGATCGTTCTATAATAGAAGATAACTGGGAAATAATGACTGATACTCTTATAACAGAACAAGTTCAAAGTACTAAATTCCACAGCGTTGAAGAATTTATTTATCATCCAATATTGCCAGGAATTTATGCAGCCGGTACTTATGATGCTATTACTTACTTAGGAAACCAACTAGTCCTTAGAGACTACAAAACAGCTTCTAAGAAGCCTTCAGGTATCTCTTATGACTATCGAACCCAATTACATGAGTACGCTTGGATTCTTCGTCAAAAAGGTATTAAAATTGATTATATAGAGCTATGCTTTGTAGTACGTCCTACTAAAACACTGCCAGCTCGTACATTTATATTTAAAGAACCTTTTACGGATATCGACTACGATAAAATCGATGGTCAATTAAAAGTCATAGCCGATTCAGTAAATCTTTGGAATACTCAACCCGATCTTCGTTATATTTTAGCTCAAGATTATAGATTAAAGCCTAAAGAAAAAGCAAAATTATTTAAGGACTAATAATGATAACATTACTTAAATGTGATGATGATAATCACTACATGTTAATGGATGATGAAGTTTCTTTAGATGTATATACAGATACCATACTAGGAGCTTTTGAGTTATTCGAAACGGGGTATGTAGAACCTAATACTGATTGGACTCTGAATGGCTGCTCAATAATGTGTGCTAAAGACGTAACTAACGCAGCTAAAGATTTAAAAGAAAATTATCCAGAGCTATTTATATGAAAGGAAAAATATGGGGTACATGACAAGCTATAGTTTAAATATTGTTGTAGGACAAGTTCCTGACGATTTCGGTAAAGTATTTAATAAACTTACAGGCTATACTCTAGACGCCTTATACTGTAAATGGTACGAATTTGACGAACACATGACTACATTATCTAAACTTTACCCTAATGTAGTGTTTCAATTAGATGGTGATGGAGAAGATGCGGATGATAAATGGCGTTACTATTTTTGTAATGGCAAATCTCAAGATGCTTCTCCAGAGATAGTTTACCCAGAAATAAACTATGAACAATTAGATAATATTAAAAAACGTTCTCCAGAACTATTTATTTAAAGGACCGTAATGGGCTACAGATCAGATGTGTATATCAAAGCACTTAAAAAACACGAACAATCTATACTACAAACATTAGCTTCAATTAACGCATTAGACTGGATAGATGTACACCAAAAAGATGACACATACGTTTTTATAGGAATGCCGGATCTTAAATGGTATGACAGCTATAATGATGTACGAACAATTGAAAGTAAAATAAGCAGTATCAACGAAGACCTAGAAGTACATGAAGCTTGTCTTTTTGCTATTGGTGAAGATCAAGCAATACACTCAGAAATAGGATCATTATGGGATTTAGATGTAGAGACCTATATTACTGTTGACGGTATGAACGGTGAAAAAGACGTAACTAAAGAAGAGTTAAAGAAAAGCTACCCCGAATTATTTGTTTAAGGAAAATTAATGTTAATAGACTTAAAAAAGTATAATGCTGAGGTAATAAGCTCAGGAGCTACGACCATTTCAGTAACAAAAGGTCTTATGTTTTGGGAAAACTACAACGAAATACGTACAAATATACCTTCAGGAAATAACACAAATCTTCGAATCAGTGTCCGTTCTCCAGATAAAGAACGACTAATGAAAATTTTAGATTTAGCTGGTTCTTATACCGAACACGAACTAAGAACCAAATTTCCGGAATTATTAATATGAAGAACTATTGAAAAATACCCTGAATTTTTTATTTAATAGGCTCTAGAAATCGTGCCTAATAAACGAATCAAAATAAAGGAAATATATGGCAAACGCAGTAAAAATACTAGTTTCAGCATTTGAATCTAGTGGTAAATCAACAATAACGTCTAAACTTGAAGATGCTCTAATCTTTAATATGGACCATAAAGAATACGGTTTTAAAGTACCTCACGCTAACATTAAAGACTATGAAGGCATGACCGAACTACTTAATACAGTTAGTGAAAAAATACAAGGCTACAAAGAAAAATTCGGTCAGTTCCCAAAAACTATCGTATTCGACACAGTAACTCAGATGTATAGTTCTATGCAAAAGTTTAATGCAGATAAGTTTAAAGGTTTTGATATTCACTCTAACAACAATCGTGATACTTTAGCTTTTAACGAATTCATCGAACAGTCACTAATCCCTAGTAATATTAATGTAGTCATTACAGCCCATGCTATGTGGGATGAAGCAACTTCTCGTCATATTATACCGGCAACTGGTGCTTTCGCTAAAGCAGGGTCATGGTTAAGTGTCGTAAATGATAGTATCTTCATTGAAAAGAAAAGCAATAAACTTATAGTACATACTTCAAGTATGAAATTCCCTTCTCGTACTACTCTTTCAGACATGAAAGAATCGATTCCTATGGATGAATACGATTTACAAGAACACATCAATAAACTCGCGGCTCAGAAGTTCGAAGCAGAAGAGTACGTGCTTTAATGCTACTTTGAATTATTTATTTAGAGGTAAACATGCATTTAGACATATTAAACCAACCAATACAAGTCGGTGATAGAGTTTTAGTTAGTCGTTCTCATTCTAATTTTCCAAGATTAGACGAAGTAGTAAAACTAACACCTAAAAAAGTAACTATTAAAGGCGGTATCTCAAAAGACCCAAAAACTATGGTAGTTATTACTCAACAAATAGAATACGCCAAAAAGACTTGGCCAGAATTCTATATCTAACCTTAGACCGAAACAGTCATAAAACTACTTTCTCATCAAATCAAAATAAAGGATTCTAAATGAATTTTAAAATTAATACTAGTGCCGAAGCAGTAAAAGAAGCTTCAGGCAGTTCATACATCGCTAAATCAGGTATTTACGACGTAACAATTAATTTCGCATCTATAGGTACAGCATCTACAGGCGCTAAAAGTGTAAACTTCAATATTACTAACAACGGTAATGAGCAAACAATCTATGGACCATACATCGAAAATAAAGATGGTGATCCATTAGAGATTGGTCTAAAACTAATCAACAAATTAGGTATCATTGCCGGTCTTGGCGAAGGTGACGAACTAGAAGTTGAAACTGAAGAACACGCAGTTGGTAAAGACAAAAAAGTTCAAGACTTTGAAGTAATCACTAACTTCTCAGACTTAGACGTTAAAATGCGTCTTCAAGAAGAATATAGCATTAACCCTAAAACAGACCAAATCCGTAAGGCTATGGTAATTCGTGGTGTTTATACTGCTGAAGGTGCTTCTGCTGAAGAACTTATCAATGAAACTGAAGTCGGTGTACAGCTTGAAAAAGACCAAAAGTACGCTCAAAACATTACTTACAAAAACGACTTAACTGCAGATGATGTTGCCGCTTGGAAAGCATCTAAAGCAGAAGGTGGAGACAGTAAAAAACCTGCTCCTAAAAAAGCTGCTAAGAAACCAGCTGGAAGTCTCTTTAAGTAATCACTATAGCCCTTCGGGGCTATTATTGAAGTCTATTAAGTAGATTTCTATAATAAGGATTTTTATGAAAACTTACATACTCTATGGCGAAGATAATGAATATTGGTACGGCTGTTACAATAGTTTAACATCACGACTTTCATTTTCTGGCTGGCACGAATCGATCAAAAAAGCGCTAAATAGCGATCCTGAACTAAGGTCAGCCTCAACTTATAACACCTTTGAAGAATGTAAAGAAGTCCATACACCAAATAAAATATTTTTTGAAAGTACTGAAAAAATTACTACTAGAACTCATCCGGAGTTACTGATATGAGAACTTATATGTTAATAGAAGGTCTACCTATAAATAGTTCTGTGATTGACTTAGACCGTTTTTGGTACGGTTATTTTGATAAAGATCGCTTTTATTGGTCTGATTGGTGTAGGAATTGTGCAGAAGCATTGACTACTTCACTTGCCTTAGATATTGATAGTGATGAAACAGCCGAAGAATTTTTAGCTGCTACTAATGCTCCTATTAAAATTCTTTATAAAGGTAATAAGCCCATTACTAAAAAACTTTATCCAGAGTACTACGTATGAAAACTACAGACATCCAACCTGGAAATCTAGTTATTGATTATACAAAAGATGGCAATGTTGAAACCAGAATACTTTCAAGAGTTTTATCTACAGATAAAGATATTGTATATATTGAAGATCTGTATCTTATTTCAGGTAACGTGGATTTTATGGAAAGTAGCTCTAGTATACATTTAAAAGATATTATTGCTGTACTAGACTGCTTAACAGTAGAAGAAGCTAAAATCAAGTATCCAGAATACTTTATTTAGGTATTAGGCATCTGTTTCTCCTGCGGAGTAAGTCCTACATCCCAAAATCAAGGAAATCAATGGCTGAATACATAAAGCGTAAAGATTTCAAAAATATAGCTATTAAATGTGATTTTGACGCTTATAAAATTCGTGACTACATTAAAGCAAATATTCAAGAAGACTACGCAGTAGCACCTTCTAGAATTGCTGAACGTGTAGCTAAATACCGTAAAGATGGTACATTACCACTTGATTCCGGAAATTCGGTTAGTATTGGTGAAGTCCTTAAAGGTACATCTACTCTCTATGATATGGATGGTGATGTTGTTCAACAATGGGTTAAAACTGATGTCTCTAAACAAGACCAATTAGCGGCTTTTGAAAAAGCAGTTAATTCCCTTACTGAAAAAATCACTCCTATTGCTCCATCAGAATTCTCTGGGCATTACGAATCCGATCTCTTAGTTAAAATACCTATAGCCGACGCTCATATCGGCTTACTTACTTGGCATAAAGAAGTAGGTACAGACTTTGACTTAGACATTGCTAAACGTTTATATACAGAAGCAATTACAAGACTCGTTGATAGTGCTCCTAAAGCTGATACTTGTCTGCTTTTAGACCTTGGGGATACTATTCATACAGATGACCAATCTAACCAAACTAAAGCCTCTAAACATCAATTAGATGTTGATGGTCGCTTTGATAAGTTATTTGATATGACACTACATATGCTATGTGCTATGATAGACATATCTCTAACGAAATTCCCTAATGTTATCTTTAGAAAAACTAGAGGTAACCATGACCCAGACAGTTCTATTGCAATTAGTGCTGCTCTAGAAATGAGATATTTAAATGAACCGAGAGTGACTATTGAACGTTCTCCAAACTTATTTTGGTGGTACAAATTCGGTAAAACCTTACATTTCTCTACTCATGGTCATACAGTTCGTAAACAGACTGCACTTCCTGAAATTGCTGCTCATGACTGTAGAAAAGTATGGAGTGATTGTGACTTTGTTTACATCGATACCGGTCAATTGGCCGCCTAATTTAGAAATAAATTAGTGAATAACCGAGGAACTACGCAAGAACCCTGAGATGGGAACTTGAACCGAAGGCTAGTAATAATATACTAGTCAGGGGCAACGCATAGTAGATGATCCTATTTTATTTAGACTATAATTCTACCACGAGGCCTCGGTACCTTACTATTAAGTTAAAGGTAAAAACGTATGCTGAGCTATTAGGAATAAGGATATTTTAAGCATGTACATCATATAACATAGTAAAGGATTACTATGAAAGAATGTACTAAATGTAAAAAATCTAAACCATTTACTGACTTTTCAAAAGATAAACAAAAGAAAACTGGCTATTCAAGTCAATGTAAACAATGTCGATCTTTATATGAAAAAGAATACTACAAAAATAATAAAGAAAAAGTCAATACAAGAAATAACAAATACAATGAAACGTATAAAAAACGTAAACAAGAATTAGACGCCAAACGTCGAAAAGAAAAGCGTGAAGAGATAAATAAAAAGAAACGTGAATATTACCATTCTACAGGTAAAGCAGTTGGCAATCTTTGGAGAGCTAACAATCCTGAAAAATGTAAAACTTACGCATTTAATAGAAGCCATAAACGTAGAGAAAAGATAAAAACATCGACGTTAACATCATCTGAAGTACGTAATTGGCTATCTCAACAAGTTTTAATTTGTTCTTACTGTAATGTTAGTTGTATTGATAATTACCATGTTGACCATATTGAACCACTAAGTAAAAACGGTGTTCATGAACTTAGTAATTTTACTATATCTTGTCCAACTTGTAATATAAGTAAAGGAAACAAATCAATACTTTATTGGTTTGCAACTAATAGAAGTTAAAGATAAAAAACTTTAACGATAACATAACTGCACGTCCATCACCAACAAATCCTTGAAACTCGTACAGCAATTTGTGAATCTCATAATTCATTAACAGCTGGCGACTCTTTTAATTACGGCCACGGCTATAGATCCTTACGTAACATAAAAGCCATTACTTACCATAAACAATATGGTGAAATAGGTAGAAATGTCGTAACTCTACAAATGCTCGAATCTGAAAAATAGCTATATAGAGCCCACTTAGGTGGGTTCATTTATAGTAAAGGAAATACATGAAATACATAGAACCAAGTACGCTAGAAGCTCCTATAGTATTTAAATATAATTATTTAAACGACGATGGTACTTTTGAAGGTACTTATATAGCTAAACTAACTAATACCGATAAAGACGATTATAGTAGTAACTTTTATTTTTCAGATATGTTAACAATCGAAGGCGATGCAGCCGAAGTAGGTATTGAATGGGAACTAAATGAAGCAGAAGCATCTTTACGAATAATCGAAGTTTATTCTAAAGAAGACTATCCAGAATACTATATATAAGGAACTACATGTTTAATTTTTTTAAAAAACAAAAAATTCCACAAAACGTAGTTGATGAATTTGAATTACTACTATCAAAGCTAACAATACCATTTGGTTCTAGAGTTTGGGGCGGTGCAACTAAAAAATCTGATTATGATTATGTAATAACATTCCAAAATTGGAAGATACTAGGAGCTACTTTAAATGCTAATAAAGTAAAATACAAAAGTACAAGTCGTTATAGAGATATAATGCGCATTAATGATACTATTGACATTACTATCAATTCTAAACACTATCAGCTTTCTTTAATAACCTCTCAAAACGATTTTAAAAAATTTGTTCGCACTATCAATCTTATGACAGATTACTGTAAAAATAAAGATATAAATAAAAAATCAACTCGGCATAAGCTATTTGAAGCATTTCATACATTTATTCGTACAGGAAAAAGAACCTTAGATCCTTCAGTAAACAAGTTTATCGAAACTAGTTATCCTGAATTATTAATATAAGGATTAGCATGTACAGTTTATGGAAAACAAAAACTAATAAATACTGTTTTATACTTAAAAGTCAAAATCTTAGATATACTTCCGGCAAATCTATTAAAAGTGCGTATCAGAATATTGGAAGTCCTTCTCATATTGGTTATAAGGATTTAGATTTTTGTATGATGGAAACAGTAAGGAATTTAAATGATCTCGAAAAAGAATACCCAGAATTATTTATATAGCGACCTAACTTCATTGCATAAAAACTACATAGTATACGTACCTACCAAACCTCTACCAAGCGGTGATCCTTACATAGGACGTAAACCTTTATCAGTAATTCCGGAGATGCTAGGCTACGTTAAAATCTATCAAATAGCAAATACTATACATGAGCCATATAACTACTATGACCGTCCTATGTTAATAGAGGTCATAACGCGTTATGTTACATTTAAAGAATATTTACAATACTCTAAATACGAAGGCTACTACTTAACAAAAGAAAAAGCGTATTACTCATTAATAAAACATTCACGTTATTTCTATAATCTAACAAAAGAAACTCAAAAAACGCTAGACAACTATAAAATAACTCATCCAGAATTATTCATATAAAGGAATATAATGCAACTATTAGACAAAATGCGGCAACCTATCAATATAGGTGATATGGTGTTTTACTCCCATTCATATCGCGGAATAGGAATACACACAGGCTATGTAGTCGATATGACAGGTAAACGTATATCTGTATCTTACCGAACTACAAACGGCATTGTTGACTATGTTCACAAAATCAAAAGTCAAGACAACATACTAGTAATTTCTCCAAAACTTTATCCAGAATTATTTATTTAAAGGAACAATATGGCACATTTTTACGCTACGGCTAGTGGATCAGCTAAAACAGAAGCAACTCGTTGTGGAACAAAAAACTCCGGACTCTACGCTACAGCTAATGGTTGGGATATAGGTGGAGAAATAGAACTTAAGTACGATAGTAACCTAGACACCGATATCGTTAAATTGTACACTACAACAGGCTCTAATGGAAATAGACGTAAACTAGTTATGTCTTATGCTATTATTGAAGGTAAAATGCGGATATTACAAACAGAGTATCCTGAATTACTAATTTAAGGAAAATTATGGAATTAGAAAATTTAAAAGAAGGTGATGTTATTACCTATAAATACGCTACCGGCGATGAAACTATATCATTTATGGCTTATGTCTACTCGATAACTAAAGATGAAATACTTTTATTTGATGAAATTAACACAACAGACTTAGTCGTATTTGCTATAGATAAAGTAGATGTAGACCAAAATATATCTGAAATAAAAGTATTAGGTAATATAACACCGATAAAAGAAGAAATAGCAAAGAAATTCCCAGAATTTTTTATTTAAGGAAACAAATGAACTTAACCTCCGAACAAACCATTATTACTGAGCATGTAAACACTACACCAGGTCTTACTATGGTTTCAGCGATAGCAGGTAGTGGAAAAACGACACTACTTACAGCAATAGCTAAAATACTAAATTCTCCAACTGGTCTCTACTTAGCTTACAACAAAGCAATTGCTACTGAAGCTTCTCGTAAATTTCCTAAAAGTATTCATTGTAGTACGACACACTCGTTAGCGTATCAACCTACAGTAAAAGCTTTAAAACTCAAACTTGGTGCTTTCAATTACAGAACTATAAAAGAAAAAATTACTTACGATAATAAACTAATAGTAATTCAAAGTATTAGAGAGTTCTGTCTTTCTAAGTACACATCATACTCAGATTTTGCTGAACAAGAATTAGACTTGTCTCCATTTATGATTCAAATAGGTAATAGCTATCTAACAAAAATGCAAGACGGTACAATCGACTGTACCCACGAATTCTACTTAAAATTATTTCATATCTTATTAGCAACTGGTGAGCTAGATTACGATGAATTTGATATAATTATGTTAGATGAAGCCGGAGACCTTAACGAAGTAACTTTAGAAATTTTTAAGTTACTACCAGCTAAACGAAAAGTTATGGTAGGAGACCCTCATCAAAATATTTACACTTTTAACCACACCATTAATTGCTTTGCAGTTATGGCAGGTCAAGGTGAAGTATTTCCAATGTCTCAGTCTTTTAGAGTTTCTGCTACAATTGCTAAATCAATAGAAGGTTTTTGTCAAACTTACTTAGAGCCTACAATGGAATTTAAGGGAGTAGAGATAGAAGATCCTACTATAAAAACTCAAGCTTACATATCAAGAACTAACGGCGCATTGATTGATAAAATGATGGAATTAAACGAATTAGGTATTTCTTATGGTCTAACTAGAACAGCTAAGCAAATATTCGATCTACCCCTATTACTATGCGGATTAAAGTATAAAGGGTTTATAGCTAACGCAGAATATAAACATTTACAAGAAGATGTAAACCAATACTATGAAACCGAAATTAAAGAAGAACACGCTTCAGTACTCAGCTATATCCTAGCAATTCATAAAGACGATGCAAGTCTTAAAGCCGCAGCTAATGTAATTATGAAACATGGTAGAGGTAAAGTCATCGAATGTTATGAAGAAGCACGCAAACATGAAAAAACTAAAAGTGATATCACTCTAGCTACAGCACATTCTTCTAAAGGTTTAGAATTTGATGAAGTAACTATTCTAAATGACTTAAATGACTCAATAGCTGACATTGTGTATACACTACAAATTAATCCTGAAACTGTCTTAGATATCCAACAACTAACGGAACTTAATCTCTACTATGTAGCTATTAGTAGAGTAGCTAAAAAACTAAATAATGCAACTTACGCAAAGGAAATAAAATGAGTGAAAAAGTGTATATAGCCGAATCAGTCAGCGTAACTACTAAAGGCAAAATTACCGGAATATCATTAAGAACTTATGAAGCTACATATAAAGATGTGCCTACAAATTATGGTAGTACACGACGTGAACTTGCATCTACTGGAAAACTATTTACAATAAAAGATGATCAAATTATAGAAAAAAGTACTTCTGCTAATTTAAGCAATAAATTTATAGGTTGGCACAATAGTGATATTAGAACAAAACCAACGAATTCATTACCGTATGGAGTAACATTATTCACTACTCCAGAAGCTGCTTTAGCCTCTAAATACTTGACTATTCAAAACTATTTCGCCAAACAAAAAAGAGAGGCGGAAGCTGTTATTGCCGAAATTGAAGCTAATTCAGCTGAAATCCCAAAAGCAGAAGCCCTAATTAAAAAATTCCCAGAACTACTAATATGATTTACTTAATTTCTTTTACCGATAAGACTAGAACCTTTTATAAATTGTTTTCTGCAGGTACTTCTACATTTAGCGCAAATTCAATTCCTGAGGTATTAGAAAATGACTTTGGTCGTTCATCAGCCAAGACAAAAGAAGAACTTTTTAAACTTTACTATAAAGAAAACCCCAAAGTTATAGCTCAAGCAGAAACAATAGAGAAACTTAAAAAAGATTACCCAGAATTACTTATTTAAAGGTACAAAATGAACCGAATATTTAAAGACTCACTTGTTCATGTATATGAAGATATTGATGATAATACTGATAAATTTCTAGCCCTTAATTTAATAAAAAATAAAGGCTCTTATTGGTATCCTTCGATAAAGTCTTTATTAGAAAATGATCATCACATTAACGATCTTACAAAAGATGAAATTCAAAATATTTTAGCTTCTTATCGTCTTAATTTAATTTGTTATATGTATAACGGGGAACGTATCTCAAAAAAAGAAGCATTAGAAAAACATCCAGAATATTTTATTTAAAGGAATCTTATGTACTTATGCAAAATAAACTGTAACGAAGAACTTTATTGGCTCATTACAGATACGACCGGTCAAGGAAAAACTTCTCCATTAGCTAAGGTATTTGAACTTCCACTTGATAACTTCTTATTATCTGAATATGACTATCGTATCGAAGGTAAAAAAGTAATTGGTGGTTCTTGTAATGACGTATTTGCTACAATTTTACTGGAATTGTCTAATACTTACACATATGAAAAGCTTATGAAATATTACCCAGAATTAGGTATATAAGGATAAAAATGGAAAAACAAATTAAAGTAAATTATGAATACTCAGATTCGTATAACGTTATAAGACAATGGCTAGAAGATCTACCTTATCTTATCGCATGTGACTTTGAAGCTGCAGTAAAACTTACTTCAGAAGAACGCGCTAAATATGAAAAAACTTTAAAAGAACTAAAAGAAAATGAAGAAGTAGAGTACTTAAATATTAAAACTATAGAAAGTCTATTAAATGCTTTAGCACTATCTCACCCTTCTAGAGTAAACATTACTCACTTATCGATAGCTACGTCTCCTTCTGAAGCAAAGGTAATAATTGTTAATAGTCCAGAAGTACTATCACTAATCATGGACTACTTAGTGACTACCGATGTAAAACAGATATGGCATAACGCATCATTTGACTTTAAACACATCTTTCATCATACAGATGGACAAATGCCTAAAGATTTCGAAGATACTCAAATTTTAGCTAAAACGATCCTAAACCATGTTGAAGTACATAAAGCAGGTACTCGTTTAAAAGACTTAGCCGGTCACAAATACGGAGATTGGGCAGTAGCTGCTGACATGTTTGATATGAGTAATCTCTACGACGAAAAACTATTAAAATACGCAGCTATAGATGCCTGTGCTACATTCTGGCTATGGGAATCAATTAATCGATATATAATAGAACAAAAGGAACAATAATGTTAATAGACATGTTAAAAAGACCAATTAAAGTTGGAGACTTAGTACTAGTTAAAGGCTACGGCAGTACATACTATCAACAAGCAGTAATTGCTAAAATTGCTAAAGTCAATGTTTATGTAGACCTAAACTACAAAGATTGGAAATACGATAGTGATGCACGTCGATGGATAACAACTTCTGGAGAAAAATCTATGGCTCGTAGATCAGAAGAAGTCATTGTAATCAACGAACAACTAGAACACAACAAAAAAGCCTACCCAGAAATGTACATATAAAGGAGAAACTATGTCGTATATGTGTCCAGATTGCGGAAGAAATTATTTCGAACCATATTGTCCAAAATGTCAAACAGCCTTAGATGCCAAATAAGTAGTATTATGAAAATATTCAAACTTTTACAATCTTGGGGTGAATTACGCATATTACCAGTCGAAGATTCTAGCTGCACTTGGGGAATATTAGCGACTGGTCCATGTTTATATGTAACTGCAATAAAATTACAAAAAGAAATAGAATTTCATCTCAATCATCATCCAGGTAAATCTGAAAAAGCAATCAAAGCATCCATGTCATCAATCAAACCAAAACTCAAAAAACTAGAAAAAATTAGAAAGACTAATCCTGAGTATTTTATTTAAAGGAGTTTTATGAACACAAATAGTAATTACAGTCCATTGGATCAATTACCGGCCCCAGAACCTAAAACAGTTTCACCGCCTTCTGGCTACTTTTACGAAAACACAGCAAAACACCTCATCAAAGATGTAGTTCGTGTTATGATGAATGGTATTCCAATCAATCTTGAAAAAGTAAAAGAATTAGAAGAAACTTTAGATATAGTTCTAACCGACGTAAAAAATACACTAAACACCAATAAACATATTATAAACTTCCAAAAACAACAATACAGATCGGCAGTTAAAGATTACATCGAACTTCAAAAAAGCAGAATGAAAACATCTGATGATTTTATTAAGCCCTTTAAGCACAAAGATATGAACCATCGTTCCTATTTTATGTATTTATACGCTAAAGACAAAGGCATTGCTCAACCTACTGAATTACTCCCTACTGGAATTCCCAAGTGGACAGCTCGTACAGTAAAGCAACTTAGTGACTCAAGGCCAGTCCTTCAACAACTCCTTAGTGAAGAATTATCAGTAACAAATACTTATGTTGTAAAAGCTATGGCTCTTTTAGCAAAACATAAATCAGAAATCTACAACAAAAAATATAAAGTAAATATAAAAAATCCTACAGTAGACCTTCCTGATTTTAATCCAGCTAGTTCTCAACAAAAAAGAAAACTATTTGACATGTTAAACATAGAATCTGAAAAGATTTCTAAAGATACCGGTGAACCTTCTTGGGATAGAGACGAAGTAGAAAAAGTTAACAAAAGTACTAATGATCCAATAATAAAAGAACTAACTCAAGCGTTTATCGACTACTCTTTTGGAGCAATTGTTAAAAATAACTTTATTAAAGCTTTTTATAATTACACAATAGATGACCGTTTATACGGCTCTTTAAAATTATTCGGAGCTAAATCATTTAGACTAACTAGTAGTGATCCTAATCTACTCAATCTACCTTCCACTAAGTCAATCTACAGCAAGCCTGTTAAACAATGTTTTACAGCTCCTGAAGGCTATGTAATTTACGCCATAGACTATTCGGCCCTAGAGGATAGAGTTATCGCTAGCCTCACTAGAGACGTCAATAAATGTAACGTATTTACTGAAGGTCTTGATGGTCATTGCCTTAATGCTTATGGATACTTTAAAGAAGAAATTGCAAAAGAAATGCCTATTACTGGCGATACAGTAACGGATGTTAAAAAATTCTTTGATCTTCAAGAACACGGCAATAAAACACTAAAAGCTATCAGACAGAAGGGAAAACCTGCGACGTTTGGCCTTAGCTATGGCTCTTATCCGCCTAAAGTAGCAAATACACTAAAGATATCCTTAGCAGCAGCTACAGCTATTTTTGATCGCTACCATAACGAACTCTATAGTGGTATTACCGATTACCGTGAAAACTATGTACTTCCTACAGCTACAGAAAACGGTAATATTCATATGGGTTTAGGATGCTATATAAACACCGATAACCCTGATAGAGATATTAGAACACTACATAACGCTACTTGTCAATTTTGGTCAATTCTAACGCTACTAGCAATCAACAAAATTCACCAATTAATCGATGAAGCTGGTTTAAGAAAAGAAATTCAATGCATCTCCACCATCTACGATAGTATCTATTTTGTAGTCAAAGACGACGCTGAAACTATCAAATGGTTAAACGATAGAATTGTTCCGGCAATGCTAGTTGATTTTATGGAAGATCAAACTATTCCAAACGAAGCAGCTGGTGAAATCGGCTATGATTGGGCAGATATGAACCTTATCCCTAACGAAGCCTCTAAAGATGAAATTAAATCTATTAGAGACTTTACTTTAGCCTCTAAACTAGTTACTGATTACTACGGCAGGTCACTAACAAAAGAAGAATCTTCAGCAATAGAATCTGCTATGGAAGAAATTCTTACATGCAATACAGTAGAAGAATTAGTAGCAATAATAGAGAAAATAGTATGAGACATAGTAAAACTAAAATCGTAGCGATACATGAATTTAATATTGCTAGGTTTGTGTATCAAACAGACATAGATTATTGGTACAGTTATGTCACACAAGGCCTTAAAAACGAAATTCAAGGCCATTGTCGTAAAGACCAAAGAACATACCAACGAAAATTCTGTAATGCCATCAGCCGTAAGCAGCGTTTTGAAGCTATGTATCCAGAATTTTTAATATAGGAACTCAAATGTACGCACTTTATACAACATCAGAAGGATATAATACTTATGCTTTAGCTGTAAATGACCGTTGGACTTTTACCGATTTCAATATTTATGATCTTAAAGAAGCAGCGGCCGAACTTAAACAACCTGGTGAAGGATGGTCTATAGATGATCCAGATTTAGTTACAAAAATATGTGAATTTAGAGATTTAGAAGAATTCGCAATCAAATACCCGGAGTATCTTATATGAGTAATGTATATGAGACACAATCAGGTATAAGTATTGCAGATCAAATCGCTATTATACAAGCTGAAGCACAAGCTGAAATAGCAGTAAAAGATCTAAAACAACAAACTATAAGAGTACAACTAGAGAAAAAACATTTTAATGGCCATAGTTTAGAACAGATCGAAAAAATATTACGTGAATCTCATCCAGAACTGTATGTGTAAAGGACAATAATGAAACTGCTCAAATATGAAAATACTAAACTAAAAAATCAACTTATTTTCAATTTACCTGTATCGAAAGAGATATGCGGTAGAGAATGTCCTGGCTGTTACGCTTTAAAACCTCAGAAACGTTTTCATAAAACAGTCTTACCTTATCGTGAAGCACGTTACGAAGCTTCTAAACAGCCTGATTTTGAATCTAAAATAGTTTATGAAATCTCTAAACATAAGAAACCTTTAGAAGCTGTTCGTATCCATGAAGCGGGAGAATTTTATAGTCAAGAATACATTAATAAATGGCTCTATATAGCCCGTAATCTTACAAATGTTAAATTCTATGCATTCACTAAACGCATAAAAGATTTCGACTTTACTT
>Ga0316190_10001261_pt1 | contig 18222 bp, 21 predicted proteins | sample Eddworburrow2_MG_FD_204929 | JGI IMG/M metagenome (GOLD analysis project Ga0316190, IMG submission 204929) | Coastal sediment microbial communities from Maine, United States - Eddy worm burrow 2 | ecosystem: Environmental > Aquatic > Marine > Coastal > Sediment | place: USA: Maine | collected... | reverse complement strand
TCCCGGTGTTGATCGAGTTTGGCCTGGCTCCCGTCGCCGCGGCGTCTGGCACTCCCGGTTACCCTGGTGTCCCGCCTTATGTGGCACCCGAGCAGGTGGCGGGGGAGGACGTCGATACAAGCGCCGACATCCATGCACTCGGACAGATGATCGCAGAGCTATGGGGCGGGCGGGTTCCGGCCCGTGCGAATTTGGGCCGCTTGTGGAAGCGGGATGCCGAGGACCAAATGCCACGCGATATCGGGGATCTCGTGCGCGGCATGACCGCGTCAGACCCCAGCCGCCGTACGACGGATCTCGGCGACATCGTCGGGGTTCTCGAGGCGCAGCGGGACCAGGTGGGACAGGACGGACCCCAGAATTGAGGGGCGTGTCCTTGGGGTCCGTTTGTCAACAATCAAAGAGATGGCCCTCTTCTGGTCATTCGAAGACCAACGCCCTACAGATCAGCGCGCAATACGCCGCGTTGACGCCCGAGGCAAAGATATAGGGCCAGTAAGCCGACCGCGCATATCCACCACACCTGCCACATGCCCCACGCGAATGCGGCGATCAAGGCAAAGGTCGCGAACGCCGCCGCTGCGTAAGGCTGCATGTCTTTCGGTAGCGTTTCGGCACGCAAAATGACCAGCGCGCCTGCGAGTGCGAGCAAAGCCGCGCCGATACCGCCAAGCTCATGCCAAGTTTGTAAGTAGAGGTTATGACCGTGATGGCCGGTTGTGCGGGAAAACGTTGCATCGCCAGCCCGCTTCCGGTTCCGAAGCTCCTCCTTTTGAGCCTCCGTGTAGGCCTCCCGGGACGCTTCGCTGATCTCTCGCGTGGAGTTTAGGCCGATGCCTAGCCAAGGGTGGTCGAGCGTCTTCTCCGCTGTGTAATCCCAAAGGACAACCCGCGCCTTGAACGAATACGGTATGGATGGATGAGCATGCAAGTCGGCATCGTGAGCCAGAAAACTTGCCGGCAGGACAAGCAAGAAGGCAAGGCACTACAATGCCGAGAGCGTTCGTATCACGAGTCTATTCCACTTCCATGCCAGCGCGAAGACGATGGCAGAACCAAGGAGCGCTACTTGAGAGGAACTATGCTCCGACGCAAAAACAACAGATGCAGTTGCAATGAACATCAAAGCGATCATGGCATAGGCGCGCTTCTGGCCCGCAGTGCCAGACAGCATGAGGAGCGCGGGCCATAAGTTGAGCATGACGATTACCACCCCTTGATTGAGCGTGTTCAATTTGACACCGGCCACGACATTGCCAGTTAGCTCAATGCGCTTGGTGTCTTCCGGGCGGATCGCGGGAAATGCGTTATACGCAAGGCGCGTAATTGCGCTGTCCGTTGAGATTTCAACGAGGAGATAGACGATCGCGAATGCAGCGCCAACGGTGCAAGCTGCGCTGAAGGCGCGAGTCTGCCGTTCATTCAGGGCATTAACGGCCGAGCTCACAAACAGAATCGCCAAAATAAGATTGAGTAAAAAAGATGCTTAGCCAGACCGACTACAGGATCCCACGACCATGTGGCGTTCAGGAAAGTGTAAAGCGAAAGTGCCAGGCAGGCAGCCAACGCCGCGCTTTTCGAGATCGAGTCTTTCCAACAAGACCCATGCCACATCGCCGCAAGGATCAAAACGACAACCAGCAAAGGCAGGAAAACCATCGTGAGGTGCGGTGCTATCGCGGTACCCAAAGGAGCAAAGAAGAAAGCGATAGCAGCAAGTTGACAAAAAGTGTCGCCGTTGGCCCGTGTCGTCAAGTGTTGATCCCTCACGAAAGTCTGATGAAGCGCCTGCTCGATAAGACGTCCCCGAGGCTACGTCGATAGTCGCAATGAACTAATCAATTTGGGACACTGGAGGTCGGAGAACGCCAATTGTGAAAACTATAAGGGTGAACTATTGCTGTAACAGCAATACGCTTTCTCACAATTGCATAGGACTCGGCGATAGAACTGACGCTACGGGAGTGAGGTATGCATCCTGGCGTTCGAATTGGGGTTCAATTGACAGCCTCGTTGATCATATAGATGTGTGGAATTGCGGGGGTTCTCGACTTCAAACGGTGCTCCGGGGAGGATGAGCTGAAGCAGTTTGCCGCGCGCATGGCGGGGGCTCTTCACCATCGTGGGCCCGATGCGCAAGGCGTCTGGGTGGAGCCTGAGGCGGGGATTGCGCTGGGGCACGCCCGGCTCTCTATCATCGATCTCAGCGCGGCAGGTAGCCAGCCTATGGCGTCAGCGTCCGGGCGCTATGTGCTGTCCTATAACGGTGAGGTCTACAATGCGGGCGAATTGCGCGCCGAACTCGAAAAAGAGGGCCATCGGTTTCGCGGTCACTCCGATACGGAAGTGATCGTCGAGGGGTTTTCCGCTTGGGGCGTGCTGGACACGATCGAGCGGCTGATCGGCATGTTTGCTTTGGCCGTCTTCGACCGGAAAGAGCGGGTTCTGACACTCGTCCGCGACCGGCTCGGCATCAAGCCCCTCTATTGGGGGCAGATCGACGGCCGTATCGCTTTCGCCTCCGAACTGAAGGCGTTGGCGCCTCTGCCAGGGTTTCCTCCCGAGATCGATCGCGACGCGCTCGCGTCCTATCTCTGCACGGGCTACGTGCCTGCGCCGGCCTCCATCTATCGCGGCATTTCCAAGCTGGAACCCGGCACCATGCTCGAAGTCCGGGCGGACGGCGTCGTGCGAAGCTACACATACTGGTCCGCGCTTGATGTAGCATTGCGCGGGCAACTTTTGCCCATGAAGGCCGACGAAGCCGAAGCGGCCGCGCAGCTCGAAGCGCTTCTCACCGATGCAGTGACGCGGCGCATGGTCGCGGACGTTCCGCTCGGGGTGTTTCTGTCCGGCGGTACCGACTCATCGACCGTGGCGGCGCTCATGCAGGCCAATTCGCAAACGCCCGTCAGGAGTTTCTCGATCGGTTTCCACGAAGAGGCCTACAACGAGGCCGACGCTGCAAGGGCGGTGGCACGCCATCTCGGCACCGATCACACGGAGCTCTATGTGAGCGCGGCGGAAGCCCAAAGCGTGGTGCCGCAGCTGCCGCAGATCTACGACGAACCCTTCGCCGATGCCTCCCAGATCCCGACATTTCTCGTGTCGGAGATGACGCGGAAGCACGTCACGGTAGCGCTGTCAGGGGACGGGGGCGACGAGCTGTTCGCTGGTTACAATCGCTACGCTCAGGGCTTGCGTGCGGTACAAGCGCTCCGACGGCTGCCAGGGCCTTTTACGGGCACCGTGTCTCAGCTGATTTTAGGGCTATCCCCTCAGAACTGGGACATGATCTTGGCGATTCTGCCGTCTCGCATACGGCCCCGACAGCCGGGCGACAAGCTCCACAAACTCGCGGCCGTGCTAGGTGCGGAGCCGGGCGACTATTACCGCATCTTGGTCTCGCCCTGGGCTGAGGCCTGGAAGCTGGTCCGGGGCGCGGCAAAGCCCAATCCTGCGCCTTTCGGTGCGGCGGTGCGCGGGCGCTTTGAGACCGAATTGGCTTGGATGCAGTATGCCGACATGGCGACCTATCTGCCGGACGACATCCTCACCAAGGTGGACCGCGCCTCGATGGCGGTGTCGCTCGAAGCGCGTGTTCCGCTCCTTGATCACCGCGTTGTCGACTTTGCCTGGCGGCTCCCTACTGATCTCAAGATCCGGGGCGGGCAGGGCAAGTGGCTCCTGCGCCAGGTTCTCTATAAATACCTACCGAAGAAGCTTGTGGAGCGGCCGAAAATGGGCTTTGCCGTTCCGATCGATGCATGGCTCCGAGGACCGCTCAAGGACTGGGCCAGCGATCTTCTGGAGCCTACGGCGATGGCGCAGGCCGGATTCCTCGACCCCGCACCGATCAGAGCCAAATGGACCGAACACTTATCGCGGCGGCGCAATTGGCAGCACTTTCTGTGGAACGTGCTGATGTTTGAGGCGTGGCGGCGTGCGCAGGCCGCGACCTAGGGTGCGCTGATGCGTCTGACGACTTCGTCGCTTGCTCTGAAGGATGCATAGGCAGACTTGCGACCTGTTTAGCAGGGCGTCTCAGTCGGCTTCTCGGATCCCCGCGACAGAATTCCAGACCGACCGCGCCCATTTTGCGAGAACTGCCCAGCCCTAGGCTTCGGGCTCGGGTCACTTCCGTTTTGCCTTCATATCCTTTATTAGCGGCAATCTCTCGAGCGCGGGCGAGCGGGGCCGGAAACATTACCAAGCTCATCTATATTGGTGGTTATGGGCGGAGTGGGAGCACTCTGCTTGAAGCGCTGTTCACTTCGAGCCCGCTTTTCGTGGCTTGCGGGGAGACTGTTAACGTCATTCGCCGAGCGCCGGGCCAGCTCGATCGGCTCTGTACGTGTGGTCGGCAAGCTAAGGTATGCCCGGTCTGGGGTCCCTTGCTTGCATCTCCAGAAAAACTCGGCGGGTGGACCCACAGTGATTTGGATATGGCGCTCCTGGAGGGCATTCAGGCGAGTAAGCGCGTGATGATAGATTCGTCTAAAACGGCCGGGGGCACCTTCCGTTCGCCATTCCGGCTGAGGCGCCAGATCGGCAAAGACTTCCAACTCGTACATCTAGTGCGGGATCCGCGTGCCGTGTGTTGGTCGATTGTCAAGAGAAGGTCTCGGGTGGCAGCCCGTGGCGGCGTCCAGCTGAATCCCTGGCTGCTCTGTATCCATGGCGCGGTTGGCTGGTTGATCGCTAATCTCAAGTGCGAGCTTTTCGGCTGGCGTTACCCCAAGCAGTACCGGCGCGTCCGTTACGAAGACCTTAGCCGAGCACCCTACGAGACCCTCAGCAAACTCTTTGCGGACTTCTTGCCGGAAGAGCCGTTCGATATCGTTGAGGCCAACGCCGCCGATAATCGGCACCAGCTTTTCGGCAACAGGGCTCGCCACGAGCAGGTGTCGTTCGCCGGTGTCCATGAAGACACTGAGTGGCGGGATGCTATGCCTGCGGCCTACGGCTTGCTTGTGACTACGCTGGGCGCACTCCTGTGCGCCCGGTACGGTTACACCAACCTTTCGCGCTAGGTCCAAACGGCGCCGCGGCTAGAAAAAGCTCCTAGGCGCGTACAGCAGCAAACGGTATCTCGTCCCAGCCAGCGCGTGTTGGAGTCATGTGTTGTAGTAATTCCGGTACCAAGCCACGAAGTGGCGTATTCCCTCTTCTATGGGGGTATTGGGCTCGAACCCAATATCACGCTTAAGATCGCTCACGTCCGCATATGTGGTTGGTACGTCCCCCGGCTGAATGGGAAGAAAATTCTTCTCTGCCTTACGGCCCACAGCTTTCTCAATGGCCGCGATGAAATCCATAAGCTGCACGGGGCTGTGGTTCCCAATGTTGTAGAGCCGGTAAGGTGCGGATGATGAGCTCGGATCTGGCGCATCGCCGGTCCAACTCGGATCGGGCCGCGCTACTCGATCTAAGACACGGACCACGGCCTCTGCGATGTCGTCAATATAGGTGAAGTCGCGGGCGTGATGACCTTCGTTAAAGACGTCAATCGGCTCACCAGCAAGCATCCTCCTTACAAACATGAAGAGCGCCATGTCTGGGCGTCCCCAGGGACCGTACACAGTGAAGAAACGCAAGCCGGTAGTTGGAATCTGGAAAAGATGCGCGTAGTTGTGTGCCATCAACTCGTTGGCCTTCTTGCTGGCCGCGTAGAAGCTCAACGGATGGTCGACATTCTGATGGACGTTGAAGGGTACGAGTGTATTGGCGCCGTAAACCGAGCTTGACGAAGCAAAAACGAGATGTTTGACACTCGAATATCGGCACGCCTCCAGGATGTTAAGGAATCCGACTAAATTAGACTGAACGTACTCCTCTGGATGGGTCAGGGAGTAGCGTACGCCGGCTTGGGCGGCAAGATGCACTACCCGTTCCGGCTGATAGTCTGCGAACAGCTTATCGATTGCATCCTTGTCAGCGAGATCAGCCTTCACGAAGGTGAATTGATTGCGGGGGGTAAGCCCAGCAAGCCGCGCCTCTTTCAACGTCACATCGTAGTAATCGTTCATATTGTCGAGGCCGACGACTTCGTCACCACGATCAAGAAGCGCACGCGCGATATAAAAACCGATAAATCCGGCCGCTCCTGTAACTAGGATCTTCATGTCTTTCGATTCGCTTTCCAAAAACGAGATTGCTGTCATGCCTTATCTGAAAGGGAGTGCCTTGACAGGCTGATTGTGCTGTCGGGCGACAAACAAACGCGGGCGGGGCTTTTTAGCCGCGGAAGTATGCGAAGTCTAGGAGGAGCCGCGCGGTCCCAGTCGTAAGGACACGTCCGTCACGGAGCATACTGGGGTTGATTTTGCTGCTCAGGCATGGGCTACGCAGTGACCGGTTCCGTTTGCGCGAGCAAGTGCTCATAGAGCGCGCAGTATCTCTCGACGCAGGCGGTGAGAGAGAACTCGTCTGCCAGCCGCTTGCGCGCTGCGTCACCCATAGCCTTTCGGCGCCCAGGATCTTGGGCCAGATCGAGGATGGCGTCTCCAAGCCTTTTTGGGTCGCGGGGCGGCACGACGAGACCAGTCTGGCCGTCGACGACCACTTCGGCATTGCCTCCTATATCTGTCACCACCATAGGTAAGCCGGCGGCCATCAACTCCAGAATTGCGTTCGAGAGTCCCTCGTTTCGCGTAGGCGTGAGGATTCCGACCTCAGCAGCAGCCAGGAGACGCGGTACGTCATTGCGCTCACCGAGGAGGCGGACGTGGTTTGCAAGCTTGCCCCGCACGATAGCTCTTTTGATCTCGGCAAGACTTCCACCGTCACGACCTGCCAGTAGGACCGTCCAAGGCTGAGGCAGCTCATCCCGGATCTCAATGAGAGCTGCAATCAGATCCAAATGGCCCTTGTAAGGGAGAAGGTTAGCGACCACGACTGCGACGAAAGCATGCTCGTCGAGATCCAAGGCTGCTCGAGCCTCCTTCTTTGTCGTGACCATGGCTGGTAAGCGAATGCCATTGTAGATCAGCCTCACCTTATTCTCCGGCGCGCCCTCCTGGATTAGTTCCCGAGTTATGGCCCGCGCGTTACCAAGAAGCATATCCATACGACGATGCAGGAATTTCTCGGCGGCGGCCACTCCGGGCCATTTGTGCTGGTAGTCATTCAAGCTGCGCCGGCTCATGATCTTGATGGGGACGCCTGCGGCGAGCGTTATCGGCGCACCAGGGAGATAGGCACCTGGTAGAAAGAAATGAACGATGCTCGGGCGGAAGCGGCGGATCAAACTGAACAACCGTGCCGCACCGCCCGCGAGGCGAACAGGCATTAATAATGATCGCTTGCTCTCCCCAATCTGAGGCGCGGCGTACACAGGAATGCCTGCGCTCTCTAGGCGATCGGCGCGACTACCTTTTTTGGTGAAACAGAATGCGGCGACCTCGAAGCCATTGTCTTTGAGTTCCGGCAAGAGATCGAGAAGATGCGTTTCAGTGCCGCCTACGTCAAAGGACTCGGTCACGAACAATATGCGCGGGGGGAGGAGCATCGAGTGATAACGAACTCTATCGCCATGTTAGCTAGCGATCAGACCTGCGAGAACGAAAATCCAGTAGTTTTTTCGGCGGCCGATCGGGTGCGGGTCTCTGATGGTTTGAGTGTTTATCGAACTTGAGTGTCAGAGGTCATATGCTTCGAAGAAATTTTGCCAGCACTAACGCTGGAGGCATGCGTCTTCTTATTATCGGTCGTCTCTGGACCCGCGACCACGCGACCCAAAATCTTATAGTTGCAATCAAGCAGAGTCCCATCTTCAAAGCAGATAAGTAATTCGTTTGCAGCCGACGGAATGTGTCGGCGCTGGGCCTTAGCGGCTGACCCACGTTCGCTCTTGATGGTCGGGGCCGCGAAGTTCCCAACAGCGCGATGCAATGGCGCATCATCGAACTTGCCTTGCCTTACAAGCTTTTTAATTCGAGCCGCGCGTTGTGGAGACAGGTCTGAAGCGAGCGTGACCAAAACTCGTCCCTGGCTCGTCTGGATCGCGAGCGCATCCTTCGCTTCTGCCGAAGTGGAGGCAATTTCTGTCACGACGGAAGTTTTGCTACGATTGAAATTCGTATCGGGTTCCGCCGACGGATTTAGCTGGTCATAAAACTCCAGCGCATCATCGACTTTGCCAAAGAACAAGGTCCGGCCCGCGTCCATTACCAGCCCATGCGTGCAAATCTCCTTAATGATGCTGCTGCTATGCGATGCAAGGACGAGCGCGCGACAGGTATCAACTTGGGCGCGCAATCGCTTTTGCGCCCTCTGAACGAAATATTTATCGCCTGCACTAATCCACTCGTCCATTATGAGAACGTTCGGCTTGCGCGACGTTGCCACCGAGAAGGCCAGCTTTGCCCGCATGCCTGTAGAGTAGGTTTTTATCGGATCGTAGATGGAGTCACCAAGCTCTGAGAATTCTATGATGTCAGGAATCGTCTCTTTAATTTCCGTAAGGTCCATGCCCATTGCGAGGCCGCGAAGATAGATATTCTCCATCCCCGTCGCCTCGGGACGAAGACCGAGTGACAGGTTGAGGAGAGCTTGCACGGTACCGCATATCTCGATTGAGCCGCGAGTCGGTGCGATTGATCCTGCCAGGAGACGCAACATTGTCGTCTTTCCCGCGCCATTGCGGCCGATCAGGGCAAGGCGGTTTCCCTCGTGGACTTCGAACGAGGCGTCCTCAACTATGGTGCGCACTTCTGTCCGCCCCTTTTCAGGCTTGTAGAGCCTCGCCAAGAGCGACAACGGATTAACGCTTGCGGTATTCGATCCTTTGCGCCGCAATGGAATACGAAGAGTCACATTTCGGGCAACAATCGGAACCGCATCGGCATGCTGGGCGTCGGAGCCATTTATAGCCATAGGGCAATCACCGATTTAGTGCGCGCGTAGAGGAGGCTTGCCACGAGCCACCCAAGCGGAAGGGCGGCGCCAACAACAGCGAGTTCGAAATAGGGCATTTTCCCATAAACTAACGGACCCCTGATAACCTCTATGAGGTAGTAAAAGGGATTAAAGTAAAGGATAGCATCAACAAGAGGACCCCTTGAACTTTCGCCTGGCACCCAAAGTATCGGAGTGATGAAAAACATAAGTCTCATTACCGCGCGAATCATCTCAACTAAATCAGAATACCTGGCGCCAAGTATCGCAAGAGCCACGCTCATAAAAAACACAACCGCAAAAACTAATGGCACAGTAATAAATAGGACAATTGACAGAAAAGATGGATAGAGTCCTACATATATGAAGGCAATCAAAACAACTAAACAATTATGAACTAAGTTTATAAAATTTTTGAGACTTTCTTTTAGGACAACATCTGTATAGCTGGCGATGCCATCGAGTATACTGCTTGAGTTAGATTGAAAAAAGCGGCTGGATTGTGTTATTGTTTTCGAGATGTATTGCCAAAGGACATAGCCGACGGCGAGGTGGACGACGTAGAACTCCCCCTGTGCGCCCATCATTGTCCTAAAGACAGCCCCGATGACAAAAACAAAGAACGCGGTGCCAATCACCGACCAAAGCGGACCGAGAATTGTTGACCGGTAGCCGAGAAGAACCTCGACCCAAGCCGAATACAACCAGAAGCCTCTCGCCTTGAAGCTCTGGTAAAGATCGGAGGAAAGCTGAGAGATGCCTATGTCAGCCGCTGTTCTCTTCGTCGTTGTCGAAAGTGCTTGCATGTTTGAGGACGATGAAATGCCTTGGCGGAACTGTTGGGATACGTTGCGTCGGTATCCAGGCTCAAATTTTGTTAGGAGCTTATACGATGGGGTTCATGGCGAACTGATCAAACTTAAAGGCTTCGAAGGCACATTGGTCAAGGCCGTTTCTAACAATGAGACGCGCTGTGAAAGACGAGCGCGATGGGCTTTGCGCTGAGGATCTAGTTGTTTGGGGCCGCAAGGGCTATCCTGCTTTAGAACGGGTTTAATGAGCCCTAATCATCTTGAGCTCTTTCAGTCAAGGTGAGCTGACTAGGTGGTGTGCTCACACGCGAGGGCTACAATCTTACTTCCTGCCTAATTCCTGTCGCAGCGCCTTCGATGCTCGCATCAGCCCCGCATCTAACAGAGAACGGTAGCCTGTAAATCGCTTGGAGCCGCTAAACATGGGGGAATTAGCAGTCACATCTTGGATGTGGTCCTGGTAAAGTTTATAAAATGTAGCGCTTCCCATATGCTGCCCGCGCGACACCGCCTCATCGACCTTGGACCCAAAGTCTTGTAGATATTTGAAATGGAGAAGTGCTCCCCAATCGGGCGCGAGCCGGTATTCGAAATTCCACCTATGCGGTCCTCCTGGAAACCGCGTTCCGGGGCGCCAGCGACAAAGCGGGACTTTGCTCATGTTTGGCGGGTTGTCGGGTAGACAGGCGTCGAGCCGCTCAAGAGCGCGCGTTTCCCACTTTTGGAATTTTCGTCCAGGGTCGCCCTTTCGTCGCAGAAAAAATAAAAGCCGTAGTAGTAGTTGATCTGCCCAAGTTGGGTCGCGGTCTCTTCCGCGGTGGAAGAGCCTTTCTCGCGCGCCGCCGTATAGACGGTAAGGAGGTGTCTGCCACCGTTTCGTGTTTTGTGGGACTAACCGATAGTTACCCGTATCAAAATAGGGGCATGCTTCGATGAAGTTCTCTCCAGGTTCATAGTGGAGCTCCGATAGGGGCGCTGAGGGATACATGTCGATCATCGGCGTAAAAAGCGCATCGTAACCAGAAGCCTCGAGATAACTGATCAACCACTGCATATCGCGGTCTGGCCAGCCAGGATAGACGAGGAGTTCATCAACATCAGGGAAGATGACCCAGCGATGAGCGAAGAACTGATTGGCGAGGGCCTCTCGCCAAATCGTCTTGTGTTGCTTGAACGATTTGGTGGTATAAATTCGGGTTACTAATGGATGTGCGTCAAGAATCTCGCCGCTTCCATCGGTTGAGCCGTTGTCGATGACGATCAACTGCTCAACTCCGAGGGATTGATAAAACTTCAGAAAATATGGAAGGCGCAACGCTTCATTGTAGCAGGTGACAATCGCATTAACCCGACCAGCGCGTACGGAAGGCACATCCTTCACATCAAAAATATCTGTTATCTGAAAGATGTCCATGGTCGGTCACTGCCCCGAGCTTAATTGCAGACGTTTGAAGTAGTTATTGAAAAAGCAATTTGGTCTCTGGTAAAAATCATACATACTGGCCTGGTTTGTCCACAACTGTTTTACTGACAATGGCTACTGGAGGCGATATGAAATCAGCACAACCCGCATTTTGGCACATTGAACGCAGGGGTAATTTTGGCGATGTGCATATTCCTAAAGATATACCGACTATACCCGCGATGAGTTCTGATGCGGAGCGCCGATATTACTACTGGCTTGCGCGACAATTCTCTGGAAAAGGTGCCGTGGTAGAGATCGGCCCGTGGCTGGGCGCTAGCACTGCGTACATCGCTGCAGGCATTCGGGACTCTGGGGTCCCAGCGCGGGTCAAAGTGTTCGATCGATTTCTTTGGAGGGCGGGAGCGGGCTGGGAATCCAAAGTGGTAGAGAGGCGCAGTAGCGGAGAAAGTTTTTGCGAAGAGTTTAAAGCTAACCTCGGCCCTCTGCTGGACTTCGTGGATGCCCACGAAACGGACATCAAAGAAATATGTTGGGATAGCGGTGACGTCGAGTTGCTGTTTCTGGATGCACCGAAGCGCACGCGTGACATATCAAAAATTCTAACCACCTTCGGGCCAACAATGATTCCTGGTCATTCTATCATGGTGTGGCAGGACTTTGGGCACTTTCCCTCATACGCAATCCTCGCTTCGTTGAGTCGGCTGGGGAATATGGTTGAGCCCATACACGTCATAGAACCCGGATCGGCTGTTGGATTCAGGGTGAAAGAACAATGGCCAAGCGATCTAGTGTCGGAAAAGGCATTGGATCTTCAGTGCTGGACTCCCGAACAAATTGATTCCGTATGGCAGCAATGGATGTCAATCCTTCCCGAAGACAAAAAAACTCTTTTTCTCTGCGGCGCAGCGATGTTCCTTTATGATATTGGGCATGTGCAACTAGCACAGGAACGTCTTCGAGAATTATTGTCCAGGCGCGACGAAAAAGTCACCAAGAAGTGGCGGCATCTAGCAAAGACAAATTTAGTTCAACGATATCCGCAGCTCTTTGAAGAATTTTTAGAGTAACATAACATTCGCACACTCAGAGCAGCAGCGCCCACTATCGAATTGACCCATATATTGGACACTGCCTGAACATGGATGCAAGCGCGAAACCTAAACGAGTTGCATTCATTCTCCCCCACTTGGGGCCAGGCGGAGCCCAGCGGGTAGCTGCAACCGCAGCGAATGCTCTAATCGAGCTAGGGATCGAGATGCATGTCATCACGATTCTGGATAATCATCCGGATTCTTATGCCCTTGACTCAAAGGTGCTGCGTCATCGTAACAAGGGATCACAAGGTGGGGCCAAAAGTAGTAAGGTGGGCACGCCAAAGGACGAGACATTAAATGAAGATCAGCCGGTTCGACGAGTTGTTCGAACCTTTGCAAGGCTATCGGTGGTGCGCCGCCCGCTTGGAGCTGTCGGATTTGCGGTAAATCTGACCGAAAGAGCTCGGTGGTTAAGACGCTTAATTCAATCAATAAGACCAGATGCTGTCCTCTCATTCCTAACACAAACTAACATTATTACCATTCTTGCTACACGAGGTTTGGGTATACGGACAATAGTTTCTGAGCGGAACGATCCGCGGCTACAGCATCATCGCCGCCGTGTCGTGGCTCTGCGGAAGTTGACCTACCCCTGGGCAAATGTCGTTACAGCCAATACGCGTGGGGCGGTATGCGCGATGGAAAGCTTTATTCCAAAAAAAAATCTCGCCTTTCTGCCGAACCCTCTAAAGAGCCACGTTTTGTCTGCTTCTGTGAGTTTCGCTGAACCCACATTTATTACTGTAACTCGGCTGGTCGAACAAAAAGGCGTTGATGTGCTGCTAAAGGCAGCAGCAATTGCCTTCAATAAAGTGCCAAACTGGCATGTAGCGATCATAGGTGACGGAACCTTACGCCATGAATTGCAGGCTCTGGCGAATAAACTTGGCATTGCTACGCGGGTTCATTGGTATGGTCATGTCGATAATCCTATTCCGTACTTGAAGGCGGCAGACGCATTTATTCTAACCTCAAGATTTGAAGGTTCGCCCAATGCATTGCTCGAAGCCATGGCTTGTGGGCTTCCTCCGATTGTTTCGGACGCTTCTCCGGGTCCCCTTGAGCTCGTGGGGAATAAAGCCGGCCTTATCGTGCCCGCTGAGGATGTAAACGCGACGGCTGAAGCAATTGTAGCGCTCGCCAGTGATAACGAACTTCGGAGGCGACTGGGCGCCGCCGCCCTCGAGCGAACGCGCATACACGAACTCGATAATGCCATGAAAATTTGGCGTGATCTGCTTCGCGTGTAGGGCCAATGCGCATCGCGTTTATAATTCCCCATTTTGGCACCGGCGGCGCCGAGCGGGTCGCAAGTTTACTTTGTAATTATTGGATTACTCAGGGGCATTCGGTTTGCGCAATCACATTCGAAAAGGTTGGCGCTGCCAGCAGTTATCCACTCGACGAGAGAATCCTTGTTAATCAAACTCAGAGTTTCAATACGCACCAAAACCCGTTGTCGCGGATCGTTACAAACGCGCGGCGGATTTCGCGCATTCGCTCTTCACTCAAGGCATTTGGACCAGATGTAATTCTGGCCTTTATGACAGAAGCAAATGTTGTTGCCCTTTGGTCCGCAGTAGGCCTTGGAATTCCGGTGGTTGTCTCTGAGCGTAATCAACCAGATCGGCCCGGGCTGGGGTTCTGGCGTCGACTCGCACGGCGTTTAAGCTACCCGATGGCAGCTGGCTTGGTCGTACAGACCAAGCCCATCGCTCGGTGGGCAGAGGAACAGTTTCGTGTCCCCATCCACATTCTACCAAATCCGGTAAGCCGCCTGAGGTCCGAAATCAGTCGGCATTCCGGCAAGCGGGTCGTCGCGGTAGGGCGACTCGTGAGGCAAAAGGGTTTCGATCTTCTCATTGATAGTTTCGTGAAGATTGCTGCGCGGCATCCCGAGTGGATGCTGGAAATCTACGGAGAGGGTTCTGAACGCCCAGCACTCGAGGCTCAGGTGGAACGGTGTGGATGTATCGAGCGGATAAGGCTGCCGGGCATCTGTAGACATATCGGCGACGTATACGCCGATGCAGGCCTTTTTGTTTTGCCTTCGCGCTTTGAAGGCTATCCAAACGCGCTGGTGGAGGCACTTGCCGCAGGCTGTCCTGTGATCGCTACCAACTGTCCTGGGGCTTCGGAGCAAATCCTAGGAGGTGGACTTTATGGGATGCTTGTGGAGCCTGAGAACGTTGACGCGCTCGCTGTCGCGTTAGACGGAATGCTGTCCTCCGAAACTTCGCGTGCGAACTTCGCATCTCAGGCAACCAGGGCAGTCGCAGCGCTCGATACGCCGATCGTCGGCTCGCAATGGCTTGATCTCTTGACGTCTGTCGCGGGTGAAGCACCTGACAAGGGTCAGAGGTGAGACTTCGATGACTTTAGTCCCGGCGCCCGCTAGTGCATTTTGTGGGCGTTGTTCAATTATGCTAACGTTGTCACTCTGCTATCTTCTGGGCTGGGCAAGCGGACTGCACAGCACGAGCATGCGTCTCGTCTGCCCTACGGTGGAGAATCAATGCTTGGACGTACACTCATAGGCTCCTTATTAATCACGCTCTTGATATCTCCGTCGAACGCGGCTGAGGGAGAGCAGGTAGTGGCTGATAACAAACAACGGTGCGACACCGTTAGCTCATGTAAGCTTGTCGTTCGTAACAAACAGCAGTGCTACAAAGCACTGGCGGCCGTTGAGAGCCAACTCTATGAACGAGTCAAAGCCAAGACGCTGGATGAGGAACAAATCGATGAATTAAACCTGCTTCTAGATGAAGCAGATGAGGATTGCTTCGAAGGCAACGTGAAAAAGGCAAAGCGCAAAATTAGGTCTGTCATAAAAATAGTTCTCAGTTCATCAGCGGGAAAGGTGGATTAGAGCAATCGAGTGCACCGAAGGCCTAAACGATCGAAACAAGATTGGTGATTTTATGTCTCTGGTGGCGGTTCACAGCGCTAAAAAGAAAAAGCGATCGGACCTTCAACACGCGCTCTAGAATTCTTTAGCAATAAATCCTTTAGCTGCTCAGCAACGCTTAGAGCATTTCAACGCGCCTTAATTCTTGGTTATTGCCTCGCGTTTGCCTCAAACCATCATCTTGCCAACAAAACTTGTAACGACAGCTCATGCGTCGAAAATATCAACTGCTTTGTGACTTTATGCATTGCACCTTTGTGCCGAACGAATGCGTAGCAAGAAACAGGCGGCATTTTATCGAAGTATACTTACCGATCACAGCATTCCGATTTTCGATAGCCGATCGGCTCATTCAGCCCGCAATTTGGCCGCCACAATTCTGCGCGAGCGATTTTAGGTCCGTGGGATGAATTAGATCGGGCTTGGTGTCTCGGCCGGTTATAATTCGCACGGTTTCTAGGGGTGGCCCTGGGCTATCCCCGCATCGCCGTCACCCTAGACCACAGCCTGGAAACAATGATTTCGACAAGACACGACTGCTCACGAAAGGCATTTTGCCAGTCCATCAGTTCATCGAAACCCAGCCCCGAACCTGCAGGGCTAGAGACTAGGGCGGAACGGCCACGCAAACAGCGCTCCATTTTAGCAGAATTATACCATGCGGGGAGACGATGCGGTATCGGCAGCAGATTGATCCTCTTTTCTTCTTATTTGAATTCGGGGCAAATGCGGCGCAATCGATTCGGCCCAAGTTGTGACCAAACTAGGCGCCAGAAACATCATGCCTCACCCTGAGCGCACAGCCAGCGTCTCGTCCATTAAGTCTCCCCGGATCGTTTTCATTCGCAGCGCGGGACACAACGGGTCTACGCTGCTGGATATGCTTATCAACTCCCCCCCGATGTCGTAAGCGTCGGCGAGGTCGTGAGCTTCAACACAAACCCGAATACGAACTGCACTTGCCGTCGCCGCGTTTGGGAATGCCCGTTCTGGCTTGCGGTGGAGGAAGTTGTACGGGCCCGCTTTGCCCTACGCTTGAGTGATCTGCGGCTGACGAGAGATGACCCTGAGACGTTTGAGCGCCACAATCTCGCCCTGTTCGATGCCGTACGCGAGGTCAGTGGCAAGCAGGTCATCGTTGACTCGTCGAAACGTTTAGATCGACTAATCCCTTTAGAATCCAATCGGCTCGATGTGGTCCCGATTCACCTTATCCGCAAGCCGCATGGTGTGATGTACTCCCATGTGAAGCGCGGTCGCGATTGGGGCCCTTATGCCGAAAAGTACGCCAAAGGGCTCGTCATGACAAAAGAGTACCTTGACCATCGCTCACACATTGAACTGGCGTATCACCATCTTGTGGCGGACCCGCCCCGTACCCCCATGAAGGTCATGCATGAAATTGGGCTCGAATATCACTCCGACCAGCTTGATTGGGCGGGTCGCCCGCGACATAACTTTGGCTGCAACAGAAAGGTGCGCTATTTTTCAGACAGCATGATCCGCTTGGACTCGAGCTGGCGACAGGGCCTCTCTCTCCGACAGAAGATGCTTATCTCAATCGCTACTCTCGGAGCCCGGTTGCCGGGTCGGTTCTTCTATGATCGGCTGCAACCACTTTCGCGTATAGCGCTCTCAAGGCGGTGATAGAAAACGCAAATAAATCTATCGATACCCAAGTGCCCCGGGATCCCTTACGACTGGTATCCATCTGCGGTCCGGTGTGATCAAATCCACAGGTGCGGCTGTTAGCGGCATAACCACTTTTATGGCAATATATAAATATATTTCTTTGATAGCGCTTCTCACCACTCTCTTTGTATCGCTCTTTGCTTCTACAGAAAAACTTTGCACGTATCCCGTGATCAACGCCACCCAAGTGGTCCAGTTTTGGGGGCCAAGACAATGTTCCTTGCCGCTATTGGCTGTGGACGCAAGTGTAGTAGCCCCGATCCGCAGACGAAATGCTTGCCCAAGGTCAAAACTTAGTAATTTTGATCTTTGAACAAAATTTGAGGGAACTCGCACGTGGCGCTTGTCGTGTCTTTTTTCAATAAGGCGAAACTCATTGTTCGGAATGTGCAATACCGTTTATGGAAGCGCAAAAACAAATCGGCATCATTTAAGGACTACTTCGCAGAGATTGTGCAAAAACATATCCAGAGCGGGCGCGCACACCCTACGTTGGGAGATAATCTTGCAGGCAAAACGTTTGGTGTTTCTGGACACAGGAGCTTCATGCTGTTGGCGCGCAGATATGGCATCCAAGCAAGTGACGTCTGCGTTGACTATGGATGTGGAACGCTTCGCGTCGGACTCCATGCCATCGAGTACCTAAAACCGGGCTGTTATTGGGGCCTCGACGTTAGCGATTTCTTGCTGAATCGAGGCCGCGAGCTGATCGGCGCAGATCTCGAGCACAGGAAGGCGCCCAACTTACGCGTCATTTCGGGGTCGAGCCTACGAGAGGCTGCCGCTGCTCATCCGAAGCTAGTGTTCTCGATTAGTGTGTTGGTACACGTTCATCCCGACGAGCTTTCGGAATACTTCACCAACATCCTCTCGCTGATCGACGGTAACGGAGTAGGTATGATCACCACTGAGTGGACCGGAGGTGATACCTACCAAACCGCGCGGCAGAGTTGGGTTCATTCCGTCACGACTTTAAGAGATGCAGCGCCCGGAAATTTGACCTTCATCGAACGGGCCAAGCGTTCCAATCGAACGGGCGGAGTCATTGAAGTACGCGGAAGCGCCAATTGACAGTAATCAGGCTTTTCTCAATGGCAACGTGAGTCGAGTCCGTTTCTCAAGGCGCGATTCTTCATGACCAAGTTCATCTCCATCGGTAGGTACAGACAGAGCGGCAGCACGCCCCTCGAATATCTGTTGACGGGCGCTCCGAGCCTATTGGCGTGCGGTAAGGTCGCCGACATAAGGGGCCCCCAGATGCGTGTGCTCGGATTTGTTTGTGTGGGCAACCCACTCCGTCATGCCCCGTTTGGGGCTTTCTAATGGAAGGAGCGCCGAACGCATGCGACTGGACTCACGGAGCACTGCGTCGCAAGTTTGTAACGTTGG
>Ga0316190_10001260_pt1 | contig 18238 bp, 15 predicted proteins | sample Eddworburrow2_MG_FD_204929 | JGI IMG/M metagenome (GOLD analysis project Ga0316190, IMG submission 204929) | Coastal sediment microbial communities from Maine, United States - Eddy worm burrow 2 | ecosystem: Environmental > Aquatic > Marine > Coastal > Sediment | place: USA: Maine | collected... | reverse complement strand
CGCCCGACAATGTGCACATAGCCGTCCTCGTCCACCTTGCCCAGGTCGCCGGTAATAAAAAAGCCGTCGTCGCGGAATTCCTCTTTGGTCTTTTCCGGCATTTGCCAGTAGCCGGCAAACACGTTGGGACCCTTTACCTCGATGACGCCGATTTCGCCCTGAGCCAGTTTCTCACCTGTGTCCGGGTTGCAGACCCGCAGGTCGACGCCCGGCAGCGGAAAGCCGACCGTGCCGGCGCGGCGCTCGCCGTCATACGGATTGGAGGTGTTCATATTGGTTTCCGTCATGCCATAGCGTTCCAGGATGCGATGGCCGGTGCGTTCCTCAAATTCGATATGGGTTTCGGCCAGCAAAGGAGCCGAACCGGACACGAAAAGGCGCATGTGGGCGGTCAGGTCGCGGGTGAACCGGTCATCATCCAGCAGCCTTGTGTAAAAGGTCGGCACGCCCATCATCGAGGTCGCGCCGGGCAGACACTCAATGACCTGGTCAACCTTGAAGCCGGACAGGAAGATCATCCGGCCACCGGCCACCATCAGGGTGTTGGTTGCCACGAACAGGCCGTGGGTATGGAAGATGGGAAGGGCGTGCAACAGGACGTCGTCTTCGGTGAAGCCCCACAGGTCTTTCAGTACAATTGCATTCGACAACAGGTTGTCGTGGGTCAGCATGGCGCCTTTTGAGCGCCCGGTGGTGCCGGACGTATAAAGAATGGCAGCCAGGTCATCCGGACCACGTTCGACGTTGGCGAAGTCAGTCGCGGCCACAACGCCTGCATCCAGCATCGATCCGGCGCTGGTCTCGGGATTTTTCCACACCCCCATGGTCTCGAGCCTGACACCGAGCCTGTCTGTCAGCGCTTCAAATTCCGGTCGGCGGGCCGGGTCACAGACAAAAAGGCGCGGGCCGGCATTGTCGAGGAAATATTCCACTTCGCTGGCCGTGTAGGCATTGTTAAGGGGCAGGAACACACCGCCGGCGCGAACTGTGCCCAGATACAGCATCAGTGCTTCAATGGATTTCGGTACCTGTGCAGCAACCCGGTCACCGGGCTGCAGGCCGCACTTGACCAGCATGTTGGCAAACCGCGCAGACACTTCCAGGACATGGTTGTAGGTGTACCAGCGGCCGTCATCAAGCTGGGCAAAGGCGTGCTCGGGGTCGGCGTTCTTCAACAAGCCGTCAAACAGGTGGTTAGCCATTTGCCTGCTTCCTTGCGTTTGGCGCTTCAAACCTGGCGTCCAGAAGCGAGGTAACGTCGCGTGACGCGATGACCTTGCCGTCTTTCGAAAAGGCTTCGTGATTGGCATCGACGGATTTCAGGTCATAGAGGTAGTTGACCATCATGCCGGCTGAGTTGCGCAAGCCGTTTTCCGAGCGATCACCCAGCCAGTGGATTGTCCTGAGACTGGCGCCATTGCCCAGATGGAACCGGGCGACCGGGTCGATCGGTCCGCCCTTGGACCGCTGTTCCTGCAGGAAATACCGCGCAGCCAGTGATTTCAGCCCGGCAACCTCGTCCGGCGTCGCCTCATCGGCGTTTTCCGGTGTCAGTTGGCTGGCGACAGTGTAAAGCGCTGCCGGTGCGCTTTCCGGATCGGCCTCTGCCTGGGCTTTCAGCCAGGTCATGAAGCCGGGTATTGGCGACAGGGTGATGAAGGTCTTGATGTTGGGCAGGCTGGAGGCCAGGTCGGTCGCAACCTGCTTGATCAGGAAGTTGCCGAACGAGACACCGCGCAAGCCTTTCTGGCAGTTTGAGATGGAGTAGAAAATGGCCGCCGCAGCGTCCTGAGGCAATACCGGATCACGGCTTTCGGCCAGCACCGCCTGAATTGACCCCGCGATGTCTGCCGTCAGGGCGACTTCCACAAAGATCAGGGGTTCATTGGGCATTGCCGGATGAAAGTAGGCAAAACAGCGCCTGTCTGCAGGTTGCAGTCGGCGGCGCAAATCTTCCCAGCTGTCAATGGCGTGAACGGCCTCATACTTGATGATCTTCTCAAGGATGTGCGCCGGTGTGGTCCAGTCAATCGGGCGCAGGACCAGAAACCCGCGGTTGAACCAGGACGAAAACAGGTGTTCGAAATCAACATCCACCCGCGCCAGGTCTGCGTCTTCATGGAGGGTTTGCAACAGGTCTTCGCGCATGCGGACCAATGCTTCAGTGCCGCCCGGTACACCGTTCAGGCGGCGCAGCAGTTCCTGCCGGCGCGGTTCGGCGACCTCCAGCAAGCTGGTGAGGTTCTTTGCGCTGCGCTCAGTTGCATACTCGCCGGTGCGCTCGGTGAGGGCTTCGGTGTCGATGTCAAAGTCGCTGGCCAGGCTCTGAAAGAACGCCAGTTTGTGCTCCTGATCAGCTTGCGCATACTTGGCCAGCAGGGCGGATCCGGTTTGCAGGCCGGTTACTTCGCCGGTGTCAGCCAAAAGGGAGTTGCACAAGGCCAGCATGCCGCGGGCATCCGGTTTGGCCGAACTGGACGTCCGGCGTTCAAACAGGCTCAACAACAGATCCTGAAAATATGTGATGCGGTTCATACGGCTTCACCCATGACATAGTTCGGCAACCAGGTTGCAAGATCAGGAAACAGGCACAACAGCAATATAGCGATCACCATGCATGCAACAAAGGGCAATGACCCGACAAGGATGGTGCGGAGTGAGATTTCCGGCGCGATGCCGTTGATCACATAAAGGTTCAGTCCGACCGGCGGGGTGATCAGGCCGATTTCCATGTTGATCGTCAAGATGACAGCAAACCAGTAGGGATCAAAACCGGCACTGATCACGATGGGCAGCAGGATGGGCGCGGCCATCAGGATCACCGCGACGGGTGGCAGGAAGAATCCGGCAACCAGCAGGAAGATATTGATGGCGAACATCAACACCCAGGGGTTGACGTCCAGCGTGCCGATCCATGCCGCGATCGACTGGGTGATGAACAGCGACGACAGCATGTAGGAGAACACGCCGGCAGCGGCGATGATGAACAGGATCATCACGCTCTCGCGGGTTGAATCGCGCAGCACGTCCCATAGCAGTTTGGGGCTCCACAGCTTGTAGATGATGATGGCGACGAGCAGACACAGCAAGGCACCGATGGCGGCTGTCTCGGACGGTGTGGCCAGTCCGCCGTACATCGCATACAGCACGCCCAGAATGATGGCGATGAACGGCAGCACGCGCGGCAGGATTTCAAAGCGCTCCTTCCACGAGAAGGATCTGCCTGACAGGGCATCGGCCGAGCCTGACCGCCACGTGTCATACAACGCCCACAGCATGAACAGGCTAACCAGCAACAATCCGGGAATAACGCCGGCCAGGAACAACCGTCCGATCGAGGTCTCGGTGGCGATGCCGTAAACGATCATGGTGACCGATGGCGGGATCAGGATACCGAGAGTGCCGCCTGCCGCGATGGAGCCGGTTGCGACGCCATCGGGATAGCCACGTTTGCGCATTTCAGGAATGCCCATCTTGCCAATGGCAGCGCAGGTTGCCGGTGATGAACCCGACATGGCGGCAAACAGGGCGCAGGCACCGAGATTGGAGATGACCAGGCCGCCGGGTACCCGGGTCAGCCAGCGGTCAAGTGCTTCATAAAGGTCGGCACCGGCGCGCGTGGATGCAATGGAGGCACCCATGATGATGAACATCGGGATCGACAGCAGCGCGAAATTATCGAGTTTGCCGAAGAAGATTTCCGGCAATAGCTGCAGCGAACGCGCGCCGTCAAAAATCAGCAGGAAACCGGCTGACACAATCAGCAGGCCAACGGCCACCGATACACCGGAAAACAGCACAAGCACCGTGACGACGGCCAGAATGAGTCCTAAGGAAAGCGGGTCCATCAGCGGCTCTCCTTGTTGATGTTAAATGGTTTGTCGAGACCGGTTATGACGGCTGCAAGGTCGGCAACAAGCTGCAGCAGCAGCAGGCCGAACCCGACCGGCATGGCCAGATAGGGTATCCACAGGCGCACTCCCCACACGGTGTCGGACTTCCAGTTTCTGGACCATGCGGTGTGCCAGAACTCAAACCCGTACACCAGCATCAGCGCGACGATGATGATCGATACCGACAGGGTGAACAGCGCCAGTGCCTTGCGGGCGCCCGGCTTCAGCATCAGCGGTATCAGGTCAACGTTTACATGGCCACGCAGCTTCTGAACGTAGGGCAGACCAAGCAGCGTGGCGGCCACCATCAGAAAGGTTACCGCCTCGGTTTGCCAGATGGTGGATTCGTTGAGCACGAAGCGCACGAAGATCATCTGGCAGGTAATGAAGACCGATACAACAATCATGGCCGCCGACACCCAGCCACACGTGGTCGAGATGTGGTCGACGATTTTAAGCCAGCCGGTCCGCTCACCGGGACCTGACAAAGTTGAATTTGAGTCAGCCGCCATGGTTTGCCCGCCTCAGTCGTGTGGGGTGAAAAAGGGGTAGTCTTGGACAGGTCACCGGAGGCGGTCAACCGCCTCCGGTCACAATGGCCGATTTATGAATTATTCGACGGACAGTGCCATATCGAGCAGTTCCTGGCCGCCGGGCACATTTTCCACGAAGTTCTTGTAGGACGATGCCTTGGCAATATCGCGCCACTGGTTGAACTCTTCCGGCGTCATGTTCTTGATTTCAACACCGGCTTTCTCAAAAACCTCGACCGAGGCGGCATCCTGTTTCTTGGCTTCTTCCAGATAGAAGGCTTCAGCCTTGGTGGCAGCGGCATCAAGAGCAGCCTTCTGCTTTTCGTCCAGGCTGTCATAGGCAGACTTGTTCATCAGCAGCGGCTGATACATGAACCACAAGGCCACATCGCCAGCCGGCGTATAGCACTTTACCTGCTCGTAGATACGGTAGGAGACGAACGATGACGATGATGTATTTGCCGCCGTCAGAACACCGGACTGCATGGCCGAATAGATTTCCGATGACGCCATGGAGGTAATGGAGGCGCCTGCCGATGCCAGCATCTGCTCGAATGCCTTGCCGGCAGCGCGTGTCTGCTGGCCCTTCACATCGTCCGGCGAGGTGATGCATTTTTCCTTGCCGACGAACCCGCCTGCCAGATAACCGTGCACCACAACGCGCACATCATCTTCTGCCATGATGGCTTCGATCTTCTTCATGAAGTCCGATGTGTTCAGTCGGGCGGCATGGTCATGGTTCTTCACCAGGCCGGGCATCAATGTCAGGTTGTATTCGCCGCGCTGACCACCGGCATAGGACAATGGAAAAACGGTCATGTCGAGCTGGCCGGCTGACAGGGGTTTGTACTGCTCGCGCGGTTTGAACAGCGACTTGGACGGGAAGATCTTGATGGTCAGATCAACATTGGCGGCAGCGACTTCGTCGGCCACGATCTGGGCCACCTTGTGGCGCACATCCTTGGTTGACCACTGGTGTGACAGGCGCAGTTCCTTGGCGTACGCGGCACCTGACAGGGCTGTCGCCATGGCAAGACCGGCTATCAGGGATGTCAGTTTGAGTTTCATGTAGTCCTCCCGGTCCGGCGTGTAACTCAACCGGACGTTTTTCATGTTGAATTCGTTGACTGACGAAACGGGTCAGTACCTGCAGCCTACGTCTTTGCGTACAGGAGTCAATTAGATTGTATACAAGAATTTGCTTGTTGGATGCATTGGAATGCGGTTACTGTCTGTATCACCATGACCGAAAGAACCGCAGACCGCATTCGCGAAACCCTCGAACAGGCGATTTTGACCGGTGAGTTCGAAGATGGTGCACGCCTCGACGAAGTGCGTTTGTGCACCCGGTTCGGCGTGTCACGAACCCCGGTTCGCGAAGCCCTGCATCAGCTCACGGCCTCAGGTCTTCTGGACATGAAGCCGCGCCGCGGGGCGTTTGTCCGCATGCCCGGTTTCGTGGAAGTGGTGGAGATGTTCGAAGTCATGGGTGAGCTGGAGAGCATGTGTGGCCGGCTTGCCGCCAAGCGCATAAGCGATGCGCAGCTCAAGGCGTTTTCGACAGCGTGCCTTAAATGCGAACAGGCTGAGGAAGCCGGCGACTGCGATGCCTATTATCGTGAGAACGAAACCTTTCACCAGGTCTTGTACGGGGCCAGTGGTAACGGGTTCCTGCAGTCCCAGGCCCTGCAATTGCAAAAACGCCTGCAACCGTTTCGACGCCTGCAGTTGTGGGTGCGTGGCCGCATCAGGCAGTCGCTCGATGAGCACCGGAAAATTCTGCAGGCGGTTGAAACAGGAGACGGCGAAGCAGCCGAAACACTGCTGCGCCAGCATGTGACTGTGCAGGGCGAGAAGTTCTTCGACCTGATGCGCGGCCTCGATGAAACTTCCGCGCGCAGGACCGGCTAGCCGGACTACCCCAGGTCGGCGCACTCAGCGACGGGCGTGATCGCGCCTTTGCCGTCGAAGAAACTCAACAGGTTGTTGGCCACCAGATCGCCCATGGCGCGGCGGGTCTCGATGGTTGCCGAGCCCTGGTGGGGCTGCAGGGTGACATTGTCTAGCGCGCGCAGTTTTTCAGGAATTTTCGGCTCCGCTGCGAACACGTCAAGACCCGCATGACCCAGCTTGCCGCTGGCAAGAGCTTCAATCAGCGCGTCTTCATCATGCACCGAACCACGCGCCACATTGATGAAAGTGCCGTCCGGACCGAGTGCTTCCAGAACCTGCGCGTTGACGATGCCTCTGGTTGCCTCGCCGCCGGGGCAAATGGCGATCAGGAAGTCACAGTCGCGGGCCATGGCGGTCAGATCATCATAGAACTCATAAGCCTGGTCAGCCTGCTGGCTTCTGCCGTGATAGCCGATCACGCATCCGAACACGTCCAGCTTGCGGGCAATGTCCTTGCCGATGCGGCCAAGACCCAGAATGCCGACCTTGCGGCCATTGATGGCGCGGGCAAGTGGTGGGTCACCTTCTTGCTCCCAGCGCCCGGCACGGGCAAATCTTTCCCATTCGCTGAACCGGCGTGAACAGGTCAGCACCAGTGTGACGGCCATATTGGCGACGTCATCATTGAGCACGTCAGGCGTATTGGTGGCGATAACATTGCGCGATGCTGCATGAGCCGCGTCCACGCCATCATAGCCGACGCCGAAGCTTGCTACGATCTTCAGGTTGGGCAAGGCGTCAATCAGGGCGGCATCGGCCTTGCCCATGGTGGCAACGCCTTCGATTCTGTCTGCGACGGAGGCAAGGAAGGCTTGCCTGTCGTCTGCCTCATAAAGCCGGTGCAGCGTGTGCCGGGCTTCCAGAGCTTCCTGGATATGGGGCATCATGTTGGAGACCAGAAGAATATCAGTCATCTATCGTTTCCTTCGATCAATGATGTGTTCAGCAATAACGTTCGGCACCGGGCCATTGCGCGTCAGAGTACCTGTCGCCGTACGCAAAACCGGGTGGCAGGCATTTGGCGATTTCCGCCAGATCATCCGGTGTCAGTTTCAGACTTTCACCGGCAGCGAGCTGTTCCAGATGCTGGCGTGAGCGGGTGCCGGGGATCGGCACAAGGTGGTCTCCCTGTTCCAGCACCCAGGCAATTGCAACAGTTGCCGGAGACACGCCGCGGTCCTTGCAGAACGCCCGGAACGCATCAAGCGCCTTGATGTTGCAGGAAAAATTCGGCTCGACAAAGCGCGGATTGCCGTTTCGGAAATCACTGTCGCCGAAGCTTTGCGGATCCGGGAGTGTGTCGGCGAACATGCCGCGCCCGAGCGGTGAGAACGGCACGAACGAGACGCCAAGCTCTTTGCATGCCTGTATGACACCAAGCTCCGGACTGCGGGTCCACAGCGAGTATTCGCTTTGTACTGCCATGACCGGATGCACCGCATGGGCCCGGCGCAGCGAAAACGGCGCGATCTCGGAAAACCCGATACCGCCGATCTTGCCTTCTTGCTTGAAACGCACCAGCGTTTCCATGACGTCCTCGATAGGCCGGTCCGCCTCACGACGGTGAATATAGTACAGGCCGACATGGTCCACGCCGAGATGGCGCAGGGATTTCTCCAGCGCTTCGCGCAGGTGTTCAGGCGAGTTGTTGAAACTGCGAACATTGGTGTCAGGGTCACGGTAGATCCCTGCCTTGGTGGCGATTGTGAATTTGTGCGGGTGATCCTTGATGAACGATCCGATTACCTTCTCCGACACACCGGCGCCATAGACATTGGCCGTATCGAGAAAATCGATGCCGAGATCAAGCGCTGCAGCCAGCGTGTCATGGCTTTCGGCCTCGGTCGTCGGTCCGTAAGCGCCGGCAAAGCTCCAGCAGCCGACACCTATGGCCGACACTTCCGGGCCACCGGTGCCCAGTTGACGTTTGTGCATGATCTAATCCTTGTTCATGTCTACTTGCGCATAGACCTTGAGTGCATCTTCCATGGTGCGGTTTGCATCAATGGTCTCACGGGTTTCAGCAGCAAACGGGGTTTGCGCCAGCACCCGGAAAATGTCGGCGGCTCCGTCATGGAAACCGGATGTCACGCCGGCGTCTGCAAAGGTTGCCGAGATCTCCTCCATCTCGCCGATCCAGCGTCCGGAATCGGCCGGCAAGCGCGGTATACGGGCCCGCATGGCGTCCAGTGCCGGTTTCTGGCTGAAGGCGAACTCTGCCGTCAGTTCTTCGGTGAGACCCAGTTTTTCCGCCGCCAGCATGACGGCGGTCTGTAATGTCCAGGTTCCCTTGGTGAGAGCGGCATAGACCATCTTCATGGCCGAGGCGCGTCCGACCTCGTCGCCAAGGCTGATGACATCGAACCCCTTGCCGTCCAGTGCCAGCATGGCAGACACGTCGGGGCCTGATACGTAAAACCGGGTGCCGCCGCCCTTGCCGGGCGCCAGGCCTATGATGCCGGCGTCAATGAACACGGCACCTGCTGCTGAAATGGCGTCGGCAGCCGCGCGCGCGGTTGCGGGAGAGATGGCATTGCAGTCCACATAAATGGGGGTCTTGCCGGCCTCGCGCATGGCAGCGGCAATTTCGGTTGCCAGGCCGACTGCCGCAGACGGCGGCAGGATGGACAGGATTATATCGGCGCGCTCTACCAGGCCCGGCAGCGTTTGAGTATCCTGCATGCCGGCCCGGGCGGCCAGCGCGCGTGTTGCTTTGCTGCGCCCGGCCAGACAGGTCAGCACCGTATGACCGGCGCCGCTCAGCGCAGCGCCGACACCGTGGCCCATGTCACCGGGCATCAGGATTGCAATAACAGGCAGGCTCATCAGGTGCTCTCTCCGGTAGCAGTTTTGAAATAGACCGCCTTTTGATGAGCGCGATACAGCGCGTACAGGCCGCCGGCCACCATCACAATGCCTATGACGGGGCGTATGAAGCCTTCCATCATGAACATGGCAGGCGCAAGGGCGAGAACCATCAGGGGCGTATAGTAGAACGGCCACACCTTCTTGCCGCGATCGCGCTGATAGATTCCGAAGCCCATGGAAAACAGGCTCAGGGTCAGGAAGAAAACCGACCAGGGATGAGTGATGAAATTGCTCATGTCGGTCGAAATGGCCACGGCGCGGGCCAGCCAGCGTTCAGCAATAGGACCAAGCACCACACCTAAAATCATCGGCGCCAGCGGGAAGCCGAGATTGCGCATCATATAGCCGATGACGCCAAATATCAGCAATGTCCACATGTCATTGACGATATTATGCAGGGCGAAAACACCAATGCCGCAATAGGCCAGGATAATGCCAGCCAGAACGTACATCTTCACTTTAGTCACCAGCACGAACAACCTCAGTGCAATCGACTGGAAGAACAGCACCAGGAAGTTGGCGAAGAAGAAGGCAATAAAGATCGAATATGCCAGCACAGGGGCCTCGGTGATGAAGCTGGGACTGGGCACCACGTCATGGATCAACAGCGCACCCAGCATGACCGCGGTGACAATGTCGCCGGGAATACCAAGTGCCATCATGGTAATCAGTGAGCCGCCGGCAGTCGCATTGTTGGCTGCTTCCGGCGCGATAATTCCGTCCTCGAAACCAGTGCCGAATTTTTCGGGCGTATCGGAGGCCTTCTTGGCCTGGTCATAGGCCAGGATATTGGAGATCGATGATCCTGCGGCCGGCAGGATGCCGGTGAAAATACCGATCATCGAGGAGCGCACCAGATTGCCCCATTTCGACAGCACGATTTTGGCAGCCTTCATGTGTTCGATGCGGATGTCGATATCGCCGGTCTGGGCCAGCGAGCGTTTGGCCTCGGCGGGATTGCGGATATCGCCCATCAACTGGCTGAAGGCGAACAGGCCGATCAGAACCGGCAAAAACGCAAAACCTTCCTGCAGATAGTCTGACCCGAAGTCGAAGCGCGAAACGCCATTGATATCTTCTTCGCCGACGGTGGCGATCAGCAGGCCAAGTGCACCCGCAATCAGGCCCTTGATAAGACTTTTTCCGGCCAGACTTGCCGTGATGGTGAGCGCAAAGAACACCAGGGAGAAATAATCCCATGGCTGAAACTCCAGCCCGATGCGGGCGAGTTGCGGCGCAATGGCGATCAGGCAGATGGCTGAAATGGTGCCGCCGAAGAATGACGACCACACGCCGAGACCAAGCGCCAGGCCGGGGCGGCCCTGACGCGCCATGGGAAAGCCGTCAAAGGTGGTTGCAACCGAGGATGGTGTCCCGGGAATGCCGATCAGGATTCCCGACATAAGACCGCCTGACAAGCCACCGACGAACACACCTATCATGGTGGCAATGCCCTGGGACGCCGTCATCGAGAAGGTGAACGGGAGGGCCAAAACAACAGCCATGGCGATGGTGAAGCCCGGAATGGCGCCTGCCAGCAGGCCGGCGATGGCACCGAGGCTCATCAACAGCAGTGTATGAACGGTGGCGATTTCAGCGAGAGCGGCGAAGATGTGTTCCATGTCAGGTGGTTCCTCAGGCTCTAGCGGATCGAGAAGATTTCGCCCTCAGGCAAAATCACTCGCAGGCCAAAAGTGAACAGGGTCCACATGAAGCCCATGGATACGGTGGCATAGATCGCATGGCGGACCAGGTCTCGCGGCGTCCAGCCGCCCAAAACGGTGAGCAGGGCGAACACAAGCAGTATTCCGCCGATCAGCGCGCCGGTCCAGGGCAGGGTGGCCAGAAACACGAAGTAGATCGCGAAGCAGATGATCGGGTTGCGAAAATACTCCAGAAATCCGCTCAATCCGGGCTTTCGATCATCAGCTGTGGCGCCGTCCGAATCCGGATAGCTGAGTGACTGGACAAAATAGATGGCGCTGAACAGGGTCAGGACTGCAACAATGATTTGCGGCCATGTGGATGGTTTCAGCGTGCCGTATCCCGGCAACCTGATGTGCAGGGACGACCAGGCCAACAGGCCACAAAACAGCAGCAGCAGGATCGCGATTATGGTGTCTCTATTGAGTGTGCGCATGGATGCCCGAGCCAGCCTGGTATGTGAAATGGAACAAGATAATTTGGACCGGACGCCAGATCGGCATCCGGTCCTTTTGGCAGTTACGCGAAGCTATTTCTTGAACATGCCAACCTTGATGGCGACTTTTTCATGAGCTTCATACTCGGCCTTGAACCAGTCGGCGTACTCTTCGGCATTGCGGTACTTGATCTGGGTGCCCTTGGATTCAAGCGACGACTTGAAGTCCGCGTTTTCGGTCGCTTTCTTGATGACGCCTGCCCAGTAATCGATGACCTCTTTCGGCGTGCCCTTCGGCGCAACGATGCCGCGGTCAAGCGAGTAGGTCATGTCAACGCCAAGTTCCTTCAGTGTCGGCAGATCAGGCAGCAACGGTGAGCGCTCGTCTGATGCAATCGCCATGGCCTTGAGGTCGCCGGTGGCCAGATGCTTCTTGGCCGTTGGAATATTGATCGTCGCCAGCTTGATGGTGTCGGCCAGCAGTGCTGTAATACGCTCCTTGGTGCCGTCGAACGGCACGTACTTGAATTTGGTACCGGTCAGGTCTTCAAACAAAAGCCACATGAACTGGCTGGTTGAACCGAATGTTGCGCCAAGTTCGATGGATTCCGGCTCTGCTTTTGCTGCAGCCACCAGTTCCTCGATTGAGTTGAAAGGCACTGTGCCGGCTGCGCCCATGATCTCGGGTGTCGAGGTGACCTGTGCCACCATGTCGAAACCATCCCAGGTAAAGTCCACACGGCCATTCAGATAACCGACAATGGCGCTCTGGTGAATGGCGAAAAGGGTGCACCCGTCAGCCTTAGCCTTGCGGGCTTCCTTGGCGCCCTTGTTTCCGCCCTGGCCGGGTACGGTCACGACCTGCAGCTTTACCGGCACATCCATTTCCTGAATGGTCTTTTCCATTTGTGAAAAGATGATGTGTGTGCCGCCGCCGGCCTTCCATGGCACGATCAGCTTGGCGGTGCTGCAACCCATATCAAGTGCCTGCGCCGGGGCAGACATTGCAATGGCGGCTGCCGCAATGGCAATGCCGCCCATAAGTGATTTGGCGAAACGCATAAACTTCTCCCTGTAAGATACTATTGAAAAATGTTCTCAGGGCATTTGCCCCGAGTGAACGAAAAAGACTAAGGGTATCGCTCGTTGAGTCAATCGCATGGGGCGTCATTCGGTCCCGCAGGGCGGGAGAGCCATATGCAAAAGAACCTGACATCGGCACCAAGACTGCGCCTGGGCATTGCCGGCCTCGGCACCATCGGACTGGCGGTGGCCAAACGCGTAGATGCCGGAGACGCCGGAGATATGGTGGTATCAGCCGTTTCTGCACGCAATACGCAGAAAGCCGCTGACAATACCGCCGCTTTTGCGCACAGGCCTGACATCGTGCCGATTGGCGAAATCGGCGAGCATTGCGACGTGGTGCTGGAATGTGCGCCAAGGTCAGTGTTTGACGTGCTCGCAGCATCGGCCATCTCCAATGGCTGTATTTTCATTCCGCTGTCGGTAGGGGCTCTGCTGGACCGGCCTGAACTGGTGGAACAGGCGCGTGCGTGCGGTGCGAAAATCGTGGTGCCGACCGGTGCGCTGATCGGACTTGATGCGGTCAAGGCAATTGCCCAGGGCAATGTCACCAGCATCACCATGATAACGCGCAAACCGCCGCGCGGGCTGAAAGGTGCGCCGCATATCACCGCAACCGGCGTTGACCTGGATAGAGTCAGCGAACCCTTGAAGGTGTTTTCAGGCACTGCACGCGAAGCGGCCAGGGGATTTCCCGCCAATGTGAATGTGGCCGCAGCGCTTGGCCTTGCCGGTATCGGACCGGACCGCACCATGGTTGAAATCTGGGCTGATCCGACGGTGCAGCACAACACCCATACGATTACGGCAAAATCGGATTCCTCCGACTTCACCATGACAATTCAAAACATTCCCACCGAGGAAAACCCGCCCACCGGGAAAATCACCGCACTGAGCGCGCTGGCAACACTGCAGCGGTTGACATCGCCGCTGGTGGTCGGCACCTGAAGACACCAACAGGCTTCACATACGAAAAGGCACGTCCCAGATGAGAGATCTCGAACAACCCGGCCGCTCGCCGGTTCTGTCAACAAACGGCATGGCGGCGACGTCGCATCCGCTGTCGACGCAAGCTGCCGTGCGGGTTCTGCAGGATGGCGGCAATGCGCTTGATGCAGCGGTTGCAGCGTGTGCCGTGCAGTGTGTGGTTGAACCGGAATCAACAGGTATTGGCGGCGACTGTTTCTGTCTGTACGCGCCGAAGGGATCAACCGATATTGTCGCCTATAACGGGTCCGGCCGGGCGCCGGGCGCTGCCACCGCGCAATGGTACGCCGACAACGGCATCACCGAGATCGAGCAGCAAAGCCCGCATTCGGTCACCATTCCAGGCGCGATAGATGCCTGGGATACGCTGGTGCGTGACCATGGCAGCAGGCCACTGGCCGACCTGCTGGCACCGGCAATTGATTTTGCCCGCAACGGGTATCCGATCTCCTCGCGGGTCGCTGTGGACTTTGCCAGCCAGCGTGAGCATCTGCGCCATGATGAAAACGCCGCGAAAGTCTTCCTGCGCGAAGATGGTGAGCCATATGCACATGGTCAGCTGCACAAACAACCGGCACTTGCCGACACGCTGCAGTTGATCGGCGAGGCAGGGCGTGACGGGTTCTATACCGGGCATGTGGCCGAAGATATTGTCAGCCATCTGCAGTCCAAAGGCGGGCTGCATACGCTGGACGACTTTGCCGGCATGAAGGGCGAGTATGTCACGCCGATCAGCACGGAGTTTCGCGGCAACACCGTTTACCAGTGCCCGCCCAACGGCCAGGGCGTAATCGCGCTGATGCTGCTCAATGTGATGAGCGGCATCGAGGCAGGCGAGGGTGGCCCGATCACGCTGGAGCGGGTGCATCGCGAGATCGAGGCGGGCAGGCTTGCCTACCGGGACCGCAATCTGTACCTGGCGGACCCGGGCCAGTCGGACGTGCCGGTGGACTGGTTCCTGTCTGAAGAACATGCCGCTGAAACCCGTGCGGCAATCAATGATGCCCATGCGCTTGATCCGCTGCCGGCGTTTTCCGGCCCGCAGCACAAGTCAACGGTCTACATCTCCGTGGTCGACAAGGATCGCAATGCGTGCAGTTTCATCAACACGCTGTTTCACAATTTCGGGTCCGGCCTGATGGCGCCGAAATCGGGCGTCATGCTGCACAATCGCGGCCAGGGTTTCGTACTTGATCCAACTCATCCCAACTGCATCGCACCGGGCAAACGCCCGCTGCACACGATCATTCCCGGCATGGTGGCCAGGAACGGTCGGGTGGTGATGCCGTATGGCGTCATGGGCGGCGAGTACCAGGCCTTCGGCCACATGCAGTTTCTCACCCGCCTGTGCGACTATGGCCTGGATGTGCAGGAAGCCCAGGATGCACCGCGCTTCTTTCCTGACCCGTTTACCGGCGAGGTTGAAGTCGAGGGCACCATTGCGGCAGACATCCTGGCCGGCCTGGAAGCAAAGGGCCACAAGCTGGTGCGCCCGGCAAAACCGATCGGCGGGTCGCAGGCGATCTGGATTGACTGGGACGAAGGTGTGCTGATCGGCGGTTCCGACCCGCGCAAGGACGGATGTGCGATCGGGTACTAGGGCTCGGTGTTTATAGATCAGTCAAATGCTGAAACAACAGTGAGAGGTCTGACGGCAGATAGTCTGCCTGACTTCACGGCCTGAGGAGCCGGCGCATGCGGAACCTTATCTCGCTCTGATTACCGGATTGATTGACGGCATTGCTCTGGAGACGGCCAGGACGCTGTCGGCGAAAGGACATAATATCCTGCTCCAAGGGCGCAATCCGGCGAAACTGGATGCGGCAAGGCGAATGCCTGGTGGCGATGTGGAGGGCTATGTCGCCGATCTGTCGAAAATGGCGGAGGTGAAAGAGCCGGTCAGCAAGATGGTCAAATAAGGCTTCGGTGTCGCCGGCAATGATCTGAGTATCGGTGCGGACATTCTTGACCGCGCGGTGTTGTCAGATGAATTCGCGACCGCGTCCGGCAAGTATTTCGACACCGATGCCGGCCGGTTTTCCGAACCCCATCCTGATGCGCTGGATCCGCAGAAATCCAGAAAACTCATGGACGTGATCGAAGAGGTTATGTCCAATGCATCGACGCAGAGGCAGTAAACTTGTGTGAGCATGGTCCCGTTTGCCTGCCTGGCGAGTGTTGCAGATGGACATACTGTGTAATCCACTGCTCGGGCGTTGTGGGATTGTCGGGGGCGAACTAACTGTGATATGACGAGAGTGTAAAAGTTAACTTGGAGGTCAACATGTACAATCGTTCACCAGAGCCACAACCACCAATAGGATCGGCGGCAATATATTCTTAGGATCTGCAGCCATTTGCCCGGAAGGGTATTTGAGCCGATCCGGTTTATGTTTTTAGAACCCCGTAGTTTACGGGGTTCTTTTATTTCGGCATGTACTGGTAAGATTGCTCAACATGTCTGGTACCAAACCCCGCACTTTAGAACTGACGGACGTCACGTTTGCGACAGCGCCGCCGCGCCGCCTGACGCGTCCGAATGTTACGTCTGTCAGTGCAAACAGGAACCTTCTGCAGTTGCTGGGCTGGATGCTTCAGCCGGGCCGTCCCGACCCTGCCAGGTGGTACCAGAGGCATCTGGCCGGTGCTGTTTCTCCTTCGACCGATTACGTCAGCGCCGCTGCACGACAGTTCATTGATCTTGCGGCGTCAGTGCTGGCTGAGCGGGACGAGACTTTGCTGCAAGAGGTGCGGGCCAAGGCTGTCAATTGCTATGTCCGGAACCGCCAACTCAAAGCTGTCATGGCGCGGTATCCGCGCTGGCGGCCTGAAGTTGAGATTTCAGTAACAGTTCCACACACTCATCTGCAGAGCGACAAAAGACCGGTTGTCTATTGGACAGACAATACGGTTTTCGCCCCGCTTATAGGACGCCTGGCATTGCATCTGTTAGGTGTCAGAGCAACCCAGTTTTCCGATCATGTACATGGCGACGGCCATACCTGGCTTGGAAAGTTGACAGAGCAGCGAATAAACTTTGCATTGGAAAACCGCTACACTGCATCTCGAATAGTCAGCGGACCGTCAACTCACTTCAACGCAACCCGTGAACTTGCCAGATCGGCGCGTACCGGACAGCCGGTTTTCATGAACAATAATGCCTTCATCGGGCGGCGTTTCGCCTGCACACAGTTAAACGAACAATTGTGTTTCGTTCAGGCGACCGCACCCTTGACCATGACACGTCAGTACAATGCAGCAATTGTTCCGTTGACGGTGCTGGAAACAACGCCCTTTGAAAAGTTTTCCGTGCGGTTTCACCAACCGATTGAAGCGGACCTGAGCCTTTCCAGGGAGGATGACATCAGGCGAATGGCATTGTTTTCCGCCCAACGCCAGATGTCCGCAATCAAGGAAAATCCGGAGCAATGGTTGTGCTGGACAAGCGGGCAGTTTGCCCAACCAATCGATGGAAAACTGCACAGGCCCGCCATGTAAGGGCAGTGACTTGCATGCAATAACGATCGCCGAGACCGGCTCGCAGCGCGCCGTCTTCCTCTGGCAGTGTGTTTCAGCCAGTATGGTGTCTGGTGAGTTGCCCTGACCTTGAATGTGTGAACAAACCCTATGAAACTGATCTGTTACAGCCTCGACGGCAAACAAATTGACGTGCAGCCTGCCAGTGCTGAACGGCCCTGGATCGATGATACGCGCGAGCAGTTTGCCAAACGCTGCCTGCCGCTCGTGGTGGCAAATGCACACGGCTGGCAGATCCGTTTGCTGGACGGGTGCTGGCTGAAATGGAACGGGGGCATCTATCCCAACGGCCTGAAAGTCAAGACCGACTCAGGCACCTCTGATCACATTGCCAGTCACTTCGGGCATGGCATTTTGACCTTTAGAGTCCACTGCCTGTTCCGCACAGAGCCGGGCATCAACTTGTGGGTTACCGGTCCGGTGAACAGTTTCAAGGATGGCATTCAACCTCTCAGCGGACTGCTTGAATCAGACTGGATGCCATATACTTTCACGATGAACTGGCAGGTGACCCGAAAACGCAAGTGGATACGGTTCGAAAAAGGTGATCCCATTGCGCAGGTGTTTCCCGTTCCACGAGGCATTGTCGACACGACCGAACCGGAACTGCGCAGTCTGGCCACCGACGAAGCATTGAATGAGATGGTGCGTGGATGGCACAAGTCACGGCGGGAATTTATCGAGGCGCTGAAAGCTCGCGATCCGGCGACAGTCAGCCAGGCTTGGCAGAAGCATTATTTTCGGGGGCAGTATCCGGACGGCAGCCCCGGTTCCAGTGAACACCAGACGAAAATCAGGCCGAAACCGTTCAAGTCCGACTGACAGCAGGGACCGGAAAGGTGGCCTGGCCGCCGGCCATGGTCCGAAAACACTCGACAAGGGTGTCGGTAAAATCTTTGGCCAACAGCGATACCGGGCGGTGGTTGGGCCGCAGGATAGCCAGTTCGAAGGCGATGTCCGGGTGGAACGGCTTGAAGATGACCCCGGCGGTCTGTCCGCTGCGATAGAGCCTGTAACTTTGCGCGGTTACGGGATCGACCACGGCGCAGGCCAGGCCGTTTTCCACATAGGTCAATAGGGGAATGAAGTACTGGGTGGAGAATGCCACCTTCATTGACGCGCCTGCTGACGCAAATGCGTCCTGCAACCGGATGGAGACGGGATGTTCGTCCATCAGTATTCCGATCGGTTCAGCGTCAAGATGGTCGATGGTGATGACTTTTTCCGCTGCCAAAGGGCTTTGC
>Ga0316190_10001258_pt1 | contig 18247 bp, 18 predicted proteins | sample Eddworburrow2_MG_FD_204929 | JGI IMG/M metagenome (GOLD analysis project Ga0316190, IMG submission 204929) | Coastal sediment microbial communities from Maine, United States - Eddy worm burrow 2 | ecosystem: Environmental > Aquatic > Marine > Coastal > Sediment | place: USA: Maine | collected... | reverse complement strand
TTCTGTACCCCGAACCGGACTATTTTACGAACCATTTCTCAATGACCTGGATCTTATCTGGCAGGTTGATCCACATATTGATGGATTAGAACAGAAAGGGTTCAACTATGCTTAAAGATAGCGCCACTTGAATATCTTTTCCATCCATATAGTGAACTAACCTCCTCCCTGAAAACCTCCCCTACCGACCCAGAATGGTTCTGATCAGATAATCTGAATTCTTCAGTCAATCAAATGGGTTTAGAGGTTGGTGTAATCGGCCCCCTATCTTAGTTCTCCTGTTGGGTTGAATCCGCTACCGACCTCAATATAAAAACCGAACTTTCTGATAATAAAGAAGTTCGGTTTTTTGTTTTACCCCTTTTTGCGTACAGTTGGCGTATTTTCTGAAAGTTTTCTGAAATCACAGATTTGTACAAGGTTTTCATTGGGATTAGTTACTTCTGTTTTTGGCAAGAGCCTTGTCAATATCATCCTGACTAAATAAAGCACGCTTCCCCACACGGGAACAAATGATGGCTCCCCTTTTAACATAAGTATCCAATGTTGATAGGCTGATGTGGAGTATTTCACATGTCTCATATCGAGTATAATATTTCATTTCTGTTGGAGTACCATTTTTCTCAGTCATTGTTTCAAGTACAGCTTCCCTGACAATTTGTTTTAGCTCACACGGGGTGATAGTCATTGTAAATCCTGTTATCATATTTCATCTCTTTTATATAAAATATAACGAAATATAAGGACAATATCAACCCTCTGCATCCCTTTATTTACGCTAAATGTAGGGATCCTGAGGGGATTTGCCTTGCTGTTTTGACTGCTTACTTTATTGTAGAATGGATAGGGTTGTGAACTTTTAGAACTTTCTTAAGGGAGTTTTCCGAATTATTGATCTGCAACTTTCACGCACAGCATCCTGCTTTGATCGCGGATTAAAAGTTTACCGTCAGCCAGGGCTATGGGAGCCCAATTCTGAGTGCCAAATCTTGCCATCCGACCATCAGCAGGTTCTACGGCTGTAAGTACTTCGGATGATGCGAGTAGTCTAAATTCTGAAGGATCAGGCTCTATTAAATATAGTGATTTGGCTCCATCAGTAGCCAGGATAAGACCGTCGGCTAATATCATACTGCCCTTGTTGAAATCAGGATCCCTTTTTGTTTTCCACATAATCTCTCCATCCATGTTCATGCAGGTAAGGCCGTCACGTGTGTTATTGGTTCCAAACTGGGCATAAAAATATCCATCGATCAATATGGGCGGTTTGGTCTGATCCCCAAACTCTTCGGTTCTGAAAAGCTCCGTGGTACCGTATGTGCCATCTGCCTGTTTTTCTACCTGAATCATAACAGCCCCAAGTTCATATCCGCCAACAACCAGGACCTTGTTATTACCGGCATCCACGGCACTCGGCACCGAAATATGACATTCCCACTTATCATACTCCCAGAGGATTTTTCCGCTAAGGGGTTCTACTCCAACTACTCTACCCAGCGTTTGAGGCTCATCCCTGCGTCCGATGGGATTGGTGGAGGAGATTACGAATACGATATGATCCTCACCGTCGATTTTTGCGATCGAGGGACTTGCATATGATTCATTTCCGAGATTTGTTGTATTCCACACCATCTCACCAGTAGTTTTATTATAAGCTACCGCACCGGCTTCAGGGGCCTGGGATAATACAATAAGCAAATCACCGTATATCAAAGGGCATTGAGAGACGGCCCAGATCGGGAAATTTCCGTGACCTCCAAATCCACCATGATCCAATGTATCATTTCCGGGGTCGCCTCCAAAATCCGTCCAGATATTTACTTTCCACACTGGCTCATGTGTTTTAATATCTATGCAATAAAGATCACCGTATGGCCCGGTAGAATATACGTGTTTATCATCCACAATGGGGACACTGCGGGAACCGGGAAACATGACCTCACCAGCAGCATTGTATTCATATCTCCAGAGTTCTTCACCCTTATTCAGATCGAAGCATCGCAATTTATCTCCCACTTCATTGTCCCGGTCAAGCAGGTATAACTTGCCGTCTTTTACCACCGGCCCGCCATAACCAATACCCAGGTCAGCAGTCCACAATACTTCCGGACCACTTTCCGGCCAGGAACGCAGAAGGTTTTTTTGAGGGGATGTGCTGTTTCTTTCGGGGCCGAGAAACTGGGGCCAGTCCTGGGCGGAAATACCAATTACGAAAGAAAACAACAGGAATGCGGATAAAATAATTGGTCGGTTTTTCATGTTGTTGAGTTTTTGGGTCTGGTTGAGATTATTGTTTGGACTCCTTTGATAAACAAAGGTTTAATCAGATTTTTTACTTGTTCAACCCTTCGTATTCCTCATCCGTCACTGGTCCCAGCCAGACCGCTCCTCCTTCATCGGAATTCAGGCTGATGGCAATGTGTGCAAACTCTGTTTCGGGACTGGCACCATGCCAATGCACCACGTTGCGTGGAATTTCCACAACATCGCCTTTGTGTAATAAACGTGCAGGCTGACCTTTTGCCTGGTAGTAACCCTGGCCTCCGGTTATAAAGAGGACCTGGCCACCCGGATGCGAGTGCCAGTTTGTTCTTGCATTTGGTTCGAAAGTTACATTACCAAACCTGGCATAAAGGGTGCTGTCACTGGCCCCCATCATATGAAGCCATACCGTTCCGGTGAAGTTGTCGCTGCTTAATATTTCGCCTTTGGGAAAAATGGCTACACTTTGCGGGATTGGTTCTTCTGTTTTCTTTTCGATATTGCATCCGGCAATCAGAATGAGCAGAAGAGACAGACTGTATTTAAATTTGTATTTCATCACAGTATCATGTTTAAATTTCTTCAACTTATGTATAAAGAATTATCTTCTTTGCATAGCTTATTGCGATTGGGTGTTATTGAGAACTTCATCTAAAACCTCTTTGGCGGCTTTGGCTTCCTTTTTACCGACAGTTACTTTTATGATGCCAACAAACTCCCTTAATTGTTCGGGTGTAAATCCCACATTCAGACAAATGGTTAAATGTGAACGCAGCATAGGCTCAACACCTCCAATGCTGCTTAGAACAGAGATAGTCACCAGTTCCCTTTCAGCAAAAGTAAGAACGTCCCGGTCGAAAATATCTGCGAACAGGTGTTCTTTGAGGAAAATCTCTATGACCGGGGCAAAAGCGGCATAACCTCTTTGCGGTCCGCTTAGCGGCCTCCCGATAAGTTCTTCCAGGTTCTTTTTACCCCGATCATATTTCGAGGGCTCATCACTAATCGGAGATGCATCGGCACCCGTTTCATCCTTGATTCCTTTGGCTTTTCGTTCATCAAGCACTTCCATAAAAGTCTGTAAGCCGCGGATACTACGGGGAAATCCGCAGTAGGCATACAGGTGTACGATTTCTTCTTTTATTTCATTGATGGTTAAACCTGCATCCAATCCATCGTGTAATACCGGTTTTAATCGCTGCAGTTCCCCAGTAGCAGTGTAAGCTGCAATGGGAACTATAGCTTTCTGTTTGGTTGTAAGCTGAGCAGACAGGCTTCCGTAGAAGCAGCAGATGATTGTGCTTGCAACAAGCAAAGGTTTTGAAATCTTCATCATACCTGTATTTTATATACCACGTGATTGTATTTGATCTCTTTTCTTGAAAGCTTTTTCAACCACATCCAGTCTTGCTTTCCTGGGATCGTGCTTGCCGACCGGGTTACCATCTGACTGGATATCGAGGATCTCTTCTTTCTCCATATTGTATAGAGGCCATTGCGGCAGTCCCTCACCATTGGGATCTCCTGTTTTGGAAAAGTTTGCCCAATAGCTGTTCATTATTTGCGCTAACTTTTGATCTTCCGGTGTTGGCTCACTTGCTCCCCTTCGGGCATTGAGGTTGTTAAATACGTAGGAGATATCTGATCCGTGTCCGGCGCCATACTGTGCCCGCTCCCTCATGGGGGCAGGGACGTAGCCGAAATGGAAGATGTAAGCAGGTTTGCCTCTGGCTACAAAAGCTCTTGCAGTCATCCGGGCGGGCTCCCCCCATACCCAGTCCGTGTTAAACTTTGTGATTACCTCAGCAAACTCTTTGTCACCATCCGGATCATAGGCAGCTTTTGCCTCACCCTCCAGTTCTCCGAACTGTGAAAACAGTTCTTCCTTCGAACTGCTCGTACTGATAAAGGCCCCGCCTATCTCAGCACTGCAATTCCCAATGATGAGCGGAACGTTCGCCTGTTTGCCTGCTTTGTATGCACTCTCAGCCGTTTCTACAACCAGTGTACCATCCAGAATCGGGCCTGAATAGGTACGTGGGCCTCCCTGGCCATCAGTTTCCTGACCCCCGTCCACAATCTCCTCTACACTCAGGGTGCGTAACTTAGCCAGTGCGGCTGCATCCGTTCCTTCTATCCCATGTTTGCGCGCAAAGTTTATCCCAATGGTTTCAGCTGAAACCTTGTAGAGGGGATCGGCATTTTCTTCCCTGATTGGCCTGCCGGTCAGCACACCATCCCGGCCACCACCGGAATGACTGATTGCTTTATGGAACAGGCCTTTGGCATCCGGGATGTTCATGAGTGAATGTATCGATACGCCACCAGCCGAGAAACCGAAAATGGTCACATTTTCCGGATCACCTCCGAAAGCGGCAATGTTCTTTTGCACCCACTCGAGGGCAGCGATCTGATCCATAAAGGCATAACTGCCTTTTGGCTCTTCCGGGTGCTCCTCGCTCAGGGCGGGGAATGCAAAATGACCGAGGCGTCCCAGGCGGTAGTTGATAGTCATCAGGATAACCCCCTGCCTGGCAAATGCATTTCCTGAAGAGCCGGATCCGCTACCTCCTACAAAGGCGCCGCCATGGATCCACACCATTACCGGCAGGTTTGCTCCCGGCTTAGCACCCGTAGGCTTCCACAAATTAAGGTAGAGGCAATCTTCCGATGAACCCTCTGAAATGGTTCCCGGAGCAGCACCCCATCCTGACTGCGCACAATCAGGGCCAAACTCGCTTGCATCACGCACACCCTCCCACGGTGTAACGGGCTGTGGTGGGCGCCAGCGAAATTCACCCACCGGCGGGGCAGCAAAAGGTATTCCTTTGAATATGGTGACGTCCCCTTCCGTCACTCCCTGGACAATTCCTGATTTGGTTTGAACTGTGGACTGCGCATATACTGAACATGCAAGAAGGACTAATAAAATCCCTGATACTATTTTTTTCATAGTGTTTGCTTCTATTGATGAGCTGTATTATTGATCGCCCCGTGTCATTAAGCGGGTAAACGACAGTGATCCTAACTTCCATTTCCCATCCTGTTTTATATACACTTCGGTTACTTCAAAGGGATTGATTACCTCGTTGCCTCCAACCTCTGCCAGCAGGTCAATCCGGTTTAGAAGGATGGCTGTGTTGTCGATAATATTCAACGACACCTCGTGGATATCCGCTTTTTTGTACCAGATCATGCCGCCTTCAATGATGCCGAGTTCCCTTTCGGTCCCCCAGGATCCGCCCATGTGGACAAACATTGCTTTTTCATGAAAGAGTTCTTTCAGGAGATCTAAGTTTTTATCTGACATCCATTGCCACTTGTTTTTCGAGAGATCCATAATATCCTGCTCAACGGCAGTATTTTGTGCTAGGGACCATTGTGTGCCTAAAAGGAGGATGCATAGTCCGAGAATTGACATTTTCATATTGTTATTTCTTTTTGCTTTCATGTTGTTTACAGATATTTCCCGAAGAACTCAGACAGTGTGTTCATTGCCTGGTTTACATATTCGGGTACATAGTAGGTTTGAATATGCGTGGCTCCTTCAATGAGGACTAATTCCTTTTCTTTTGTTCCAGTCGCCAGGTTGAAAGCCCTGTCTGTCATGTAATAGGTGTCGGCCTTGCTTCCTGCCATCATTAGGAGAGGCTGATGAATTAAGTCCATGTTGGCAGCTGCGTCAAAGGCCATAAGGTCGAGAAGACTGCTCATGGTGTACCTGAAGGTGGAATTTGGGTGCGCATGGGTTCTGTGGTAATAATAATGTCCTTCACGATACAGATCAAAGGGCATGCTGTCTGCCATTTCATCGCTTATTTCTGTATCTGCAGCGTAACGCACTTCCCCACCTGCCGCTTCCATGGCTCGGGCTTCTGAGGCTTGGTTCAAGCGTTCCTGAATGGAGGAAACCTGGGAGTTCATAAAGCCGTTACGTCTTACCACTCCTGAATTAAACATACTCAGGGTAGCTATAGCTTTAAAGCGTGTATCGGTTTGAGCAGCGGCCAGGGAATAGCCTCCACCACCACAAACGCCCAGTACGCCCATGCGATCAGCATTTACCCCTGCATACTGGGAGATAAAGTCTGCCATCCCGCGAATGTCCTCAATACGGTTTGCTGGTTTGTCCACATTACGTGGTTCTCCTCCACTGGCTCCCTGGTACGAGGCATCAGCAGCAATGGTGATGTAACCCGATTCTGCCAGACGCTGAGCGTATAACCCGGCTACCTGTTCTTTTACACCGCCATTGGGGTGAGCCACCACTACCGCTGCATAGTTTTCTGTCGGATCGTAATTGGCGGGTGTATATACGTTGGCAAAGATTTCAATGCCATTCAGTAAATAAGTTACTGGATGAATATTCACTTTTCCTGGTAGATTTTTTGTTATTGCATTCCCGTAAACCAGTCCAAACGGATTGTCAGTTTTGTTCTGCCCTGAAGAAATTATGCTTACCGAGATGCACATTACAGTTAAAAATTGTTTATTGATTCTATGTTTCATTTTTGCTTTCCTCCCTGTATGTATCAAATAAGTATTTAGGCTTTAATCAAGCCCTTTTTCCTTTAGCCAAACTGACATCAGATCGGCTATTTCAACATTGTTTAAATCTGAAAATGGAAAGTGGGTATTGCCTTTGATACCGATTTCAGGAAGATGCACCACCCGTACATCTCCTCCATGTTGGTTAACGGCATCCCTCCACAATCTGGCCATTTCAAGGCGCACCCGCCAGCCATCGGTTCCCGGATTCGGATCAAGATTGGAAGGGATATTATCCCCATAGTATATGATCACCGGGATTTTGGTAAGCTTTAAAAATTCTTCTTTCGGAACACCCACTGCCTGAAGCGCACCAGAAGAACTCTCAAGCGGAACAGGGACTTCGCCTTCGGGGAATGGAAAACCTGAACCTGGTTCATAAGAGACAATGGCACGAACATTCGGATTCTTCATAGCCGTAGCCCAGCCAAAACCCCCGGAATGAGAATGCGTTACGAGTATCAGGGGACCAATTTGGTCAGCCAGGGCAGAACTTGCACTGGTAATCACCTCGGTATCAAAAGGACCGATATTGGGTGTTATCTGACGAAAGTATTGATTAAGTGCTTCCGGATCTTTGGAGAACTGTACCCCTGGAAAATAGTCCGGCCACACACCAATTCGAAAAATATTGAACCAGAACTGTTCATCCGGAGTGGGAGTAATCGTCGCCTCCACTGTACTGCGACCTGCTCGTCCACGCCGTGGTTGATCCAACAGATAGACACTATAACCTCGTCTTAAAAAGATGTTCTGAAAACCTTCTCTTCCATCTGGAGTGGTTTCCCAGGTTTTTGAAAATTGCCCGAAGCCGTGCCACATCACAAGTGGTAGTTTCTTTGCATTTTCAGGAATCTGATAGAATACGTAGGCATGGTCCCCATGAAAGGTCTGACCTTCAGGAGTGCGTTCAATGGCATCAAAGGTTCCCGGGTTAGTGATTACAGAACCGCCCACAGCAAAACTGCCCTGTTCCGTGATAATCAAATGCTCCTCGTTGCTGTTAGTACAGGCAGAGAAGCCAATGAATGCCATTAAGATTAACATGGCATACATACATACTGAATGTAAGCTGGAAGTATTCATGTTACAAATGTAAGAACTTAAAATGCAGGTATTTGTATATAGATTACTGCATTACTAACACGGATTACTGATTCGCCTCATTTTAATAGTTTTATAAACTTTTGAAGGGTACATTTGTTGAAATAGAAACCATTCAGCACTATGGAAGAGGTCCTAAAATTTGAAACCATAAAGCAGTATAATTCATTTAACAATCAGGATACTCTGCATCCGCTTGTTAGCATAATTGATTTATCCCAGGCAGATCCCAGGCAGTACCGTCGAATGAGCTATAACTTTTATACCATCTTTTTAAAGGAGATAAATTGTGGGGACCTCAGGTACGGTTGCAATTACTATGATTATGATGAAGGCACACTCATTTTTCTGGCACCCGGGCAGGTGATCGGGGAAAATAAGGATGGAACCTATCAGCCCATGGGCCAGGCGCTGGTATTCCACCCCGATTTTATCCTGGGCACCTCACTGGGAAGGATCATCCACGACTATGCCTTTTTCTCCTACGAAGCAAACGAGGCTCTTCACCTCTCAACCCAGGAAAGGGAGGTCATCAAGGATATATTTGCGAAGATTGAATTGGAGTTAAAACAGAACATTGATAAGCATACCAAGAACCTGGTCATTTCTAACATTGAATTGTTCCTGAATTACTGTATTAGGTTTTATGACAGGCAGTTTATTACCCGTACCAAAGCCAACCAGGGATTGTTGACTCGTTTTGAAAACACGCTTAACGAATACTTTAATTCGGATAAAGCCACAAAAATGGGATTGCCTTCTGTGGGGTATTTTGCCGAACAGCTTTACCTGTCGCCTAATTACTTCGGAGATATGATAAAGAAGGAAACGGGGAAATCCCCCCAGGAGCATATACAACTGAAATTAATAAGCGCAGCAAAGGAACGGATATTTGACCCTGCGAAAAGTCTCGCCGATATCGCCTATGAGTTGGGATTTAAGCATCCGCAACATTTTAGCCGTATGTTCAAAGAGACTACCGGAGTAACGCCAAGTGAATATCGAAATCTGAATTAGTGGGCAATGAAGAAAGGCAAGAACTCCGCATTAAAGACACAAAAGAAATTTTGGATAGAGTGATGAATTCTGCTTCACATCATGGCGAAAACCCGTTGTATAGAGCTGAACTGAAAGATGCGATTAAAAAGATAACAGAACTTAAAGTCTACCTAAATGAGGATTAAGCACACCCTGGAATCCATGCACAGTGCCAAGTCGATCACTGCATGTTACAAGACGAATTATAATCGAAATTAACATTTCGTTTTCCAAAAAAAATGGCAAATTTTTCATTTCGGTTTTGACCATTTTTTGGATTTCCCGTTTTTTCCGGCAAAATAAAATTTTTTCAAACGGACAATTGACCCCCCCTTTGAAGGTCTCAGATTCGCCTAAATGGGGTCGGGATACCCGAGGTAAGCCCGGGGAGGCCGTACACTCGGGTAGATCCCCGGTGATGGGTGGGTCTGAGATAATTCAATCTGCACACAATCACTGTGCAGATTGAGAATGACACCCAACCAGGGAGAGATCCTTCTTGCTATTCCTTTTTTGAAACCAACTAATGTCAAGATATTGAAAGAGTTGTGTATTGTCTTTAGTGCAGATTGATATGTCCATCCGAGATCCACAAACCAAGCTTGGAGCAAGCACAAGACGGATCTGAAATTTTTGTTCAACAGTGCTGCAATGTCCTGTAAGTTCGCTTAGTTTTGAGGCTCCTAATCAGAAGGCAATGAATACGGTTCTGAGAATAATGATTCTAATTATTTTGATCTATAATACGTCCCAAAATGAAAGGGTTATTTATCTACCCTTTGATATCCCGGGCTCACAGATGGCTGCAACGATTCCGCCATTCGGAATTTTTATTGAGAGTGAATATCGACATGAAGGAGATGTTCCCGGGTCAATTCTCAGGCATGAGAAAGTTCATTGGGAACAATACAGGAGAATGGGATTAGCTAAATTCTATTACGGATACCTGTCCGAGTACATCAAACATGGTCGGATTCATCATTCGATGGAGGAGGAGGCCCGACGGCTAAGTAAATAGGTATTCGATTCATAGTCGTAAACTGTCATACACGTTGTGTATCTCCTGTTCTCGGAGACCCAGATACCTTTTCGTGACCGCTGGTGAGCCATGTCCAAAGAGTTCCATCAGAAGTATGACTGATTCCCCGGAGTAGTTATTCAATCTTAAAACACGATTTCCGAGGGTCTTTCTGAAGAGGTGGCTACTGACATTTCCGTCGATAGATACATTGTACTTCCTGAAGATTGATTTGAGTTTGACGTTAACATAGGATTTATCAATGGTCTTGTCCCCATATCGATTCAAAAAGATTAATTGGTCGATGTTTATGACAGCCATTCTGTTCCTGACCCTGTCCACAATCTCCTTTAAGTCGGGATTGATCTTGATCCTCCGAGTTTTGTTTGTTTTCTGTTCCTGAATTGTGAGGATATCAGATTCAAATTGACTGAACTTGAGTTTGAGGAGATCCGATATTCTGAGACCTGTAAAGACCCCGATTGAGATTAATAAACAGAATTTGTATTCCCCGTCCCTCTCAAGTTTTCCGATGAGGGATTTAAAATCATCCCAGTCCATGCTTGAAGTTGTAGTTCGTTGCCCAGGTAAACTCATAATTTGTTGCTTTTGGTGGGGGCCAACATACGCTAATAAACTTATACTTGCAGCATAAATTGATGAAAATATAAGCTGATATCCAGCGCATTATGTAAAAAATGAGTTAAGGCATTATGGACCAAGGGATAGGGATTAAAGGACAACTTATACTAATAAGAAGAGTATAAGTTGAGAGTGAAATGATTTCGAATTTTCCAGAGACTGGATCTTCAACCATCCAGACTCCTGTCCTTATAAGTTTCATATTCCAAAACTATATCCACCACCATACATCCGAAAAGTTTAATCCCAATAGCGGAAAAGTCAATCAGGACATCTTCATTTAGGTCATACCCCATTTTGGTTTCTATGTAATGTCGGGAGAACTCGATTTTCTCAAGAGAAATAGCATCCTTATTGAAATAATCTTCGAAATCTATTCCTGGGCGAATCCTATATCCCGGATTTGGGGTGGTATTGTGAATGTGATTATCCATTAGTTAGTCATTTGATATGTAATCTGTCAAAGCTAGGCGGACCAGCTCCGATTTTGTCATTCTCTCCTGTTTGAGTACTTCTATTAATCGTTGGTACTGTTGACTGGTCAAGCGGATAGAAATGTGTTTTGTCTTCTTCTTCTTCATATCTATAAATATCCAGTTGTGTTACAAAATCCAAGAATCGAAAAAAGCATTCTGTATTTAACGAAAAGGTCAATTTCTGCGAGTTGGCCCACGTCATATTTTAATAATGTGTTACATGTTGATTTTTGGGTTTTAAGTATAGATATCCAAGAATTTGAGAGAAAAGGAGTAGCTATTTTTCCGTTTATGGTATCGCTGTGATCTACGGCAACTTGGGGTGATAAAATGAAGATTAATTGAGGTTAATTCAAGAATTTGCTAGCAAAATTACAGGGCCCTTATTATGGGCCTATTTGCTAGGCCAGGTTTTCTGATATTTTTTTTTGAAGAGGCAGGAGGGGCTCCAAGAGTTCGGGGTAAAGTAGTTCCTAACCAACAACACTATTATTGCTGGTTAGACTTTCCCGCTTTTCGTCCAATGAGACTGGGGCCGATAGCTTCACAGGAATCTATCTGGTTGTATCTACCTTCAGTCGCCTGTCGACCGCTAGCCCCATACATACTTTGTCCAGGGTGGTGTTGCGCTAGTCCCGTTCTACACCTTTCTACACCTATCAGCCGAACCGTCTCTATCTTCTCTCGAAGCTATAACCCGAATACACTGATATGAATCTTTCCCTTTAGGGTAAATATCTACTTGGCACTTGCCGAAAAATTGATTGAGATATATCTCTGAAATAAATTATAAATAAAACCTTGCAAAAAGTCAAGGGCTTCTACAATAAATATCCTGAAATTCCTAAAAAGTAGCACAAATGTGAAGATTATTTGAGAGTTTATCCTATTGTATTCCTGCCGACCGACTCCCCGTGAAAATCGTTTAGTTTTAAACAATATGGTGAATTATCATTACTTCTTTTGTAATGCTTTAGTATTAAAATAATTAGTGCGAAATCGCTACCTTTATTCTATAAAAATTGCAATCAAATGAAGGTATATCTAACGTCAACACCTGAATTTTCTCATGAAAAATTAGAAGAAGTTGTTAATCTGCTGCTTAGTATTCCAGGGGAACTAAAATTCATTAAATGTGATCCATTGACAGAAGCACAATTTAATAGATTGTGCAATAGACGTGAAGATCTATCTCAGATTCGCAGTTTGAATTTTGAAGAATACTCTGATTTGATCCAAGGATATAGAGAGATAACCAAAACTCCAGATAATAATCCTTTTACTGAAGATGAATTCATTGTAATAATATCTTCAATTAGACATGATTTAAACTGGTTCAGCGCATTTAACAAAAGAAACATCTTCATTCATGGTGTAGAATGGGATTTAATATCTGATGTAGATTCAAAATTTGGTATTGCCTACGAGTGTATTGAAAACATATTTCAATCACTAATTAATCTCGATATACATCATCACAATCAGGAACCGAATATTCACAAGACTTCAATCGGTTGTATTAACGATTTCTGTGAAGAGAAAAAGGAGATTCTTAAAAAGCTGCAAACTGCAAATATATGTTCATCCTGCTATGAAAGATCAATATCAGAAGGGGTAAGTGATTTAATCCTGACTCATATTGTTTCAATTATGGAAGAATTAAGAAAAGAATTCGTCATTTCTAGCAGGTTTTCACGATCAGCAAATCTGGAAAAAGTAAAGATTGATAACAAAGGGGACGTCTTTATTGGAGATAAGAAACTTAAAATGAATATACTTCCCAAAGTTATGTATATCTGCTTTTTGAAGAATATCGAAGGATTCACATCCGATCAGATTTGTGAAAATGAAAAACAATTCGACAAAATTTATAAAATCCTTAGACGAAATCCTGATGAATTTGCAGTCAGGAAAATGTGTTGTAAGACAATTAAATACAATAACCGCACCGAAAGAATAAAGCCAACCTTTGAAACATATAGGACCAGAATCAAAGAAGCTCTGACGGGTGCATTGGGAAAGACATTAACCAACTATTATCATGTTAATTTAACAGAAGACCAAAACAACCATAACATTTTCAAGGTTAGCCTCACTAACGATTATTTAGACATTGATCCAAAGTTCTTGAATTAAGACACTTACATAATTCCGAAATATTTCATTTTTCATTTCGAAATATTTCAAACACCTGATATACAATTAGTTAAGAATATGTTTGTCGCATAAACCAATTAAAATTTTATGCAATGACAAACATTAATTCAATTGAAAAAATCAACATCAAGGATGTTGTAATTTCTGAAGTAACAAAATCTCTGTATAACTATTCTAACAGAGAAAGTGAAATCAAATCTTTAACTGAGAGTATTTCTGAAATCGGTCAACGACAACCGATAATCGTCCTGAAGAAAAAGAGCAAGTATTTAGTTCTCGATGGTGTACTTAGATTGAAAGCGATACTTCGTTTAAAATTAAACGAAATCGATGCAATCGTTTGTGAATTCCCAATAACGGATGAATTTTCTCTGGCGGATCTCATCATCCACCATCAGATAAGGAAACAAAAAACAAACCTTGAAAAACTCAATGAGGTAAGAACCTTACTCCGTATTGATTCCGATAAAAAGAATCCTCTTCGTGACAAGGAGAAAAGAGTGAATTTGATATCGTCCCTTTTGGGTGGAAAAGGTTGGAGAAGAAATAACGTTTTTTCACTTGAGAATATACTTCTGTGGGAGAAGAAAACTAATTCCGATCTAGGCCTCGCAGAGAAGGTGATATCCTATGAAATCTCAGTCAAAAGGGCACTGGAGATAATTCAACTTATTGAAAACCCCGTGTTCAATACCAAAAAAGAAAAGGAATCCGGGATTATAAAGGGATTTCAAAAAGGAAATTACTCTTATGATAAGGCCTTAAATCTTATGGAGGTCTATGGTAAGAAGAAAAAGGATGGTTATACAGTTGTAAAATTACATCCGGTCGAAAAAAGAAATTATACCATACTTCAGGGTAGTAATGATGAAATTCAACTTCCTGACAACCTTGAGATTGATACTATTTTCACGTCACCACCATACTACAAGTTAGTTAAGTATGGAGATGATCCAAATGAACTCGGTTGGGAGAAGACTCCGGATTTATATGTTAAAAGGCTCTCTGACATTTTGATAAAGGGTTATGAAAAACTAAAGGATACAGGGTCTATGTTCGTAAATCTGGGTGAATCCTATGAGAACAGCGAATGTCTTGGTATCACCGAAAGACTAACCGTTGAATTAATGAGTAGAGGAGTGAGATATGTTGACCGATTAATATGGAATAAGGTCTCAAACAAACCGGTTCCAAACAATATTAAAAGACTCCAACCAGGGTATGAAACCATACTTCATTTTTCTAAGACAAAGGACTATTATTTTGAAAAAATTAGACTTCAGAGTGATAAGACTCTTAAAGTTACCCGTGGATGTAGAGAAAAAACCAATAATAAAGTCAGTTATCATATCCAAAATAATTATAACCAGTTTCGTAGTGTTCTGAAGGATGAGGACGTATCAACATTTTTAACCGTTCAACTTAATAAGAATAGGACCAAACATGTCAAGGGTGAAGAGGAACATCCTGCTACCTTCTCTTCGAACCTCCCTGTTATTCCATTGTTGATTTCAACCCCTAAAAGTAAGGATTCAGTTGTTTTTGATCCATTCATGGGTTCTGGGTCTTGTGGTGTGACATCACTGATGTTGGGTTTCAAATTTGTCGGAGTGGAACTCTATGAAAAGAATATTCGCACCTCTGAAAGGGTTCTCTCAGAGGGTCAGGAATCATTTGACCAAGAGTCATTAAACTCTTTACTTGAAGATTATCTACCATCTGATGAGTCAAATGATATTCCTCAAGCAGCATAGTAATTTATAATTAGTGGCCTGATCCACAACATGGGATCAGGCCACTATTTCTATTTCATACACTAAAATCATTTACATAAAATCAATCTATGATAGTTCCAAATATGAACACGAAAGAACTCCTCATTGAAGTATTCAATGATTTGGAAGTTGTTGATAGAAAGGCGGCATATCTGGCTCAAGGTATGCGTAGAGAAGCAGTAAAATCCAAAGCAAAATATGTCCACAGAGTATTCAATTACAAATCCAAAAAAAACAATTGCTGGTTAATAATAGTAGATTATTATGTCAAAGAGCCCTGCTATACCGTAGTTGTCTATTATAATAACCAATATGGACTGAATGGTATTTTAGTAGACGGAAGGAATCAAGCACTAATCCATTTTACTCCGCACTTTCTTGAAAGGTACAATTCAAGATTCCTCAATGAAAATGGGGCTTCCAACCTTGAACTATTAAAACGATTTATACCTAACAATTCTTTGCAAGTAATCAAAGCCGTTCAAAAAATTGACATCGATAAGAACCGGATCTTTGGTAGATTCAAGGAGGGAGTAGGGTTAGGATACGAAGAGGTCTTTCATGATAAAGGTAAGGTCTTTCATCATTATAAAACTTTCATTTCTAATGATATGATTCGTGATAACCAGATTGAGGACTTCAATATCCTCGGAAAGCATTACGACACATATTGGGAGGAGGTATATGGAAGAGGGAAGAGACGTGCATAATTCTGATCCAATAAACTCTCCAGAACTCATTCAATCGATTCTGAGAGGTTTAATCACAATATGGAAGATAAGGTAGCCGAATAGTCAAATCCTTCGAAATCGAACCCGAAACGAGTGCCAGGGGTGATATAGGACGAGAATCCATGAAGCCCGCACCAAATAAGGCGTATAGCGCAATTGTAGATTTCTTTTTCCGGCTTATTTTCGTTATATTTTATAAAAGGAGTACTTACTCCCAAGAAACATAATTGTAAACAAACCTGGTTCTATGACATAAAAGTATCCGCCAGCCTCTCTTTAATGAATCTAATTCCAATGGTTTTTCAGAGGTTAGATTGCATAGGCTGGCAACAAGAGGCAATAAGGGGCATAGTTGAATTATCCGGCATAGTCCCACCCGCAACAGGTGAAACATAAATGATATCAATTGAGAGATGCAAAAAAATACTCAAACCAAACAACGAGGATGAGATCACAGATGACGAAGTAAAACAAATCAGAACACTTCTTACCGATTGGGCCAGAATCCAAATTGAGATAGAAGATTTAGAACAGTAAATATGGCAGAAAGAAAGGCAGTACTTTATTACAGAGTCAGTACTGAAGAACAGTCCCAGGGCAATAGCCTTCAGTACCAGTTGCACTATCTACGAGACTATTGCAAAAGAAATGACTACCAAATTGTAAAGGAGTTTGAAGAAGATCACTCTGCAAAAACATTCAAAAGACCGAAGTGGAATGAGTTGGAAAACTTCTGTTTGAAAAATAAAAAAGAGATAGATATAGTTCTTTTTACTCGATGGGATAGGTTTTCAAGGAATATTGAAGAAGCGTGGGGAAAACTAAGGAAATATCGGGAGATGGGTATTGAAATCAATTCCGCCGAGAATCCACTTGATATTTCAAATCCTGACAACAAGTTTATCATGGCCATCTATCTTGTTGCACCAGAAGTTGAGAACGATAAAATAGCCAAAAGAACAATGGAAGGTACTCATGCTGCACAAGTTGCTGGAAGGTTTACGAACAATGCTCCCAAGGGATATACCAATGTTCAGTACTCGGATAAGGATAGAAGAATAGAACCAGTTGAAAAGGAAGCAGAGATATTAAAATATGCATTTAGAGAACTATCTAAAGGCGTAAAGAGTATTGAATATGTTCGTCGAGAGATTAATACAATGGGGCTAAAAATAGGTAAGTCGGCCTTCCCAGAACTCTTGAAAAATCAATTATATATTGGAAAAGTGAAGGTCAAGGCCTGGAAAGATGAGCCTGAGTACTGGACGGAGGGAATTCACCAGGCAATAATTGACGAGGATACTTTTAGTAAAGTTCAGGAAGCACATTTTAAAACAAGAATGAGACCTAAGTTATGTAGAGCTGATGATCCGGATTTTTATCTTAGGAAGTTCTTGATTTGTCCAAAGTGCAAAGGAGTATTGACTGCCTGTTATTCAAAAGGTAATGGTGGTCGATATGGATATTATAAATGTCCACATTGTTGTAAGTTTAATTACAGTGCTATCAAAGCCAACACTAAATTCATTGAATACATTAGGAAACTCAAGCCAAAGGATTCGACATTGGAATTATATGAGGAGATTGTCAATGACCTAAGAAAGACGAATAGTAAAGACAGACTCAAAGAAATTAAAACACTTCAAACAGAATTGTTGAAGGAAGAAGAGAGGCTGGAATCAATAGATGTCAAATTCGTGGACGATGAACTTAGCTCTGAAGATTATCAGAGGATGAAAAGCAATATCACCAAAAGGAGAAATAGAACTAACACTAAGATGGAGTCACTCAATCCTCAGAATACGAGTGTTGGTCAGAAGCTGGATCACGCATTCAATGTGATCCGAAATATGCCCGAGATATTGTCCTCAGGACGGGTTGAACACAAAATTCAATTACTTGGTTCGATGTTCCCAGAAAAAATCGAGTTTGACGGTGAAAAATATCGAACCAATTCCTACAACAAGGTCCTTGAATGGATATTTCAATATACCAATGAGTTACAAATAAAAAAAACGGAAGATCAAGATAAAAAATCTCTTTCTTCCGTTTCTGTACCCGGAGCCGGAATCGAACCGGCACGGCCATTACTGGCCACTGGATTTTAAGTCCAGCGCGTCTACCTATTCCGCCATCCGGGCATCAGGTAAACTGTTGTTACCAAAATATCTTTTTACTCCTTCTAAACGCTCTCCAATCCACCCATGTGGCGGAATAGGCCTACTCTCTTGCTGGCTCCTCCCTAAAATGCTCCACCGGAGCATTTATTAACGGTCGGCCCTGCCATCCGGGCATCAGGTAAACTGTTGTTACCACCACCCCACAAAAGTGGGTTTGGCGATGCAAATTTAAACAAAAAACCGAAATATTATTCCACCAGGGTTTTCATGGCATCTTCCACATCGCCGGGAGAGCTCATTATCTTTGTAAAGGTCTTCATTTTCAGCTCTGGCCAATGCAGGGCAAAACGAAATCTTCCATGCAGCATGGTCACTT
>Ga0316190_10001257_pt1 | contig 18254 bp, 17 predicted proteins | sample Eddworburrow2_MG_FD_204929 | JGI IMG/M metagenome (GOLD analysis project Ga0316190, IMG submission 204929) | Coastal sediment microbial communities from Maine, United States - Eddy worm burrow 2 | ecosystem: Environmental > Aquatic > Marine > Coastal > Sediment | place: USA: Maine | collected... | reverse complement strand
TAATCTGCAAAACCAGCCGCATCAAACTGACGGCCTTCAGAGGCCAGATCGTAGACACCATCTTTATAGAACTCGGAGCTTGCAACATCCAGCCCCAGATAGATATCTTTGCCCGCTTCATAGCCTGCATTACTGATTGCTTCGAGGATAACTTCGCAGGCCTCTTCATTGGAACCCAGATCTGGGGCAAAACCACCTTCATCACCCACGGAGGTAGAGAGACCACGAGCACTGAGCACCTTCGCTAAGGCATGAAATACCTCAGCACCGTAGCGCACTGCCTCACGGAAAGAACTGGCGCCCACTGGCAGGATCATAAACTCCTGCAGATCTACGCTATTGGCTGCATGAGCACCACCATTGATGATGTTCATCATGGGTACAGGCAGACGATATGGGCCAGGACAGAGCGAACGATAGAGCGGCAGCTCATGCTCTTGAGCCGTTGCATGGGCTGCGGCCAGTGATACGGCCAACATGGCATTTGCACCCAGATTCTCTTTGTTGTCCGTGCCATCAAGCTCTATGAGCTTAGCATCCAGTGCGGCTTGATCATTCGCTTCCATACCTATCAAAGCATCGCGTATTTCACCATTTACATTGGCAACAGCATTTAATACGCCTTTGCCACCGTAGCGGCTCTTATCACCATCACGCAGCTCCAATGCTTCACGTGAACCAGTTGAAGCACCAGAAGGTGCAACAGCACGCCCAAAGGCACCATCAGCAGTAACAACATCTGCTTCAATAGTCGGGTTGCCCCGTGAATCCAATATCTCGCGTGCACGAACATCAACGATTTCTGACATGATCTCACCCTAACTCATTATTAAATTAAATTTAGACTTCGCCATGCACGCCCGGAGTGAGCCTGCACGTTAAACTGCGTTTTATACTTCAATTAACCCTTGCCGCTTCACCACCTGATCCAATTCAACCAGGGTCTCCAGCAGGCGTTTCATCTCATCCAATGGCCAGGAATTAGGGCCATCGCAAAGTGCCTGCTCGGGATCGGGATGAGTTTCCATAAATAGTCCAGATATACCAGCGGCTACCGCAGCCCGGGCCAACACAGGCACATATTCGCGCTGACCACCTGAAGAGCTACCCTGGCCACCAGGCAGCTGTACGGAATGGGTGGCATCAAAAACCACAGGGCAGTCGGTATCACGCATCGCGGCCAATGACCGCATATCCACCACCAGATTGTTATAGCCGAAGGAGACGCCACGCTCGCAGACCATTAGCTGGTCATTGCCTTCAGTTTTTGCTTTGGCAATCACCTGCTTCATATCCCAGGGGGCTAGGAATTGGCCCTTTTTATAGTTCACTGGTTTACCTTGGCGAGCTACATCTTGAATGAAATCAGTCTGGCGACAGAGAAAGGCCGGCGTCTGTAACACATCCACCACATCTGCCACTTCGTTCAACGGGGTCTCAGTGTGCACATCAGTCAATATTTGCACACCGACCTCAGCGCGAACCTTCTCCAGAATCCGTAGACCCTCTTCCAGACCTGGCCCACGAAACCCGGTGAGCGATGAACGATTCGCCTTATCAAAGGAAGATTTGAAGATAAAGGGAATACCCAGCTCGGAGGTTATTTCCTTGAGCCGTCCCGCAGTATCAATGCTTAGCTGTTCACTTTCGATCACGCAGGGGCCAGCAATCAGGAAAAGGGGATGCTCCAGCCCTACCTCAAATCCACAAAGATTCATGCGTTAACCTGCGCTCTTTTTATGGTCACGAGCGGCCTGGACAAAACCTGTGAAGAGAGGGTGCCCATCACGTGGGGTAGAGGTAAATTCAGGATGGAATTGACAGGCCACAAACCAGGGATGATCAGGAATCTCGACCACTTCCACCAGCTTGTCATCGAGTGAAGTACCAGCAATCAATAGGCCTGCTTTCTTCAGAACATCAAGATACTGATTATTGAATTCATAGCGATGGCGATGGCGCTCCATAATGACATCTTTCCCATAAAGCTTCCGAGAGCTGCTTCCACTCTTCAGTTGGCACTCCTGCCCACCCAGTCTCATGGTACCGCCAAGGTCTGAATCCTCATCGCGTGTTTCCAGCTGCCCATCAGCACTCAGCCATTCGGTAATCAATGCAATAACAGGATGGGGTGTCTTGATATCAAATTCAGTACTCTGAGCACCTTTAAGCCCAGCTACATTACGTGCAAACTCCACAACAGCTGCCTGCATACCCAAACAGATACCCAGGTAAGGAATTTTGTTCTCGCGTGCATATTTTACGGTAGCAATCTTACCGTCAACGCCACGCTCACCAAACCCACCGGGCACTAAAATAGCATCCATTCCATCAAGAGCATTTGTACCTTCCTGCTCAATCTGCTCCGAATCAACATAGCAAATCTTCACGCGTGTTTTGCTATGCAGACCGGCATGTACCAGGGCTTCAGAGATTGATTTATAGGCCTCGGTCAGGTGCATATATTTACCGACCATAGCGACCTTCACTTCTGTGTCGGTATTTTCCAGCCCTTCAACCACTTTGTTCCATTCAGAGAGATCAGCCGGTGGCACATCAAGCCCAAGGTGGCGTACTACAATTTCATCCAGATTCTGGGCATGCAGCAGAGAGGGAATACGGTAGATATTGTCAGAATCAACACAGGAGATAACAGCCTGTTCCTGCACATTGGTGAACAGTGCAATCTTACGCCGCTCACCATCTGGCAGGGGACGCTCTGAACGGGCCAGCAGGATATCAGGTTGAATACCAATCGAGCGCAACTCTTTGACAGAGTGCTGTGTCGGCTTGGTCTTAATTTCACCTGCAGTGGCTATATAAGGCACGAGTGTCAAATGCATGAACAGTGCATTGCTGTGCCCTACTTCCACACACATTTGGCGAATGGCTTCAAGGAATGGCAGGGATTCAATATCACCTACAGTTCCGCCAATCTCAACCAGTGCAATATCAGCATCACCAGCACCGAGAACAATGCTGTCTCGAATCTGATTGGTAATATGTGGAATAACCTGCACCGTAGCACCCAGGTAGTCACCCCGGCGCTCTTTACGGATTACACTGTCGTAGATCTGGCCTGTTGTGAAGTTATTGTTACGCCCCATTGTGGTACGCACAAAACGCTCATAATGGCCAAGATCCAAATCGGTCTCAGCGCCATCTTCTGTAACAAACACCTCACCATGCTGGAAAGGACTCATGGTGCCTGGATCTACGTTGATGTAGGGATCCAGCTTAATCATGGTAACGTTTAAGCCGCGCGCTTCAAGCAGCGCAGCTAGGGAAGCGGAGGCAATGCCTTTGCCCAAAGAGGAAACTACACCACCGGTAACAAATATGTATTTTGTCATTAAATTCTACTGAGAAAGGAAAAGGCCAAAACGGCGCTCTAAGTTACCAGAATTGGCGCTCTACGACAATCATGGACATCAATCTGAAGCGGACAACAGCATAAAGCAGAAGCGGAGTTAACTAGGCTAACAATATGATAATAAAGATAATTCAGCCTCATTATCACAAAATACTTTTTATGAAGTTATTTAATCCTGTCTCCAGACACAACTCTTGCCACTCGCCTTATCCAAAGCATCCAGGCGTAGCTCATGGGCTTGGCTCTCTGCTTCATTTGCACGAACAATCGTAAGCGAATCACGAGCCGTAGTGAAACGCCTGATGGCAGCAGCACCATTCTGCTCGCCACCTTCACTCAGCTGTCCACCGAAAGAGAGGGCTCCCTGCCCGCCCGTCATTACCAAATAGACATCTGCAAGGATTTCCGAATCAAGCAAGGCGCCATGTAGCTGCCGTTGGCTGTTATCTATCTCATAACGCCGACATAATGCATCCAGACTGTTGCGCTGCCCCGGATGCTTTTTTCTTGCCATCACCAGGGTATCGGTAATAATGCAAAGGCGCTCCAGCAAGCCCTCCTCTCTACCCACCTTGTCTAATTCAGCATTAAGGAAACCAACATCAAAAGGGGCATTATGGATAATCAGCTCAGCCCCATCGACATAGCTGATAAAGTCATCCACTACATCTTCGAACCGTGGCTTATCCGCCAGAAATTCGGTGGTGATGCCATGCACCTCAACCGCAGCATCATCGATCTCACGGTCTGGCTGTAGATATTGATGGAAGTTATTACCCGTTAACCTACGGTCTACGAGCTCCACACAGCCGACCTCAATGATTCGATGGCCCTGTTTGGGTTCTAAGCCGGTTGTTTCTGTATCCAGTACTATCTGACGCATTGGCTAATAATTTCTCTTTTCCAGTAATGTCGTTATGCAGCTATAGCTCTTCAATTCCCCGATTGGCCAGCTCATCAGCCAGCTCATTCTCCGGGTGTCCACTGTGGCCTTTGACCCAGGCCCACTCCACATTATGTCTTGCCACTTCAGTATCCAGTAGTTGCCATAGATCCTGATTTTTGACCGGCTTCCTATTTGCTGTTTTCCAGCCTTTGCGCTTCCAGTTATCTATCCACTGGGTAATACCATTTTTCACATATTGTGAATCAGTGGTAACGCTCACCTCGCAGCTACGTTTTAGCTCTTTCAGTGCATTAATAACCGCCGATAGCTCCATGCGATTATTGGTTGTCTCCATTTCGCCACCAAACAGGTGTTTTTCTGTCTCATTGTATCGCAATACCGCACCCCAGCCTCCTGGCCCAGGATTTCCTTTACAGGCTCCATCTGTAAATATCTCTACTTTTTTACCCATTCAATTGCCTTGTTGTTGGTTCTACCATTTGCCCACTCAGCAAACTGGCTTTTCTCTTCCAGGCTGGGCCAACAATCGTCATTGTTGAAACACGCTTGACCGCCTGAACCACATAAACACTGGAGAGTAGAGGCCAAAATCGTTGCCCCAGCCTCTCCATACAAGCCAGCCTCTCCATTATTTTCTGCCCTTGAAGCGGTGGCCGAAACATAAGATGTCGGGTCTTTTCCACATCAAACCCCAGCAGCGAGAGCCAATCATTAATACGCCTCAACCCCAAAAACTGACTTTGCCAGGGAATACCCCCCGATGATTTTTTCATTAAGCGCCAAGCACCCCAAAGACTTAGCGGGTTAAATCCTACTATCACCACTCGCCCCTCTGGTATTAAAACCCGCTCTACTTCACGTAGCACCTGATGTGGATCGGTAGCGAAATCCAGTGTATGCGGCATTAGGACAGCATCAATAGAGTCAGACAATATGGGCAGCCTTACAAGATCCGCCTGCACAAAAGAGGCTGCCAACGGGGCTTGCGCCGAAGCATCCAGCAGCACATGGGATCTGAAATGGCTGGTCGCAGAAAGATCAAAATCGAACCCTCCTCCTCCCAGCTGGATAAGGTGATAGCCGAACAGATCCGGAAACATTTGCTCAAGACAACGCTGCTCCTGCTCTAGTAGCACCTGTCCAGGGGATTCTTGCAACCAGCCCCGCAATTGCTGATGAAAATCAGGTTGAATCATATCCGTCGTATATTGCCCCACAGCTGCAAGAGAGCATACTCTCTTAAAAAAGCAGAGTCAGCTGGAAAAACCATGACAACCTTCATATAATTCGAAGAATTTTTGTCGATTTTACTTCAGCTTATAGCGCTAATGTCGACACAATCTACATATGTGACGTAAGTTACGAAAAAGTAACCCTGGAGATCCAATGTCTGTAGTCCGTATATTTGGCAAAAGTTTGGCCCTACTTATTAGCGCAACGCTGGCGGGTTGCCAGGGGTTGCCACAAAAAGACCAGGCATCGACCTCCATCCTGACCACTCTTCCAGGGTTTACTCAACAGCCTGCTGCTCAACCCATTGAGGAGGAGATTGCAGAAACAACGCCAGACAGCAGTGAAACAGCCGCAGCTCTTGCCACTACAGGCCCTATCTTCGTAGAGCCTACCGAACCCGTGCTGGAACCCGCACCAGACTTCTCTACCGATGAACCAGAAGAGACAGCTGAAACCACAGCTGTAGCTGCTGAAGAGACACCAACCATAAATGAACCCATCGAAGTAGCACCTCCTCTCGATCTTTGGGGGCGTACACTCGCTGGTTTTAAGCTCTCTATCCCCAATAACTCACGCATTGATCATGAGCTTAAATGGTTCACCTCACATGCAGATTACGTAAAACGCATCCAGACACGCGCTCAACCCTACCTCCACTTTATTTTAGAAGAGATAGAGAAAAGAAACATGCCCAGCGAACTGGCGCTATTACCTGTCGTCGAGAGCGCTTTTCAACCTTTTGCCTACTCGCCAGGCCGGGCTGCTGGCTTGTGGCAATTTATTCCATCCACTGGCAAGTACTATGGCCTAAAACAGAATTGGTGGTACGACGGACGCCGCGATGTGGTCTCTGCCACCAGAGCAGCATTGGATTACCTGCAAGCCCTCGCCAACCGTTTTGACGGTGATTGGGAATTAGCCCTGGCATCCTATAACGCAGGCGCAGGCACCGTTTCAAAGGCTATTAAGAAAAACAGACGCCGTGGCAAAGCCACTGACTTCTGGTCACTGCCCCTGCCACGCGAAACCAAAAGCTATGTACCGCGTCTTTTGGCTTTTGCCCAACTGCTCTCCGAAGCAGATAAGCTGGGCATGCACTTTGATCCACTACCCAATCAACCACACTTTGCCAGTGTAAATATTGATTCACAGCTGGATCTCGCACTTGCCGCTGAAATGGCAGAAATTACAATTCAGGACCTCTACCACCTCAATCCTGGGTTTAATCGTTGGGCAACTGACCCACAAGGCCCACACCGGTTACAGCTCCCAGTCGACAAAGTAGAGACATTCAAACAAAAGCTGGCCAACCTGGATAACAGCAAACGCCTTCGTTGGAAGCGTTATAAAATAAGAAACGGTGATAACCTGGGCGCAATTGCGCGCAAGCACAACACCACCGTATCGGTACTACAACAGGTCAACAAAATCCGCAGCTCACGCATCCGCGCAGGCAAGCATCTGCTGATCCCTGTCTCGACCAAAAGCCTGAACCACTATGCCTTCAGCGCCCAGCAGCGTAAAAATCGGATTCAAAATAGCTCAAGGAAAGGCACAAAAATCAGCTATACCGTCCGTTCCGGAGACACGCTATGGGATATTTCCCGTAGTTACAAAGTCAGCCATCGCAAATTGGCAAAATGGAATGGCATGGCACCTCGGGACGTTCTCCGCCCCGGGCAAAAACTGGTTATCTGGACAAAGAAAAAAAGAACTCAGAAGACAACTCTAGAGACACTTTCTGTTGCCGCACTCCCTCCCCACATGAGCACCGGCCCCACAACAAAACGTAACTCTGTAAATTATCGAGTACGCAAAGGTGACTCCTTATCACGCATTGCCACACGTTTTAATGTCTCTGTAACAGACCTTAAAAAATGGAACACCCTGCCAAGTAAATATCTACAACCAGGACAAAGGATTAAACTCTACGTAGACATCACTCAGCAGTCACTCTAGTCTGCTTCCAAGCAACCATAATTATTATTCACATGCATTCAGACAAACACTGTTAAATTTACTAAATTTAACAGTGCAGTCAATCCAATAAGGCACAAATCTAAACAAAGCTAACTCCCTCTCTAATATTAATAAAGCAACGCACAGAGGATGTACTCAACATGGATGCAAACACTAAAGACAAAGTGTTATACAGATTCTGCTCAATTCCCACTCGACCTATTCTGTCTAATTCACTGCTAGATTTAGCAAAAATTCAGTCACTAGGTAACATCAATGTACATTAAAGATGGAAATACATTCGGCGATGCTGATCTGAATTTTATAGGCGAGTTTTTAGAACACCTTGATACTAAATTTCTAGAAATCAATAGAAAAATATAATCTTCTCCAGACCCCGATTCTGAAGGATTATTAGACCAAGGAGAGTACTATATAGGTGCCGGTTTTGCTGTAGCCCAACGCTACATAACGAGCACCTATCCGCAGCTTGAAATTAGTAAGGGAGATGCTTTGAAGTTGGGTCCAAAAGTGAGAAATGAACTTACCTTCATAGAGGCTTTAAATGCCGGGGCAAATTATTGGAAACATCAGGAGGAATGGGAACTCAACAGTGTGATAACACGAAACCTAGAGGGACTTCCCAAGCAAGCACGAAATACGATAAAAACAATAGCAATTCTTACCCCATGGGCCGACTACACATGCAGCAATCTATTGTCAGAGTTAGTTGACAAAAATGACTGTAGATTAGCTAAATTATTGCCACCCCTGAAAGATTGGCGAAATGATTTAGACCGAAAGTATGGGTAATTTAGTTATAAAAAGCCTAACAAAAGCAATTGAGAGGGACAAATTGGAGCGTGCTTTGAAAAATATATTATTTAGCATATTGATACTTACTTTTTATGGTTGCTCTAGTTACCCGATTGAGAAGGATACTCAAAACCCCGAAGCTGCACAGTCATGCTTGGGGGCGACAACTCTACCTGAGAATATTGCAACTCATTTTGAGCCAATTAAAGATATGCCGCTTCTAAATGAAGCATTGGGTGCCCCCAACAAAGGGAAGCTGTGTCACGGGCAAGTTTATAAAAGCAAAGAAGGCTCAAACATCACCCTCTTCAGAGCCTGGAATAGCACGAACCCTAATAGTAAATTTGGCAAATGGTGGGCATTTCAGGAACCCTCCGGTAAAGTATCTACATACCGCTCAGAATATGAAATATGTTACCAGTGGTCACCTCTCGATAAGCTTGTGAGTTGTACACTTAAGCCGAATATAAAAGTTGTTGTAGGTACCGGGCAAAGCGCTGAATGCTCAGAGTATTTAACTTATGAAGTCTCAGATAAGCAGCAAATCTATATTGAAGATGCCTCTTTATCACTCACTAACTGCACGCTATTTGATGGGGAGTTTAGTTGGAAATAGATAAAATGGGTTGCAGGTGGGGGTATTTATTCTGGATATAAAAATAGGTGCCGATAAGTAAGCTCTACCCTCACCCACCACGAGGAATTCTCAACACCTGGCCAATGCGTATACGATCACCTGCAATGCGATTAATGTTGCGAAGCGCTCCCAGACTTACCTGATAGCGACTGGCAATACCGGATAACGTATCACCACGAGAGATAATATGTTTGCCTGGCCCAGTTGGTTTTCTGGCTGCCAGCAATGTACCTGGGGGAGGGGCCGTTTCAAAATAACTGCGTACACCACCTAAAATTGCCTTTGCCAATTTCTTCTGATGGCGAGGGTCGTTAAGTTTACGTTCTTCTCTGGGGTTGGAGATAAACGATGTTTCGACCAGAATTGAAGGGATGTCTGGTGATTTCAGTACGACAAAACCCGCCTGCTGTACTCGCTTTCCATGCACTTTGCCCAGCTTCTTCAACTGATGGTAAATCTTGTCTGCTGCCTCTGTGCTGACTTGTCGGGTTGCGGTTTGTGACAGATCCAACAACACGGAGGCCAGCAGATCATCTTTATCATCTAGCGTGACGCCACCCACCAGATCAGCTCCGTTTTCACTATTGGCCAACCAACGCGCTGCTTCACTGGATGCCCCCCGGTTGGAGATGGTGTAGACCGAGGCCCCTCTTACTCGTGGATCTCGAAATGCATCAGCATGGATGGATATAAACAGATCAGCTTTACGCTGGCGGGCAATCTTCATGCGTTTACGCAGTGCCACATAATAATCACCATCACGCGTCATAACTGGCCGCATTCCAGGTTCTGCCTGAATCAGCGCTTTTAACTTCTTCGCAATAGCCATTGAGACATTTTTCTCGTGTGTCCCATTTGCACCAATAGCTCCTACATCTTCACCACCGTGACCCGCATCAATTGCAATAACAATGTCACGTAATCCATTTTTGCTAACAGTTTTGACTACTTCTGGCTTTTTATAGGCACTTTCATTTATCCCATAGAGGTCAATAACAAGACGATGGCCATATTTGCTGTTTGGCTTGAGCATAAAGCTCTTCGGCCGAACATGTTGTTTAAGATCCAGCACTACACGCAGGTCATTTTTATTACGTGACCCACTGCGTACACGTTGTACATAACGATCGCCCTGGCTGACGGTAGGAATTACCGCACTCAAACGGGTGTTACTAATATCAATGACAAGCCGATCTGGCTTACTGAGGTTAATCAGGGAATGGTCGACTGGGCCACTGGTATCAAAAACCAATCGCGTATGATCAGGAGCTGCCCACAAACGCAGGCCATTTATTGAAAGATTTGCTGCCTGTAGCGGCAAGCTAACAAGCAAACACAAAAAGATGACTAATTTTTTCATGGCATCAACGGCCCGACCTTCTCCGGTAGATACCTAAAAAATAGCATAGCATTTCAAATTTTCCTAGGTTTATCTGCCAGATAGACGGCCTTCTTAAAAAGATTATTAGGAGTGACGGCTGTTCCAAGTAGAAAGATCAAGATGTTGCAGCAGGCTATTACCCTTCTCGCTGTGTGATTTTATCTGCAATTGGCGACATTCACCATCATGATTTATCTCAACTACAAGATCAGGGGGTGGCAACTCGCCCTCTCCCTTTTCTGGCCATTCCACTAATAGAATAGCCTCTGATTCCAATAGATCCCGAATACCCAGATATTCCAGCTCACCTGGATCAGCCAACCGGTAGAGGTCAAAGTGGTAGCATTTTCGATCCAGCAGCTCATACGGTTCCAGCAAGGCATAGGTAGGGCTTTTTACCGCTCCTTTATGGCCAAGGGAACGTATGAAGCCTCGCGCAAATGTTGTTTTGCCCGCTCCCAAATCGCCTACAAGATAGATAACACAACTCGATGGGGATGCTGTCGCTAAGGCCGCACCCAAAGCTTCTTGAGCCTGCTCGCCAGAAACAGTTAGTTTCAGCATTGATGCCAATCTGTGTTCAGTAGCAAACGTAGCTCAATCTGGAGGTCATTTGCCAGAAGCCCCCGTTCACCGGCCTGCGCTGCTCGATCTGCTGCCGCTGCATGCAGACAGACGCCCGCTGAGGCTGCATCACTCAGGCTTAAACCTTGTGCAACCATACCAGCAATGATTCCAGTCAACAGATCTCCCATACCACCTGTCGCCATGCCAGGGTTACCTGCTGTACAAACCGCTGTTGGCTCTTTAGTACCAGCTGTAATCAATGTTCCCACTCCTTTCAGGACTATTACACCACCATACTGTTCCTGAAGAGTTTGAGCCGATTGAAAGCGATCAGACTGCACATCAGCTGAGCTTATCCCCAATAGGCGTGCTGCCTCTCCTGGATGGGGAGTCAGAATCCAGTTGTCACGCTGGGCTGGCTCTGATGCAAGCTGATTCAATGCGTCAGCATCCACAATCATCGGCAGCTTTGTCTCCAATGCGGCATTAAACAGAGCTCGCCCCCAGGCGGTCTGGCCCAACCCAGGACCAATTGCAATCACAGTGGCACGCTGTAGTAGCGGTGCAAGTGCTCTGGCATCAGCAACGCCGTGACACATAAGCTCGGGACGCACTGTATTCAACAGAGCTGCATGCTCCGGCCGAGTAGCAATACTAACCAGGCCCGCACCTGTTCGCAGAGCCGCCTCACCTGTCATCCGGGCAGCTCCACTAAAGCCATGATCACCACCAATGACCAGAACGTGGCCAAAATCGCCTTTATGCGCGTCTCTTGCCCGCCGCCCAAGCAATCCCTTTAACATCGACCATTCAGCACGTTTGGTAGTAGGCTGCTCTGTCGCATACACTGCTTCAGGCACGTCAAGGTCATCAAATAGCACCTGGCCACACTGCTCTGGCCCTGCGCCCGTGAACTCACCTCGCTTCAGCCCAATAAAGCTAATGGTTGCATCAGCCTTCACCGCAACGCCCAGAACCTGACCGGAATCAGAATGCAATCCTGATGGTATATCCAATGCCAGTACGGGAGATGCAGAGGCATTGATCGCCTCAATGGCCTGACGCCACTCTCCCGTCACTTCACGCTCTAGCCCTGTACCGAAGATGCCATCAACAATGACATCACTCCCTTCAGCAAGAGTCTCAAATGGCTGAACCTCACCACCAACCTCAATGAAGCGCTCATAATTGGTCAGCGCGTCACCTTTAATTTTGCTCACACCCCCCAACTGAAGAAGGTGCACTATTTTACCGGCCTGCAATGCAAGACGTGCTAATACATAGCCATCACCACCATTATTACCAACGCCACAAATAACTGTGATGATCTGCACCTCGGGCCAGCCTTTACACAGCATGCTATAGGCTGCCGAGCCTGCTCGCTCCATTAGTGTTAACCCGGGTATGGAGAAGGTCTCAATTGCCGTGCGGTCAAGTTCACGAACCTGAGCTGCGCGATAGAGATTGCGAGGTAAAATATCCGTGAAGGACATATCGATCACCTGTTATGTTTTTATGGCAGCTGAATCAGCCAAAATATCAAAGGCAGAACTTATTGAATATCTACGCCGCGTTCCAGTTCGCCTTCCCGACGCAGCTCTCTCTTCAGAATTTTTCCCGCCGCATTCTTCGGCAGTGATGCCCGAATAACAACCTTACGCGGAACCTGATAACGACCCAGGTTTTCCATGCAGTAGGCGCGTACCTGCGATGCAGTAATCCCTGCATCTTCTTGTAGTACAACATGGGCAATCGGCACCTCACCATGTCGAGCGTTAGGTTCACCCACCACGGCTGCCTCAACAATATCAGGATGCTGATAGAGCGCTTCCTCCACCATACGTGGATAAACGTTCATACCATTGACGATAATCATGTCTTTCTTGCGATCCACCATAAAGAGGTAACCATCCTTATCCTTATATCCCAGATCCCCTGTGCGCAGCCACTCCTTAAAAAAGCTCTCCGTGGTGGCCTCTGGCAAGTTCCAGTACCCCTTCATCACATTAGGGCCACGCACACAGAGTTCACCGATCTCATCAACAGGAAGTTGGTTGCCGCCATCATCAAAGATCTCAATCTCAACTTCAGGCACAGGCAGCCCCACCGAGGCAGGTTTGGTTACGCCATCAATAGGATTAACACAGGTTACTGGCGAGCATTCAGTTGGCCCATCCCCTTCGTAGATTGGAATGCCAAAACGCTCCTCAAATTGCTGCATTACAGCTACCGGCATGGCAGCACCACCAGAGACACCAAAACGCACACTGGACCATTGGGCCAGTTGCTCTTCAGGCAGGCGCAGTAACAGGTTATACATGCTCGGCACACCCAGAAAGACCGTGGCACCAACAGCACTAATGGCAGCAGAGACACCCGCAGGCTCAAAACGAGGAATGGGAGCAAAACTCAAGCCATGTAGCAGTGGGGTTAACATGCCCACTGTTGCAGCAAAGGCATGAAACATCGGCAGCACCACCAGAATCACATCCTCTCCTGGCTTGAGCTGCATGGCAGCAGCCACGCTACAGGTATTTGACAAGAGATTACGATGGGTCAGCATCGCCCCTTTAGGGTGCCCTGTAGTACCCGATGTGTAGAGAATAGCGGCCAGATCCTGTATCGGATCAATATCAAATAAAGGGGGAGCTGCTTTATTCTGCCGGAGATCCTCAAAACGAAGATCATCGCCCTGCTCCATGGCCACACTGACACAAAACGCCAGGCTATCAAGCTCATCCCGGAAAGCTGTCACTGATTCTGCAAAGGCCTGATGGTAGAACAGCGCTTTGATCCCAGCATCCCGGAGGATGTAGCGAGCTTCTTTTGGATTTAGTAACAGATTTACAGGTACTACAACCGCTCCTGCCTTTATTATCCCGGTATAAATAATGGCGAAGTCATCTGAATTGATACAGTAGAGGGCGATACGATCTCCCTTCTCTATTCCATGCTCAGCTAATGACGCAGCGATGGCATCTGAGGCTTGGTCAATCTCTGCAAAACTAACCTTACGATCAGAAAAACAGATTGCCGGAAAATCAGGATTGGCTTGTGCAGTCGCACGAAGAACAGCGGGGATGGAAAAGTTGGAATCAACCATTGTTGATCGCTCCAAAATAGAGGCCAGCAAAAAAGGGGCAGCAAAAAGCTGCCCCTAACAGGATTAGATAACCCGTGAGAACTTAACCTCACTTTTCTGTGCCAGATAGTAGTCAAATACCATGCAGATGTTGCGAATCAGCAAGCGACCACGCGGCAGCACTTGGATACCTTTATCATTCAATTCAAGCAGGCCATCCTCAATCATGCCTTTCAGCTGAGGCAGCTCTTTTTTGAAATATTCTGTGAAGTTGATGCCCCGCTCTGACTCAATCCGGCCAAAATCCAGCTTCAGGTGACAGATGAGACGGGTAATCACATCACGTCGAATCTGGTCATCCTGGCTTAGGTCAAAACCACGAAATACCGCCAATTCACCGGCATCAATCCGCTCATAATACTCATCCAGCTCGCGCATATTCTGGCTATAGGTTTCACCCACCATGCCAATGGAGGTCACACCCAGACCAATCAGGTCACAGTTGGCATGGGTAGAGTAGCCCTGAAAGTTACGGTAGAGGGTGCCGTCCTGTTGAGCAATCGTCAGCTCATCATCTGGGCGGGCAAAGTGATCCATTCCGAGTGAGACATAACCCGCTTTTTCCAGCTTCTCAATGGTCAGTTGGAGGATATCCAACTTCTCTGCTGGGGTAGGTACATCTTCCATATTGATCCGGCGCTGCGGCATGAAACGTTCTGGCAGATGAGCATAGTTGAAGACAGAGAGGCGATCTGGATCAACCTCAATGATGCGATCCAGGGTTTTCTCAAAACTCGCTACTGACTGGTGCGGCAAGCCATACATCAGATCAACACTAATGGAGCGAAAGCCCTCTTTGCGCGCCGCATTCAGCACTTCCATCGTCTGTGCTTCAGACTGTATACGGTTCACCGCCTTCTGCACCCGGATATCAAAATCCTGCACACCGAGACTCATGCGGTTCAGGCCAATTTCGCGCAGTATGGCGATGGTTTCTGCGCTGGCTTCACGCGGATCGATCTCAATTGAGTATTCACCCGTATCGTCATCCAGCAGCGTAAAGTGCTCCCGAGTTACTCGCATCAGCTCACGCATCTCATCATGACTGATAAAGGTTGGCGTACCACCACCCCAGTGCAACTGTTCTACCACGCGATTTTTATCAAACAGCGCCCCTTGCATCGCAATCTCTTTATGCAAGCGGGTTAGGTAAGTACCACCTTTGCTGCGATCTTTGGTGACCACTTTATTACAGGCGCAATAGAAGCAGACCGTGTCACAAAAGGGGATGTGAAAATAGAGCGATAGTGGATTGCCTTTGGCATTGGTGGCCTGCGCAATTTCCCGATATTGATCCGGGCCAAAGCCGTCATGAAACTGCGGCGCTGTCGGATAAGAGGTGTAACGTGGCCCGGCATGATCATATTTTTTGATCAGATCAAGATCGAAAACCAGTGACTGGTCCATAAATTCTTCCTCAATTACCGCCTATAAATTGCGGCTTTATTGTTCCCTGAAGGCATCAGCAAGCTGTTCGGCGGTCAACAGAAATACTCCGTCGCCTCCACGCTCAAAATCCAACCACAGGAAAGGTATATGTGGATAACGGGCCTCCAGTGCTTCTGCACTGCTGCCCACTTCTATAACTATGATACCACCGGGAGCCAGATAGCTGGAGGCATCACGTAATATTTGTGCAACAATATCGAGCCCATCTTCACCTGCCTCTAAGCCTAATGCCGGTTCACGGCGATATTCCATTGGTAACCCAGCCATCTCTTCCAATGATACGTAGGGAGGATTGCTGACGATGATGTCATATTGCTTCCTCTCAGCATCCGTGAACAAGTCTGATTGAATAACTCTGACCTGCTCCTCCAGCTCATGCCTTGCTACATTGATGCGAGCCACTTCCAAGGCTTCTGCTGAAATATCAACCGCATCAACCTGCGCCTCTGGAAAGTGGTATGCGCAGGCGATGGCAATGCAGCCACTGCCTGTACAGAGATCAAGTATCTGATGCACCTCTTCAGGATCAGTCCAAGGAGCAAAACCAGCTTCAATCAGCTCCGCAATGGGAGACCGAGGCACCAGCACATGTTCATTTACATAGAATGAGAGATCCGCAAATTGTGCTTCATGGGTCAGATAGGCAACTGGCAAACGCTCATCAATCCGACGTTGTAGTAGCGATAGCACGTCTTTTCGCTCTGCCAATGTTAATTGACCATCCAGATAAACTGCAGGCAAATTATGGTCAAGATGCAAGGCATGCAGTACCAAGTTTAGCGATTCATCAAGGGCATTATCCATTCCATGGCCAAAAAACAGCCCTGCCTCAGTAAAGCGGCTTGCACCCCAGCGAATGAAATCCCGTAAAGTTTCTAATGAATCTGTATCCAAAGCTATTCAACCGCCATAAAAATTAAAGTTAGGAATGATAGCCGATTTTTGCCATATCTCTAAAGCAAGTAATACATCTGGCCGCTAGAGTTTTAGTAATAACCAACCATTATCAAGCTCATTGAGCACAACGACTTTATCACTATAACCGGTTAAAAAAATGCTATTTGGAAAACAAAAAACCGTACAGCCGGAAGATCTAAAAAACACTATTCCTCTCCGCAACCTGCCTGCGCGGATACTCCGTCATATAGCCACTCTAGCCAGCTTAGAGCATCTACCTGGCAAGAAAAAAATATTCACTTTTGATGATTACACCAAAAACGTTTACTACCTCATAAAAGGCCAAGTAGCACTAAATACCGCACAAGGTACAGCCGACACGCTTAGTGCAGGCAGCACCCAGGCAAAATTTCCGCTCAATCTTGATCAGCCCTGCAAATATAGCGCTACAACATTGAACAGGGTCATTCTGATTAAAATCCCTCGCGAAGTTATGCAGAACATTGAGCGCCTGGGTTCAAATTTATCCACCGACACAGAAGAGAAGATTGAACTTGTAGAAGATGAGATGAAAGATCAGCACTATGTTGATTTTTTCTGCAAGCTTCAGGATGGCGACTTTGAAGTACCCAGCATGCCAGATATTGCTATCCGTATCAGTAAAGCTGTAAACAACCCTGATACCACAAGCACAGATATTGCTCGTATTATTCAGATGGATCCAGCACTGGCTGCCCGTATTATTCACATCGTAAACAGCCCGCTCTACGCAAGTCGCCACCGTATCGATAACTGTCCAGATGCAGTCACTCGGTTAGGGCGAACAACAACCCGCAGCTTGGTACTGAGTTTCATACTAAAGAATCTTTTCCGCACCAAACATACCATCCTAAGAAATCACATGTCTGAACTATGGACACATAGTCGAAAAGTTGCAGCGGTATGCCATGTATTAGCACGTCTTGGTTCGAACCTGGATCCAGATCGAGCAATGCTAGCTGGGCTTATCCATGATATCGGTGCCGTGCCTATCCTTAGTGCTGCAAAGGATTATCCAAACCTGATAGAAAACCCAGAATTGCTGGAAAAAACAGTTAATCGACTGCAGGCGCGGGTTGGCGTTTTGGTTTTACGCAAGTGGAACTTTATGGATGAACTTACTGATGTGGCTTTACAGGCAGAAAATTGGGTGCGAGACGAAAGTAATACAATAGATTATATTGATCTGGTGGTTTTGGGGCAGCTGCATGCCTATATTGGTACGCCTCGCATGCAAACACTGCCCCGAATTGATCTCGTTCCAGCCTTCCATAAATTGGGGAATGGAAAGCTAACCCCGCAGCAATCATTAAGAATTATTGAAAAATCCAAATCAGACATTCAAGCGGTAGAGCAGCTTCTGGATGGCGGTTAAATTTATCAATCACATAGACTTAAATTGACTTCACTACTTTACTAACTGTTTCACTGTTTTCTGACTGGAGTTCCAGGCTTGCAGAACCACGAGTAACAAGATCACCCAAGGTTATCTGCTTCAGAAAATCAAAAATATCATTACTTAACTCATTCCATAGAACATGTGTCAAACGACTCGTTCCCTCTTGTTCAGTTTTTGAACGGTTAAAACCCACCCATTCATCTACCGCACAAATAATATCAGCAATAGAAATTTCACCCGCTGGACGACCTAAATAATAGCCTCCACCAGGCCCTCGAACTCCTTTCACAAGCCGCTGACGTCGCAAGCATGCAAAAAGCTGTTCAAGATACGACAAGGAAATACCCTGCTCAACAGAGATATCCGCCAGAGTTACAGGCCCCCGTTCACCATTAACGGCCAACTCCAGCATCGCTGTAACAGCATATCTTCCTTTTGTTGATAGCCTCATAATC
>Ga0316190_10001256_pt1 | contig 18255 bp, 14 predicted proteins | sample Eddworburrow2_MG_FD_204929 | JGI IMG/M metagenome (GOLD analysis project Ga0316190, IMG submission 204929) | Coastal sediment microbial communities from Maine, United States - Eddy worm burrow 2 | ecosystem: Environmental > Aquatic > Marine > Coastal > Sediment | place: USA: Maine | collected... | reverse complement strand
TCTGATGGTGAAGGAGGGCGACGCGGAAGCGGTCATGGGTGGTTTGACCACCTATTACGCCGACACGATCCGACCCGCTCTGCAGGTGCTCCCGCTCGAGCCGGGTCGCACGATCGTCAGCGCCATCTACATCATGATTGTCGGGGGCCGCCCCTACTTCTTCGCCGACTGTGCAGTCAACATTTCCCCCACCGCAGAGCAATTAGCCGAGATCGCTCTGTCGACTGCTGCGACCGCCCTCCGCAAATTCGATGTGCGGCCACGGGTGGCCATGATCAGCTACAGCAACTTCGGTAGCGCAGCCGGAGAGGAACCGGACCGCATCAGGGAAGCTGTACGGATCTGCCGGCAGAAAGCTCCTGAGTTGCCGCTCGATGGAGAGATGCACGCCGACACCGCCGTGGATGGGGATCTCCTCCAAAAGCGTCACCCGTTCAACGTATTGGGCAGGGATGCCAACATCCTGGTGTTTCCGAATCTGGCAGCCTCAAACGCCGCATACAAATTGCTGTACACACTGGGTAGCGCAGAGGTGATCGGGCCGATCCTGACCGGATTCTCGAAGTCGGTCCATGTGCTCCAGCGCGATGCAACGGTTGGAGACATCGTCAATCTGACCGCAATTGCGGTACTGGATGCCCAGCGGAAGGGAGGAGCGCCAACCGATCTCCAGTCGTCCGGGGACATACATCACCATCGGATCTTGCTATTGGGACCTCCGGGAAGCGGGAAAGGCACGCAGGCCACCCAGTTGGCGGTCGAGCTCCACATACCCCACATCGCGACCGGAGACCTGCTCCGCCTGGCCGTGGACGATGACTCAGAGTTGGGTCGAAAGGCCAAGCGGTTCATGGATGCCGGTGAGCTGGTTCCCGATGATCTGGTGATCAAGATGCTGGCCGAACGGATGGACCAGGCGGATGCTCAACGAGGCTTCATCTTGGACGGATTCCCGCGCAATATCGCCCAGGCTGAAGCCCTCGACCAGGTGCTCGGGTATGGAGGCCTGGAGGTCGTTTCGGTAATCGACGTGCCTGCAGATGAAATCGTGAACCGCATTGCCGGCCGCCGTTCCTGCAGGAACGCCCACATCTTCAACGTCAACACCAACCCGCCACAAGAAGAAGGAATATGCGACACGTGTGGCCAGCCGCTCCTGCAGCGCCCCGACGACGCTGAGGAGGTTGTTCGCACCAGATTGGCCGTCTACGACCAACAGACCGCTCCGCTCATCAAGTACTACGAAAAACGCGGGTTGGTCCGACACGTCAACGGCATAGGTTCGCCAGAAGAGGTCTTCCCGCGCGTTGCCGCGATACTCGAAAGGGTTTGATCAGTCGCTGCCGCTGGTTGGTGCTAGACGCCTGCGACCGACTCATGAATGAGTAGGTCGACTACGGCCCGCAGGGCTTCCTGTTCGTCTGCCCCGGTCGCCATCGCCGCCCGGTAGACCTCCAGCTGACGATCCGCGCTCGTTCCTCGGGCGACGATCTCACGAGCGTGCTCCACCTCAGCAACGCACCCGAGTTCGTCGGCATCCTCGGAGACCAAGTCAATCAGCTCCTCGATCAGCTCGGCGTACGGAATCAGCTCTCCAGTCCCAAAATCCATGAGCGAGCCCTCGACGCCGTACCGCTGGGCTCGCCACACGTTCTCTTCGACCAGCATGTCCGCATAGGTCCGCCAGCGCTGATTGAGCCGCCTGCGGCGGTACAACATGTGCAAGAGCGAGAGGTACAGGGCCGCCACAGTGACACCGTCGTCGATGCCGGTACAGACATCCGAGATCCGCATTTCGAGGGTCGGGTACCGTTCGCTCGGCCGAACATCCCACCACAGTTTGGTGGCATCCTCTATCAATCCTGCTTCAACAAGCACATCCACGTGGCGGCGGTACTCACTCCAGCTGGAGAAAACCTCGGGCAGCCCGGTCCGGGGAAGAGCCTTGAAAACACTCATCCGGTAGCTCTTCAGCCCGGTATCACGGCCGTGCCAGAAGGGGGAAGAAGCCGACAAGGCCAGAAGATGGGGCACGAAGTACGACACCTGGTTCATCAGGTCAATTCGCAGATCGTTGTCCCCGATTCCCACGTGCACATGCATGCCACAGATGACCAGACGCCGTACCACGACCTGCAAGTCCTCGGCCAGCATGTGGTAACGCTCGTTGTCGGTAGTCAGCTGTTCGCCCCATTCCGCAAAAGGGTGCGTCGAAGCGGCGATCATCGCGAAGTCGTGCTGCTCGGCCACTTCGGCTACCGCTTTGCGCAATCGCGCCAGGTCTGTTCGCGCTTCCTGGATGGTGGAACAGATTCGGGTACCCACCTCGATCTGCGATCGCAAGAACTCATGACCAACCTGGCCTTCGAGTTTTCGCACGGCGTCCTTCATCACCGACTCGGGCGGATCCTGCACAAGATTGCGGGTGTCCCTGTCTACGAGGAGGTACTCCTCTTCGATCCCGATCGTGAATTCAGGTTTGGGGATGGCCAAGACGCGCCTCTTGCCGTGAAGCCAACAAGATAGCGAGGATGTACCGGCGACGTCGGCCCAGGGCCTCCGACCGACTCAATCGCCGCCTGAACCTGGCAGATTCCGGTCGCGGCGTCTCGGCCGGCGTGGTTGCCTGCTCCCGTCTCTCACCCAATTCTGTACCCGTTTGCCGGCGCGCAACGTCGTCGTTTTCACCGCCGTCGCCGAATTTCGACCGACCCGCCGCACCGAGGCCCCGGTCCGCTTGACGACCGGACCGGCAATCTCGACCACCTTTTGCTCAACTTTGGTGAGCACCACCTCGGACTCTTCGACAATGGCCCGGACCCGCGGCACTTGTTGCAACCAACCCATCGTCCGCAACGAGAAGTAGATGACACCACCCGAGACACCCACGATGCCCCCGGCGGCCAGCAGCATGACGAGACCCGGTAGTTCGATCGCATAGAACTCGCGCCCAAAGGGGATCGCCACGATGAGCAACAGGGAGAAGATCATGCTCCCGATCAGGACCCGGCGCATGGGTGTCAGAGGCCGGCTCACAATCAGCAGAGCGAAGAACCCCATCCCCGATAGGACCAGGGTCGCCACCGTACGCGCCTGAGGCAAAGGCGCTCCTTCGGCCAGAGCCAGGTTGTACGCGGCGAAGGTGGCAAAAGCGGCCAGGGTCCCCGCCGGTACGGCGAACCTCATGACCCGGAAGAGAAATCCCCGCCGGGCTCGGCGGGTGGTTGGCTCGAGCGCCAGGAAGAAGGCGGGGATACCGATGGTGATGGATCCAACCAACGTCAGGTGTCGAGGAAGGAAAGGAAAAGGCTGACCAGCCAGAGCAACGGCAATCACCAACAACATCGCATAGACCGTCTTGGTTACGAACAAGTTGGCGACCCGCTCGATGTTGGCGATTACCCGACGGCCTTCCGCGACGACGGCAGGAAGACGGTCGAAATTCCCATCGACCAAAACCACTTCTGCGACCGCCCGCGATGCTGAGCTCCCAGAGCCCATCGCGATGCCGATGTCGGCGTCCTTGAGAGCGAGCACGTCGTTCACCCCGTCGCCCGTCATTGCCACCGTATGGCCGCGAGCCTGCAGCGCGGCGATCATGTGCCGTTTTTGGTGGGGCGTTACCCGCCCGAAAACGACCCCCTTCTCCACCGCCTCCTCGAAACCCGGATCGTTTTCGGATAGGTCGCGCGCATCAACTACCCGATCCGCATTCCGGATACCGACTCGTCTGGCGATAGCCGCGACGGTATGGGGGTGATCCCCAGAAATCACCTTGGTCTGGACGCCCTGGCGCTCGAAGAATTCGAGTGTCTTGGTGGCATCGTCCCGCACCCGGTCCCCAAACAGAACAAGGCCCATCGCCCGCAACCCTTCCGGAAGTTGGTCTGCGCGCAGAGGCTCCGCGGTGTGCCCCACCACGAGAACCCGGTATCCGTCTGTCGCAAGCCTTTCAGCCCGATCGATGATGCTGGGTTCGGCTGGGAAAACAACCTCCGGGGCGCCGAGCACCCAGGTTCCCTGATCGCCGAAGGAAGTACCACTCCACTTACGGTCCGACGAAAACGGCATCTGTGAGCGCGCCCGCCATCCGACAGGATGTGCAAACGCGGTGGCGATCGCCCGGACGGTCCCATTCGGGGTCGGGTCGGTGGCCGCCAGTGCTCCGAGCGCGGGGATGAGATCCTGGGTTTTGGTCAGGTACTGCACCTCGTGGACGGTCAACCGGCCCTCGGTGAGGGTCCCGGTCTTGTCGAAACAGATGACGTCGACTCTGGCGAGCCCTTCAACGGCGGGTAGCTCCTGAACAAGGACGTTCTGCCTACCCAACCTGATGACGCCGACTGCAAACGCCATCGACAGAAGCAATACGAGACCCTGGGGCACCATGCCCACCGTACCGGCCACGGCGCTTCGGATCGCTTCCTTCAGAGACTCGTGCGCCTGCAGCTGGCTCGTAATCAACAGGATCTCCGTCGGGACCAGCAACCAGCCGACCAAGCCGAGGATCCAATCCACGCCGGCGCGAAGCTCAGATTGGACCAGGGTGAATTTGCGGGCCTCTTCCGCGAGTCGAATCGCGTACGCCTCCTTCCCGACCTTGGTTGCCCGATACCGGCCACTTCCGGCAGCCACAAAGCTGCCGGAGAGAACGCCGTCTCCGGGATTCTTGGCAACGGGGTCCGATTCCCCCGTGAGGAGCGACTCGTCGACTTCGAGGCCTGCACCGGCCAGCACCATCCCGTCAACCACGATCTGATCGCCCGGTTGCAGGTCGAGCACATCGTCGAGAACCACGCGGTCGACCGCCAGCTCACCGACGGATCCAGCCCGGACGACTCTGGCGCGAGGGGCACTGAGGAGGGCCAAACGATCGAGCGCTCGCTTGGCCCTCAATTCCTGCACGATACCGATCGACGCATTGGCAACCAGGACAAACCCGAACAAGGCATCCTGGATCGGCGCTACGAAGAGGACGACAACCACAAGAATCCCGAGCAGCATGTTGAAACGCGTGAAGACATTGGCCCGAATGATGTCGGCCACCGTCCGGCTCGTGGTGCGCGGGACGTCGTTGATCTCGCCGCGATCGATTCGCTGTTGCACCTCACCGGCGTTCAAGCCATCCAGCCCAGGCACATAGGTGTTGGTCGTTCCGGTCATGGACTCCTCATGGCCGATGGTAGGTGGAGCGACTGGCTCCCTGGATCCGGCTTCGGATCCAACCTACGCGAGTCTGGCCCGAGCATTGGGGATACCGGTATCACACGGCAATGGTGGAGCCTTGTCGCCCAAGATCCGGACCCGCAGCATCATGAGAGCAACATCCGCAAAGCAGCAGCAATCGCTGCGATGATCAGCACCCACCGGATCCAGCCGGCGCCCTTCTTGATGGCAAGATTTGAAGCGATCCAAGCTCCAGTCATGTTGCCCATTCCCAAGACGAGGCCGACGCCTAGATCCACCTGATCGGCCGTAGCAAAAAGGATCAGAACCACGGGCGTGTACAGGAGGATCAGCGTGACCTTGGCCGCATTGCCGTTGACCAGACCGAACCCGCCACCGAGCACCAAACCGGCCAGCAACAAGAATCCGACCCCGGCTTGCACGAATCCCCCGTAGAAACCGATAGCCAGGAACGCCAGCCACCGCCAGGGCTGGTGGAGCCGCTGCTCAATGCCCCCCAACCAACGGGATGGCTTGACCAGCACCGAGGCGGCCACCAGAACAATGACAAAGGCAAAGATGCGCCGCATCGACTCCGCCGAAATCGTCGTGGCTACATAGGCACCACCGAGTGCTCCCACGATGACCGGCGGGGCCAGCGACCACACCGCAGACCAAGGGATTGCCTTGCCCCGCTGAAAACCGGCGACCGCACCGACCTGCTGCATGAGGATGGCGATGCGGTTCGTGCCATTGGCGACGCTTGCTCCGACAATCTCAACCAGGATCGGAATCGTCACCACCGAACCGCCCCCGGCGACAGTGTTGACAAAACCGGCAGCAACCCCCCCACCTATAAGCAGAAGAACGGTCCCCAATGACATAACTGGATGTTGGCTGGGACGTCCCGAAGTTCCAAACACCAAGAAGTAGCCAGTACCCGGCGCGCAACGCGGTTCTTGCTGGAGACTGGAGACTGGAGACTGGAAACCGATTTGTCGCCTGGCCGACTTTGTAGGGCGGGTGACGGTCTCTTGGGTGTTGGAGAGTGTGGAAGCGCCACTCACAAGGAGGAGTCCACATGGCAAATCCATTCAACGCTCTCACCCGACCGGCACCGGGGTCCGATTATCGGGTACCGTCGCCGCACCGCAAGACCGGTTTGATCATTGCTGCCGTCGGTTTGGGACTGACCATGGTCACACGGAGACGGCTCTTGCATTCGCCCATGTTCGCCGCCTGACTAGTTATTTGGAGACTTTCACAAAACGCGCTGGATTCTCAGGCGTTACGTGCCGATTGAACCCGTAAGGAAACACCAAGGAGCGTGCCAGATGGCAAGGGGAATTGCCCCGCCCCATCATGTCGCCCGCCGGCGCGGCTCATCCGCGCCCGCCAACGCGAATGTGTGGCTTCTGACGGGAATCGTCGCCCTGGCTGCAGCCGCGCTGACCTACACGGCTCGCGATCTTCCCGTCATCTACCCCAATCTCCAGCTTCGCTGGTTTCATCTCGCGATAGGTTTCTTCTTCTCGGAGCTCACCGTCGTCCATCTCCGGTTCCGAAGAGATGCCCACTCGTTTTCTATGAGCGAGATCCCTCTCGTGATTGGCTTCTTCCTCGTAGCTCCGGTCGAGTTGGTGATCGGCCAGCTCGTCGCCAATGCTTTCGTGTTGGGCCTCAGCAGGCGCCTGCCGTTGACCAAGCTGACTTTCAACCTTGCCCAATTCGCCCTCCAAACCACGCTTGCCATCGCCGCATTTCGGGCGGTGGTCGCGGTAGCAGATCCGCTCGGTCCGGCCGGTTGGATCGGGGCGCTTGCCGCAACCATCACTGCCCTTACCATCGCCGACATACTGATCAACATGGCAATCCGGATGACCGGCGGCACCTTAAACAACCGCGACATCCTCGAGGTATACGGCCTCAGCGCCTTGGCGGCCACTCTCAACACCGGATTGGCCATCATCGGAATCACACTGCTAATTCGGGCTCCGTCAGCCGCCATCGTGGCCTTTGTTCCTCCCATCGTCATGTTCATGGGGTACCGCGCATATGTGACCCAGCGTCACGAGAGGACGCGACTCAAGGCCCTCTACGACGCAACCCGCGACCTCCACCAATCGCCCCAAATCGAATCGGCGCTGGTCGCCGCCGCCCGGCACGCATGTGACATGTTCGAGGCAGATTTTGCCGAGATCCTCGTCTTCCCGACCGGACCGGCCGGCAATTCCTTCCGAACGGCGGTCGGGCCGGGAGACCGCCTCGAGATGATGGTGCCGCTCGATCTCTCTCAAGAGCACCCGATCTGGAAAGAGGTCGTACAGAGCCGAGCGGGGGTTCTCCTGGCCGATGGAGCCAATATCACCCGCGAGCACGGACCCGTCATCACCGACTACATCGCCGCTCCCTTGACCGGGAACGACGACGTTCTGGGTGTGTTCCTGGCTGCAAACAGACTCGGGAACGTGAGCGCGCTCACGGACGAGGACCTGGCCATTCTCATGACCCTGGCCGGGCAGGTGAGCGTTTCGCTGCAAAACGGTCGCCTGGCCGACTCACTGGCCGCGCTCACCGAACTCAAGGAAGAGCTCCGCTACCAGGCACTACACGATTCGCTCACATTGCTTGCCAACCGGACGTTGTTCCGGGAGAAGGTCGAGCGCGCCTTGGAGCATTGCAGAGATCGGCTCAGATTCGTCGCAGTTTTGTTTCTGGATCTCGACGATTTCAAGGTCGTGAACGACAGCCTGGGCCACGCCGCAGGCGATCAGATGCTGATCGCGGTGGCCGGGCGACTCCAGGGAGCGTGTCGTCCAGGCGATACCGTCGCCCGGTTGGGAGGGGATGAATTCGCGGTATTGATCGAAGACATCGCCGACACATCCGAGGCTCTCGCAGTAGCCGACCGCATCACGGAGAAACTCAGCACCGTCTTCTCCGTTGATAACAAGAAGGTCGGTACCCGGGCCAGCATTGGCATCTCCTTCGCCGATCAGGGCGAAGACCCGGACCAGCTTCTGCGCAACGCCGACGCGGCCATGTATGCCGCCAAGCGGAATGGCAAGGGCAGCTGGCAGGTGTTCGAGCCGTCCATGCATACCGAAGTCCGCAAGCGATTGGAGCTGCGCCACGACCTCAAGGAGGCAATCGCTCAGGAGGAACTGGCCCTCAATTTCCAACCCATCGTCGACATGCGGTCCGGCCGGATCGTCGCCGTCGAGTCTCTGGTTCGCTGGAACCACCCGGAGCGAGGCGACATACCACCTTCGCAGTTCATCCCATTCGCGGAAGAGACGGGTTTGATCGGACCCATCGGACGGTGGGTTCTCCGTGAGGCCTGCCATCAAGCTCGAAAGTGGGATCGGCTCAACCAGGATGGCGAATCCCCGATCCGGGTGGCCGTCAACCTCTCGCCTGCCCAACTGACCGATGATGGCCTGGTCGACGAAGTACGCAGCACGTTGTTTGAAGAGGGATTGCCTGCCGACCGGCTCATCCTCGAGATCACCGAGACCGTGATGATGCAAACGTCGATCCGCAAACTCAAGGAGTTAAAGGAACTGGGCGTGCAGCTAGCCATCGACGACTTCGGGACGGGCTACTCATCTCTCAGCTACCTGGACCGGCTGCCGGTCGACATCGTCAAAGTCGACAAGTCGTTCACCGCTCGTCTGGGATTTGCCCATGAGGTTCCCCAACTCGTGAAGACCGTGGTGCAGCTTGGAGACGCCCTCGGGCTCGAGACCATTGTCGAAGGCATCGAATCGATCGACCAGTTCGATCAGATCAAAGAACTGGGGTGCCTGCACGGTCAGGGGTTCTTGTTCGCCGAACCCTTGAGCGCCAAAGCCATCGGTGCCTTGCTCAAGGTCGAGAGCCATGGAGGAATCGTGTTCCCGGTCTTCGACCGTCTGCCGCCCCCCGGACATCTTCGTGTCGTCTGAAACCAAGGAGCTGCGCCCCACTCACTGATTGCAGTAGCCACGCTGATCCGACCGATCTAGTTCCGTAACGGGCGATCGAAAGGCCGGGCCATAGGGAACGACCTTCACGTGATCTTCGGAACCGGCCCGGTCGGGCTGGCCCGTATTTCATTCACGATCGGGATGCGGTAGGGACTCCGATCGGGAACCAGGCCGTCGTGTACGGGTACTACCCCAGCGTTTGGTATGTGAGCAGCATCGACTGGTCGGCGAATCCAGTCCTGTCTTACACCACTACCGGCCCGGAGACCGGCGACAGGACTTCGTTCATCGACTCAAAGGGAGCGGGGACCTGCACGTTCGAGGTGACGTTCATCAACCGGTGGACCGACTGCGTGGCACATGGGCCAAGTTCTTCCCGGCCGGATGATCCCAGCCTGCGGGCCAACATCGATCCGCCGTGGTGCCCTGGTCTTTATTCGTCTGGTCTGCCGCCAACCGAGCCGGCCAGCCACCCTATCCCAAAAATCAGCAGGATCATCCCGACCAAGATCACGAAGGTGACCAGATTCAAGGAGTAGAAGAGGGACACGACCCCCAGAACAACGACCCCAACGAAGGCCACCGCGAACAAGCGATCACGGCTCTGGTGCGCCCGGGTCGGCACGGGTCCAAAGGAAGGTGTGTTCGACATCTTGTCTCAAAGCGTACATCCCCAGGTTGGACCTGCGCGAAGCAAATGGCATGCCGGTCCGACGGTCAGATCCAGAAGGTCACCGACCCATCACGACTCGGAGGGCCGGCTCCAGTTCCGGGTGGGAGAATTCGAATCCGTCTGAGGTGAGCCGTTCCGAGAGAACCCGCTGGTTGGCCAGAGCGGTTCCTTCCGCCATCTCGCGACCGAACCGGATCTGGAGAGCGAAGCGCGGGATGACGAAGAGCGCAGGGCGCCGGAGAACCTTGGCCAGTGCTGTGGTGAACTCGGCGTTGGTGACCGGATGGGGAGCAACCAGGTTGACCGGACCGGCAATGCTGGAGTCCATGAGGTGAACGAGAGCGGCCACCTCGTCACCGAGGGAGATCCAACTCATCCATTGTTTCCCCGAGCCAATCTTGCCTCCCAGCCCTACTTTGAATAAGGGGACCAACGGGCCGAGCAAGCCGCCCGTCCCGGCCATGACCAGACCGGTGCGGAAGTGCACCACTCGTGTCGGGGCTTTCTTCGCCGGGTCGGCTGCCTGTTCCCATCTGGCTGCTACCTGTGCCAGAAAGTCGTCTCCGATGCTGGACGATTCGTCGAGGAGATCGTCTCCACGGTCTTGCCCGTAGATACCGATCGCGGATGCGGAAAGGAAGACAGCAGGCGGATTCGGGGCGGAGGCGATGGCACGAGCCAGGAGCCCGGTGGTATCCAGCCGGGAGTCGAGGATCACACCCTTGCGCGCCTTCGACCACCGTTTGTCACCCATCCCGGCTCCACTCAGATTGACGACCACGTCCACGCCGTCGACCGCGCTTTCCGGGAGTTGGCCTGCGTCCGGATCCCAGCCGATTTCATCATCGGAACGGACCTCTCGTCGGACGAGCGCAATGACCCGATCGCCCTGCGTGCGGAGTCGGGAGACAAGCGCTGAGCCTATGAGGCCGGAGGCGCCGGAGACCAGAATGGTTCGTGACATGTCGGCCTTTCTACGGACCCATTGACTCTATTGGATGGGCGGTGTTCCGGCGACCGGACGGGTTGCGGCGTCGTTGGGACCGTTTCAGCTCGCTACCGATGGAACGGTCAAGACCAGATCGCCGATCCCGAAACCGGGAGCGATCAGCCTATCTTCGTACTGGCTCACGTCGGTCCCTCTCAGCATCAGCGACCTGAGCACCCCGGCCCCGCTCACATCGCCGGCCAACCGGAACCCGACGATGTGCCCCCCCGTGAGAAACACCTTGCGCATCATCCCGTTTTGTCGCACCCGCAGCTCACGATCCCCTTGCTGGGCGCCCACCGCCATGACCGGGACACCCAGGTGTTTGAGGCTGTTCATGCTCTCTGAGCCCAGGTACGTCTCATCGAAACCGGCAATGTTATGTGCCACGACGCGGGCCTGGGCAACCGCGTTCGGGAAGATGGCGTGCACATAGGTCTCACCGGTCATCCGATCGGTGGTTTCGGCCACATCGCCTGCCGCATATACGCCCGCCACGTTGGTCCGAAGATGGTCGTCGACTCGAATCCCCCATTCCATCGCGACCCCTGATCCACGCAGGAAGTCGACATTGGGTTTCACACCGGTCGCGGCGATGAAGGCGTCGCCGGTCACCGGCCGGCCGGACTCGAGCTCGACCGCCTCCGCATGCGGTCCGCCCTGGAAAGCCGTTGCCTTGGTCTCCAGCAAGACTTCGACGCCCCGGCGGCGCATCTCTGCCAGCACGATCCCGGCCGTCTCCGGGTCGAGCATGCGGGGCATCACCCGATCAGCCATCTCGATCTGGGTGACCTCCACTCCCAGATCCCTGAGCAGCAAGCCAACCTCGACACCGATGAACCCGGCGCCGACGATCACCGCCCGGTTGACCGTCCCCAGACGGACCTCTTCGACCAAGGCTGTAGCCGCACTCAGCGACTTGAAATCGAAGACACCCGCCATATCGGTCCCACCAATAGGGGCGTAGAGCCTGCTGCCTGCCGCAATCACAAGGTGGTCGTAGGCCATCGCTGCGCCGCCGTCCAGCACCACCTGCTTGGAATCGGGCCGGAGGGCCTCGACCCGGGAGACCGGCCGATAGTCGATCTCCAGACGATCGCAAATGTCTGTGCCTTTCCAGAAGAGAGTCTCGCCCCGACCCGTCAGGAAGTAGTCGGCCATCGCCGGAGGGGAATATGGAGCAAAAGGTTCCGCAGAGAGCATCACAATCTCGGTGTCCGGTACCAGGGTGCGCAGCTCTTCAGCCACGGTCAGGCCGGCCGGGCCGGACCCGATGATCAAAGTTGTCATGAGCCCACTACCTCCTTCGTGTGGACCACCCGTTCGACCAGACCTGCCAGAGCCTCGACGAACGGCGACGGGGGGCCGTCGAGCAACGGACCTATCGATGGCTCAACTTCCAGCAGGCGCCGGTCGAACGGCAGAAACGATCGCGTTGTGAAGCCAAAGCCGCCTTCGTCTTCGAGGCGGGCCATTACCCGATCGACATCTGACGAATCTGCCACCCGGTTGATGACCAGGTGGACCGCGGGAATCCCCATGTCGTGGGCCAGTCGGGCGGTATGGACCGCCACCTGGGTTCCACTGAAGGTGGGGTCGGTCAGCACCACCGCCTGCTGAAACCCCCGGGCCAGAGCCCGCCCGAAGTGTTCGACTCCGGCCTGGGTGTCCATCAGGATGATCTCGTCATCCCGCAGGCCGACGTGACCGACCACCGCGTTGAGTACCGTGTTCTCCGGACACAGGCAACCGGCGGCAGGTACTACAACGGTGCCCATCACCAGCAGACGGACCCCGTCGGGGCCGATCACGCCAAATCTGGCGACCACGTCGTCGACGACGGGATTGAGCCGAAACAGCAGACCCCACCCCTCCCCTGGGCGTGCTCCCGTCTTCTCCTCCACATAGTCGAGATTGTGGCTGAGCGGGACCAACTCCCGCCCTTGTTCCACCGGGATCCCCAACGCATACGGGAGGTTCATCTGCGGATCAGCGTCCACCGCCAGCACTCCCATACCGCGCCTGGCCAGCATCCGGGCCATCAGCGCAGTCAGGCTGGTCTTGCCGACCCCGCCTTTTCCCGTCACGACGATCCGGGACCCTCCGGCCGGGGTTTCGACCGGAGGCCCATGGTCATGGCCGCTCATACGCCGGCCGGCAGCGAGCCGGGCACCTCGATGGTGTCAGGTTCGATGAAGGGGAGCCCCAGGGCTCGCCGCTTGCCTTCGATGTGTTTGCGGATCAGCACGGCCGCTTTCTCCGGGTCCGGTTCGACTGCGAATTTGGCACCGACCACATCGTCCAACCCGCCGGCGAGCAACTCGACCACGTGCTGGCTGCCGAAGATGGGTGGCTGCACACCGAGTACCGTGTAGATGCCGCTGGCCACCACGTAGGCGCCGATCGAAACTGCCTTCTCCGAATACCACTCGGGCGCGGCTCCGGCCAGGGGCAAATCGGCGATGTCGACCCCCAGGAAATCGGCCAGGGCCGCCGCCAGCACCAGGATGCGGATGTTGTCGACACAGGATCCCATGTGCAGCACCGGAGGAACCCCCAGCGCCTTGCACACTGCCCCCAACCCTTCGCCTGCCATGTCGGCGGCGGCGGGCACCATATGACCCGCCTTGCCGTTGGCCACAGCCGCGCACCCGGTGACGAGTACCAGGATGTCGTTTTCAATCAAGCGCTGGGTGAGGGTGATGTGTCCGTAATCTTGCGGAATCTTGGGGTTGTTACAGCCGACTACGCCAACTGCTCCACGGATCGTTCCTGCCTTGATCGCATCAACGAGAGGCTCTGGAGTCCCACCGAGCGCTCCCAGTATCGCCTCGACCGAGAACCCGGCCATGAGCGGCACCGTCCCCTGCGGGATGCGGACCCGGTCGGGGTTGCGATGGTCGTAGGCGTCGATGGCGACCTGGATGATCTGGCGACCGACCTCCATCCCTCGCTTGGGGTCGAAGGAGATGTGCGTCGCGCCGGGGAACTTGGCCTTGTCGGCCGTCGAGATAACCTGCGTGTGGAAGCACTTGGCCACATCGGTCACCGACGGCATGATGCATTGGTAGTCGACCACCATCGCCTCCAGCGCTCCGGTCATGATGATCAGCTCTTGCATCAGGTGGTTGCCTGCCATCGGAACTCCGCGCCGCATGAGCAGTTCGTTGCCCGTACAGCACAGGCCCACCAGGTTGATCCCGGCGGCTCCCTTCGCCGCAGCCAGCCCGATCAATTCCGGGTCGCGCGACGCCTGCACGATGACGTCCGAGAGCACCGGGTTGTGGCCGTGCAGGGCCACGTTCACATGGTCCGCTTTGAGCGTGCCCAGATTGATCTCCGACATCACCGGCTGGGGAGTCCCGAACAGCACGTCTGAGAGTTCGGTGGCGATCATCGAGCCGCCCCAACCGTCCGACAGGCTGGTCCGCAGCGCATGGAGGAGGATGTTGACGTAGTCGTTGTCGACCCCCATGTGGGTCCGATGCAGCATCTCGACGTTCTCACGGTCGATGCCGCGGGGCGTGATGCCCAGCTCCTTCCACTTGTCGGTGCGGACGTTGGGTACCCTCCCGAGGAAGCCAAGCCCTTCCTTACGGGTTCCGTAGTCCTCCATCATGGCGTCGGCGAGATCGGAGGCGATCTCCCTGGTCGGACGCCCATCGGCCTCGATCCCCCACTCGGCGGCCAACGCCGCCAGCTTCGCCTCGTCCTGGATCCCGTAGCCGGTGGTCTCACCGGCAGCCGTCATCGCGAACACTTCGAGAATGTCCCGTCCATGGTCTGAGTGGGCAGCCGCTCCGGCCGCGATGGTCCGGCCCAGATTGCGGGCCACGATGATGTCGCCGTCGGCGCCGCACACCCCCACCTGGGGGCCCTCTCCGAATGGGTCAATACGGCAAGGGCCCATCGCACAATTGCGACAGCTCACTCCAAGCAAGCAGAAGCCGCACTGGGGTTGCTGCGCGGCGAGCCGTTCCCAGACCGTGTCGATGCCTTCTTCGTGGGCGCGCCGCAACATCTCCTGCGCGTCGCTATTGATGCTCATCTGTTTCAGAGTCTTTATTTGGCTTGCCATTAGACACTCCCTGCCACGGTGGTGAGCTCACGACCAAACTCGCGCCAGCCTTCGACGGAGTCCGGTTGGGATGGAACCTCGATTGAGGCTGCCGCCGTCAACGTCAAATCTGCCAAGCGCAAGCGGGCTTCGGCGACCAGGTCATTGATGTCCCCGTAGACCAGTGCACCGACCTTGCATGCTTCGACGCAGGCCGGGACCTCACCGGCCTCAACCCTCCGCACGCATCCGTCGCACTTCAATGCCGCGATCCTCGGCGAGGCACCGTTGGCCGCCGCGAAGAAGGTGACCGACGCGAACGGGCAGACCATCGCGCACATGGCGCAGGCGATGCACTTGCCCGGATCAACAAGCACCAGATCCAGGTCGGCGTTGCGGGCGATGGCCGCGGTGGGACACACCTGCTGGCAGGGGGCCGGACTGCAATGCCGGCACCGGTTCGGAAACGACGTGTTCAGAACGGGGCCCGGTTCTACATGGATCCGGGTATGAGGTTGGGGACTTTCGAACAATGCCAGAAAGGGATCCCGGCTCTGCGAATGCTCGACCGCGCAGGCAAACTCGCATTGCCGACAGCCGATACACAACTCCGGGTTGACCATTACCGTCTTCATCTGACCACCCCCGATCGGGACTCTTCTGGCCGCCGGCCGGGTGATCAGCAACGCACGTTGTTGGTCTACGACGAGCGACCAATCTCGGTTCAACGATATGCCACAACACAACGCGCCGCCATGTGGCTTTGGTCCCTATTTGGTTCGATGGCCGGTCTACGCCGCGGAGACATCCTCAGAGCTCAGCGCGCATGAGACATCGAGTGCTCGTTCCCCCGGGGAAGGTCGCACCGGATTCCCGCCAATTCGGGGCCACGGGACCCTGTGATAGGCTCGACTGGCTTGGGATCGATTGGCTGATCCTGAGAGTCCGACCGATCAGATGAACGCAAAAGGCTTCCGCGTGAGTGATGAGTTTTTCACCGAGGTATCGACACCCGTTGCCTTCGGCGGACCCGATGCAACCGACCCGTTTTCGTTCAGGGTGTACGACCCCGATCGACTGGTGCTCGGCAAGCGCATGGAAGACCACCTCAGGATGGCGGTCTGCTACTGGCACTCGTTCAACTGGCCCGGCAACGATGTTTTCGGCTCCGGCACTTTCGACCGCCCCTGGCTGACGCACCCGGACGATCTCGACGCGGCCAAGCAGAAGATGGACGCCGCCTTCGAGTTCTTCACCAAGCTGGGGACGCCCTACTTCTGTTTTCACGACATTGATATAGCTCCGGCGGGCACCACCTTTGCGGAGACCAAACGGAACTTGGAGGAAATGGCCTCCTACGCTGAGGAACACATGGCTCGTACCGGTGTCAAGCTCCTGTGGGGTACGAGCAACGCCTTCAGCCATCCCCGTTTTGCGGCAGGCGCCTCGACCAACCCGGACCCTGAGGTTTTTGCGTATGCCGCCGCACAGGTGAAGAACGCCATCGATGCCACGCACCGGCTCGGTGGTGAGAACTACGTCCTGTGGGGCGGCCGGGAAGGGTACGAGACGCTGCTCAACACCCGGATGCGGCAGGAGGCCGATCAGCTCGCCCGCTTCCTCACCATGGTGGTCGAGTACAAGCACTCCATCGGTTTTCAGGGGACGCTGCTGATCGAGCCGAAACCACAGGAGCCGACCAAGCATCAGTACGACTACGACTGCGCCACCGTGCACGGGTTTCTGGAGCGGTACGACCTCCTCGGAGAGTTGTTCGTCAACATCGAAGTGAACCACGCCACTCTGGCCGGCCATAGCTTTCACCACGAGGTGGCCTACGCGGTCGACCACGGGATCTTCGGCAGCATCGACGCCAACCGGGGCGACCCCCAAAACGGTTGGGACACCGATCAGTTCCCCAACTCGGTGGAGGAAATGAGCCTGGCGATGTATGAGATCTTGCGAAGCGGTGGATTTCCCAGCGGAGGCTTCAACTTCGACACCAAGCTTCGCCGTCAGAGTCTCGACCGTACCGATCTCTTCCACGGCCACATCGGCGCCATCGACACCCTGGCGCAATCTCTGCTCGTAGCCGGGCAACTCATCGAGGAGGGCACCCTCGAAGCCGCTCGCGACACCCGCTACGCCGGATGGTTCGAACCGTTCGGTGCCCAGATCCTCGCCGGGAGTCTGTCGCTGGCCGACCTCGAGGAGAAAGTGGCCTCCGGATCGATCGATCCTGTCCCCTCCTCGGGACGACAGGAGCATCTCGAGAATCTGGTCAACCGGACCCTCTGGAAGACCGTCTGACCGCTGACAGCCAAGGAGAGCGAATACGCCGGCGAGGACCCCAATAATCTCTTCCTGGGTCGGCCGGATGGGACATTCATCGAGAGTGCCGAAGCGGCAGGCATCCTCAGCTGGACGCACTCGCGGTGCCGCTTTCGCCGACTTCAACCTCGATGGCCTGTTGGATATGGTCGAGGTCAACCGGACCGAGAACACCTGACTCTGCCGGAACACCGGGTGGGGAAACCCATCCGGGCCGGTGCCCATGGGCAATTGGATCGACATCCCGCTGGAACAAGCCGGTCCAAACCGAAACGCCCTCGGGTCCTGGATCGAGTGAAGATCGGCGACTACACCACCGAACGCGAGGTGACGGTCGGTGGTGGTCACGCCGGCGGCCGGCTCGGATGGTCCACTTCGGGCTCGGCGAAGCCGACCGCGCAGAGATCAGGATCCAGTGGCCGGACGGTGAAACCGGACCATGGCTGAAGGTCGAGGCCGTCCACTTCTGGACCAATGTCGGGGACGCATCCGAGGCGCAAGCTTGGGAACCGGATTGATCATCCGATCCCCGGATTTCACGGAGCCGAATCCCGGCAGGAATACCGCCGCGCAGTTCGGATGTTGAACAACCAGCCCTCTCAAACAGGACCTCGAATGACAACCGGCGTAGACCAACGGCCGGGCCGCATGCCGGCCATCTTTCTGAGCCACGGAGCCCCGCCACTGGCCGACGACGCGATTTGGACGAAGGAGCTCGCCGCTTGGTCGAGTTCGATCGCCAAGCCGAGCGCCCTCTTGATCGTGTCGGCCCATTGGGAGGAGGCTCCACTTACTCTTGGTGCCACAACGACGGTCCCCCTCACGTACGACTTCTGGGGGTTCGAAGCGAGGTATTACCAGGTCCGGTACCCCGCCCCCGGCGCTCCAAAACTCGCCACCGAGGTCAGCAGACTGCTCCACTCCGGTGCCTACCGCATGCACCAGGAACCGTTGCGAGGGCTGGATCATGGAGCGTATGTCCCGCTCGTGGAGATGTATCCAGCCGCGGATATCCCGGTGTTGCAAATCTCCATGCCAACGCTCGATCCCGGGGCCCTTCTGGAGATCGGGC